>TARA_R110002072_G_scaffold182841_2_pt1 | contig 64897 bp, 48 predicted proteins | sample TARA_R110002072 | Tara Oceans TARA_R110002072 (sample SAMEA4397118) | marine metagenome | biome: Polar Biome; feature: [SRF] surface water layer (ENVO:00010504); material: water (ENVO:00002006), including particulate matter (ENVO:01000060) such as... | depth 5 m | reverse complement strand
CGATATCGTATTCCAACAACATCTTAATAATCCGTCTTTCTTTTGGCGCGGCATCTGGGTCGAGTGCGACATAGATTGGGGTGTCGTTCCGTACAATCTTTCGTAATAAGTCGGACCCCGACCGTAAGGTTGAGCCCAATATAGGAACAGCATTTCCGGCGACCAGCGCATCAAAAACTCCTTCGACCAATACTAGGTCTGAATTCCAGTCAATAAATAGGTCATTAAATACTATATCCTTCGACGCTCTTGGGTTTTTATACTTATAGCTATCACCGGTATAGGATCTCGCGATAAAGTAGCTACAATCGCCATCTTCGTTGAAAGAAGGTATAATAATTCTGTTGCGGTATTCGCCCTCAAAGCAATAGCCGATCTTCCATTTAAGAATATCGGCTTTTGTTATTCCTCTTGATTGAAGATAGTTATATGCTCTAGTTCCGGTCGCTGGAATCTTCTCATGAGTCAGACTTATATATGCCTGCGGAAATTCCACTTTAGTTTTGTCTGTCTCACTGACATCTCCCATAAAGAGTTCAGCAAATTTTTCCAAATCAGTGTTGAAGAATATTTCGTCCCATTTTGAGAGTTGTACAAACGAACCAAACCTTCTAATAGTACGCCTAATATTACGGCCGCGATAATCGCAAGCCCAACATTTAAAAACATTTTTATCCAAATTAATAGAGAACTTACGCTTGCGGTGATTACATGCAGGGCAACTAAAAACCATTTCGTCACCTTTCTCAATAAAACTCCCAAATGTTTCATATAGTATTTTCCTTGCTTCTCTCTTGTTCATACACCCTCATTGTAAATTTAACACAATGAGGGTGTATAGTCAAATAAAATAATTATTTTTTAATCGAAACCATTTCAATTTCAAAGTTAATGTCTTTACCAGCCAAAGGATGATTGAAATCTAGAGTGATGTTTTGATCTTGGATCTCATGAATTCTGGCTAAAAATGGACCCTTTGGTGTCTGACCTTTAATCATGCCACCAACTTCAAATACAAAATCATTACCAAATTGCTCTTTTGGTATCTCTTGAAATGCATTGGGATCTATCGGACCGTATGCATGTTGAGCTTCGACGCTCACGTTTTTTGTATCCCCTTCTTTCATGCCAACAACGGCTTCATTAAATGCTGGCAGAAGGCGTTCCGAACCTACTTGAAAATCAAGTGTTTGCCCTCTGACTCTAGAATTATCGAACTCGGTACCATCCTCAAAAGTTCCCACATAGTGCACCTTTACCGCGCTTCCATTTTTTGCTTTTCCTTTCATTATTTCTCCTATTTGTAAATGAAATTTCAAATTAAGAATAACACATTAACAGAATTTTGTCAATTGTTTTCTTTAACATTACCGGCTTTAGCTACAATAATTGCATCAGCTCTATCATAAGACTCTGGTTTTGGATTTCCGTAGCGGGTGTATTCTATTTTAAAAGCCGGCTCTGTTTTAAGTAAATGTTCTAGTACAACTTGTTTTGCTTTTTGTCCTCTAGGGACTTTAATTCCGGACAATTTTCTGGCAGATGTAGCGCCAATAAATTTTGGTTTAATTTCAAATATTTCGTACATAAGCCATGAAACAATGCCATTAAATCGAGTTAATGTTGAAAGTGTTTTAGCGGATGATTTGCCACCCATAAACATATGCAACGATTGTTCAATATAAATGTGTTCAATGGGATATCTAGAGTCACCCCAGTCGGGTGTGTCGTCGTTATTAAGCTGATACATTTCATATAAATCAAGTAACTTTTCTTTAATAGCTGTTGTTTTGTCAAATATATCTTTATATTTTCGCAAATCAATTGAGTCATAATAGACCAATTCCCCATCTGCAACTATAGCAAAACCAGTTATGCTGGTTGATATGTCAACACCTAGAATCATGTCTCTATTATACTATATGTCTAGCTTAATTTTAATAGCCAGATCTTGATCTTCTTCTTTTAGGACCGGATTAGCCAACGTTGCAATACCAATAAGTTGTTTTTTATCATCATAGACAGCAACTTTTGAAATATAAACTTGGCGCTTAAAATCCTCTTCATAATTTGTATAACTTGAGGATACCGTATTTTTTATTAAACGGTTTTTGTTTTCTTCATAAACATGAGATGATGTAAACGTCAGTTGTTCCTGGTCGTATTGCAAGAACGTTGGGTTGTTAGAGTAGTTAACTTCTCCTTTGTGGGCGCGCGCATACATGGTAATTACATCTGTTTTTGTTACACCCTCGAACGATAAACCAAAAGAGGCACTCAAAAGACTTCTGGCGCCGTGGCTATTATAGTTCAGTCCGTCTCTCATACCAGCGCCCCAATAAAGCCATCTAGGTTTTTTAACTGTGATTGCCTCAGAAGTATCTACAAGAGATACGCCTTGTGCGGCAAGAGCCCACGAACCTGTTAATAATATAAAACCCTCATTATACAAAACAACGCCAGCTACAGAACCCGAGCCGGCGTTTCCATGTGGTCCAACTTGAATAAGCTCGCCGTTCTCTCTTTCATCTTTTAATTCTGCAATTAAAGAGCCGGTATAATACCATTGAAGAGAGACAGTACCCGGTCTAATTTTTGAACCGTAAAAAATAGATGGAATATGAATTAGGTTTAAAGTTTGCTCGTCTTTGTTCCAGCCATTTTCACCATCTAATGCGCCATATGAAGAAGAAACAAGATAGTGAGGACTCAGTGTTCCATAATGATTTAACATTGTCCTTAGTGACCAATAGTCCATATTATGTCCACACAGTGATTTGTGGGTATAGTCACCATGACATGTTCCAGATGGAGAAGTTATATACTGTCTGCGAATACTGGCTGTTTGTGGATAGTAGCCCGTAATCATATCACCATATAAAGCAGCATCAAAATCAGACTCTGTTTCTGTTCCATCAATATGAAATGAAGCCCTGCTTCCATCTTTAACAACATAAGGATAAATTAATGGATTTGGTTTGCCATCAGAACCAGATAGTCTATCAATGTTATATTCATATAAATTTATATATCCAGGATCGCTCATCCATATATTGCCCGGATTAGCCGATGCTGATTGAAATTGACCGGTCTGCCGAGGTCTATTGTTATAATAAGCGTTGCCACTGTAAATAAGAAACTCACTCTTTGGATGAGCCTTCATCGTATTAATTAATACGTCATTTTTACCGAACTTACGGTAAGACATTTTAGTAGTCCAATCTTACTCTGATTGTAAGCTCATTGTCAACACTCTTTTTAAGGGGTTCGGAAAGTTTTGCAACTGCCAACAATTCATTAGCAGCATTGTATAGTCCAACCGTCGTCACATACGCGACGGGATTATCTGCTGGAACATTTTTAACCCTAATCTTACTACCTGATGTGTATGATGGGTTGGAACTATAATTAAACTTGTTTGTTGGCGCGCGGCAGAAGTAGATAGTTGAATTTAATTCCGTAGTATTGTTGAATTGAATATTATCTATTCTGTGCCTGAATGCGTTACAAGTACCAGAGATGGAAGAAGATACTAGTGTCTGATCTGGACGTAAAGTTGCGGCAGTGTTCAAGTGCTCGCTGCCAAAATCATCAATATATCCATCACCGGCGGAACCCGATCTATTAGCTGAGAACACTGATGCGGTTAAAACGAGAACGCCGGCTTGATAGAAAATCACACCATGTCCAGTTTCGCCAATGTTTGCATCAGAACTAGTGTGCAGTATCGCATAATCGCCGCCATCACAGTTTGCCACACCGGTACCATTGGCATTTGCAGTATAGTCACCCAGAGTCACAGTGCCATCAAAAGGTGTTGCATATGCACCGGTACCTACACTCATCGTAAATGAACCTTTTTTGATTTCATCTTTGATCAATAGTCTAGAAAGACTTATAATAAAAACATCTTTCATCTTATTAACACCATCGAGGCTTAAATCAGATTCAAACAATCTAATATCATTGTTGGAGCCGGTATATCCAAGTAAAACTTGAGCAAATTGGTTGTACATATTAATCTTTTTTGAATTTTGAACACTTGTGCTTGATGATAATGCAGATTCAGAAGCATATCCCGCTGTGATATCAAAAATGTGATTAGCAGAAGAGCTTAAATAAGGGTAATCATATACCGACTGGAACATTCCATGTGTATAATCTTTAATATTTTCTTCTGTGTCTCCGCTGACATAGGTTCCACTTATAATAGAGCCGGTAATTGGTATCACTTCATGAAGAAATGTTCTTGTTGTAGTGGTATCCGTTTGTGGATTGATAGGCTCAAATGATCGAACTGGCATTTATTTAACTCCGTTATTCTTTTTGTATAATTCTAATAGGCAACTGAATACTGACTCCCAGGGTATTCCTGACCATTACGTTTGTGTCAATATATTTGTAAGTGCCGCTGGCACCAGAAATTGTTTGACCGGTTTTTCCATATCGTTGATAATCGTTTGTTGTTAACAACTTGGTGTCAAAATTAAGCGCCGTAATGCTTGCCCTGGGACCTGCAATAGCAGACGTTGCGGTATCTGCTTTGTTATCATTTTGTCTTTTAAAGACGTTATTGGCGACGGCGCGTACGGTTGCCATTTGATGGTGCCGCATGCTGCGATCTCTTGTGATCGGCGGATTACCGGATAAATTAATCTTAACATTTGCCTCGCCTGAGCCGGCATTGTTATTAAACCTGCTATCTCCGGAGGGTCCCATGACAGAGGAAATAAATCTAGTGTCTACAGAGACACTGAAGCCCGTATCTCCTAATTTATTTGAAGTAATATAGTTTGTTTTATTTGTCTGTGTGGCAGCTATCTCTTCTGTATCCAGACCCGTTTCTAAAAGAATTCTAGTGTCATTTCTTTTACCGGCTTGCAGTACCTTTAAATTACCGCCGCCTTTAGAGCCACCAAAAGCTGTAATCAACGCATCTGCGGTAGCCCCATCATTTACTGCTAAGTAATATACATTATCTTCCCGATCGGCTGCTAACGCTACTTTGTTATTTTCTTTAATAACGGGCATATAATACAAATTGGGATTTTGTATTGAAAGCAAGCCGTGGTTTATGTTTGCTGATCTTCCAGAAATTGATTCCAATACTGGGGTTTGTAAAATCTCCAAATCATAATATGCCGAGCCTGATGCGTGGCTAGTATCATATAATCCGTAGTTGATTTCGTCATCGCCGAGAGCGAATTTTGCTATTCGAAAGTTTCCTCTCGCCATTCTCTTTCTACCTAAGTCGGTCAATATTGCATCGAGTATGATATCTCCCGAGTTGTCTAAAAAAGCCATTTATTATCCTCTTTAACTAAATAAATAGTAAATTTCATACAAAGAGTTTACTATAAATTTGTTTTTTTTTAAAAAATTATGTTCCTACGTAGCGAATCAATCTTATCGGGACTTGAATTCTCGAATTGGTTGTCGCGCCTATAATATAAATAGTCGTATCTATGTAATCAAACTTTTTAGTCGGCAATTCTCTAAAAACAATTTGATCAGTGTACCCATATTCTGAATATCTAAAATCTCTTTCTGCTGTCGATGAGGCTTGCAGCTCTTGATCTATCAAAGGATTAAATGCCATAACACTGCCGCGTGGTCCCTTGTGTTCAGAAAAAGAATCACCTGTATATCCAATGGTTCCTTCTGAATCATAAGCTAAAATTAAATTTTGTATTCCCTTTGAAATAAATGTAGCATGGGTTTCAAATTCGCTTTCATATGAAACTGGTGGCGACTCTTTTCCCGTTTTAAAATTAATAATAGTTTCGCCGCTAGCAAAATTTTCAAATTGTGACCCGGGATGAATTCCTACTATTTTTCTAAAAAACTTATTGTCTGCAAAAATAAAATAATCATTATCCAATAAAAATTTCTTAATTATTTTTTCCCTTCTGTTGTCCATAGTGGGCAAAAGCTCTGATTCCATTACTTCTATACCGGACTCTATGACAACTTTTACATTTTCTAGCTTGTTGGTGGTTAAAAATCTGAAGTCACTGATGGTATCTAATTGTTCTGTAGTTTCACTATTCGCCGATAGGTAATAAACCGAACCACTCATCGATGGAGATATGGTTAATTTTTTATTTACTTTTAAAGATGGTTTATATAATATTTTAGCGTGTAAATTGGGCGCCATTTCTTCTATTTCACTTCTTTCTAAATAAAGAACCCCCTCATCATAAGAATCTAAACCATATTGTATGTTTTTATGCCTATTCGAATATGCTTCAAATATTTTAGAGTTTCTTATAGCCGGCTTATATACAGTATCTTCATCGTCTATTCGAATTATTGTTGTCCCTTTTAATAAAGCATCATCTAATAGTTTATAATCTAATTCGTCATCACCAAGGGCAAATTTAGCAATTTTAAATTTCCCTCTTGATAGAAGTTGGCGCCCCTTGTCAGTTAGAGTAGCCTTGATTATAATCGAGTCGCTGGTTGAAGTATAAGCCATGTATAGTAATTAGTCCATTTATACGAATAAGTTTATTTTGGATCGTCCGGTGTATCGTCTTTTGGTTTATCATCGCCACCGCCACCTTTTATATTGTGGACAGCAAAATTATTCGCAAAATAGTTTACAGTTGGAACAACGTGAATATTATAAACAAATATCATTTCGTCATTTTCTGTCAGATTCTTTTCGATGATTTCTTCAAAATGTGAAGTCTGCGTTTCATCATTAAATATCATAACACTGTCGCCAACTGAAAGTCTCGAAACAGGAACATATTTGTCGTTACCAACATAGAATTTGTGTTCCTCTGTGGTTGTAACCTCTGAGGACAGAGTTTTTAACTGCCAACAGGCTTGTGAGTGTTCGTGTTTAAAGACGTCTGCAACAGTAGCTTCTACGGCGTTACCTCCTAAATCGAACCCGATGACTGAGTCACCAATCTTAAGTTGTTCTATTTTTTCTGACAATCTCTTTTCGGTTGCAACCATCGTTCCGGCAACAAAGCAGACAGGATCACCGGTGTCGACGCTGCCCGAGTCTTCTGTGGGCATAGTCATAATTTCATCTTCTACTGCTTTTAACGTTATTTCTGGTGACAGATCTCTTTCTCTAATGTTGTATGTGACATTGATGTCTAATTTTTTACCTGTCTTTTTTGACGTTAAGCGAATTTTAAATTTCTTATCCCAAATTTTTGATTCCAATAATCCCACATTAATATTGTTAATTTGATTAGTGGCATAATCAGAAAAGTCAGCACCAGATGCATCAAGCATTAAGTGTTGCAAATTTGGCTCCAATTGGAATATTTTCTTAAAAGTTGTTGAAGTTTCAACAAACGGATCGGGCTTGAATTCAGAAGAATCCAAAGTATCAAAAAGAGAATAAATATAGCCTCCGTCATCGTGCAATTCAGCCTCCAATACAGGAGAAAGCGGTCCTGGCATATCATTTTCATTTACAAATCTAAACACATAATAATATTTTATACCCGGATTAATTTTATCTGCTGCTATAAAATCTTTTCTGTTAAATTCTTCATTTGGTATTCGAAGGTCTATCCGGCTCACTAAGTGCCCATCAAAAGATCGGAAGGATGTTGGTTTTTTAGTAACCCTAAACATCTCTATATACCTTGCAGGGGATTCTGAAAAGGTTGGTAAGTAATCTGTTTCTATCAGATCTTTATCATTAAGATAATTTGTTTTCTTAGTTACGTCATCGTCGGTTATTGGAATCGGATAAATCTGACCTCCCGAGCCGTTACCGGCATTTTTAAACCCATCTGCAAACATGTCAAAGCCAAGCTTGTGGCTGTTATCAAGAAAATGAAACGGAATAACACTTATATTATTTGGTGGATTATCTTGTATTACTACTGTTTTTTCGAAAATAGGAACTTCAATTATTTTCATACATGGTTCAACATTTAGATGAAAATCTGCAAGCTGGGGGTACTCTTCTATATCTTGTCCATTTGTTGCAAAAATATTAAGTCGAGATAAGGCGCTAAGGTCCGGCGATAGCGTTGGTTCATCGACAGCATTTGTGGGCGCCATTGTAAATATTTGCTCGGAGCGCTCCATTGTAACTGGATCATAAAACTCTACGCAATATCGATCTAAATTGCCATCACCATTCAGATCATACACTCCTATTTGTTTTGTAAGTCTAAAGTCGCTGTATTTGTATTTATGCGACATAGCCAAGACATATGCATATCCTCTATATGTATATGTTTGCCCATATTTAACTTGAGTATCTATTGTAGTATTTCGAATTGCTGCTGCTTTAGAATTAAAATGCCAAAATTTTTGAATTATATTTTGTACACCCGAATCGCCAGTTGGCTCACCACCAATTTTTTCTACTTTATAAGCCAAAACTTCATGTCTTTTTTCTACCGGTGACAAGACGCTATCGAGTATTTTTCTTGATATCTCTGATAATTCTTCTTCGTCAGTGGTGGTCATGGCATCTTCTTTAGCGGTCATAAGATCTTGGAAATATTCTCTAGTAAGATCTATAGTGCCGTCTAAAACCGCTAGCAAGTTTGAATTATCGTAAAATCTATACGCGGTGGCATCGTCATAAGTTGTGCTGTGAGAAATTTTAATCGGACCCATGAATGTGTAGTTTTTGTTTATAGCCACATCATATTCATTATACATATAAGTCAGATATTCCATCCAATCAAACGTGTTAAAGTCCATATACTTAACAGTGGCGCTCAGTTTCTGTGACTCGGGATCAAGATAGTCGTTTTCCATGCCTACAAATTGATTTACATCGTATCTCACTTTATTATATTGTATGCCGGGAAGACTCCCTTCATCTAGATCTTTTAAAATTTCTAAAAACTTTGAAGAAAAGTTGTTATTTTCAATAACATCTCTTATTCTAAATGATTGCAACTCTGGGGATAAATCTGGAAGACCTGTATCTAAAGTTGTCATATAGGGTAATGAAAAATCGTAAACTGAATATGCTTCAGACCAATCAGCAGTAGAGCGGTGACGATCCCATTCTATCGTAACATTAAACATATTTGCCGAGTAATCTACATTCTTGCCATCGCCCATAAAATCCAAACCGTCCTCAAAGACATCATATATCGGAGCGGACCCTTCCGCTGGCGGTTCTTTTTCACCGGCGGATTCAAAATCAAAATAATGATAATAATTTTGATCGAACATTATGTTTTGTTGATATTGTTTTACTAGCTCTTCTAATTCTAAATTTTCATTACTTCTTAGGTGATCTATCCAGGAATCCCCGCACCATCTGTTTTTTTCATATAAATCGCCTGGCAATTCTCCATTTGGATAATAATAGCTTAGCATCTTTTCTCTCTGCATTGATGCGGTATCAGATCCCCGGTAAGAATCTGTAAAAGCAGACACAGAAAAATTGAAATTAGGTAGCAATAATTCATGTTTCAAACTTGACCAGTTTTGATATTTTTGAACATATTGATCGTAGTCGTTGTAGCGTGTTTGAATTTTCCAACTTGTTGGACTAGATGTAATAAAGACATCTTTAAAATCGGCTAATTCCCTAACAGAATATGGATGGTAAAAATAAATCTCTGTGTCATAAAAAACAGTTGTTTGATCGATTAATGCTGGGTAGGTTATATCTCCAAATTTTCCGCCTTTAAAGTAAGTTTCCCAAAATTTGTCTCCTCTGGCTTTATCTGGATTGGCATATAACCTAACTGGTATTTTAAAATTTGGTACGTATGCATCAGGATTTATTTCTGTTATTCTTGCTGGGTTAATTTGTATTTTTGAAATAAAATCGTCTGATACTAATGGTTCAGCACGAATGACTTGAAGCCCTCTCAAATCTGTTTCTGTGTCTTCCGGAATTTTTAGTGGTCTGTCTGGTATGGATGCATCTGGTCGATATGGAGCAGGGGTACTCTCAACAAACTCGTATGTGGCATAGTTTGAATCTCCATGCACCTTGTAATAAGTCCCTAATGCCATACGTAGCATATCCGCACCATTGACTGTTATGTCCCGAGAATATATCTTTAAAAGTTTTCCAAAATTAATATATGATTCCATAATTTTCCTAGTAAACACTTCCACCGGTGAAACCACCGGAGCCCATAGAGCTTTCCATTCCGGTACCCGATGTAGAATCTGTGCCAGAAATAGATGTGTCTGGGATTCCATTTTCTTCGTAAGAGCGGTCTTCTCCTATTGCTGACACTAGGATGTGATCAAGTGGTTGATTTTTTTGTATTTTTATATCAGCGTGGCGTTCAATAGTTGTAGTTAATGCAGATGCAATCTTATCAACTCTATCTTCAATAAGCGAACTAGAAAAGAGTTGGATATAAGCTTTTGTTTTAAATCTACTTTTTATATTCTCAGTAATTGAAGGATAAGATGTCATAGCATAACTGTAACTTACTTTGTATGCATTGTGCAAAGGGATGTCGATGTCGGAACCAAAGGGGTTAAAAATTGATATGGTGCTGGTGTCGCTCCAATATCCACTATTTGGATTTCCACCGCAGTACCATTTATTCACTGCCGTGCCGCCCTCAGCCATGGTTTCCAAATCTTCATTTATTTGTGCACTGTCTCCGTTGGGATCCTCGTACCATCCCCAGTCGTGTTTGAGTACTCCGACTGTGTGGTACAGCGGGACCTCCACTGTTGGGTTTACCTCAGCACCCAAGAATGCGTCGGCATCGCCACCGCTGGAAAGCATGAGTTCAACCAGGGGGAAAAAGTCATCGTAGGATGCGGTGTGGTCATCCGAAGTCATACCTCTCACACCATAACTATTTCGATCCAAGCGCGCCAAGGTCTTATATCTCCCATGTAATGCTGACCATCCTAAACTATGGTAATCAGATGTATACCAACTCTCAAACTCTATTCCATCTCCATCTCCATCAAACCCATAATTTACATTATAAGCCCAGGAGTCACCCATGCGTGAAGTCGAAAAGCTATCTCCGCTGGCATTTGATTTCGTATATCTTGTTTGAATTCTATTAATAAACTTATCGTTTATATCTAAAAAACCGTTTGGTGAGGTTTGCGGAAGCCCATTGATGCAGGTATTAATTACGCGTTGAATAGTGCGACCTTCGCCTCGCATTGATAGATAATCGTTCCTAGGGATGTATCTGACCGCGTCAGGGGCGTCGGCGCCGAGCCCAGCCGGATTTATCTCATAGCCCGCTTCCATAGCAATATCAGACGTTGAAGGTGTCAGCGCTCCCGAGGTGTCGAACGCTAAGCTGAAATAGGTGACCGTGCGGCGATCTGAATCGCCACCGGTGTCTAATCCTGCTTTGGCCAAGTGCATCGGTCCGCCAAAATAATGAATCGATATCTGGGGATGATTATTTGAGTATGGGTCATATCCATGTATACTGTGCGGTTTCACCAAACCTGGGGCGCCGGTTTCATCTACATGGTCCTCAAAATAGCCACTATCGATCAAATCATCAAATACTCCCATTATTGTCTTCTTCTCTTAGCGACGGCTTTCTTATCTTTTGAATTAAGGTATTTATTTATTGTATATGTTGATTTGCCACCAGCAGGAGGCACTATATTCATATGAAATATGCACAAGCTGTCAACAAGCGGCGCCAATTTTAAAGACTCTAAGTGTCTTTTTTTGACCAAAATACTTTTTTGTACTTCTGACACCTCTTCGTCTTGTTCAAAAATTGGATCGTTTCTATCTATAAACTTATCATTTGCAGATATTAACTTTGGAGCCAGATTTTTTAAATCCGGATCACGGATATTAGGGTTGTCTATCCCTTCATTTTTGTTTTCTAGCCCAACTAAGCTAAATGTTCTCATATCTTTTTGGTCCCAATCAATCCCAAGTACCCCAACATAGTCTTCAGATGGTCTGGGTATTTTCCAATTAATTCCAAGTATGCTTGTCCCAAGGGCGTGAAATATATCTTCGGTCATAGTAGCTATTGTTGTTAAGCCGGGCATATCTAAAACTGTGCCATCATAAATAAGAATTTCCATTGCTTTAGATAGATTGTGTGCTACACGATGGGTTGAGGCATTGATGGCTGCTTTATTTGTTGCAACAAATGTAGACTGCTCATACATTGAATGTCTTTGCGTCTTTCTACGTTTAGCTTTATCATTTTTTTTTGCACTCATTAGGAAACCTCTACATTTTTAATAAATAGCATTATAAATAAATTTATTACTTGTACTGCACGGACATCAAAGACACCAAATATAATATCAAACAACATCAGTCATCTTCGTCCACGTATATATACCCGTGAAGTTCCATGTCTGTCGGCGCGCCATAACCGTCGTCCTCATACCAATCAAAGCTTCTTGCCCAGGTGGTTTCGCCTGCGCCGAAGCCATTAAGGGATAACCTAGTCGGAAGATTTATATGAAATCTGTCGAATAAATCAGCAAAACTGTCGGCAGTGAAGTCATCAGCGACACCATCTTGAAGAAGCCCATTGTGATCTGGACCAGCTGGATATATCGGGTCAAGATATCCCCTAATTATCTGCGCAGTATGAAACTCCCGCGGGCTAGCCGCCAAGAAATCACCGGAAGATTCTGGCATTATTCCCGTGGAGCCCAAATACTCATCTGCTTCAAATATTATGTGCAGTAAAGCATTGTGCAATTCGGACAACGCTGCTCTAAAAGTATAATACCGGGCAGCTGGTTCTGTACTAAAACCTTCTTCGCGGAGGTTGAGCTGCAGCAAGAGTCGTTGTAGGGCGGAGGCGCTGCCGAACTCCTCGTAGCTGGCGCCCGAGTCGGCAAGCGGGTCATCCAAAAATCCGACACGTTCCCAATGCAATCCCGCTGACCATACAAGATCTATAGGGCTCCACCCAGTGTGATCATTTGCAACATACGTATATCCAGCATATTCGGAGGAATCAGGTTGACTCTGAGAGAAAATGCCATGCATATCTAAAATCTGCCCGACACCACCTGCACCTGCAGTGGTGGCATTGTCCAACAAGTAATCAATCAAGTCAGTTACTGGGTATATCTCATTTTTAATAACATAAAGTAGCGATTGTGCGTCTAAACCGTTTATGTTTTTACCTGCGCGGCGCGCCAAAGATGATATTGCACGGGTGGATGCAGAGCCATAGCCGGCGGCGTCTTCACTGTCACTAAAGAGTTTATCATCTGAGTCTCCACTGAATCCTAAAGAAGTCATACCGCCGGCAATATACAACATCATTTCAACCATATATGCCATGTAGCGTCCGCGGCGACCGGTCTCCCGGGTGGCATCGTGACCGAATTCATACCCTACTGCCGCAACTGCGGCGGCGCCGCTATATGCGAGTGAAGTGAGGGATTCCTCATATGGCGATATGAAGTCACTGTCGACGTCGATCACGCGCCCGGTGGCATCTGGAATGCGGAATTCAGACGTCTCATCGCTCTCCAAGAAATTAAATGCGACGATGTGAGATGCATTTAAGAACATAGCCATCGCGACATGCCCGACACCCCATTCTTTCGAAACTGCTGGTGATGAAGCCTTGAATGATGCTCGCTCGCGGCTGTAGCCGCCGGCGACCATATATGGTCCTGCTGACATGTATCTGCCTTCAAATGTAGGTCGAGCGCCATCGCCGGCGCCGGCTGGAATGCGATCCCACTCATCAAAAGCTCCGACTACCATTTCTCCATATATTGGCTGATCAATTGACCAAGCATTGGCAAATTCCACAATTTTAGTAAAATTCTCTGTTACATCACTGGCGGGGTCAGTTGCCATATCAAAGTCGCCTATGGAAGTGCCAGCCAATTCTAATAAACGATTGTATATTAAGGAATCGGGCGGACTATCTACTTCAATATCATCATATAGAGACATGTTTGCGCTAAAATATGTCAAAAATCTTTTATATTCCGATACAAAAGCTCTTAAATTTGATAATGTCCCTCTTTCTGGACCCATTCTGTTAACCATCTCGATTGATTGTAATATAATTGCCTCCTCTGTATCTGAACCAAGTGCTTCAAATGAGGAAAAGAAAACTTGTCGGGATGCATTTATTAAATATGCTGCCTTAATCCAAGGTCTATCTACAGCATTTATATATCTCTGTTCAATTGCATCGACAAAAAACTCATTAAATTGATTGGTTATGTTATTGAAGCTGCATAAGTCTTCGGCAAAATTAAAATAACTTATTAGGTCGTCGTATGCAGAAAGAAGCATTCCAAATACCTCTGTTATGAAAAAATCGATAGTCGTGTCTTCAACTAAAATTTGAACCGCGTATTGAGAACTTGGCTCTCCGTAGAAATTTATTTGCTCTAGTTTCTCTCTACGACCGTCTGTATCGCTATAATCAGTATTATAGTGAGCAACGTCATCTTCTAAGAAATCCCGATACTGAAAACACATCAGTCTATATCCATCACGAATTCTTCCGCCGGTGCGTTTGGCTTCATCTACACTTCCGTCTGCGTGAAATTCACCAAAGCCTTCAAGCCTATAATTATAATTGCTCGCGGCAACATCAAAATTTAAAAATCTCAAATATGCTTGTGGCTCATATTCCGTTTCGGGGTCGAGGGTTGCTTGATATCTAATTGCAGGCTTTCCATAAAGACCGCCGGCGTCAGAACCTATCCCAGACAGTGTTGTACCTTCACTGAGGGTTTCACTGCCGATTTCATGCACCGATATTGAATATTCGGAGGTGGAGCTTCTCGGAAAGTCGTAACTAGTCGACATCTTCATGTGCTGGGTAGGTTTAAAAACTTTTGTAGCGTTGTCATTGAGATCTCCATTCGCAGCTTCAAATTCTAATTCTGAACGGACCAATCTAACATCTGTAACTCTAAAATTTTTATAAGGAACATTTAAGCCGAAAAATCGATGCATTTTTGCTATCTTAATTACTTTAGATACCTGAGACTGGGTTCTTAGTGCTTTTTCCCAATCAAAAAAGAAGTGACCGCGGTTTTCAACGACATAGTCTATTTCTTTTGAGCGCTCATATCCAGTGTAAGATTCCATTAAATCCGATCTGGGATCGTTATACCACTCATGCTCTGCTAAGATTTCTCCATATATGGGAAAACTGTCACTATCGCCGGAATAGTCAGATAAAATCTCTTGATATTCGGAGGAAAAAGCGCTGGCTTCGGGGGAACCATCTTCTACTGAAAGACCCTCAACGGATGCGCGAGTGTTGCGAGTGTGGGACATCCAGTTTCTTGGTATATAGTCGTCCGAGGCGACTTCAACAATGTCTTGAGGCATGGGTCCACCCCATGTGAAGAGGGTTTCAAAATTGCCTCTTTCAAATGAGACATCCGGATCGTATGGGGAGTATGATTCTTCTGCAGACAAAAATCTAGCGCTTCTTAAATCCATCACAGTTGAATTCATTATTAATTTTTTATGAAGCAGCTTTTGTGTCATTATTTTTTTGCTAAATTGAACTAAAGAGTCCACAATTTCAGCGTAAAATCTTCCGGAGGGTGAGCCTTGTGATTTCTCAGTATATGTTTTTTGATATTTTTTTAATTCTTTAAAAAGATCAACAGATTCTTTAAAAACTTCTAGTATATATTGTAGATTTTTTATATTTTGCGCCAAGTTTTCATTTTTTGCATAAGTCTTTTTATAGTCTTTAATAATTGCTTTCATCGAATCAATAATTGTTTTTCTACTAATTGGTTCTTCGACATAAAATTTTCCGTTTAAAGCTTGAATTGGTAAACCATCATAGGGTGTGCCTGTATCTGCTTCAGCAAAAACTTCAGTATAGGATTCATCATATTGTCCATATTTTAATATAGTTTCATACGATATCCCGCCAAAATAATTATTAAATAATTTTCTCGGTGTGTTCCAAGATCCATCCGAATTTCTGAGCTTATTATCGGATAATCCAATTGAACAAACAAGAAGTAAATCTTCAACGTTGGATAAGTCGATTAAACCTGTTGCTAAATTATTGTATTTAAATTTTATTTTAATATTTGAGATTTGAAATATTTCTTTTCCTTCAGAATCATATATTTTTCTTTTTACCAATCTTCCTACATCAAATTCATCTTCTTCAGGTTCTCCAAGTCCCGCTAAATTGGTTAATCGTATTTTTTCATATGTGTCGTTTATGTCTCCAGCATCATACCCGTAAAGGGCTAAATACTCAGGCAAATATTGTCGCATAAAGCTTGTTCTCTCTGGTACCTCATCGGTACTGATTTTTCCATCCCAAGGAGCGTGCGTGCCGGTGGCGCCGTATTCACCGTCAAACTGGCCCAAGCCGTAAAGCATTCTGAACTCGGGGTCGTTATAGAAATCATATACTGGATCTGTCGGGGAGGCTGTGGCGCCAGCAAAATCAGAAAGGTCCGCGCTTATGTCCGGTGGAGCACCAGTCAGACCGGTACCGTAAGACATTGTGACCGGAAGATCTGCTCCCGAAGAATTCCACGGTCCGGACTTGTTGATTGAACCGTCTGGTTTGATACCGAAGAACAATGTTTCCATTATAGAGCTATCAGTAGTAGCGGACGCATATAGTTTGTCACTAGTTGACAAATAGTATAATTTAGCAAGTCCTTCATGGGAAGCACCAGCTTCGATCGCATCACTGAACGCTTCGAAACCGCCATCCGTACGGACGCCCAGACCAAAATAATCAATTTCTTTAGTAGCAAAATCTCTTAACATAGAACTAACGATAAGATCATAAGATGGATGAGCGGAATTAAGAGTATCTAAAGATACTGGGGCGATCGAATCAAACAGACTTATTAAATTTAATCTTTTATTCGTTAATTGTGAATTTATGGCTGCATGTGGGCTAACCCATGCATATAAATAAAGATCTCTAAAATTGGACCTAAACCATGTTCTTAGTTCACTTTCATCAATATCAGTTCCAGGTACAGTAAAATTAATTGATAAATTTGCAACAATCTCGACTTTGGAGGTTTCATATCCACCAGTGGAATCAGAAGGATAATCAACTTCTATTCTTTCAATAAACACCGCTGGAAGATATTTACCAAACACTCTTTCCGCATTTACTTTAAGATTAATTTTTCCCATTATAATTCATCCTCGCATATGTCTTCAGATATTGTGTCCGGATCACATATCTCTGGTACCGTAACACTTCCATAAATATCAAAATATATTTCATCTTCCGGATCCTTACATGCATCTTCATCAAAATCTATATCAACATAATATGATTGCTTATTGTATGTAGAAGCGCACTCACATGCTATTTTAGCATTAACTGATGTATCTGTTAAGACATCAAAATAATATTCCACCGCATCAGTGGTCAATTCGGTATTTAAATTTTCTTGTGGAGTGCTCGACATCATTAGCCCATCAATAATTTGTGGTATTTGTTTTTCAAAAAACTTTCTTTCAAGCTCCACTACTTTGTGCGCCTCTGCTCCTGAAAAACCTGTAACGGTGATTCCTGCGGAATAATTTGTTGTAATTGTGCCGTTTTTTCCTTCATTTAAATTTGTTATTACAAAAGTTAAAGGAAGATCGAGTTCACTGCCGAGGCGCTCACTTCCTGCGGAAACATTTAAAAGATTTAATCCTGAATTGAGTACACATTTGTTTTGGCGGTCTATGTTTGAACATCTGCCAGCAAGATTTACCGGGATGCCATCGGCGGTGGAGCCGAGGTACCAGATTGTTGGGTATGTATTATCGAAAGCATCATCAATTGCTGCAATTAAGTTATACATTCCACCGGCAATTTGTGTTGCCTGACCTGTATCTCCAAGATATTCAAATTCTGTTGGCATAACAACCCCAACATTATCGCTATCCGGTTCTTCTAAGTTTTCTACAAATTCAAAAGTTACAGTCTTTACGCCGTCGTCAATAGTTATGGTTTTTCCATAATAGTCAGAGGGCGCATTTTGCTCGCTAAGCGTTATGGTACCCGTACTTAATCTGTGATGCCCTGCTTCTTCGCTCATCCGAAAAACTTCAATATCAAAATTTTCAGTTAATATTTCTGTATTTATTTCGTCCGCATAGACTACTAAATCATCCCTAACTAATTTAATTGTGTGTCCGCCTATAAACATCGGTGTTTCGCTGATCGTGTCAGGTATATCTCCGTAATCCATCGGAGAGGAAGGCTTGTCTATTAATTTAGTATAGTAAAGAGCCACTTCTAATTGTGGAATATTGAACTCTCTTGCTTCCTTATCCAACGTAACATGCGTGAAATCATATTTTGAAGTATCTTTTGTATTGGCTGATAGTATTTCTCCTTGACAGGTCACTACTTTCCATGCCGGGGCTGCTTGAGTGTTCTCTCCTTCAAATCTAGAATCTCCGATTGCAGAATCAAATAAAAACTTATTGGTTTGTAAAATATTTTTGTCTGGAGATATGTCAATATCGTATGGTGCTAATAGCGTATCGTCTTTTGCAACTTCCAGATAGTTTCCAGGTGGGGTGGCATTCTCTATTTCCTCAAAAGAAAGTATTCCTTCAATAAAAGAAGTATTGTTTTTAATCCGTGGGTGAATATCATTTTGTTCTTCATCAAATCCAGCATATTTTGAGTCGTATAGAACCCCATCATCATAAAATGAATAGTATGTAGGCTTTAGCTTACCAGATGCCAACTTTCTCCGACCAAACGGTGTTAGCTGAAAATCTATAACTTGTTCTTTTTTATTGAGAAATTTTGCCATTTTATTAAATCTTTATCGTTTTTTTAGCAGGACATTCACGTCCATTTTAATTAGCTCAACAAAAGATAAATAATCGTATGGCCAATTAAAACCAAATTGATATTCTTTTTGTTTTGTTCTTTGTTCAACTATTCTCCTATTGGAGCCTCCAGCTTGATCAGAAACTAAATCATAGTAATCTGTTTTCGCTCTTTGTTTTACTTTAAAGACCATCCAACGAAGATTTTCTTTTGATAAGATATTTTCATTAATTAATTCGTTATCTGCAATGTTGTGAGATATTGAGCTGTTTTTAATTTCAAATTTCTTGTAATCTCTGGGTGCGGTATTTTGCCAGATATAAGCTAAATCATCCTTGTCGAGTTCATAATCGAACTCAAAAACATACATTGCTATGGGGTTAACATTTTCATTATGCAAGAAATCAAATTCAGGAGGAAAAACATATTTTTCCAGCGATTGGTTTAATTTTCTAATAGACTCTCCGGCAGCACTTAAAGAATCGCCGGCGAGTGTGTTGACATTTTCTTTTCTTGCGGCATCAAATCTGCGCTTAGGTATTGATACAAATCTTTTTCGTTTTTGTTTTTCAAAAGAAGTAGATTTTATCTTGCTTCGACGCTGGGTCTCAATTTCTTCCACTACATATGGAATAGCCACAACCGCTTCAGAGACGACCATTTTTTCTTTTAGCTGCCCAAGTTTTGTTGAAGATTTTATTTTATCGAACCCACAAAGAGAAGCTAAAGATTTGACTCTTTTATGAAGGTTTTTAGTTTCTTTAGCTATTGTTTGATAATTGTTGTAGATAGATTCTTGGTTTAATACAGTATAATGGTTCTTTAACCACTGATCTGGTATGTCGCCAATTTCTAAAAATACTCCTTTCTTTTGTTCTTCTGGGATAACACCAAATTGGTGCCACATGCCGCGGGGCACAGAAGCACTGCCGTATGTTGGTAACGTTAGTGTACCACTAGCATTTGTTATTGGGTGCACACCTTCATCATTAAAGTTGAGCATTGGTGTTTCCCATTTTGGTTGAATAATCCATTTTTGAGCAGCTTCAACATTTTTTGTTATAACAACATTACCAAACTTATCAGTTTCTTGTTCTAAAATAGATTCAACTCCGAATACATCAACACTAGATGTTAATTGCATTGAATTCACATTTATCCTATAGCCATCGTAAATGGAAGGTATAGTTAAATCTTCACCCGGTGATTCGCCACTATAGTCTGTATTGTCCGCTGTTCTCTCAACCGGAATTAATGCCGGCACATTGGCTCGGGCACCACCATCAAAACCACCAGTAAACGCAGTTGGCAAAGTAGCAGATGTATTCGAATTCCAATTACTGTAATCACTAAATGAGATTGTTGTATTACCAGCAACGCCGGCAGTGCCCTGCGTTAAGGTGACCTCGCCTGTGGAAGCGTCAGCAGTACTAGCAACTATGTCCAAGGTAGACTCCGCATTAACCTTGGAAATTAAAATGGCAGCCATACCTACTGCATTGTTGGTGGCTGGGTCCATGGCAATGTTTGTTCCAGAAGCACCATCACCATTGTTATCAACCTCGAACACTTTTGATGTTCCAGCAACATCAGTAAGGGTTATGGTCGTCGCCTCATTCGGTTTATCAGTAAATGTGAAGGTGGCTGTCGAAGCGTTATCAGCGGTAGGTACGTTGTATCCGGGATCAAATCTCCAGCTTCTTGTTTCTACTTCTGATAATATTTTTTCTAGATCGTAATCAACACTAGCGGTTGGTCTAAAGACTAAATCGATCCACGATTCCCCATTCATATAGGGAGGCGTAAATGCAGAGTTAAATCCTTCAAAACTATCTTTTGCTGCATACTCAAAGGCGCCAGAAGTTGCTAAAGAGCCGGATGGTCGACCAGCGCATGGGGGACCAAACGCAGATGGTCTACTATACATTGTAAATGTTTCTTTAAAATTAGGATTATGTGCAGGATCTTGCGGTAAAGGAAAAGACTGCTTTCTTAAAACTCCATTTTTGTCAACAACTTTAGCGCCGTTAATCGCATATCTTGAAGCAGAACCAGAAACATTTGCAGAATCAATATCGAATTCATAACTTCTTGAGCCATTGTGTGATCTTCGAAGTTTAATTCGAGCCATATAAACTTCGTCTTTTTTGAATTTTATTTTATTTGTTACAGGGTTCGATTCTAGTCTTGATAGTTCTCCATCTTTCAAAAAGAAGTTGGCAGTCTCACCAAAGAAGTTTCTTGCCATCATGGAATATATTTCATCACCATTTTCATTTAAGGAGCCAGTTATGACTTCCGTTGGGGTGGGGTAGCCGTTGACATTGAAAGCATCCAAACTCATTGATGGGTGGGACTCCATATCAAGAAAGTTTAGTCCTGGTATATATTTTTTAGGTTCAATGATGGCTTCAAACGGAATCCTAGTAGTCCAATATTGTCCACCGTCATATCCTTCGCCAGCATCAGCAGACGAAGTCGGATTGTTAATTGTAAGAGCATAAGAATGCATTGTGGTATCCAGACTATCTGTGCCAAATACAGTTCTTTTCATCCTTGAGGGATCAGATACCATTGGATAGTCCACCGCTATTCCAGACTTAATAGAGTTGTAAAGAATTCCCGGAGAACTCAATTTATCCGTGATTGTTCTTAGAACGCCGCCGGCGGTGTCTCTTAGGAAATTGTTTTTATTTGTATATGCTTGTGGATCACCATTATTATCAATAAAGCCAACTTGCAGCGCATCATCAAAAGAGTCATAAAACTGCTTAGTTAAATCTATTGTTCTTTGCGCTGGATAAAAGCCCTTATAAGCATTATACCTAATGGCTGCATCACAACTCAGTCTTATTTCTTTTGCTGCTAATAAAGTAGATTTGTCAATTCCCAAAAGTCCATTAAGAAAATCACTGTTTGAGAAATCTTTATAAAATTCTTGCTGTGAACTACTATAAATTGTTCCGGGAATTTCAAAAGTATCTTGCAGAGACTTGGCTACAGGTCCATACTGATAATACTCTTTCACGCGTTCACTCATTCTAAACTCTGGTATAACAGCAAATCCTTTTGCTTTTAATCTTAAGTCTTCTCTAAAGCTATCATAATCATTCCACCAGGGATTAGAAGCTGATACAACAAACGTAGGACCAGTTGGTCTCTTTTCTACTACACCAGCTTGCAAGCCGGCTTCCCATAACGCTTCTCCGGCTAAAGTTTCAATTTGTTCATTCGATGTAAACGAGCCGGTGTAAGATCCTGTTTCTGCTATATCCGGACCGGATGGAGATACAACAGATTTTGGAGAACCTAAGCAATGTTTTCTGGAGTATAGTGCGCCCGGCTTGTTGTAAGTAAATTTGCCACCATCGGCGTCGATTGTAAAATATGCACCATACGTATTCTGAAGCTCTCCGGCTTGTACCTCTGTTATGTTGTGTGTTTGGAGAGATTGTGTGAGATCTCCGCGACCGGTGGTAATTAAAGCTCTAGTTAAGAAATCGACCGGCGGATCCAAAACCCAGCTGCTCTGACTAAGGCTGATTCCATATGAATTATTTACCGTATTCCCTACCGTTATTCTATTAGAATTATCATCTCTCCAGTATTTATTATCATAATCTAATCTTTTAGCCGACATTGAAACAAATTCGTTCCTCATCGACGGAAAAACGTTTTGAGTATATAAAATCCAATTTATATTTTCTTTTCCTGCAGAAGTTACAGTCACTAAATCTTCCGCAGGAGTTCGTGCACCTTTAACTTCAGTAATTTTGTTTAATTCTCTTTCGTTGAAAAATATATTATTATTTGTGTTTGTTGTTATTAACGTAAAATTGCTGCTCTTAGCTGTCCGAGAGGTTCGGTCTATGATGTCCATATTAAGTACAAGTGGACGCCCTTTCATAGAAACCGGTGGTAATCTATAGGTGCTTAACGTTTTTTCTGCATCTTGTGTTAGTGTCAATTCATTAGCTTTTCTCTGTTCTATAAAAACCTTATTGTCACTTTGATGAAATTTATACCAATTCCATCCATAAGTGGCGCGGCGTTTACTTAACAGTTGATTTAAATAATTTACATTTGTTTTGCTGCCTACTAGGTCTGTATTGGTGTAATTTGATACATCGGTGCCAGGCTCAAACCCTATCGTGTTGGTCGAGCGATTAACAGGATCAACAATTATGATATTTAATGGATTGATTGGCTGATATAAACTACCTGTCGTTGCTTCCGAGCTACTGACAAAGTCCCAATAAGACTGTTCCCCCCAGTAGGATGACGTTCGATATGGCATACGAGTTGTTAAACGCGTATCTTGGTATCCGGCATATATTATATTATTAATGTCATCAACGGAATTATTAATCCATCGATATTGCCGATCAGATCTTGGAATTGGATGTATTATGTTGTAATTATCATATCTAGAACCAGTTGCAAATACTGAATTATCTTCGTTAGTTGATACTATGATTTGTTTTTTGTTTCTATGAATCTTGTGAAAGCCAGGAAGTTGCTCGTGTCTTTCGTCAAAGCCGGTTTCATCGTCTGCCATATGAAGAGAATCTCTACCGAATTTTTGTGTATGTCTGGCTAGATGGGAATAGAGTCCATAGTCTTTGCTGTGAATGTCCGAAACCCTAGATGTACTCGGAGTGCCGCCGTGAGGTTCTGGTAAGGTTCCAGATGGACCTTGTGATGGTTTTTTAATTGATAAGTATCTGTTATTTAAAGCATTATAGACTGAATACTCAGAAGCTTTAAAATCTTGATATCCGCGAGATTGTACTTCTGGACCAGCATGAGCAGAGAATCTTGTAATTATAATGCTCCTGTTTGTCGCCCCTGTCAGGTAATCCGTGTTGTAATCCTCTATAAAATTAAAGTGCCCTTGTTCTCCGCGGTGACGACTTAATATTGTTCGAATAGATGTTGAACTGGTTGCTGTATTTTTAAAAGCAATTTCTGGTAAAGTCGGCTGGTTCTCAATAAATGCCCGTGGGTTGTTATAAGCTCCGAATGAGTGAAACACCTCATAGTTATCGTTGTAATTACCTAAAACTGTTGATGCTGAACTTGTTGTGTGTTTAATATTACTGATATTAACTGGACGCTTTGCAGTACCATCTCTATATAGATAGGCTTTTCGATATGGATTATATGGATATGGTACGGTGCCGTACGGAGGGCTATAGTCAGGTGGCGGATAGTCTGCACCAACTAATCCTACTCCGCCTGTTTGTGGAGTTCCATTGTCCAAAAGATAATCAGAAGTACCATCACCATCTCTTACATCTGCACATGTGCCTAGGCGTATTCTCCAAGCTTCGGGTCTTGTTAGCTGAGTATTTGTACCATCATTTAAAGAGACGTGTCTGGACTGATGACCACCAACATATTTGCTGGTGAAGGGACCTTGCATCGGAACCTCAAGTTGCTGTCCGTAAGTATCATTGTGTAAATTGGTGATTTGCAAATTTCTACCGACCTTGCTAACAACTTCTTTGTTATAGCCAGAGTTAACTTCAACATTTGAACTAACAACATTAAACGGAAACACCATTGTTGATTTTGCATTTTTGTAACCAATACCATATTCCCAATCTCTACCTTGTTGGACATGGAATATTTTATTTTCTTTTGTTATATATTCCGGCGGCTGATGAATTGGGGTTATATCTCTCGGTGTCACAGACTCAGCAGAAAACCCTATCATCACGTTTAATGGAACAAAAACATTATCTGTAGTATCTACTTTACCGGCAGGTCTCATTCTGGTTGTTGAAAAATCTAAATTTTTAATTTCAGGAAAATTGACGCCGCCTTTAAGCGCGGCAATCGGATCAATTGGCGACCTTCTTGGTCTGCCCATTTCCGCCGTGGTTTCAGGTGTAGCTGTGTCTGTGTCATCGCGTGCTGATGTAACAGTAGCGTCTTCATCCGCAGTCATGACTGTATGTGAGTCTGCAGTCACATCGCTCAGGGAACCTACATCATCACCGACGATTTCTTCGTCCCATGTGGCGCCATCGGACATTAACCCTAGGGGTGATGTAATATCGATTAAATCATCGAAAGGGGATGAAAAAGTTTGGATTATTGGAACCCTAAACATGTATTTATTTCTTTCTAGGACGTGGCTTTCAATAATATTTTGAATGTCATCGACATATTCTGCAGAAGCGGGGATTAATTGCGATATAATTGATGTTATTGCATCATCGAACCACTTATAATATTCTATATATTTCTCAACATCGGTTACTTGGTTTACTCTTCTGAAGAAAGCCTCACGAAGTTTTTCCATTTCTTTGTAACGTGCACGATATTTGTTGACAGGATGACCAATTATTGAATGAAAATCGTTAACACCTGCCATAAAATCAAGCATCTCTTCCGTAACTGCATTGTAAATGCTTTTTTCTATTGTATATACATAATTTGGAGCAAATTCCTCTCTTCTTAAGTTAGGATAAAATTCATCCTCTTCAGAGAATATTTGGATCATTTCTGATGATACTGCTTGTTCTGGATTTATAAATTTGTATGTGTTTATTCTTTTCTTTTGTACAACATCTGTTGAATTCGTTTTAAAGCCATATCCGTATCCAGTATATTGATATCCAGAAATATCGCCTAGCCAACCAAAATTATTTCTTATTTCAGAAGAACCAGAACTAAAATCTTGTACAACGAAATCACCATCAGGACTAGAGCCTGTAACATTCCTAAAGTTCCAGTTTAAAATTAAAGCATTTCTATTTAATATATCGCCTCTTGTGGCATTTGTATCAAGCGGAGAAAGAAAGTCTTGAGTGTTAGATAGACCAATGTTTTCAAAATCAACCGCATGTTGAATAAGGTCTTTGTCGCTTAAGTATTTACCCCAGTACGATATCGATGACACTTGGATATCGCTTTTATACTGGACGTCTCCGGTCAAATCTGTTCTGTCTGCTCCAACAAACAATCTTTTTCTTGCCGTAATCATTGCTTTTGCGGTTGAATTTGGAATACTTTGAGACAAAATAAATGTCTCCCGAATGTTGGCTGTTTTTGGATTTATACCGGTAAATATAACATCGTATGTTTCCACGGGAGATGTAGCAGAAGTGGAGTCGGAACCAGAAACCACAAACACAGTTCTTGGATAATTTTTAGGTTTAAGTCTTATAGAAAAGTTCCATGGCTCATCATCGTACACATTTAGATAAACTGAACTTGTTAAGTTGATTCCCCCAATGTCGGCGCCGCCATCAACAGTTTCAAAAGTAGCTTCAGGGAAGGATGATGTTAATTTAAAATATACATTTTTAGAACCTTCGGATTCCCTAACTGCGTATACTCTAAAATTACATTGATCACCGCTCTCAAATGTTGTTGTTGTTCCTTCTTTTTTAGCTGTCGTTGAGCCGACAGCAACCATTCCAAAAAGAGAAATTTGATTATAGTTTTTATCTCTTTCAAAATTTGTCCTATACCTAACATAGTCTGGGAAAATAACGTTTGTTTCATACGTGAATCCATAAGGAATTTGGCTGTCCGAGCCATCAATCGAGCCCGATGCATCAGAGCTGTCCATACCATCTAGAGATGCGGACTTTTGGTATACAACTGCATTTGCGTTTTCTAGAGTTCCAAAATCTACTACATTTTTCTTTAATAGGTTTAATCTTAAATTGTTCTTTAATAAGAATTCTTCGTTATTAGCATTTACATTAATTGATATTACATTGTCACCAATATTAAAACACCTAAATACGTTTCTTATTGATTGTTCGGTTCCCTTACTCTTAAAAATATTAGCAAGGTTGTTGTATAAATTTTGATAAATTAAATTCTTTGTGTCACTTAAGTCATCCTCAAAAAGAATATCAGAATTTCTGTTTGTAAATTTTTCTAAAATAGTAGAATCGACAAATACTTCTGGCGAATACATCCCCAAGGATTGTGGAAGATGGTTTGAAAAAGGATAGGGTTTGTGGGAGGCACTTAAATAATTTAAATGTCTGAGTTTTGGTAATTCTGATATCTGTAGGTACAGTTTATCAAAATATGCACCCATTATATGAGCCATGTTTCTTAAATCAGACTCGTTTTTTTCTGATTCTTCGTCTTGAATCCATCCGGGAACCAAAGAAATAAGTGAAGCGTTGTTATTCAAGTCATGAGAAGAGCCAGAAACTATGAGTTTTGCCTTAAGATTCGAAACGTCTGGGTGATTTGCCCGGATTATTGGATCTAGAAATTCTTTACTTGCGACAGAAGCAGATACAATTGCAGAGCCAGTGTGTCTGGCGCCTGAAGAATATCCCGTCCAAGAACCATTTGTTACTCTTCCTGCATAATCCAATATGATACTGTCTGTTGATGTATCGCCAGTAATTCCTTCGTTGAATTTGTAGTAAACGCCCAATGTAGTGTTTGATATATCAGTATTTGAACCACCTCGTACTTGAGTTAACCAATTGCGACCAATTTGTTTTTCGGTTCTTTTGTTTTTCCAGTATCTAAACTCATCTAAAGATCCACTAAGTCTGCCGGCTCCTGCAGGAGCAGTCTCACCAAATGGACTGGTAATTAATGCTCCAATTCTGCCTAATGTTTCTTGTGGAGTAAACTCCCCTATGTCAGCATTAAATAAAGTTTGCTCATTAAAATCGCCATTTACATACAGGTCAATTGCAAATTTGCTACTGCCTGTATTGTACATTGTTATTGCGTAGTGATTCCAGTCTCCAAAATTTTCATGCAAAGATGTTGATCCAACAGTTTGTCTGCTTACTCTTGTCGAGCCAGATTCGACAGTAATCACAAAAGGTTTTAAAGCAGTAGAATCATCATCTGAAACTGTTCCTGTTAGTTCAATTCTTAGTCTGCCGTAATCAACACTGGAGGAGTTTTCGTTGTTCCACATATCAAAAACAACTTGATAACTGCTTAATGGATCTCCCCGGCGATCTGAATTATCTGTCATTGAGCCAGTTTTAAGCCAAAATTCTACTGTTACCCCATCATCAAAGTTTGCGCGCAGGTTTGAAGTACGGGTGCCGGCGCCGTAATCAGAGGGCAAGCCTTTTGTTTGGTAAATTGTTTCGTCGTATATATTTGATTTTTTATAACTACTGTTTTTTGCATTAGGGAGCAGATCTTTTAGTTTTAGACTCGTTGCTGAGCCAGTTCCGGGTCCGCCCTTGAGATCGATATATTCATTTGTTGTTGGAACACCATAGCTATCTGTTTTTGTGCTTACAGAATATCCATCTTTTGCTAGTGTAATGAACCCATTTGTTCTAGGGTATCTATCTTCAAGGATATATTTTTCAATATCTAGAGACTCGTTGTGAAATTTATTAATTTCAGCTTCAGAGCCGTCATAAGGATAAAAATCTAAAATTCTAGTAAAGGCAGATTCATAATATAATCTAGCTGAACCATATTTAACAAAATTAGCCGGATCAGAATAGTCAACTTGAGGTATATATCTTTCTTGATCTTTTTGCTTTTGAACAACGTTTTCTGCAGACTCTACGTCATCAAAACTGGTCTTTTTCGTTGTTTCAGCTAAGAAGTTTTTTGAATTTCGAGGATTCTCGAAAAGTTTTTTAATGCTCATTCTTGTTCACTCTAAATTTAAATAATTTATCTTGCTCTTGCCAAGAGGACAACTCATCATCATAAAACGCAAATTTAAATCCGTATTCATATCCGGGCTGTAGCAACTTCATGTCAAAATCGAAGTAATTACCCGATATATCATAAGATAGTCCTGTTGCTAGCACAGATCCAGTCTGATGTTCTATCGCTTCTAATCCATCTTTAGTTCTAATAACTCTATAAGATGCACTGCGAATATTGAGTGTCTCGGGGGTTTCTACGGCTTTCGTGTATATTGTTGGATTCCAATTCTTTTCACGAACATAAAGATTAAATCTAGCATTTTGATTTTGTATGTATGAGTTTTGAAGATTAGTTATATTAAGGTAATAAGATGGTTCTCTTGAGCCCATAGAGGCTTTGAGCAGCTTAGGCTTGATAGAGCCAGTAAAGTACTCTACATAAGGAGAAGCGTCTTCAGCGCTGTGCCAGACATCATAAAACGTCTCTATTGTATCTGTATACGATTTAGTCAAGCATATATTGCATTTGTAAATACCAGTGCTTACGTAACTGCCAGTTGCAGAGGTGTGCGACGTAATTCCGTTGGGTGCAGCTTCAAGTAATATTTTTTGAGACTCACCAGATGGTACTGATGCCGTGACCGAGCCAGTATATAAGCTAACATATATGTCTCCCGTACCAACCGCTGGAATGTTACGCAGCCTGCCTCTGACATAATTGTAGAGATATATTGTATTTAAATTTTCATCATTAGTTGCCAAGGAGCTGCTGTAGTAAAAATCTCCCCTGTCATCTCTAACGATATCTGAATCCCATCTAGCTTCAAGAACAGGTCGCTTATAGAAATATTGACTGTCGCGACCAAAGAATCGTTTTGTGTAATATGAACGTTTAGCTCCATTGGGATTGTGAATAACGCTGCCGGCATCGACGCCAGAGGACTCTGAGGTATAAGATTCGTATGCGCTTGCTAGCATAACGCCGAAACCATGACTACCAGTTGCGCCGCGGATCCAATCCTCGACTTGCTCTGATACATCTAATTCTATATCACCCAGCCCTGTTCCAAACGACTGTGTATAAACGTGAGGGTTGTACACGCTACCCGTCAGGTAATCTCCGCCCACACGCTTCCAGGTTCCATTACCACCAGAAAAGTGATATCCACCCGTAGCAGCGACACTTACAACGCTATCTGTGATTGCTGTTCCGGTCATATCAATACTGCTATTACCGTTACCGGCATGCCCATCAGTGGTCTGGGTTAGTGTAACAGCGGCATCGGAGGACGATGCAGACACGTTTAACGTGCCGGCAGTATTTGCTGCATTAATTGCTGCAGCTATTCTAGTGGCGAATACTGTTGCGTCACTTGCGGCGCCGCTAAAAGCGATTTTTGTAGCTGTAGATGTGGAGAGTGAGTTGTCAATTGCAAATGTTACAGAATTTCCTGCAATATCTTTTACAATTAAAGTTCTAGTATTGGCTTCGCCGGCAGTTTTACTTAGCGCAGTGACCGTAGCGGTAGCACCTCTAACATCTCCGTTTGCGTTTATCCAGTTTGAACCGGTTCCGTTTAAGGTTAAATCTTTGTAGTTTTCTAAATCAAGACCCAAGCCCTCTTCCCAACTAGAAGAAACTGGAACAACAACAAGGTCGTAGTCTCTTGGAACTGTCTTGGAGGACTCTGCAGAATACATCCTAAGATGCCAACTAATACTACCAGAAGCTGGTATTTTGCCGGCAGTACGATCTGCCGACATATCAGTTATAGGAAAGTTTATAAGAATGCGAGATAATTCTTGTGATGCTGTTGCTGCAGAACTGGTGGATGTCTGTCTACCATATATCGAGTATACTTCTAATACATCCGACTGTCCAGAGTTCGATCCAGTAGCTCTTGTTTGATTATCCGAATCAAATGAATTAACAATTGTATTGTCGGCACTAGCGACATAGCGTTTAATAGCCATTATTTAGCTTTTCCTCTTATATCTGTTGCTGGAAATTTTATCTCTACAATAGCATTTTTAGGAACAATTAATTGGTTTCCGTTTGGTGAAAGATTTTTATTGATATCAATTGATACTCCAGAATAATTAACACCCGTTTTGGGTAATAACCTGACATTCACAACATCGAGAACACCCGATACATTTTTAAGTTCGCTGTATATATCACTTATCATGATCGACTCTCCAATAAAAAGCCCACTTTCATATAAATTAGCCAATTTGTCAATACATTTGTTTACTGTTGTAAATTTATCCATATTCATGTTTACTCGAATTGAAAAATCAATCCCCAAATTTATCACATATGGATCTAAAATATCTATTGTGTCACTAATCATCCTATATTGGTTTAACCAAATTTTTAAATTATTTTTAATTACGTTGTTAGTTTTCGTAAGTTTGCCAAATTTATCTTCAGAAATAACATACATATTTAAATTACGTTTTTGAGAATCAGGGTCTCTCTGTACGGAACACCTTTTAATCGAACCGAACTTCCCAGGCATCCTATAGGCTACATTTTCATAATCAGCCTGCGTCACCGCTCTATTCTGGGTAGGAAACGTATCATAAATTCTCTGTTTAACTTCATTTGAATTTGGCATTCGAACATCTCCGACTATTGGCATCTCGTTTGACACCTCTATGGAGTTTCTAATTTCCGTTACTGTAGCGCTAGCTAATACCGTCCTATCTTTGAACTCTAATTTAGAAGAAACAACTGAGTTCAATTCTCCAGATGAAGCATTGGAATTTGTTGGATTTGTCACTCTCAATGTAACCGTTAATGTTGTATCCGAAGGTACTATGCCAAAACTTTCGTTTTTAGTTAATTGCGTTGGATCAAAAGATTTTAAAGTGTTGTAAGTTTTACCATGAATGTCCATAGCGACATTTTGAGGATCTGCAACTACATTGCTATCATTTGCTTTGCCGCTGCCAAATTGTAAATATGCTGTATCTGCTTCTCTTTCAACTGTAAACTTTCTTGACACCAAATAAGGTTTAATAATTGATGGTACATTATCATTTTTAAAATTACTGTTAACAACTTCTTTATATACGATGTCTTGCGCTAAATAATCAACCTCAAAATATTCATTGCCGTTTGAATCAAAAATTGAAATAATTTCAGATACATTTGCAGATGATAATGCGATTCTCTTAAATCTTTGGTATGCGCCAATACTGATCCTTTCTGTTACAAATGTTCCTGATACTACTGTTCCGTACCCTTTAATTGCATAATGAGTTGGGGCGCCCGTAGTTTCATCGACTCGGGCAACTACAACAGGGTTTGCTGGATTAGCAAAATCGACATTCTCTGTTAAAGAGAAGTTCAGTCCAGCTGATGTTGAAAATTGAGTACCCTTTCTTAAAACTGGAATGTAACTTGTATCGGGACCAATTCCGGTTGACGATACTGGAATCAATACGAATAATGCTGCTTTTCCATACGTTGATGGTCTACCGGTGTGCTTGTATCCTAGAATCCTACCATGTCTTAATACATTGTTGAATTGATATGCTGTATCTAAAAAAGACTCATTAACATTGTAATCCAAGTAAAACGATAATTGATCTCCAACATAAGAAACCGCATCAATCATTAAAGATGCAAATGAAGCTTCACTAAAATCTTGAAACGAATCTGGGTATAGTCTCTCTGCTATTTGAAGCAGATCATTTCGGATTGTTTCAAATTCTCTATTTGTATAATTTATAGGAATTATTTTCTTTTGATTATCGGCCATATAAAAACCCCTTTTCTTAAATAGTGAATTCTAACAAATCCGTAATCCCAACATCCGGCAAATTATAAAGAATTTTAATTCCCAAAACATTATTATCAGGATCACTTGTGTCAAAATTTATCTCTAATATGTTTACGACTGGTAAAAACACGGTTGCTTGTTCTCTTATTGCGAAATCAATATCGACAAAAATAGAATTGTTAAAATTTTCAAACAAATAATTTCTCAGCCCTACACCGAACTCTGGCTCCATCACTCTTTCGCCAGGTGCGGTTAGTACTAACATCTTAAAATTTTGTTTTACCAATGTTTGAAAATCTTTGATCATAGCAAAACCATCAATAGTATTTCTGGTTATCGGCAATTTAACGCTTAAAGAGGACATATTGCTTACCTTTAATAAGTAGACTTATTAATCTTTTCCGCTACAAAGTTCGCCTTTCGCATTGTATGGATTACTCTTAAGTCTGCCGCGGGACCACCATGGAAGCATTCCAGATCCGGGGGTTGGGAACATTTTTGTTTTAAGATTCTTTATCCAAAGCGTCGCCGGATCGTCTTCACCAGACAGTAAATCATCTCCTGGTTTGAAATCTCGCGAATAATAATATGTTTTAAATAATCTTTTAATTCTACTCTTGCTTTTTCTTAAGAGTATTCTATCCCAACTATCCCATTCGCATACCCACAAGCCTCCAAAAAATCCTGGCTGTCGGTCATCATAGTGTTGCCAGCCTTCGTTGCCTGTAACACCACTCCTTCCAGGATCAAAAGCAGTGACCTTCATTTTCAGCGGATCATCATTGCCCAAAAACGGCAATATTAACTGTAGCATGCTCGGGTCGGGGTAGTATTCCTCCTCCCACTCGTCTTTATGTACATAAGCTCGGGATCCCGGTTTTACTTTTACTTGTGGCAAAGTAGTACCATCTAACCAGTCTTTGCGCCTATTGACGTCTCCGACGTCGACATCAAAAAGCATACCAATAATCGCACCACCTATGCCAGTTGGCAACCATGAACTATGGTCTCCTGGACCGGGGGTTACTTCTCCAATCGACGATAAAAAGCCGAAATCATTATAAATTGCTAATAATCCAGTCACCTTTTTAATAGAGAAAATATAATTTGTCATTAATTTATATTTTGGATCATCTTTTAAATTGTTAAGCAGGCAGAATAACAATTTACTATCGGGCTGCATAACACTAAATTGATCTATTCTTAGATCTAATGCGTCCACTTCTACAGATGTTATTAGTTTTTTCATACCGTTTGAATAGTAAAAATTAAGACCGTATCTAACTCCTATATTTCCTTTAATGCCGATCGGTTCTTTTGTATCAGGAGCGTATACTAATTCTAGACTTCCAGGATAAACATCGGATATTCTTAAATTTGAATCGTTGCTTCTTATCTTTCCCAAAGCGATATTTGGAGCATATTTTGTTCCATTAATTTTAATATATTTTTCAATTCCGTAGGGCATGGTCATGTCGCCGGCGGAACTATCTCCAAGTGGCGCCACGTCACCGAGAGGCACAAAAGATGCTTCCATTTTTGGATATGGAGAACCTTGATTTGCTCTCGCGGCGCGGATTTCCTCGGCGGTTCGAGATTTACTCATGTCAACAGCGTACCGGGAGTCGTCACCGGCTTCATCTGGATTCTGCGCTTGTCGCGTAAAGCCTTCTGTACCAATTTGGACTAAGTTGTCAACTGGTGTTAGGACGTCATGGGGCTCATCAAGGTGATATTCTCCCGCCATATAAACAGTGTCGCCTTCCTCATCTATATGACCATGATAATATCCAACGTATTCATCGCCGTACTCAAATTCATCATTTTTATTTTTATTTTGCGCAATTCTAAATTCACCACCATGGGTATAATAAGGACCTGGCCATGGACCGCCGGCGGGATGACCGCCAGTATCTCCGGGATCTGGTAAACCAATAACCTTTTCTATAACTTCTGGTCCTGCAAAATTTAAAGCTTCTCCACCCTTTGACATCTTAGAAAAAATGTAATAATCTAAATCAAATATTTCTGGATTAAATCCATACTGACGCATATTTTCTACCATTCTGGCGCCCATTTTGGTAAGCTCATAATTCATTAATTGTTGTAATATTAGTTTAGCGTGTTCTTCGACCGATTGTACACCTTCAAAATGTTCATCTGAGCGATATCCTTTAAGTGATTGGAAGAACCCAGCTTCTCCTGCCATTTTGGCATCCCAGAGACCTAAAACTTTTTGTTTGACCTTGTTCCCGTCTCCATCAGTAAACTTTCTTTTTATTGTTTGCCTATAGGGAAAGGCAAATGATGTTTGTAAATCATTAATCGCGTCAAAAGCTCCCTGCAGGTAACCTCCCTGGGGCGGAGGTACAATTTCTCCCACTTCCACCAAGAAATCATAACACTCAACCGATTGTTCTAAAAAGCCGTACCAAAACTCATCATCTTTAAAAGAGTTAAACGCCTCAGCAAACCACCCTTGTGCGTTTTTAAAATCTTCTTCCATACGCTCAACTATATAAGCTGAATAAATACTGCTATAATTATCTGGAAATTTTGCTTGAATTTTAGAAAATGTTCCAATGGCTTTAAACATGTGTGTGGCAGCATAAATTCTGCAAGATGCTAATATTAGAGTATACATTCCAGTTTTGGCGGAACGGTTCATTATTCTATTAAACGGAGTTTCTCTGACACATTCAGGATCCAATTGCAATCGAGGATCTTCTGACATGTGAGGGAAATATTTATCAATCATTTGATCGATTTCGTCAAAATCAACAATATCTTGAGAGTGAGGCTTGCAGGGTGTATATTCCGGGAAAAATACCTGCACAAACCCCATCCAGCCAGTATACTTTATCGGTTTAATATATAGGTTGGGTCTCGTATAGCTTCCTCCAAAGACACCCGGATCTAAGTAAACAACTCTTGCATCATCGGGTTTTCTATTTGGATCTTGAATACAATTATATTGATCTCGGCTTATACCCAAAACCATATCTTCTTCTTCATAGCTTGTTGACTGATACGGCAGGAAGCTTCCATCTTTTTTTATAATGCCATAGTCTATGTCACTTTGGGTTAAAAAGTCATAATCAGCGCCATACATCCATCCGCCGCCGGTACCGGGGTGAAGGTTACCATTTTTAACCGTTGCGTCCCCAATTTCTCTGCAGAATCTTTGGAATAATGAATTCATTGTATCATTATATAAGGTTTCTGCTCGTAACGAGGTCACGTCTAACATGTCGGCTAATAAAAGTACCTGTGGGGCGTGGTTTGATAAAGAAACTCTGCTAGAGGCATATTTTGGAAAGTCTGAAATCTTTGGTGTGCGCGTATTTAATTTTGGATCCACTGGATCGTTGATTGCGTTAAAAACATCTAATCCATCATCGACCGATATAAACTCAAATTCTCTCGTTCTCATAACTTTTTCGCTGCCTCTCAGCATTGCTCTGTGTATGTTTCTCATAATCAACTGAGTAAAAGGAAGCAACATTAAATTTATCATGCCTTCCAAAGCCCAGCCAACAATTGGAATGCCTTCGATCCAGTTTGGAAGATCGAATGGTTCTATTTTAGTCATTTGATCTTCTAAAGCAGCACCAAGTGGTCCAAGATAGTCAGCTCCAAAATTAACTTTTTCAATTAATTCAATTCTAATGTTATCGTCTGGTCTGTTTAATACATTTCCATCCTCGTTCTTGTGAATGTCACTAAAGAAACATTGCATTTCGTAGCCGTACATCCACTCGTCCAAGTGATCGCCCGGGTTCCCGGGGAAACCGAATGATGAGCCCCAGATTTTAGTGTTACCAAAAGCTCCTCCGAACGAAGTAGGGGGCTTGCGCATACCGGCAGAATTATCTTTAAAATCAAGTAGAATATCACACCCAACATTCGAAGCTTTCTCTGTGTGTGGTCCACTTTCGAAGCCGCCATCAGCATTCACCGGGTGGGCATTACCTTTTCTTATCTCCCTAATTACGACAACTTGGTCGCTACCTTTGTCAACTTTAAGAGTTGTATTATAGCCAAAATCTGGAACCATGAATAAGTTAACACCCTGCGTCAAAGAGCCAAATACATTGTTATATTGTAAATCCTCGAAATCAACTCTAAATTTCTTTCTTGGTGAGGCGTTGTTTCTAGATTTAAACTGCATTGAGTCGGTGCCGCGGCGGCTAGACGTTCCTGCTAGATCTTCGCCGACATCTCTAAGAGCATAGAAGCCCGGCTTTATCATTGCACTATCGTATTCAGTTCCTTGATAACCGGCATTTAAAAATTGCCTTCTCATATATTCGCCAACATAATATGGAAATTGTCCAATTTGTCCACTAAATCCTTGACTAGACTGAAAAAATGAGAAGAATCCACTTGTTGCTTCTCCTCCATTTGGCAAGTTTGTCGCAAAATTAACATATTCTTTATTGTTATATGCTTTTCTATGATGCGCTGTTAATGGATTACCCTGAGTATCACTAAGTACCATATTCATAAAGCCCCATGAGGCATCAGAATTCCAAAAATTACCATTACCAAGCATATCTTCTGCAAAATCTATCTTTAACATTTTAAGGTTACCCTTAAGTACTTGCGAAGCCACAGCAGTTTGTTGTGGGCTTTCCCATGGAAAGACGCCATCATCACACCCGGGCTCACCAACTAATGGCGGAAGATTCTTTTTAACATGTTTGGACAATCCACCATGCAGAATATCTCCAAGATCTTTTAAATCTTCCATCATGTCTTCTCTCATATCACAAAACATTTCATGACATTGTTCAGGTGATGCTCTACCTTCTAAAATTTCACAACGTAATTCTCTAAATCTTTCAATTTGTTCTGGGCTCGCACACATGCTAGGATTAGCAGGAGACAATTCGTTATCGGGAGGTGTTGTAAGAAAGTCTTCCAGCTGAGCTTTGTATGCTGCAGGGGTAAGATTTCCAACATTTGAAAAGAGGCGACTAATAGCTTGGCGATTTGGTATTGCTTCTCTAAACTGCGGGTACTCGAACTCCACCAATTGATCTATAATTTCCAAAAACGCTGCTGATGGTCTACCCAGTAACGCTTCTGACAATTCTCTCTCTGTTGTAGCTGCCGACAAATCTAATCCAAATTGCACAGTGTCGTCTTTGTTTGCGAACGCGGCGCCGCCCATACCAAGTTGAGCCATCATATCAACAAGCGTATTCTCAACCATTTCGTCATCCGCATCCGGACCACATATAGATTCACGAATAACATCGGTTATGGTTGTTTTTCCAGCCAAAATATCAGGCATTGAAGTTATTATATCGCCGCCCGTTTCCAAAGCTTTGCAGATGGCACTTCCAATAATTTCACAAACTTTCATCATAATAAGCATGATAATTTGGAAAATTAAATATTTTATTAGCATTTTTGCAAGTGCCCATATCGCTTTTGTTATATCCGTAAAATCGGGAAGATATTGAAGAGGGTTTTCAAAAACAATTCTATCGATAGAGAATTCTTGCATATTTCTACAGAACGGAAATACTAGAGATTTTATAAAATCATCGAATCCAGGGTTTAACAATGGAGGATGAGGACAATCCATAACAGCAATTATCTGAGCGACTATGGCGGCGCCGGGGAATTTATTCAATTCGTCGAGTAATTCTAATAGATTATCACTATACAGTTCTATGGTTGCTTGGACATAAACTTGCATGACATTATCGACGTCCATATTTTCTAGTTCAGAAACCCCTCTATCAAATTGTTCGACTATCGTTCTTTCATACTTACCTTCGGTTGGGGGCTTGTAGTCTGGTGGTGGAACAGTACCTTCGAAGTTGTCCTGCATGAGTTGTTCTCTTTCTGCATCCACAATCTCTTGTACTTCCCAAGGTTTTGGAATTTCTCCCATAATTCCACCGCCCTCTTCAAGAGCCTCTCTGACTTTTGCTTCTAATCTCTCTCTTTTGTCGGCTGGTAAATCTTGAAACAAGACTCCAAACAATTCAATTGACATATTACCGAGGGCGCTGTTAATCAAACTACGTAAAGCTTCATCTGCGGTTAAACCGCCAGTCAAACACTGAATAACGTCCATTAAGAGATCGAACAGACCGCAAACCTTTATTCTTTGTAATCCAAAGCGGTGAATTCTTTCCAAAGCGGATTTAGCTGGTCCAAATTTAGTTGTTGATGCGAGAACCGCCATGCACAAGATAACAAAAATATTGTCATCTTTATTTAATTTCATAAACGCCTGTTCTTGTGCCATACCAAACATCTTTGTTACATCGGCGCTCCTTTCGCCAGGATACGTGCCAATTAATAAATCATCTGCTAAAGAATCATTAATTGAATCTCTACAAATTGATTTTCTAAATTGATATGCTAGTGCATCACCGATTCCAAAGACTTCATCAAAAATATCTTGTCCAAGATCTTTCAATTCATCAGCTAAGGCATCCCCAACACACGACATAATTGTTTGCTCGGTGTTCTCTTCTTTTATATCAAAAAATATTTTTGGATATGTATATTGAGTGACAAACTCTTGCCATGGAATTTGGACACGAGCATTAAGCTGTGCTGCCATCTTGGGAAGTTGTGCCATATATGCACATGCTGTTCTGTTTTTCCAGCCACCTGAATTTAAAGGTTTGAGTTTTCTTTTTCTGAAAACGTGTGGTTTATTTCCACATTCGACAGTCCAAAGTTTTAATTTGATTAATCTGTAATTATCAAAAACAAATTCAAACTTAGTAATTTTTTCGTCCGTGCTAAAAATTCCGAAAAATTCTCCCGGGAGACGAAAACCTTTCGCGTCCAAAAACGCTTCGAATTTATTCCACATTCTACTTAGAATTCCGGAACCAAACAGTCCATCATCACCATAATCTTCAAGGTTAAAAACTCTTCTATCTTTTACATAATAAACATTTCCCTCGCCAATACCACGATAAACTTTCAGAAGTCTGCCATATAAATCCAAACCCTTGCGAACTCTAATTATTGCAGTTGTTGCTTGAGCTGCATTCATTCGAATTTTGACAACTCCGGGAGGCTCATCTTCTTCTACATCTGGTTCTGGCGGAGCCGGAGGTAAATCATATATTATTTCAAACGGAACAGAGTATAGAAGCTTTAATCTTGAATGTGGGCGAGCATCTAGGTGAAACTTTTCGTAAACAATTGCATTATATACAATACTTCTTGTGATATCTGAATCTTCTTTATCATAAAATGATAACAAGCTATCAATGGCTTCTTCTGTAAACTCATCAAAGCGAGACTGTAAGGCGGCATCGACGTCCCACTTGTTGCCAGACCTAAGTGTTGCTGCTGGTCCAGTGTTTGTATATCGCGTTACTTTCGTTACCTGATAAAGACACTTTTTCTCATTCAAAAATGGTTCATCTATTTCTCTTTTTTTCCAATCAGGTATAATAGCAGCGGGATTTGGGGTGCATGGTGCCTTACAGGGCACCTCTGCAATTACTATTTCCGGATCGCAAACATCAATAAGCCCATCATTGTCTCGGTCTTGAAATTTTAAAAATTTTGATTCTGTTGAATTAGCCATAATATACCTATGTTAAATAAACGTTGGGGCTGCCAATGTATCTATACCCCGATGGATCTAAATAGTATTGTTCCCACATTGTACCCTTTACTCTGGAAGCCCATAAATTAGCGAGAACAAAATACAGGGCGCCCATATTTTTGGTCGGAGCCATAGCAGAGATCCAAGGGCACCAAGGATCAATACCATTAATTGTATCATGGGATGTTTGCATTAGCGCTAAGTTATATACCGCGGACCATAGATTACCTAGGATTTCGTTCATCTCAGTCAGAGCTTTTATTAAGTTATCGCCCTTGACGGCGTGTTGTAAATACGGAACACCTTCTATTGGGTTATATAGTCCGCCATAAACATATCTTGAATCAGAATAGTTTCCAGCTATAAGTTCAATTGTTGGTGCGATACTGGCTCTTCCGCCCATTGAGTTTGGTTCACCTCGCGAACCATGACCCTCAACACCGTCAGCGCGACCAGTGCAAAGCTTAAAACTTTTCCTAGCAATAATTCTGATATCATCGGCTTTTATTCCAATACCAGATGAAGGATTATGGCGTCCAGGAACACCAGAAGCGATTCCAAAGTTTTGATCAATTTTGGTTAATTGACTGATGTATATTCTTGCAGCATCTGCAGAAAACATGTTACTCACAACTTGATTTGGTGCTGGACCTTCTCCCTTTTTTGCTCCGGAGCCTCTCCCAACAACAAGATCGATAGTTGCAGCATCTTGAACACCGCGGGCACCAAAACCAGAAAAAAGTGTACCGGGTCGGTCGCGACCAAAAGTTATATAGCAGCCACCGTGTTCGATTACGGATTCCCCATCTCCTAATTTGAAATTGAGACCTTTCATCGGTACATTAGTATGGAATACACCGCTGTCTGTGGGCACCATTTTGACACTTTCGCTAGCGCCTTTTAATTTTTCGTAAAGTGTTTCTTCATCGCCGACTTTTTTATATCCCGGCTTTGTTTCTTGAAATGACATTTTTCCTCTTACTGTATATAAATATCTCTAATCTAATATTAGTTTGCTTTTTAATTGGTCAACCTATGCAGTGACCTTTAAATCTCTAGCTATTTGTTTCGCATTGGCAATTGTTTGTCCCGGGGAAGATTGCATTTCTACGTGTGCTGGATCCCACCCCATACCATGTACAGCCCACAGCGGATTGGTTCTAGAATAGCTTCCTCCCCAGTCCAATCCGAGCTTGCCGGCTTCTTCACCCAGGGCTTTAAAATACTTTGCAGCTTGTTCATGCTTTTCAGGATTATCTGATGATTTATCGGGTCCATAGAGCACTTTAGCGTCAACCAAATCCGCTGCCTGACTAGCAGGTGCACCTGAAGAATCTACAAAATTATGATAACCAAAAACGGTTTTAGACTTGCCTTCAATTTTTTTCTGTAGTTGGGATTGTGGAGAGCGCCACGTGGTGATAATTTTTGTTTTAAATCCTCTATCACTCATAGCTTTTATAAGCTGCCTGACCGTTGCAGCCATTGACGGATGAAGAGAACTCAGATCGCGACGGTTATGTGCTGTACTATTTCCTCCACCAATACCGGGTGGTAATGGAATGTCTTTATCGTAATATTCATTTAAGGTATCAAAATTTCTCGCAATAGACTGGCAACCGTGCTCATTTGTTATACTAAACTCTCCAGCATTTCTAGCTATTGTTTGCACATATCTAGCGGTGTTCAGGTCATAAGAGAAATCACCTTTTTTTAATTCTATTTCAACAATGTCGCCGGCGGTTGGTGCAGCAATATGCCCATCTACCATCATAATAACATCAGTATGCATAGCAACCAAGGATTCAGGATTAACGGCTGATTCTTTTGTCGCATCATTTCTAGACAGACTGCATGGATTCGGTATAAAGGAATGGGGAGAATTTTCTTCTACAATTCTAGCTTTAAATTTATACTTTCTCCCTTTTGACGTTACTTCTGTTTTAAATGCGGCGCCGTATGATCTTGCTTCTGTGTTTGTTATCTGAATTGTTGGTGTTAACACTATAGCTTTAAAGGTCCTCTTATCCCCATACGCATCAAATTCTAAACCTTTTCGAATAGAATTTGACAACAATTCAACACTTTCTTCTGGGGTTGAAAACTCAGACCAGTCTAAATAGTTTCTAGGCATTGGACTCGGTTCCTTGAATTAAATCGTATAAATTAGATTTATCATCTTCCGATAGCGTAAAAGATTCTTCTGTATTTTTTTGCCTTAACCCTATGATCTTGACAAGTTGTTCGTTTGAACGTTGCATTGTTTCAATGTGTTTTGCTGCTACGGGACTAAGATATTTATTTTGTTCTGTGTCAGCAGCAATCTGATTAGCGATTTCGTTTAAAAATTCTCGTGCAACTTTTCGATCATTTCTAATGTTATCTAATGCTTCATCAAATAAACTATTTAATTCTTCTTGTTTCATAGGTCACCGTTTGTCCATCCTGTCTTAAACATAGAATATCTTTTTCTAAATTTCTTTAGAGAATTAACAATTTGCTTAGTGTTTAGTCCGGTTATTTCACGCAGGTAAAGATAAATAGCTTTTTTATTAAAAATTTCGATATCATCCTTTGATTCAAAAAGAATATTTATTGCTTTGTATACCTTTAGATCGTTTTCTTTCATCTGGGATTCATCCCATGATTTCAATTCTGTATAAAACGAATTCCAAAACTCAATTTCTTCACGATCAGTTAAATAAGATTCATCTGTGGATAGATAGCGCTCTTCATAGTGTTTTGCGATATTATCGTAATCAACTTCGCGCATACTGCGTTTTTGCTGACGCTTTACTTTGTGGATAAACCAGTTTTTTGTTATGACACTAAAATAAGAAAATGCTTTAGACCCCTTGCTTGGATCATACTTGTCTAAAATCGTCATTAACCAAATCTTACACTCATCTCGAAGATAATCTATATTTGGTAAATTTGTAAACTTATATGTAAAAACAATCTTATCCACCATTTCGTTAAATGCCGGCTGAATAAAATTAACATACAGCTCTGTTCTTTCTTTTACACAGTTAGTGATGCTATATCGGATAATTGCATCTTCATGAACTTGTGTAAAATAATAATTTTTCTTTTTCTTTCTTCTTTTTTTAGGTTTCTGTAGGGGGGTCTGGTTGCTCATCTATTTCTTCTTCTGTTTCTGTTAGTGAATATATATATTCAAATGTATCCAGCTGCTCATTAAGCGAGCGCGCATGATCCATCAATGATTCGAGAGTTTGGTCTCCATAAAACATTTCCATACCATATACGTCTCTGGTGTGGTTAGCAAAAGAATCTATCATATTTTTAAGATCTCCCAATTCTTCTGATACGGACAACAACTGTGTCACAACACTTCGTGCATAAACAAATACACCCACATTAATCAATATAGATATAGTTGTTACACAGCATAATACAATTTCAAGTTTTGTCATAATTCATACTTTTCGTTTCTTCTTTCAAATCTTTTAATACTTTTCTATTATCTTCTATATATTGCTTTGTTATTTCGCCAGTTTTTGATTTTTCATTTTTCTTTTCAAAAAATAACGGTTTTGTCAGCAGTTTAGATATATCTACTGACTCACACAAGGAGCAGTCTTTTTGTTTTTCGTCCATCATGTGGTGAGCAAAGAAGTCTCCATGACAATTATTACAATGATAATAATATCTTGGCATGAAATCATTCTACCATATTAATTAAATCTTGTTCAGTTATCTTAGAATTGTTTGAAAATCTAACTGTCGGTGGATTAACAACAATCAAGCCATCGTCTCCGCTAGCCAATTCAAATCCTTTTAATATTGGAACAATGTCCATCTCATTAAGTAATGATTCCTGTAAAGCCATCATTACGGCTCCTAAAGCTTGATTTGATAGCTTAAGGTAATCATTTTTTTCTTCTAATTCGGGTTTCATTTTTACTCCTTTTATTTAAAAAATCTTTCAGAATTTATATTTTTATCATCAATAAATAAATCGTACTGAGGTTTACCAAATTTAAGGTCGTGATATTTTACGCCCCATTGAATAAACTGCTCTTTTGTGGTTCCAGACCAATCTATCCCAGAGCCAGTACCTCTGGCGGTCCAATAAACAATTGTGTTTCCTTCATCGTATAATTTATTAATCTTTTTTATATTCTCCTCTATCGGAGAAGCAAGACTATAATTTCTACAATCTGGGGTAAGTGCTATTGTTTCGTCAATATCTACATAAATAATCATATTTTCCTCTAAAAGTTATTATACTACTTCCATGAAATCATATAAAGCTTTTTTATCATCTTTCGTACTTTCATATGTTTCTTTTAAAATTTGGTGTCTAGGGTTTGGGACGCCGTAGATTCCCGGATCTCCCAGTTCTACGTGAGTAGCGTAATTTAAAGTGAGCATTAATCGCTCGCCTTTCTCCAGCAGGGCGCCTTTGTGAAATCCATTAGTAGTGCAGGCTATCAAGTCTCCGTAATTGGCTGTCAGCGGCTTTACACTGTCTTGTCCGTATAGTTTTTCAATCTGTGTGTCGGACCAACGATGACAAAATTGCCAATTTTGAGGTAGCTTAGAATTACTTCCTTCAACATAAGTAAAGGGTCCACCATCAATTGAAACATCATTTAAATAAGTAAAAAATTTAATAAACTTTATACTATTAAAGTCGCGGTGATACATATTGGTTCCTGCGGGTTCTAGATTGTTAGCTCTACTTAGTCTTAAATTTGTGGTCCCTATACCTGGAATACAGTTTAAATAAGAAACAGCAATGGAAATAATTCTAGAATCCAAAGCTAAGTCGTTTACTATCGGAACATTTCTAGTTGGCATATAAATCTGGGTGTGTCTTCCGCCGGCAGTTACTTGCAATAATTCAGAATTATTTGAATTTATTAATCTGTATGTTTCTTTTTTTAGTTTATCCAGTACTGATAGATCCCAAAAATCTTTAATGATGCAGTATCCTTTATCATTAACTTGTTCGGCTATGCTATTCGACTCGGATGTTTGTAAATCTTGCCAATTTGGATAAAGTTCTCTTCTCTTCAAAACAGCTTTATTGTACCACTCTACGCCGGCGGATCCGTCTTTGTAAAAACTACTATATTCTTTAGTTACCCAATCCATATACTACCTTAATATATAATCTTTTACACTAGCATGCAAATAATTGAAAAGATTGATCTTATTTGAAGTTGGATGATAGTGATATATTAGAGCCATTCTTTCACGCCCTTCGTCTGGAATTATTGCTTTGTGAATTATGTTTGGATCAAAAAGAAAGCATTTTCCTTTACCACCTAGCATATAATTTTCTTTTAAACCATTAGAATCAACAAAGTCTTTAGGTACTCTGGAAGCTGGAAACACTTGTTGAGTTCTATGGTGTGGTCCTATTTTAGAAGTTTTCATTTTTAACGGCTCATTGTTTTCATTTGCCGCATAGCAAAATGCTCCATCAGAGAAAAACTCTACATCAGACAAATAAATAAATAATTTTATGTGAGTTGGTCCATTATCATCATAATGCCACAACCACGAAGATTCTAAATCAGCCTTACTGGGTAAGCTTTTGCAAACTTGGATCCTGTTAGAAGTAAAATTACTTCCAAAAAAATTATTTGATATTTGTTCATAAAAGTAATCATGAATTAGTTGAACCTCTGGGAACATCATGGCGTCCTTTATCCCATTCCTAAATTGATCCACGTGATAGTTTTCTTTGTCTTTGAAAGCCTCCGTGGCTTTCTCGTTTAAAGAATTAATCAAATCATAATATTCAGATGTTGTTTGCAGATCTTCTGTGATTGTTAAATCGGATACATCAGGTTCTGGGTGATTAAAATTATTCTTGCAATATTGATAATGTTCTTTATAGGTATTCATTTAGTCGTCCAAAAATTTATGTTGTTCTTTTCCGTATCCAATGTTTTTAAATTTTGTGTCTGGATATGTGTTTGAAATATATTGCCACAATTGCTGATATTGATTCACTAGACTTTTTACAACTTCTTCCTCTGAAGAATTGTTATAGCATGATGGTAGTATTTTTTTATTTTTTTGAAATCCATGATTTCCTTTAAATACATATGATCCACCATCTAATCCGACAAAAGATACATTGGCACATTTAAGTGCTGCAGCAAAAATCAACATCCTTGCTCCAATTCCAATTTTACCATAGAATTGTGTGTGCATTAAAAAATATTTATTGTAATTATCAAATTTGTAGTTTATCCAATTATCGTGAATCTCAAATCCCAAAAGAGGGTTGTATTTGTCTCTATACCTTATAAACTCATCTGATTCTAAATTAACTTCTGGCATTATCATTGCCAGATCAATTTTAGTATTACTCATTCTTTCGTTTTTAAAAAAATGGTTACAAGACCACACATAATCATAATTTGAAGGTTCCCAATCTATTTCTTTGGATGATGGTCCCCCTCCAACAAGTAAAATTTTAGAACCTTTATATTTTTTAAAGTACTCTAAATTAGAATACACAATATGGGAATCAGCAACAACAGAATCAACAAATTTTTTAAAAGATTGCGATCCGGAATTCCTACAATCATCTATCACCCAATTCGGAAACTTTTGAACAGCGCGATGGTGCTGATAAACATTAAAATCTATCACCCCGATGCCTCTTTCTTTTTAAATATGCACAGAATTTCAGGACCGCGAGCTAGCTTGCCGCGGTGACCGTAAAAAACTTGTTTTATATCAAAGTAATCTTTGAATAATTCCGACATAGATGCAACAGAAAAATAGTGTGAGTGTCCATCAAAAGAATCAGCTTCTGCTCTGTTATAGTTATTTGGGGGCACCATGGTTCTATCAACTGGTACTTGTAGAACCAACCACTCATTTACAATCTTATTTACTTTTTCTTTAAAAGCTTGCAAGTCTAACACGTGCTCTAGAACATCAAAACCAAACACAACATCAAATTTCTTATCTTCGCTCAATTGCAAAATATCAATAGTTAAAGACTCAAAACCTAAATCATCACACATTTTTGTCATTTTAGAATCGATATCAGAACACGTAATTTTTGAAACATGATTTTTTATTTGCCGGGCGAAGAGACCATCGCCAGAACCTATTTCCAAAGCTGTCATGTGATCGTCAATGTGCGGCTTTACACAATCTATCACATTAGAAAGATATACCAATCTTTCCTCTTCGGGATACATAGAGTGTCCTTCTTCTCCGGAAGAGCGATATTTTTCTCTATGGTATTGCGCAACATTTCCTTTATAATCTCTGAAGATATGACGACATGTCCGACACTGAAACGTGTCGGCGATTAGGCTACCTTGCCAAAAAAACTCTTGATATGTATCTTTTGCCATGCATGCGTGACAACGTTTTATCATGCCTTCTCCAGTGGAAACATTTTCTTAGATATATCGGTAACCAAATTTGTAGAAAGACCCTCTCCCAAATTTTGATATTTGACGTTTCTACCAATATCGTTTAACAAATAATCCCACAATACAACATAATGTTGCTTTTCCATGTGATAGTTTACCGTTCCTTGCCAGCGTTTTCCGGGTTGGAAGACGTGAGGGGATACATCTCCAAGTTGATCTGATTTAACCATACCGTCCATGCCAACGACGTGTATTTCTTTTGCACCAAATAGCGTAGCAATAACTAATAGTTTTGCACAACTGCCATTTTTAGCTCTAAATCTTGTATGTAAATACATACACCTGTCTGGGTATCTTTCTTTTATTGTTTTAAATTCTTTTTTCTGGCTTTCTTGCATGCGATCATCAAAGCAAATTATTGTAGAATTGTTGTTCATGTACTCATGAAAAGCATTTGCAGTTGCAGATTTGTCCACCTCTTCTGTAGAGGTTACAAACGAAACATCGACATTTGATAATTTGTCAAATTGAAAGAAATGATTGCAAGAAAAAACAAAATCATAATCTTCCGCTGACCAATCAATTGTTGCAGCTGAGGGACCTGCTCCTACTATTAATATTTTTGAATTAGAATATTGCTTTATTTGTGGCAGATTGAGATATAAAATTTCATCATTTCCTGCTAAATCGGTGCCAAAAGTTTTGCCATAATAATTTAAAACGTAATTAGAATTCCACCGATTGTCTTTTTTAAATCTAGATTTATTGGATATAAAGCAAGATTTTTTAGATGTGTAGTTTTCCCAATTTGTATCCATCCCTATACATTCGTCTGTTTCTGTGTCATACCAAACTGAAAATTGAGGCTTGTGTCTTATTACAGCGCAATAGGTCTTAAACGCCAAGAACATAGAATCTCTCCTTGGGTTTGCTTGAATTACATCTTCCAATATTTTGCCATCTTTATATATCTGAATACAGTTTAACCAGTTCATATTAAAAATCCCCCACTTGAAGAAGGTGATCTTCTGAGAGATCTCTAGTTGCAATTTGTCCAATTATTTTGTCATACATACTTGGAGGTAATCCGGTACCGGGTCTCTTGCACGTTAGGTTTTCCATAGTATAAACTTCCCCCTTTCTTATATTGACTGAGGCAACAACACTTCTTCTTGCATACTTCCTAGCAACTGTTTCTGAATCTGTACATTGTTTTTCACAGTTTCCATACATCTCATATGCCACATTGACATTATTAATTATAGTTTTTAAATCTTCCGGATCAGCTGACAGCCAATGATCGGCGCTCTTGTCCATTCCTTTATCAAGTGTATAATGTCTTTCAAACACTGTCGCGCCTAGCATATAAGCAAAAGACGGTGTCCTAAGATCCATTGTGTGATCCGAGAGTCCAATAATATATTTTTTTCCAAACTCCTCTTTAAGATTTTTTATCATTCCAAGATTTATGTCTGAATTTTCTGTAGGATATTTTAGGTTACAATGCATTATAACTATCATATCAGTGCCAGTTGATAAAATGTTTACTGCTTGTCTGATTTCTTCTACAGTAGAGGCGCCGGTAGACAGCATGACAATTTTACCTTTGGATGCTACTCTCTTCAATAGGGGATGGTTTGTTATATCACAAGACGCTATCTTATAAGCCCTCATTCCTATTTCATCTAGATAATCAACAGACTCAAAATCAAATGGGGTTGACATAAATTCAATACCATATTTTTCACACATTTCTTTTAATTTTGCATGTTCTTCTTTTCCAAAAGAATCCAATATTGAATAAGAATCAAACTGTGAACCATCTTTCTTTTCTTCTCCGTCCCAGTCCCAAAAGCGTGGTGCATCTTTTGTACACAAAGTCTTAGCCTTATACGATTGAAACTTTATAGCAGATGCGCCGGAGGCTGCTGCAGAGGCTATTAACTTCTCTCCAAGCTCCAAAGAACCCAAGTGATTTACTCCCGCTTCTGCTATACTAAACGGTTGACCGGTTTTTATTTTTTCCCATAATTTATTTGTCATTAATTAACTCCCAAATCTTTATCAATGATATTTTTTATATTTTTTCTGTCGCCAGTGTTTGTCGTTAGACTGCCATTTCTTTTAACGTATTTATAATATGGTAAACGAAGATGATAGCTGTCAAAATTCTTTATATATCTCATTATTAAATCATAATCTTCTCTATTTTTGTAGTCTTCATTGTACATACCCAGCGCTTTAATGTATTTTTTTCGAAATACTACTCCGGCACCATGATCTAAAAGTTTATCTAGTGTATTGAGTTGTATGTGTCGTGTTTTATCTTTCTCTATCACAATGTGGTCACAATAAACAAATCCAATATCATCATTCCAGTCCAAAACTTGTGTCATCGAAAACAAAAAATTTTTATCAATATAGTCATCACCATCGACACGAACCACATACCTACCTTGGGCATTATTAATTGCAGTATTAGAGGCAGCAGAGACCCCCTTGTTATTGTCATGTCTTATACCTCTGACAATTTGTCTCCTTGGGTTTGAGTGTCTAATATCTTGTTCTTCAACCAAGTAGTTTGATATTATATCCCAACTATCGTCAGTAGAACAGTCATCAACAATTATAATTTCGTATAGACTGTCGTGTAAAGTCTGGTTTAGGCAACTGTTAATTGCTCTAGCAATATATTTTTGTAGATTGTAGCAAGTTATAATTACGCTTACAATACATTCATTGTTCATTTGTTTCTCAAGAGTGGAAATAGTTCATACACCAGTGTATCTTCTTTTCGTAGACATCTGGTTTTCTATAAAATTGAATATGAGAGCCAACTGTCGCATTATCCCAATGCGCGTATTGTGGTCCTCGCAATATTCTATATAATAATTTAAAGTCTAATTTATGGATAACATATTTGTTGTCATTAAAATCTGACTTATCTATGATTTTGTATTCTTTTCTTTTTACATCAATTTTAACCATTTTTTGCTCTGGTAATTCGATATAGATATTTTTATCTGTTATAAAATTTAATTCTTCAGCTTTTTTGATAAATCTATTGTGTGAGTCGGGAATTAAAGTTAAAATTGTATCTAGTGAAACTTCGGGATCACATTCGTAGTCATATTTCTTGTTCTTTAAGACTTCCTCGGAATATTTCATTTTGTCTTTGGGGCATGGTGAAGAGTATTTTTTAGAAACATTACCCGTGTTTAAATCAAAACTTTCAAGTTGATTTAGCAAGATACCTTTTCCAGAGTCATATTTGTTTTTATAATACTCAAAAGCAGTTTTAGCATCAGGGTTTCCTCTAAAGTTGTTTAAGTCAGTAAGAGAACCACATAAAGTGTAGCCACCGGCAAATGGGAGATAATATTTTGGCTCGCAAAGATTGAGATACTGTAAGCCCATGTCTAGAAATTTTTGTGATTTATGTGATGCTTGGAGCAGCTTCTCTTCATTCGAGTAGTTCTCAAAACACTGGGGATATGAACCAGCAGCATTGTAAGGGAATAATAACAAATCTGGCTTTCCAAAAATGTTCATTATTCTTTTAACTGTTGAGCGTGTTAATTCAAAAGGGCAATCATTTACATTTAAAACAACCTTCTTCCCATTTTCTATAACACATACGGTATCTATTCCGGTTGATTCGTCTGGTGGCGCTACAGACTTACCTAAGCCAAGGAAACTAGTTGAATTGTTGGTGTCGCAATTATCTGCGGCATATATGTGTATTCCCACACCATCACCACAATCATGTTTTTCACCATGCTTAAGCTCTATGACTCTTCTTCCCATTTTTTCTAGTTTAAATTTAACAAATTTTTCCTCAAAACTATGAATTATAACCGGAGCATCTTTGTTAATTTTATCTAAAGACAACCCATGCAAGTGATCTGGATGTATATGGGACACGTATATTAAGTCTATGTCTTGTAATATTTTATCATCAATTTGTAATGGTGGATAGATAGACCAAGAACCATAATAAGTTTCTCCAGTCAACCATGGATCACAAATAATTTTTAACCCAGATGATTCAACTATAACACAGGCACCATTTACAAAAGTTGTTTTCATTTTGACTGCTTATCTTTATACAAAGCTTCGCAAACTTTAAATTGCCATTCATAGTCAACATCTAAAACTTCCTCTTCTTCAACAACAAACAATTCCGGATTTGGTGGAAGCTTGTCGTCCATCCAAAATCCATCTTTTATTATATCCATCTTACTAGCGTACAAACAATGCGCAGCCTCGTAGGTAACAGTCATAGTTTTTGTATTCATTAGTTTTTGTTCAAGTGGCCAATTTGAAATCATTTTTTTATCTGAGTCCCAGTAATATTGCTTTTTAGCCATAACAGCAAACATTCCGCCGGAGTCTGTATTCATGTAAGCTTCAACAAACGCGTCTATTGTCTCAACAGTTAAAAAAGGCAAACAAGCACTTACTAGAACGACATATTTGTAGTCTAGCTTGTTGTGCCATTCATAAATATCTAGAATTCCATTTTCGCTTTTAGCTGATTTATAGCTACGTTCAAAAATGTTTACTCCATGTTTTCTTCCAATTTCCTGTAGTTCTTGTTCGTGAACAGAAAAGTAAAAGTTTTCTTTTGGGATTATACTGGAATCCAGTATCTTCTCAATCGCAACATCAACTAATGTTGTTCCAGCGAATGGTTTTATCATTTTGTTGGGAACCCTCTGGGAACCCAATCGTGCTTGTATAATAAAGCAAATGTCATTTATGTTTTTTACCATGTGGTCCAACCTCCATCTATTATTAAATTGTGCCCGGTAACGTAGCTTGCAGCATCAGACAGTAAATAAACTAAACCGCCGGCTACTTCATAATTGTAGCTTAACCTCTTCATTGGTGAAAGCTCAGAAAAGTTATTTTCAAATACTTCTTCATGATTATTCCATACACCGTGAGGTGTTATTAGATTAACTCTAATATTGCTATCAGCCCAGTACGTTGCTAAATAATTCGATAATGCCATTATGCCGCCTTTAGATGCAGCATAAGAGGCTGGACTCTTTAATGCTTGAGTGATACCATCGTAAATTTTATGATTAGGCGCAACAACTGAATACGTAGATGCCAAATTAACAATTGAGCCACCGCCAGTTTCAGCCATGTGTTCTCCTATAATCTTGCATATCATGTATGTGCCTTTAAGGTTGGATTCCATTACTTCATCCCACGCCGATTGTGTGTATTCTTCTACTTTGTCAAAGAAGCCGGCTGGCTTACTGTGATGGCAGGTCACTAATCCGCTAATCTTTCCGTGCTTTTCTACAATTGAGTTTTTGAAATCAAGAATAGACTCTTCACTTCTTATGTCGTACTCCGGTAAATCAAAACCGATCACTGTGGCGCCAAATTGCTGGCATGCTTCACTAAAGGCAGAACCAATAAGTCCTTTATCGCCAACAATGACAATAACTCTATCTTCTAAAGAAAATAAGTTTTTAAAATTAATTTGTTTTGGATCAGTCGTCTGTATCATACTGCCTTTTCTAATAATGTTGTTGCTATTTTAACATCTTCTATGCCGTCAGTCAATGTTGTACCCAGTATTTGTTGCACCGGGCGGGCGCCAAGTTTGCCGCTGCAAATAGCTAAGAAGTGGCAAATTTCATCTAGGTAACTTTTATTTAGTAATTCAAGAGGGCTTTCCTCAAATTCTATGATCTTGTCATTAACAACAATCTCGGAACTCCAAAAATCCCAATACAGGGTGCCTTTCGTTCCTGTGATTTTTAGCCATCTTTCCGTTTTTTGTTGAAAAAAGTTTAAATGAATATTTGAAACAACGCCCGAATCATGTTTTAGTAAAATCTCTATGCCTTCATCGACATCAATCCCTAGCGTATTTTTTTCAGTCTTCATTCCATAATAGTCCTGTGGGGTTCCGAATAAACGAGTTAAGTAATTTAATTCATGGATCATCGTTAAAGTAACTCCGCCTCCTAATGATCTATTAGAGGCATATGATTTTTTGTAATCTTCCCATGGGTGCCAATTTGGCAAATAACTTCCATTATACGCCTTGCATGAAACAATTTCCCCAATGGTACCGTCACAGACCAACTCCTCTAGTTTCAAGAAACAAGGATGAAATAAGACATGATATCCCAACATACAAGGAATGTTCTTGTCACCAAAATGAGATTCCAGCATGTTTACGCCGTCAAGAGTATCACTGAGTGGTTTTTCTATGAAAAATGGACACATCAGATCTTTCAAGCGTGATGCTGTTGCGACATGTAGAGAGGTTGGGTTTGAAATTATCACCCCATCAATGTGTGTGTGCTCTCTTATATCATCAAAATTATAGAAAACTTTCTTAAAATTAAAATCATCTTTAAGGGTGCTTTTATTCGTACGATACGCATACAAATCTAATCGCGCGGGTGAGCCTGCTAGTGGACCACGATCAACTTTAATTATAGGGCTGTTGCTTAAATTGTTGTAGTGTCTTCTGCCCATCGAGCCTAAGCCGCAAATTAAAATACGCATTAGTCACCTTTCATAATTCTGTGACTGTCACTGTTAAAGTGTTGAGTTGAGAACTCATACAACTCAGAATCCTCTAGGGCATACATTTGATGCCTCAATCCTGTATAAACATAGAAGTTTTGCCCGGGCTCTAATAAAATTTGCTCTGCAATTTCTGGGTTATCGCCATCACTATACTTTACAATCATTTTTCCGGATTGCAAATAAAAGACTTCATCTTTCTTCTTGTGGTAATGCCATGAACACTGTTTACCTTTCTTAAAAAATAAAAGCTTGCCGCAATATTCTTCCTTATTGACGATCCATTTTTCATATCCCCAGCCTTTCTCAACGTATTTCATGGGGATGTGAACGTCTACTTTAGATTTAGCTTTTACCATACTGACTTACCGCCATCAATAACTACATTTTCTCCAGTCATGTAAGAACTTGCGTCAGAACACATAAACACTATGGCGCCTTTATATTCATCAATATGTGACATACGATTCATTGGAATTATATTTGTCAGCTTTTCAACAAACTCTTCTGGATGATTATTGTAAACAGCTGTTGGGCTAATTGAATTCACTCTAATATTCTTTTCTGCAAAATAAACTGCCAAGTATTTTGTCATTCCTACAATCGCCCATTTAGCTGCAGAATATGTAATTGGTTTAACATTTTGCATTTCTTCCGCTACATCATTTTTTCTATAAAGACGTTGATCTGGTGCGATTACCCCAAGGTCTGAAGCTATGTTTAATATGACTCCGCCGCCATTTTGTAACATTTTGTTAGCAACAGCTTGAGAGCAGTAGAATGTTCCGTTCATAGCAGCATCTACTCCCTCGTTCCAGTATTCCGGCGTCATGGTTTCAAATCTGCTGTCGGGTGTTAAGCCTCCGCCTTTTTTAACTTTAGGATCCTTTGCGGCATTATTAATAAGAATATCAATTTTGTCACATAAGTTGACCACTGTTTGAACTGATTTTGGATCTGCAACATCCATATGGTATGCAACAGCGCATTGTCTTTCATACTTTTCATTAAGTGTCGCAGCTTTCTGCTCAACGCGATCAAGATGATGATCTGTTAAAATCACATTTCCGCCGAATTCTATAATTGCTTCGGCGTGTTTTGGTCCCAATAAACCACCAGCACCGGTGATAAATGCGGTTCTACCCGTCAAATCAAATACTCTATTAACATTCATCGTATAACTCCTTAAATATATTAATGTGTCTTTTAATCGTTTCAGTCTCCAGTCCTGTCTTATCGCGTGCAGTCTGAAGCGTATATATTCCATTATAACCTACTTCTTTCAGTTTAGCAAATATTTTTGTAAAATTTGTATTCCCGGTTAGTGGCTCCACTGTAGAGTTATCTTTCGCTCTATCTTTTAGGTGTATGTTGTTGATTTTTTCATAAAACATATGAAGATAGTCTTCGTGATCAATCCCCACAGTGGTCATATTGCCTGTGTCATAAGTCAAATAGAAGTTCTCTCTCATAAAAATAATATCAGCTATAACATCCATCTTGTCTTCGATCTCAAAAGAAAAATTAAGAGACTCGTATCTGTCAGAAAAATTTTGCATTTCTGCTAAGAAGTCGTCTCTTTTGGAATAATTTGATAAATTTGAGTCCTCCAGGATGGGAATCGTAATATTTTTAATACCATTTCTTAAAGCTGCTTGACAAATAGGTGTCAAATTGGATTCCAAAAACTCTGTTTTAGAAATCTTATCATCAACCAAGTTGTCAGCGCATATAGAACTTATAGAATATTTCTCTAACTCTTCAGTGAAAATTGGATTATTTTCAAAAGAATCTTTAGTTACTATCCACTCCACATGATTTAATTCTAGTTGCGTTAATAGATCAAATTCTCTTTCCCAATTTGCCGGCGTATCTTGAAATCCCTCTACTGGTTCTGATAATCTACCTTGTATAATTCCTAATTTCATTTTAAATGTTCATCCTTTTAAGTTGAATCTCATTTGATATCATCTCTCCATCAAATGAGATTGAAAAAGCAATATATTCCGCTATTTCTTCTGGTTCTATAAAAGTGCTAAAATCTTGATTTTTTACTTTTCTACCCATTTCAGTCTGAATTGACCCGGGAGAGAAGCAGTATGATCTTATGTTATTACACCTATATTCGTCGTGTAGAGCCCTTGTAAGCCCTAGTAAGGCATGCTTAGACGAGCAGTATACACTAGTGTTCTTAAAGCCGCTATAAGATGAAGAAGAGCCGATATTAATGATTCTTCCCCAATTATTGTGTACCATCCCTTCCATAAATTCTCGACATAGAAGGAATGGTGCGCGAACATTTAACTCAAAAGAGCGATTAAAATCTTCAATCATGGTATTTTCAAATGGTTTTACAACAAAAACACCGGCACAATTAACTAAGATGTCTACATTCTTTAATTTCTGTAGGGCATCTTTTGATAATTCTTTGATTTGATCAACATCTTCCAGGTTCGCAGTCTTATAGAATAAGTTTTTATTTGATTGTATTTCTTTAGTGAGGCTTTTTAGATTATTCTCATCTCTTCCAGTCAAATAAAGATTGCAATCATGCTTAGCAAATTCATGTGCTATACAGCGACCTAAGCCGCCGCTAGCGCCAGTAACTAAGACATTCTTGTCTTTCAATATGGAAAGGGTATTTTGCATTTTTAGATTTAAAAATATCTAAGTTTGTCTGCAACTGTTTTTTCGGCATCTGAAAATGTCTTTTCACCATTACCCATAATAGACTTAACTCTTGAAATTTGCTCTATAAGGTGGCTCAACTCTTCTCCATTAATAGAAGCAGATTGATCGGAGCCGTACATGTCTTTATCAAGAGTGATATGTCTTTCGATTGCGGCGGCGCCATTTGCTGTAGCTAAAACAGAAGGAAATGTATCTGATTCATGTCCGCTGTATCCTACGGGGCATCCGTATCTTCTTTGTAGATTTGCCATAACTCTTAGATTGCAATCTTCTTCTGCACAAGGGTAAGTTGAAACACAATGAAAAAGAGTAAATGGGCAGCTGCTATCTCTAAAGATTGTCACAGCCTTATCTATATCTTCAAAGGTCGCCATACCTGTTGAAATAAAGGCGTGTCTTTTCTCAGAAGCAACAACTTCTAATAACTCATGATGAGTTAACATAGCGGAAGCCACCTTGTTGAACGATAAATTATACTGTTGTAGAAACTTTTGGCTTTCAATATCCCAAGCTGATGCGCTCCAGAGAATGCCTTTTATATCACAATAATCATTAATAATGTCGTAATCTTGTTTGTCGAACTCTAGTCCTTCTTTTTGGTCTCTTTGGGTTGTTCCCCATGGGCTTTCTCTTTCACCAGCCAAATATTCTTGAGTGTAAACTGTGTCAATATCTCTTTTTTGAAACTTTACTGCATGACAGCCTGCATCAGCTGCCATATCAATAAGTTGTTTAGCTGTTGCCAAATCCCCATTGTGGTTAATACCTATTTCTGCAATAAAAAATGGCAAATTTGATTTGTTTTTATATGGATTAAATAATTTCATTGTTTCTCCCGATTAGTTTTATTCTTTCAATACCTTCGTACAGTGTGCTTGTACTAGAAGCTAACTGTAACTCAATACCCAAACCCTTTAACCAGTGATATACATCTTCGGATGATGTTCTACCTGCTTCGATTTCCCAATCCAAAATATCCCCTCGATTAAATAAGTTTTGTGTATTACCATAGAAGTGTTGATAAGTATCTTCATTGACTTTGTCCATTGTTAGATCCCATCCAATACCCACTATCTTTTTAACTCCTAAGTGAACAGCCATAAAGATGACCGTTTCTAACATTATACCCGGTCCGCACGGTCTTGTCAAGGATTTAGACAACAAATAATCATCAAACTTTTTAGTAATTGTAATAAACTCATTATTTATCTCAGTTCTAATTGGAATTTTAAAAAATAAATCCTGCTTTTGACAATTTGACCACCTCTTGTTCAAATCATAATTGCTACTAGCTATTACAATAGGTCGGTTTTTTTCATCATATTTGTAATGTTGAAGCACTGGTGCACATATTGGCATAGGCAAGTTTGCACAGTTAAAGAAATGAAAATCACTTATTTCTGGAAATTTATTATATGCTTGTTTTACACTAAGGGTTAGTTTATCAGATAAAAATTCTTTTAAAGTTTCTTCCGGGTACTCACTTAGTGATGGTCCACAATTTAATATATAAGCTGTTTCACCTTTGTACGAATCTTTTAAAATGTCGACTTGCTTTTGAAGATCTGATGTTGTTGCTATCTTTCTCCTTAGTTCTGTTCGTTTGGTTTCTTTTGTTGATTGTATGCTGCTATTATTTCTAGTGACAAAATCAACTATATCTTGTGCTATTTTATCTGGCTGGAAGTTCTTATTGATTAATAATTCTTCCTTCAATTTCGCGCCTTCTGATTTCAGATCTCCACTTTTCCACATATTGTAAGCTAATCTTAATTTTTCTCTTGCAGAAGATATATTTGACTCAAACCATTCGCTATCTATTGGATATGCAACATCGGTTGTAACACATGTGTCCCACATTCCATCAACCATAAATTTGCTATCTTTAGAAATATAATCAATATGACCGCCTTCTGACGGTACTAATACCGGAAGACCGTTTAATATCGACTCGAACACAGTTAGACCAAATCCTTCTCCGCGTGGAAGGAGTGCGAAAATATCACTATTTTTATATAACCAATTAATATTGGATTCATGCACATAATCAGGAATTAAAATTACATTATTCTTTCTATTTTCCTTAAGGATTCCATTTCTAATTTCATTTACTGTGTTGGCGATATCTTGGGGTGTTCTAGCTTCGCCACTGGGAAACGTTTTTAGAATAAGTACACAATCTTCTTGGTCGCCTAGTTCAGTAGTAAAAGCTTTCAATAGTTTATCGAATCCTTTCCGGTGCGTCCATTGAGACATAGAAAAAATAACAAATTTGTCATTCAAGTCATAGGGTAAATTCATTGGAATCGACTCTATTTGTTCAACATCAAAAATCGGATGAGGGGCTAATAAAACATTATCGCTATATTTTGAATACATATCAACGTTCATATTGCAAGCGGTAATAATACTATCCGGTCTGAACCAATCAATAGTCTCTTTCCATTCTTTACTAATATCTGTTGTTTCCCAAACTACCAGATGGTGATTCCTTTCTGATGAGCATATGATGTTCATTAAAACGGGTGTTTCTATATTTTTTGGAGTCTTAAATCTTTCATCTGCCATTAGTGCCATTGGGGTAGGCATATGCCAAATACACTCGTAGTCGCTATCTTTGATAAAATCGTTTATCTCTTCATTACTATCAAAAGAATATTTATTAATCAGTTCCCTTTCTTCAGCACTTAAAGCAGACATGTCTAAGACTGCTCCTAAAGTGCTGTATATTTTAAAATTAATATTATTCTTTTGGACTACTGGATCTAAAATTTTAAGATATTTTCTAGCGGCTATTCCATAACCAGAAAGATCCATAAATTGACCGCAATAAACTATTTTTTTCATAGAACTATTATTTTAGATTCGTCATTTTCTTTTAAACTTTCTACTGAATTTACAAAATCAGCATATAACTTTTCTTTATTAAATCTATCTTGCAATTCCATGGCATATTCACACACAGTCATTTTCTTTTCAGAAGAAATATCGTTATAACATTCTCGCATTTTTTCTTTTGCCGATGTCTCTCTTGCGTATGCCCACATGCTTCCAGGCTCCACTACGCCCTTCCATTCTGCTTCTTTTTGGACAGGTTGTAGATCAAACGCTACGTTATAGAAAAATTCATTGCCGTCTTTGTCCATTAAAAAGTCTAATTGTCCGGACCACCCAACTGTAACGACTGGTATTCCAGAGTATGCAGCCTCAAATAAAGGCAATCCATAACCCTCTCCGTGAGGCAAGGATACAAAAGCTTTTACTTTATTGTGTTTATAAATTGAATGCATTTCTTCATCGCTTAGGTCACCATGCAAAAGGTAAACCTTACATTTTCTATCTTTATATTCTTCATTTGAATTTACTATATCTTGTAATTGCTTTTCAGTATGTCTTCTGTCAATCAGTGAATTTTTTGCTATATTGGTTTTGACTATTAAGCCAACTTCATCATTTTTAAATTCTTCTACAAACCATTTAATTGTATTCGGAATATTCTTTCTAGCTCCCATCTGGGAAACTAATAAAAAATTAAAATCATAATCCAAATCTAAATCAATCTCTGGTAAGTTTTCAAACTTTTTAGCTGGATAATTAACCACGTCAATAGGCACCATTAGCTTATAGCTGTCTGTAGTTTGGTTTGTTTCCTTGTTATGAGCATGAGCCGTTGTATTTAAAAAAACATTTTTTGAGTGATTTGATACAACAATCAACTTGCTCATTGCATTTCCTCTTTCCAGCCATTCTGGGGCAACCTTCGTTGTTTCTATTCCGGCTGTATACCCTATATTAACCGGAGCTAGATGTTCAAATTCATTTGGTATGGTGACTTGGAGACTTAAATCAAAATGTCCCCCCTGTTGGATATATGAAATAGTCTTTTCTATGGTTTGATCGATCCAAACTCTTTCTTCACTGACATCACTTAACCATGAAGTATCACCCCACGTAAGCGGTTGTATATATATGTCATATAAATCTTTCCGGCTTTTCAATGACCTTAAAGCAAATCTTGCTTGTTCTCCATATCCGCTCCTGGTTAGGATCGGTCCTTTTAATATGACTTTTTTCATGCAACCTCCTTAAGTATCCATTTTTTATAATTTTTTCTAGTTTCCCAAGAACCATGTTTGTTTACAATATCATCAATTTTGTTGACCCATTTCTTTTCAAAATCATCAAAATTATAATTATCACGTACATGCTTAATACCAGAATCTGACATTTTTTCATATGCTTTGTTACTACAATTTAATGCTTTCGACAACATTTTTTCAAAGTCTGCTTGCCCAATTCTGTCTTCATAAATATAAGGAACTTCTAGGGATCCTATAACAACCTTTGAAGCTGGCTGAATACCCCAGCCGAACCAATCTTTACCATTTGTAACTTGTTCTTGCAAACCACCGGTCATATTAACAATAATTGGCGTTCCGCAAGATAACGACTCTAATGTAGACAACCCAAAGCCTTCGGCATCTGATATGTTTAATGTAAAATCTGCTGCGTTATACATGATTGCTAATTCTTTTTGACTAACTTTTTTTGTAGATATCAAAACTTGACCATCATCAACACCAAGGTGTTCTATAATATGTGGTAAGTCTTGCCCGTGTGGATCTCTAGCATCAGTATGCATCATAAGTGTTGCTTTATCGTGTCCTACTTTATCTAACCATTCTTTAAACCACCAAATAAGTGTGCCACTTTGTTTACGGCGAGCATTTCGATTGTTCCAAAAGAAAATCTTTTTATTTTGATTTCTAATTTTTGGATCTTTAGAAGAGTTAATTATATTTTTTCTCAACCTATCCACATCTTCATTGTCTTCAGCATTTTTGTATTTATAGAAAACTGTTCCATTTACTGCATGTGGTATATATCCACCGTGAGAATCCGGCGAAGCCTCTTGAACGATCTGCTCAGTGACTTTTGATATAGAAACAACTTCATCAGTTGAGTCATACCAAATTTTATTAAATATAGGTGTTGGAAAATTATCCCAAACATGGTAGTATACCATCGGCACATATGCTCTAACTTCGTTTTCTATCTCCCAAAGCCAACTGTAAAATCTAGGGTCTGTCATAAACCATAGTAAATCTGGTTTTTCTTTTTGAAGTACGGACCGGATCATTTCGTGATTGCCGTATCCATCAATCGGTATGACAACCCAATCTTTTCCCCACCCATCGACTTCCATAGGTGTATAATCGTGATGTTTTAAGGCACCGCCCAAACAAATGAATTTATATCTATTTGTCTTTAAGAGTGCTTCAATAAAATATTTTGTTTGTGTGCCTACACCTGACGGTGAAAGCGGATGGTCTGATATAACCAATATCTTCTTTTTGTTCATTAGTTCCTCATGGACAGTGTTCTGTCTTATAAAATTTGCAACCATACCCGCCAGTACACGATAGGCGGTTTTTTATGTATCGTTTATTTTTGATATTGTACAACGCTGTATTCAAAAGTTTAAGCGCATTTTCAGTTTTTTTCGGTCCGCTTGTAACTCTAAAAAATTCAACATGGTCCTGCTTAGCTGTTCTTTTAAGCAATGCAAAGTGTGTTTCTACATTCTTTGGGTCGATATTCATCTTCCGACAGAAATACTCTTTGTAGAGCGTTAACTGATATGTGACCATTGGCTCAGAGCGCTTTTTAGCATTCCAGCCCCATGAGCATGTCTTCCAGTCAAAGATGTGAACCTTGCCGTCAGGGGTTGCTACAATAGCGTCGATGTACCCCTTAAACTTGTAATTTTCTTCATCGGCGATATCTTCCATCAATGGCAATTCTACTGCCATGACTTCATACTCATCAAAATAGTCGTTCAGGGCATCTTCAATTTCAGGAATTATCTTTTTCCCTTGCGACATCATATCTATGACAAGCTTTTTATTGATTTTATGGTCGTCATCAAGGTCGGAGATATTCTTCTTTAATTCATTGATAAAAAAGTCCTCATCAATCTCTTCTTGTAAAAGCTTTTTCTCACAGACAGAGTGAATAGCAGAGCCGAATGCTGTGTATTCATTGCCTGTGAATCCGTCAATTTTATCGACGCGAGTGAGCTTGTGATAAAACGCGCAATGAACCCAGTCTTTTAGTTCTGAAAATGATATATGTGGCATTACTTCTCCCGGTAATAATATATTATAACCGATTCACCACAGCTAGTCAAGTGATTCTGGGTTTTGTAGCAGTAATATTTTTTGATATACCATCGGACTCACTTTCTTGAGAAAGTTATGCTCAGAAGATAAATAAAATTCTGTGAACATTGTTGCAAAATATTCTCTAAGAGACGTTGCGGCGTATGGAGAGACAAACATTCCTTGCATAATTGTTGAAAGCTTATCATATCCCACTTTTTTATGTAAAAATTCATCAAACTCTACGTCAAATTCTACATTATTAAAAAAACTCTTTGGAGCCTTATATCCCATTTTCCACATTATATCGTGCAAATATTCTCTTTTTCTAAGAAACTCATCTTTTATTTTCTGATCCCCGTATATTTGGTATCCATATGCTTCTTCAACTGAGTGTGATATTTCATGCACTATATCATCAAACAAATCTTCATCGCTACTTTGTATATTCGATACATATACAGCACCAGAATCATAAAAAGCATTTACTTCTCTTTCTTCAAATTCATCAAACCAGCCAATAACTATCATCTCTATTTCTGACAGCATATGTGCCGGCAATTTTGATTCTATTTTTGCCATCACTGATTCTACATCTATCTCGTTTGCTATCTTGTCTTTAAAATAAACATGAATGCCGCGAGATGTGTAAAAATCAGAGTTTTTCTGCAAACGTTTCTTCTGGTTTTCCAGAAAATGATTTATAAGCATCATCTAATCCTAATTGATAACCACGGATAAAGTTTTCTTCTGCCATGGCGTACATAAAGTCTGGAAACTCGTGAGCAAGTGTTTCTGCAATCATGTTAACAGTTACATCTTCTTTATCAAATTTTGTCCCAACATATTCAACTAACATGTCTTTAAGTTGGCTGTCTGGCTGCACAACCATCGCTAAGAGTTCATTTCTGTGTAATTCTTCTTCATTGGTTATATTTTCAATTTCTTCGCTCATAATAATTCTCCTTTATTAATATGATTATAACATATAATAATTTATTTTACAATACTTTTGAAGCCAAAGTTGCTAATTCCGATCTTTCGCCCTTTGTAAATGTGACGTGACCTGAAATTGGAAACTGTTTAAAGCTTTCAACAGCATGAGCTAGACCATTAGATGTCTCATTGACATAGACATTATCTATTTGCTCAATATCACCGGTCAAAACAATTTTTGTACCTTCACCTATTCGTGTGATAATGGTCTTAATTTCGTGTTTTGTTAAATTTTGTGCTTCATCAATCACAATAAATGCATTAGCAATCGATCTTCCTCTAATATAGGTTAAGGCTTCAATTTCAATCTTTCCTTTTTCTATATACATTTCCATATTGGCACGATCGCCCATTAAAAACTTCAAATTATCCTGAATAGGCATTAACCATGGCAACATTTTTTCTTCCATCGTTCCAGGAAGGAATCCAATGTCTTTTCCAAGAGGCTGAATTGGTCTTGAAACAATTAAACGAGAATAGTGATTCTCATCACTTCTTAGTCCGATTGTTTGTTGCAACCCAGCTGCTATGGCTAAGAGTGTTTTACCCGAACCAGCACGACCAATGAGAGAAACAATTTTAATATTTGGATTCATTAACATATCAATCGCAAACGCTTGTTCTTTATTACGAGCTTCAATATTCCAATCAGGGATTTTTTTATTAACAATTTTCTGCAAAGGAGTATGGTGATCTTTAAATTTAGCTAGTGCTGATTTCTTATCGTTTGCATTGGATACCATCATAATATATTGATTTGGGTGCCACAAAACCTTAACTTCATCTTTTGGTATGATTATATCTTCACCGGCGTAATAACGATCAATTACCTGATCATCAACCAATTGTATATAAAAGCCCCGATAAAGCTCCTCAGATGTACCAACAGCTTTTTCTGAAATATAGTCTTCTGCAGTTATACCTATAGAGTCACATATCACTCGCATATTAATATCGCGAGAAACTACTATTGTTTTTCTATTTTTATAAATATCTTGCGATTGTATTGCCAAAGCAGTCGCAAGAATTACATGATCGGAGATTTTTATATCTAAATCTGGTGGGAAATCTGATTGACCTATACAATCATAGGACATCACTTTTAATAGCCCCTTGCCTTTATCAATTCTTACACCATTTTCTAAACTACCTTTAGATCTTAGTTCATCTAGAATTCTTATAATCTGGCGAGCGTTAGCACCAACCGAATCTTGACGTTTCTTGTGTCCGTCAATTTCTTCTAGTACCTTAAGCGGAACAAATATGTCATGATTGTCAAATTTATATATTGCATTGGCGTCTGTCAGATAGACGCTTGTATCAAGCACGTAATTTTTCTTAGCCATGTATAACCAATGTCATGTATAGTAAATAGTAAGCTT
>TARA_R110002072_G_scaffold284006_1_pt1 | contig 65001 bp, 72 predicted proteins | sample TARA_R110002072 | Tara Oceans TARA_R110002072 (sample SAMEA4397118) | marine metagenome | biome: Polar Biome; feature: [SRF] surface water layer (ENVO:00010504); material: water (ENVO:00002006), including particulate matter (ENVO:01000060) such as... | depth 5 m | reverse complement strand
GCCCGACCAGGATGCCCAACCGGATGGGGCAAAAGCAAACGTCGAAACGGCACCACAAAAAACACCACCGACGGTGCTGGACACGAAGGGAAATCCCGAGTCACGAAAAAAGCCGACTGAAGAGAAACCAGTGAATCACTGGGTCTATCTTCGATCGGCTCTTAGTGACTCAGCCACCAAGCTCCCCGAACCCAACACTCTCTAGAAAGAGGATCGGTTTGGGGAAGCAGCTAACACATCGTGTTCAAAGAGATCACAGCAAATCGGTTTGCTTCGGTAATTTCTGTTTGCGAAGGCAACGCAAACGAACTCTATGGCAGCCGGCAAACGATGCGATGTTAACCAGAGAAGAATTTGTTCTAGCGAAACGACAATCCGACATTTGGTTAACAGCCAAAGGCATCGGAAACCGACGCATGGCAGACCAAGAGAGAAATTCAATTCAAATAACGTCGCAGTCGTCCGTTCGAATCCGAAGCCCACAACTTCTCTGAAAGTTCCAAACGCTTTCAGACCCACAAGTGAACGAAAGGTCGGCATGCTTAGCATGCCGGCCTTTCTTCGTTTTTACGCCGTGTTTTGCGGTGTTTGCGAGTTCGCCGCCGGCAGATCGCGTTCTTCGTTTCTTTGTCGCTGTGGTGGGCGGGGCGACCGCAGGGTTATGGGATAGCGGCGGTTTGGGCCGTTTTCTCTGTTTCTTCGTTTCTCTGTCGGTCCGGGTTAAGAGTCGTCCGACTCTCCCAGACGGTCCGGATACGGAAAGGATTCACGCGGCAAAACGCTGGGTTTCTGAGCGATTCTCAGTTGAGGGGGTGACCGCTCGCTCGTTTTGCGGAGGAGAAACAGAGAAATGTTGGGTAACGCTGGAAACGATCAACCGAAGCGTGTGTGCTGGGAGGCGATGATGCCCAAAGACCAAAAGCTCAGTTGCCAGGGTCGCTCATGAGGTTCAGGGCTATCTGGTAATGAGTACGTTGCGGAGGCCGGGGGGAGTTCAAGTCGGCGGTTGTCGGTGTGCCGGCGGATGCTACGCGTGATTGTTTCGCTGGACAGGTCGAGGCAGCTGAGCGAATGGCCAATTTCGTTTGCAAGAGATCCGTTCAATGGTGGAACCCAAGGCTGCAATTCCTGCGTGACATTTCGCCGCAGCATTTCTGATGCGATCTATTCTATACCACAGGGTGTATATTGCGATAAGATGATTGAACGAGTTTCATTCATCCTTGGAATCGCGACATGATCGCTCGACCTCAACACAACACTGCGACTCGGCCGGCTCACGTGAGGTCTCGCAAATCGTTTGTCCACAGCCCGATGCTGGTGTTCTACGAGCTGACGCGGGCGTGCGACTTGGTGTGTTTGCACTGCCGAGCATGTGCTCAGAAACGACGTGATCCGAATGAGTTGGATACCACCGAGTCAAAACGATTGATTGATCAACTCGGTGAATTTCCCGATCCGCCGATGTTGATTTTGACCGGCGGCGATCCGCTCAAACGCGACGATATTTATGAGCTGATCGAGTACGCGGTTGATTCGGGCATCGACGTTTCGATCACACCGAGCGCGACGCCGCTCGTGAACCGTGATTCGATTCGGCGGCTTCGCGACGCCGGCATTTCGCGGATGGCGATCAGCGTCGACGGCGCGGACGCGGCCACGCACGATGCCAATCGAGGCGTCGCGGGCAGCTTTGATCACAGCATGAACGTGTTGCGGATCGCTCGTGAGCTGGGTGTGCAAACGCAGATCAACACAACGCTGACGCCGGCCAATGTTGATCAACTTGAAACGATGGGCGAGCGGTTTGGTGAACTCGACATTGCTTTGTGGTCGGTGTTCTTTCTGATCCCGGTCGGGCGTGCGACCGAGATGGAACGCTTGAACGCGGACGAATGCGAGGACGCGTTTGCTCGCCTGCACGCTCAAGCCCAGTTGCAACCGTTCATGGTCAAAACAACCGAAGCGCCGCACTACCGCCGATACGTGATTCAAAACACGACCAAACAAACTGATGCCGCTCCGTGTGGCTTCATTCCCGCTGGTGTGAACGACGGCAAAGGTGTGATGTTCGTTAGCCACACCGGCGAAATCTTTCCCACCGGGTTCTTGCCGATTCATTGCGGCGACTTTCCTCAGCAAAACATCGTGGATGTTTATCAGAAATCGCCGACTTTCCGGATGCTTCGCGACAGCGATCAACTGGAAGGCAAATGTGGTGTCTGCGAATTCCGAAACGTCTGCGGCGGTTCACGCGCCCGAGCGTTCGGCGTGACCGGCAACCCGATGGCCGAAGAACCCGACTGCAACTACATCCCTCCCGCCTTCCATGGATCTACACCATGCCCTCCTTCGCTCGCTCCCACCGCGTAGCCGTCATCGGCGGCGGCATCTCCGGACTTGCCGCCGCCCATCAGCTCCTCAAACTTGATCCGTCGCTCGACGTAACGCTGTACGAATCGGGCGACCGGATTGGCGGCGTCATCAAGACGACTCGCAAAGACGGGTTCTTGATCGAGGGTGCGGCGGACAACTTCATCACCACCTCACCGACCGCGATCGACCTTTGCAAGGATCTTGGTCTTGGCGACGAACTGATTCAAACCAACTCGGGTGGCGGCGGAGCGATGGTGGTCAGTCGCGGCAACCTGGAACCGATCCCGCCGGGCTTTATGGTGATGGCTCCGTCGCGGTTGTGGCCGATCCTTGCCACGAAGATCCTGTCGCCGATGGGGAAGCTGCGTTCGGGCATGGAAGTCTTCGTGCCTCGTAAGAAGCAAACCGATGACGAATCGCTGCGATCGTTCATTTGTCGCCGGTTCGGCACTGAAATGTTCGAGCGTTTGGTGCAACCCTTGGTCGGCGGCATCTACACCGCCGACCCAACCCGGTTGAGCGTCGCGGCGACGATGCCCAGATTTCTTGACATGGAACGCGATCATGGCAGTTTGATTCGCGGCATGATGGCGGGGCGTCGCAAAAAGAAGCACAGCTCCGAAAATCGCGGCGGTGCGAGATACAGTCAATTCATGACGCTGCGAGGTGGCATGTCACGATTGATCGACGCATTGGGCAACAGCTTACCGTCGGACAACGTACGTCTGAATTCGCGAGTCAGCGACTTGTCTAAAGATGACGACGGCTGGCTGATTCGCACCGAAGACGGACAGGCATCTCATGCCGATGCCGTCATCGTTGCTTCGCCGGCCAATCACGCCAGTGCGATGCTTCGACGCGTCGACACGAAAATGGCCCGGCGTCTGAGCAACATCCAATATGCCAGTTGTGCCGTCGTTTCGTTGGCGTTCCGACGTGACCAGATCAAGACCGCGATTGACTCGTTCGGGTTTGTCGTCCCGCACATCGAGAACCATTTCATCCTGTCGTGCAGTTTCTCCAGCGAAAAATACGACGGTCGCGCTCCCGATGGAACCATTTTGATGCGAGTGTTCATCGGCGGCGCGATGCAGCCGGGTTTGCTACGAATGCCCGACCAGCAGTTGATCGAATTGGCCCACTGGGAGCTCGCCAAGTTGATGGACATCGAAGGCGAACCGATCCTGCGTCACATCACACGCCAAACGCACGCGATGCCGCAGTACCACGTCGGTCATAAACAACGCATCGCCGAAATCAATGAACAGCTTGAACATCATCCCACGCTGGCCCTCGCCGGCAGTTCACTTTCCGGCGTGGGTGTGCCCGGCTGCATCGACAGCGGACAGAAGGCGGCGGCCAGAGTTCTCGCGGGACTGAAAGAAGTTGACGCGAAGGCGGAGAGACGCGAGGACGCAGAGAACCCTGAACTCATCTCCCTGCGTTGACATCTTCTCCTCTGCGGCTCCCCGCCTCTCGCGACTTTACGTCCAATTCTCAAACACAATCTATGAGCACCGCCACCATTCACCGATCGACAACGCAAGCTGCCTCATCGGCCAAGCTGAAACCAAAGGAACACGGAGCTTACGCGATTCTCGGGATACCGATCGTGACGGCACTGGCGATCGCTGGGCCGTCGGTGGTTGGGGCGTGCGTGGCGGTTGCTGCTGTAACCGGCTTTCTCGCTCACGAGCCTTTGTTGGTTTCGCTTGGTCATCGCGGATCCCGCGCCCAACGCACGACGCCGGCGGCATCTCGGCGGCTCGCAGTTCTATTGTTCGTCACCCTCGCTTGTGGAACCATGGCCATCGCGATGGGGTCTAACGTCGTTCGATGGTCGCTGGCTGGATGTGGCATTCTTGCCGTCGCCAGCTTTGCGTTGGCCATCGCGGGCAAGCACAAGACACTCGGCGGGCAGCTCTTTGGCGTTTTCGGTTTGTCAGTTCCCTGCGTCCCAATCATGCTTGCCGACGGATTCGGAATCTCAACCACAAACGAGGCTTGGTCAACTTGGTTGATCGGCTTCACCGCGACAACGATGGCAGTTCGCGGAGTCATCGCGGCACAGAAACGACATTCACGTTTGGTGCATTGGACAGCGATGATCGGTCTGACGTTGTTAGTCACCGGGCTAACGCTTGCTGGCTTTCGGTTGCCGATCGCAACACTGCCGATGTTGGCCATGTCTTGGTATCTGATGTTCGACCCGCCACCCGCCAAACAACTCAAACGCGTTGGCTGGACGCTGGTTGTCGGGACGATCGCGTCGGCCGCTTGGATGACTTACGCTCTCACCCCATGGACCAACTGATGAACACGAACGCAACCGAACTGATCGACTTGCTGCAAATCGCCCCTGATGCGGAGCCTAAACCTAGCCTGCTGATTCTGAACGATTCATTCAAAGTCATGCGTTTGGTGCTGCCTGCTGGCAAAACAATCCCCGAGCACAAAGCCCCGAAAGAAATCACCGTTCAGTGCGTCAGTGGTTCAGTCGACTTCACCACCAAAGGTGAGACGCACCACATGACGACCGGCAAGCTACTTCACCTGGAACCGGGTGAATTGCACGCCCTGACGGCGATCGAAGCATCTGTCATGCTTGTCACGATGGCAAAGTAGCTCGCCCTCGATCATTCTCGAAGCGGCACATCGAAAGCAGCCCATTTTCGTCAAAGCATCGAACTTGAATACCAAAACAATCCACACCGAATCTGCCTCACTGGAAACGATCGAGAATGGCTCCTTCGTCAGAAGTGCCGGACGTTTGTGGCAAGAAGGAACTCGTGCCAAGTTCCTCGACGCGATACGCGACGGAACCTTGCCAACGGAAGCGTTTGAGCGTTGGCTGGTGCAGGACTATCTCTTCGCGAAGGGTCTGACAACGTTCCAAGCCATCGCCGCAGGGAAGGCTCCGAGATCGGCGCAGAAGGTGTTGATTGATGGACTGGTCGCGATGGAAGCCGAGTTGCAATGGTTTGAAAAACTGGCTAGCGAACATTCGCTGGATCTCAAGACGCCACACCACCCGATTTGCCAGCGATACGTCGATTACTTGATCGCGTCCGCCTACACGAAGCCGCCGGCAATTCACTTGGCAATCTTGTTTGGTGTCGAAGCTGCCTATTTGTCGGGATGGAGTCGGCTGGAAGCTTCCGGTCCATACGAAGAATACATTCGGCGTTGGTCCAATGACCTTTTCTCGCAATACGTTGCCGAGCTTCACCAAGCCTGCGTGGACCATCCCCTGAAAGGTCAGCAGGACGAATTCAACACGGTGCTTTGCCACGAACGTGATTTCTGGACGATGACCTATGAAGGATGAATCCTGCGTGCCATCGTGTCTGCACCAAATGCTCTGGGATGAGAATTCGGACTTGGTCGACCGTTGCTTGCATCACCCCTTTGTGCGTGGCCTGGGTGATGGAACCCTCAGCCAAGATTCCTTTCGTCGTTACATTGCCCAGGACGCTTTTTTCCTCAACTCGTTTGCGAAGGCCTACTCGTTGGCATTGGCGAAAACCGAGAGCACGGATCATGCAAAGGCGTTTCATGGTTTCATTGGTGGCGTCCTGGACGAATTGAAGCTGCACGCTGCTTACGCGGAGTCTTTCAGCATTGACCTAAGCAATGTGCAGCCCTATGCCGAAACGCTCGCCTACACCGAGTTTCTGCAGTCGCGTGCTTGGCACGGAGAACTTTCCGAAATCCTAGCGGCGATGGTTCCTTGCATGACGCTCTACCGACATCTTGGAACATCACTGATGTCGAAGCTTCGCGACGATCACCCGTATCGTGATTGGATCACGAGTTACTCAGGCGATGAATTCGCGGAGCTTTGCCAGGGGCTTGAGTGTCTGCTCGACGAAGTGGCGTCAAACACACCGTCGGTTCGGCAAGCGTACCGATACGCGATGCAGTGTGAGTTCGACTTTTTTACCGCCCCGCTTGAGACCGCATCGTTGAATTAGTGTTCGGCGGGATGCTTGAGCGTTGGCAGTGCGGTTTTGATGGCGATGGTGAAGACCATCAGGCCGAAGGCCCAGATGCCGACGGTGACTTTCCATTCGAGTTGACTGGGCACGTACTCGACGATCTCGTGCAGCGTGCTGGGGATGAAACCGGGGACGATCAACCCCATGCCCTTTTCGATCCATGCACCGACGAATGCCATCACGCAAGCGGTCACGAGCAACGGTCGCCAGCGGAATCCAAGCAAACCGGGCCAGAGGAACAGCAAGGCCGCTGAGATGTTCAGAGCAATCGCGGTCCAGGTCCATGGAACGAGAGCCGTCTTGCCGTGCAAGCCGAAGAACAGATACTTCGCCGCGCTGACGTGAGATCCGCCAGTGTAGAACTCGGTGAACAGTTCCGATGCGACCATCAGCAAGTTGATCAGAATCGTAACGCGGATGATCTTGGTCAGTGTCGCAATCGGATGGTCGAGGCCGCCGACTCCGGTGAGTCGTTTGATCAGCACCATCGAAACGATGATGAACGCGGGGCCGGACACGAACGCGGACGCGAGGAAGCGTGGTGCGAGCAGTGCGGTGTTCCAAAATGGTCGTCCGCCGAGGCCGCAGTACAGGAACGCGGTGACGGTGTGAATCGAGATCGCCCAGACGATCGACAGCATCACAAACGGGATGTACCAAGTCGGGTTGGGTTTGCGACCGAGGAACCGCATGTAAAGCAGGTAGCCGCAGATGTGCAGGTTCAAGACCAAGTAACCGTTCAGCACGATCACGTCCCAGGTCAACATCGAGATCGGCCAGTTGAATTTGCCGATGACGGGCATCATGTGCCAGAAACGATCAGGGCGGCCGAGGTCGGCGACGACGAACATCAAGCACATCACGATCGCGGCGATGGCCAGCAGTTCGCCGATGATGACGACGTCGTGCATCTTGCGGTCATGATACAGGTACGCCGGGATCACCATCATGACTCCGCCGGCCGCAAGTCCCACCATGAAGGTGAAGTTGGCGATGTACAGTCCCCACGAAACTTGATCGGTCATGTTAGTGCCGACCATGCCGCCGGCGACTTGGTTCGCCCAAGCGTTCGCACCGACCAAGAACAACGCGGTCAACATGGTCATCCATGCGTAAAACGCAAGCGACCCTTCGGTGGCGAGCCACAGCGACCGTCCGATGAATTTCGGGTAGCTCGTGATGTGGGATTCGTTGTCGCCGGGTTCGGTGATATCCGGCGGGGCGGTGATGCTGCTCATAGCGTTTCTCGGTAGCGGAAGTCGTCAAGACTTTCGTGATGGAGACGGGGGCCGAAACTCTTGACGAGTTCCGCTACGGTGGGTCAGTCGAAGTAATAAAAGAACGCGGGTTTCGTGCCGAGTTCTTCTTTGAGGATGTAGACGCGTTTGTTCTCGAGGATCCAGCGGATGTTGGAATCCTTGTCGAGGATGTTGCCGAAGATGCGAGCACCGGTGGGGCAGGCTTCCAAACAAGCGGGCAACTTGCCGCGTCGTGTTCGGTGCAAGCAGTACGTGCACTTCTCGACCACGCCGACCGGGCGGATGCGGTTACTCAAGTAGCTTTGGTCGGGATTGACCTCTTCGGCAGGCACTTCGGGCTTCTTCCAATTGAAACGCCGTGCGTGATACGGACATGCTGCTTCGCAGTACCGGCAACCGATGCACCAGTTGTAGTCAACGACCACGATGCCATCTTCTTCTTTCCAAGTCGCCTTCACCGGGCAAACGTCGACGCACGGTGGCTCGTCGCATTGTTGGCATTGAACAGGCAGGTAGAACTTGTCGTCCTTGGGAACTGTTCCGGTGTACGTCGTGCTGCCTTTTTCCATGTCCATCGTGCCTTTGGGCATTTCGATAACGCGGATGTAGGACTGGTTCGTATCGCGGTCGTGGTTATTTTCTTTGTGGCAGGCTTCGACGCATTTGCCGTTGCCGTTGCAAACGCTCAGGTTGATCGCGTAGACGAACTTCGTTCCTGGGATCGGTCGATCGTCAGCAATCGTGACGTCCGCGCCGTACTTCTCTTTCGTTTCCGCTTCGAGGCGGGCGATCACGTCCGCTTTTTGCTCGGGCGATAGCTCGGTGTAATGCTGTTGCATGAACTCCGCGGCCGTCGTGTTTTTTGCAGCTTGCCGTAGCGGTGAAATGGCGGCGACAAAAGCACCCGCGCCCAGCGTTGCGAACGCACCTTTGACGGCGGCACGGCGAGTAAAGTTCTCGACGATCGGTAGGGAAGGCCTGCTGGGGTTCTTAGTGGTCGTCATGAGATTCCGCTCCTTCGTGGTCGTGGTGATCGTCAAGCGGAGCGTTAAACCGGTCTTTCGGTTTGAAACCGACGACCATTTTGGGATAGCTCGGTGCGTGCGGATCGTGGCAGTCGATGCAGTTATTCTTCATCTGGGGACCACGACTCAAATCCCAGTGCCCGTTCATGCCGCCGTGAGCACCGTGGGCGAACGATTCGGCTTGCTTGCTGTGGCACTGTGAACACAGCGTCATGACGTTTTCGTATGCGACTGATTTCCCGTCCGCCAAACGTAGAGCGTCCGAGTCGCTTGGGTTGTGGCAGGCGTAGCAAGCGATCTTGCCGTGATTGAACGTCATGCCTTGATGAAATTCGTCCAGCGTCGCGGCCGACACGTTTTCCAGGTTCGGTTTACGGACGGCGTGGCAAGTCGAACAAGCGACGCTGCCGGTTCGGCCCTGCGGGTCCATGCCGGCCAGTTCGATCCGTGGTGGACCGGATGGCTTGCGGATGATGACGGGGTGTGTCGTCGTTGCTTCGCTCGGTAACTGTGCGACCTGGGGCGTTTCTTCAGGAGCGGCGTGCGTGTTCGCTCGCGTGCCGGACTGCCAGACGGCCACCAGCAACATCGAAGCGATCAAACAAACCACGCCCGCGAAAATCAGATTTGCGATTCGCGGCATGTAATTCTGTTCCAAATGAGGTTTCGCTGTTGACCCGTAATGTATACATTCAGGTGCGCCTTAGCGATACCTCAGATTTGATCACACATCCACTTTTCAGGAATGCAAGCTCGGTGCCAATCAGCGGACTCGTCGTCACCTTTCGGTCATCGGTCGCGGAACACGCGGACAGCATCGAGCGAATCGCTGCCATCCCTGAGATTGACGTCGGCGAATCCGCTGGCAGCAAGTTGGCGATTGTGGTCGATTCAGAAACCAAACGCCGCGATCAAGAAATTTGGGACTCGGTACAACAGATGCCAGGAGTGGTTGACTTGGCCGTCGCCATGGTCGCATTTGATGAAGATGCCGAGACCGATAAACATGATGCAATCAGGAACGAAACATGATGGACTCTAAGCGTCGAAATTTCTTGAAGTCGGCCGCGATGGCCGCCGCCGGTTCGATGGTCGCCGGCAATACTTCGCTGCCGGTCGTTCATGCCGATCAAGCCGTCGACGATTTGCCGACCGGCGAGGGCATGGAATGGAACAAAGCACCGTGTCGTTTCTGCGGCACCGGATGCCATGTGCAAGTTGGTGTGGAAGACGGCCGCGTCGTCGCGATCGCTGGCGACAAGGCAGCCGACGTCAACAAGGGCTTGCTGTGCGTTAAAGGCTATCACGTCGGCGGCATCTTGTACGGCAAGGATCGTTTGACGCAGCCGCTCCTGCGACAAGACGACGGTAGCTTGAAAGCGATCGAGTGGGACAAAGCAATCGAGATCATTGCCAAACGCATCTTTGATTCGCCAGAGACTTTCGCGTTCTACGGCAGCGGGCAGTGGACGATCCCAGAAGGTTACGCCGCACAAAAATTCATGAAGGGCGGATTGGGCAACAACCACATCGACCCCAACGCACGGCTGTGCATGGCGTCGGCTGTGACCGGGTTCTTGGCTACTTATGGCGTTGACGAACCGGCCGGCTGCTACCAAGACCTCGACGAATGCGACGTGCTGATCACGTGGGGCAACAACCCGGCCGAAATGCACCCGGTATTGTTTTCACGCGTGACCGATCGGCGTTCGCGCGGCGAGACGGTTCGCATCATCGACATCGGCACTCGTCGAACTCGCACGACTGATGCGGCCAACGACTACTTGGAAATGAAGCCGCACGGCGATGTCGCGATCTCGCTGGGCATCATGCATCTGTTGATCGAGAACGACAATTACGACAAGTCGTTTGTTGAGAAACACTGCAACTTCCGCGGCGCGGAGGAACTGACGCCGACCTTGCAAGGCGAGCAAATTAGCGAAGACGACTTTCGCAAACGCATCGCCAAGTACACGCCAGAACTCGTCGAAGAGCTTTCGGGCGTTCCGGCGGATAGCATCCGCATGCTGGCCGATTTGTTCGGCAATCATGACATTCGCATCACATCGCTGTGGTGCATGGGCATGAACCAGCACACGATGGGCACCGCGATCAATTCGCTGGTTCACGGCGTGCACCTATTGTCCGGTCACTTCGGTCGTCCCGGCGACGCACCAACGAGTTTGACTGGTCAACCGTCGGCTTGCGGCACGGTTCGCGAAGTCGGCACGCTAGCTCATGCGTTGCCCGGTGGCCGCGTGGTTGCGAAGCCTGAGCATCGCGAGCAGTGCGAAGGTTTCTGGAATGTTCGCGAAGGCAGCATCAACGAAGTGCCCGGTTATCACACCGTGAAGATGTTCGAGCAGTTCACTAAGCCAACGTCCGATGGTGGCGACATCACGACCATGTTTGTGCAGGTCACCAACCCCGGCCAAACCTTGCCCAACTTGAACGCCCTCTTTAACGATAAGAAAGGCCTCGAAGATAAGTTCCTGATCGTTAGTGACGTCTACCCGACCGCGACGACTGCGCTCGCGGACTTGATTCTGCCCGCTGCAATGTGGGTCGAAAAGAACGGGATGTTCGGTAATAGCGAACGTCGAACTCAGCAGTGGTTCAAGATGGTCGATCCGCCCGGCGAGGCTCGTGATGACACTTGGATGACAATCGCGATCGCCCACAAGTTGTTCGAGATGGGCTACGAAGGGATGAAGGACAAGGACGGCGATTTTATCTTCGCGGTCAAAGACGACGACGGCCAAGAAATTCCGGTTTGGGAATTCGATCGTTACTACGACACCAACATCGACAAGCATCTGTTCGAGGAATACCGTCTGTTCACGACGATGAAGCACAAGAACTTGGCCCCGTACGAGGAGTACGTCAAAGCCCGCGGGTTGCGTTGGCCAGTGGTCGAGCAAGAAGACGGATCCTGGCGCGAGACCAAGTTCCGCTTCTCGGGATTTGACGATCCGTTCGTCAAGGAAGGCCAAGAGTTCGACTTTTATCATTCGTCTTCGGATGACGGCCGCGCTCAGATTTGGTTCCACGAGTACGCTCCACCGCCGGAAATGCCCGACGATGAATTTCCGATGTGGCTTTGTACCGGACGAGTGCTTGAGCATTGGCACTCGGGCACGATGACGCGTCGTCTCGCACCTCTGAACCGAGCGATGCCGACGGCTTATGTCGAAATGCACATGGAAGACGCCAAGGCGGCCAACATTCGCCAGGGTGAAATCGTCACCATTGAATCTCGCCGCGGTGTTTGCGATTTGCCGGTCTGGATCGACGGTCGCGGCCGACCGCCACGCGGCACGGTCTTTGTTCCGTTCTTCGATGAGACCAAGCTGATTAACAACGTGACACTCGACGCACACGACCCGTTCTCGAAACAACCCGACTACAAGAAGTGCGCTGTTCGAGTCGTCAAGAAGTCGGTTGCCAAGGTGTCATCATGAATCGACTGACGACGATCTTTCTATCGCTGGTCATGGCGGTCGCGGTGGTCGGATACTTTGTCGGCCTCGGCGATGGCGTACCGAAGCCGGATGGTTTGTACGATTCGCCTTTGCTCGATCGCGAGATATCGGCAACTGCAGCAAGTGACGTGAAGCTGATTCCGGCGGTCAGCTACGCGGAAATCGCGAGCACGCCAATGGGACCGACCAAGCCCTGGCAGGCGACGCCTCAAACGTTGCCGGGCGCGGACTACGATCTGTATACGAAGATCGAACCTAGCGAAGCAGAGAAGGAAGCATCCAGCAAGCTGCGAGCTTCGCGTCGCGCCTTCAACGGCGCGCCCCCGATCATCCCGCACCCCGTCGAGAACACAACGGATGCCGCTTGCTATGCATGCCATTCCAACGGCGTGAAGATGGCGGGCTTGAAAGCCAGCGTGATGTCGCACCAGTTCCTGGGGAACTGCGTACAGTGCCACGCTCCGATGGCACCCGCACCGTTTCAAGACGTTGATGCGAGCGTCGACACCAGCTTCGTTGGTTTGCCAGCACCAAAACAAGGCAAGCGAGCGTACAAGGGAGCGCCGCCAACGATCCCGCACTCTCAGTGGATGCGTGAGAGCTGCAATGCGTGTCACGGTGGCCCGCATGGATGGGCTGGCATGGAATCGACTCACCCGTGGCGAACGAACTGCACCCAGTGTCACGCTCCGTCGGCAACGCTCGATCAAATGCCCGAAGCCGACATCGTTCCGATGTTGCCGCCGCTTGATGTGGTATCGAAGTAGTTGGAAACAAATTGACGCAGAGACGCAAGAGCCGGGGAGACGCAGAGAACGAGTGGGAGAGTGGAAACGCAAAGTTGGTATTTATGAACAGATTCTTCTTTGCGCTCAAACGGCTGCTATCTGCGGCTCTCCGTCTCCCCGTCTCTGCGTCAAAGCTCCTCTTCGCACGTTCCAAGCCCAACCAAAGCCGACGCGATCTTTTGCAGGGTCGTCTGTGGAAATTCATTCCATCGAACAAGTTCGCACCGCTGGTGATGCGATACCCGAAGCCGGAAGTAGAAACATCTCCGGAAGTAAAGCCGCGAAGTATCGGCGGCATCAACATTGACCCAGTCCCGCCGACGAACTTGGGGGGCAAAGCGGTCTCGCGAACGATCCCGGTTTTCCGTCCACCCGGTGCCATCGACGAGTACCAGTTTCTTGCCGGCTGCACTCGATGTGGTGACTGCATCACCGCGTGTCCTTACGATGCGATTGTCAAAGCTCCCGAGCGAACCGGCAGCGTTGCCGGCACACCCATCATCGAAGCCGACACGTCTGCGTGCATGATGTGCGAAGACTTCCCTTGCATCGCATCGTGTGAACCCGGCGTGTTGGTTGATTCGATTCCACCGATCATGGGCACAGCAAAAGTGACTGAGCATCTGTGCCTCGCTCATCACTCAACGATATGCACCGTCTGCAGCGAACGATGTCCAGTCGAAGGAGCGATCACGGTCACCGACGGCAAGCCAACCGTCAACGAAGACACCTGCACCGGATGCGGCGTGTGCCGTTACGTTTGCCCAGCACCCGAAAACGCGATCCTGCTGATGCCCGCATTCTCACGTCCTGGATTACCCAACGCATGACATCGAAAAAACTGACGCTGGAAGACCTGGAAAACAACGAACCGCTACCGGAAATCCTGCAAGCTGAGTGGGCCAAGGATCAAGTCTTGCAGTTGTTTGCCGATCTGGCCGGTGGTGCTGACGTTCTACAGGTGCAAATGAAAACGCACGCAACCGATGCTGCCGTCACGTTGGCGACCGCCGAAGCCGCCTTCGCCGCCGATGAAGCACAAGCGATCCAAGTGCGATACGTCTTCGAGGGCGAGATGTGGTGCGACACCATCATGCCTGGCAATCCAACCACGAAGATCATTCGCAACAGGCTTCCGAATGTTCACTAGACCGCAGTCACAGTTTGGGCGGTTTGTAACGACGAATCGCCGCCACATCAATCGGAAGCAACGCTCAGTGCCGATGACAACGGTTGACTTCCTTTAGGCGGGAGGGCACTGATGACGAATGGTCGGACGCACTTTCAAGGATGAATCACAATGATGTTTGATAGCTACGATACTTACGCCACTGGGCCCGCCGGTGAGATCCTGCATTTCGACATCGTTGTCGCCGCAGGAACGCCGAAGCCAGTTGTCGAAATGCTCGCCGCGAAATATGCGGAAAGCCAATCGCCCGAAGTCGAAACAGAACTGGTTTCAAGAACATCCACTTCGCCGACCGAACTTGCGATGGACCAACGGGCTGCCGTGAAACAACACGGCTTCGCGATCGCGTCTTATAGCAACCGAAGAAGGATCGCAGCCTAAGGGTGTCAACTCGCGGTGACACGCAGGTTGGTTGCTCAGTTCTTCCGTTGACTCTGACTTTCATTGCTTTATTCTGTTGATTCGATCGACGCACGACGAGACTGTGAGCGGACGCAACCTTGCATGATGCCGATCGGATCTATTGATAGGCGGATGGTCTTGGATGCGTGCATGCAAATGGCTTGGGATTGAACTGGTCGAAGTGAGCTGGGCGGAAAAAACCGTTTCCGCTGTTGGGTCTTGTTTGGCGATCTTCTGTGTGTTTTGCGTCACCCGCTACAGCTTGCCGGCCGCGGCTGCGGCGGGTGTGATCGGGTCGATGGGTGCGACTGCGATGCTGCTGTACGCCGTCCCGCACGGTCCGCTTTCGCAGCCTTGGCCATTGATCGGCGGCCACACAATCTCAGCCATCATCGGCGTTTGTTGCGCCCACTCTGTCGACAACACCGCCGTAGCCACCGCACTCGCCGTGGGACTGGCGATCGGCGTGATGTATCAATGCAAGTGCATTCATCCGCCCGGTGGCGCAACCGCGTTCACTGCCGTGATGGGCGGATCAGCGGTACACGAGCTTGGGTTCACTTTCGTTTTGTACCCGGTGTTGCTCAACGCGTTGGTCATGCTGGTACTTGCGATCGTGATCAACTATCCGTTTCGCTGGCGACGTTATCCGGCTTTCTTGGTGCGCCGATTCGATGAAGCTGAGCCCGAGAGTTTGCAAGTTTCGGAGGACGTTCACAAACACGTCTTGGCCTCCATCCGGTCGCTCGAATCGTTCGTCGATGTCAGCGAAGATGATTTGCTGTACCTCGCAAGCGACATCGCGGCTCGTGTGGGCAACGCGAATGGAAGTGAGGCTGTTGCCGTGCAACGGAGTGTTTCATCCGATCGCTGGAACGACGTGGCTAGCGACGAGCCGGAACGGGCGTTAACGCCCTGACGTCGGCTGGCAAGCTCTCATTCGACCAGCGGAATGATCGGGCTAGTCGAATTCAGCAACCCCGCGATCGTAACTTTTGCAAACGCTTCTTCCGTCGCCGCGTAGGCACGGTCCAGTTCCGCGTGCAGCGGGCACAGTGAAGTGTGCGATTGCAAATTCAACGGACAGTTGCAAATTCGCCCGACCGGCTCCACCGCTTCAACGATGTCCAGAATGGTGATCGCTTCCGCCGATCGAGCGAGTGAATAGCCGCCCTGGGAGCCGCATCGCGACTCCACCAGATCTGCGTTCGCCAAATTTTGCATCACGCGGTGCAGGTAGCGACGCGGGATCTTTGTAATGCCGGCGATCTCTTCGGCGGACGAGGGCGTTTTGCCGCAGGCGGCTTGGCCGGCCAAGCAGGTCATTGCTCGAAGGGCATATTCAGTGGTTTTTGAGAGCATCGTGGAGGTCAGACGGAGGAAAAAGCTTCGACACCCCGAACATACACCTTGACGTGCACAATAGAAAGTATACCTTTGGGTGAATGTCTTGAGGCGACGCGAATGATGGCGTCGGATTCTTCCCACCAACTGCCCCTCCAACGAGAAACCTGTTCATGCTGAGCGAAAAAACGATTCGGATTGTTAAAGAGATCACGCCGCTGGTTGCCGCCAACGCGGAAACCATCACGCGTCGCTTTTACGAACGGATGTTCGAGGCGAATCCGGAAGTGAAAGTGTTTTTCAACCAAGCCCACCAGCACACAGGTGGTCAGCAAAAGGCACTCGCGGGTGCGATCTGTGCCTACTTCACTCACATCGACAATCCCGCCGTGTTGATGCCGGCCGTCGAGTTGATCGCACAGAAGCACGTGTCGCTTGGCATCAAGGCGGAGCACTATCCGATCGTCGGCAGCAATCTGCTCGGCGCGATCGGCGACGTGATGGGGGATGCGGCGACGCCCGAAATCGTCGAAGCGGTCGGCGAAGCTTATGGATTCCTCGCCGACATCTTCATCGGTCGCGAAGGTGCGATCTACGAAGAACAAGCGTCAGCACCAGGCGGATGGAACGGCACGCGAAATTTTGTTGTCGCCAAGAAGGTCCCCGAGAGCGACATCGTGACGTCGTTCTACTTGAAGCCCGAAGACGAAGGACCGCTGCCACCTTTCAAACCCGGCCAGTACATCACGGTCCACATCGACCACCCACATACACCGACTTCGCCACGCAACTACAGCTTGTCGGACTGTGCCAGCCAACCTCATTACCGCATCAGCGTCAAACGCGAAGAACGGCTCGCCGCCGATGCCCCCGATGGATTGATCTCCAATCACCTGCACGATGGCATCGAAGAAGGCCACACCATCCAGCTCGGCCCGCCATGTGGCGAGTTCACTGTTGATCCTAATGAAGTCGCCAAACCGGTCGTCCTGATCGCCGGCGGCATCGGTGTCACGCCACTGTTGTCGATGGCGAAGTCGATCATTCACGCCAATCCCGATGCGCAGCTCTACTTCATTCAAGCCGCTCGCAACAGCAAGGTGCAAGCGTTCGCTGACGAACTTGCCAACCTGTCACAAGCTGGATCGAACGTTCGCACCAAAGTCATTTACGACGCACCGCTTCCGGGCGATGTCGAAGACGGCAAGTGCGACGGTACGGGTTTCGTCACGACGGACTTGCTCCGCGATTGTACACCGTTTGCCGACGCGGACTTTTACTTCTGCGGTCCCAAGCCGTTCATGCAGAACATGCATGCGTGCCTGCAAGAACTCGGCGTCGACGAACATCGCGTTCGTTACGAATTCTTTGGCCCGAAGGAAGAACTGGTCACCGCGTAACGCAGGATTCCTCGTAAACGCTGAGAGCCGACGGCGATAACCGCAGGTTCCACACTCCCTGATCCATACTCGACACCCGCGGTTAGCGCCGTCGGCTCACAAGAGATACCCCCCATGAAACGCTTGTGGATGGCCTTCGCGGCCGTGATGATCGTCTCCTTCCTAATCCTTGGCTGGATCGGGACACGAATCTATCAAGAGATGCCGCCGATTCCCGATAAGTATGTCACGACCGATGGCGTGACGCTGATCGACAGCGGAGAAGTTGGCGAGGGTCAAAATGTTTGGCAGTCGCTTGGCGGAATGCAGGTCGGCTCCATTTGGGGTCACGGCAGTTACGTCGCTCCGGACTGGACTGCCGATTGGTTGCATCGTGAATCCGTGTTCATTCTCGACAAGTGGTCGAGTGCTGAGTTTAGTCAGCCGTTCGCTCAACTCGATTCCGAACGACAAGCCCAACTGAGCGGTCGTTTGTCGGACCTGATGCGAACCAACACGTTCGACGAATCCAGTGGTATTGTCACGATTGACCCGCTGCGGGCCGAAGCGTTCAACGCCAATGTCGATCACTACCGAACCGTGTTCATCGACGGCAACGCGGACTACGCCATTCCCGCCAATTCGATCTCCAGCGAAGAGCGACTGCGTAAGTTCTCGGCGTTCGTGTTTTGGACATCGTGGGCCGCTTCCACAACCCGTCCAAACGACATCGCGAGCTACACGAACAACTGGCCCCACGAGCCGTTGGTTGGAAATCGACCGACCGGCGACAACATTGTTTGGACGGGCGTCAGCGTCATCATGCTGCTGGCGGGCATTTCCGGGATGGCTTGGTGGTACGCATCGCGGCGTGAAGAAGAAGAGAAGCCCGACAGCATTCCCTCCTACGATCCGCTGTCCCGCTGGCAAGCGACGCCATCGCAAAAAGCAACGATCAAGTACTTTTGGATCGTCGCAGCGTTAATCTTTGCTCAGATGGGACTCGGGATTGTCACTGCCCACTACGGTGTCGAAGGGGAAGGCTTTTACGGCTTTCCGTTGGCTGAGTATTTGCCCTACAGCGTCTCCCGAACTTGGCACGTTCAAATCGGATTGTTTTGGATTGCCACCGCTTGGCTTGCTTCGGGATTGTTCATCGGTCCGTTGGTCAGCAATCACGAACCAAAGTTTCAGCGACTCGGCGTAAACGTTCTGTTCGGTGCGTTGCTGTTGGTCGTCGTCGGGTCGCTGGCCGGTGAATGGTTGAGCGTCAAGAACTACATGAGCGACACCGTGTCGTTTTACCTCGGTCACCAAGGATACGAGTATGTCGAACTCGGCCGCGTATGGCAGATCGGATTGATGGTCGGCTTGCTGCTGTGGCTGGTGTTGATGCTTCGAGTGCTATGGCCGGCGCTGCGGCAAAAAGGCGACCCAAACTCCACCGAAGCCAATTCGCAGCGTCACCTCGTCGCTTTGCTTGCCGTTGCGACCGGAGCGATTGCGTTGTTCTACGGAGCCGGTTTGACATGGGGTCAACACTCGCACCTGACAATGGTCGAGTACTGGCGATGGTGGGTCGTTCACTTGTGGGTCGAAGGCTTCTTTGAAGTCTTTGCCACCACCGTGATCGCGTTCGTATTCATGCGGTTGAACCTCGTTCGTCCAGGACTGGCTGCTGCGGCGGCGCTGTTGGCCGCGACGATCTTCTTGTCCGGCGGTATCATCGGGACACTGCACCACCTGTATTTCTCTGGCACACCGACCGTGGCACTCGCTTGGGGATCGGTGTTCAGTGCCCTGGAAGTTGTGCCGCTGACGCTGATCGGGTTTGACGCGATGGAAGACCTTCGTCGCAGCAAGTCATCACCGTGGGTACAACTCTACAAGTGGCCGATCTACTTCTTCGTCTCCGTGGCGGTTTGGAACATGATCGGTGCAGGCATCTTTGGGTTCATGATCAACCCACCGATCGCCCTGTACTACATGCAAGGTTTGAACACGACTCCGCTTCATGCACACGCGGCACTATTCGGCGTGTACGGGATGCTTGGCATTGGGTTGATGCTGATGTGTTTACGAGTGTTGATTCCCGGCCGACCGTGGAAAGACGGCATGTTGAAGATCGGATTCTGGGGCATGAACATCGGGCTTGCCGCGATGTGCCTGCTGAGCCTCTTGCCGGTCGGTCTGTTGCAAACCAAAGCATCCGTTGAAAGCGGTTACTGGTTCGCCCGCAGCAGCGAGTTCATGCAAACCGATTTGATGCAAACACTCCGGTGGATGAGAGTTCCTGGCGACACGATCTTCTTCCTCGGCGCGGTTGCTCTTGTCTGGTTCATCTTCGGACTCTGGACCGGCCATTCGTTCTCGAAGAAACCGGATGGATTCGACCCACCCGAAAACGAAGGAGAAGACACGTCGGAGTCAATCGGCGCACTGGAACGTGAGCCTGCACTGATGAGCTGAGCTGAATCAAAAGACGATTGGTCGAAGATTGTTGGTAGAAGATTTTCACTTGTCGTCTTTCGGTTCTTTTCCATTTTCCACCAGTAATTTTCTACCAATTCATCTTTCTAGGAAACCCACTGATGCTAACCCTCGATTCCGATCAAACCGTTGGCGACTTCGTTCGCCAGAAACCAACCCGCGCTCGTGTTTTTGAGTCGCTCAAAATCGACTATTGCTGTGGCGGCAAGATTTCGCTCAACCGTGCTTGCGAAAAACGCGGCATTGCAGTCGACCAAGTGCTGCAAGCAATCACGACAAACGATGCTCAAGCCGACACAGACACGCTGGTGGATGTCGACGCAATGGGATTGACCGAACTGGCTGATCACATCGAAACCACTCACCACGCCTATCTTCGTGAAGAGCTGCCTCGGCTCGATTTCATGACCGAGAAGGTCTCGCGAGTCCACGGAGACAAGGACGAGCGGCTATTCAAGATGCGTGAGGCCTTCGTCGCCCTCAAAGCAGAACTGGAACCGCACATGATGAAAGAGGAGAAGATCCTGTTTCCGATCGTGCGTCAAATGGAAGCGTCAGCCCAGCGGCAAGAGAACCACTGTGGCAGCGTCGCCAATCCGATTCGCCAAATGGAACACGAGCATGACCAAGCGGGTAATGCACTGGCGATCTTGAGTGAGTCCACCGACGGCTACACGCCGCCCGAGTGGGCCTGCAACACGTACCGTGCGATGCTGGATTCACTCGCGCAACTCCAACGCGACATGCATCAGCACATCCACAAGGAGAACAACGTGTTGTTTCCTAAAGCGATTGAACTCGAACAAGGCGAAGGTTGAAACGATGACCATGGCCACTCATCCGAAAGCTGCTTCGCACGCCAAGCCTCCTACCGCAATGCCGGGCGAGAAACTCGACGCATCCAAGATGCCGGGGCATTGGCTGCTGGCACGCATGGGCAAGCGAGTCTTGCGCCCCGGTGGTATCGAACTGACCCGGCGGATGCTTGATTCATTGATGATTTCATCCTCCGACACGGTCGTCGAACTCGCACCGGGGTTGGGCACCACGGCTCGCATGACACTGGCGAAGCGCCCGGCCGCGTACATCGCCGTCGAACGCGACCCTGACGCGGCGGCTCAAGTGCAAGCTCTGGTGTCCGATCGGCGTGACCGCTGCGTCCAAGGCAATGCGGCACAAACAGGTTTGCCAAGCGAATCAGTCGACGTGGTCTACGGCGAAGCGATGTTGACGATGCAAGTCGCCAGTCAAAAAAAGGCGATCGCCGAAGAAGCCTGGCGAATTCTACGTCCCGGCGGTCGTTACGCGATTCACGAACTCGGTTTGATGCCGGACGACCTCGATGAATCGCTCAAGGACGCGATCATGCAAGATGTCTCCGAAGCGATCCACGTCGGCGCTCGTCCGCTGACCGTTTCGGAGTGGCGGCAAACGCTCGAAGCGGCCGGATTGCGTGTCGATTCATCGACGTGCGTGACCGCTCCGATGCACTTATTGGAACCGCGGCGTGTCCTGGCCGATGAAGGTTTCTTCGGCACCGCTCGGATCGCTTTCAACGTATTGCGAACACCCGCCGCACGAAAACGAATTCACGCGATGCGTCGCGTTTTTCGCCGTTATGAAGATCACCTTTGCGCCGTCACGATGGTCGGCCAGAAATCTTAAATTTCCCCCAACTTTAAAGAACGTAATCATGATTCGTTACCTCACCCTCATCCAATTCACCGACCAAGGTGCTCGCAATGTGGACAAATCGGTTCAGCGTGCATCGGACTTTGGACAGTCTGTCAGTGACGCTGGCGGCAAGCTGGTCTCGCAAGTTTGGACCGTTGGCCAGTACGACGGTTGCGTCGTGTTTGAAACGCCTGATGAAGCGACCGGTTCTGCTTTGTTGATCAACCTCGCTAAAGACGGCAACGTGCGTACGCAGACGATGCGTTGCTACGACAACCAAGAATTCGAGAACGTATTGAAGGCGGTATCATGAGCGACCTAGCGAAAACCTACCTGGACGTTGCCGCGGAAGTCGAAATTCAAGCCGGCGGAACGATCAGCAAAACGCTGCACCAGGACGACGGATTGAAAGTGCTTCTGTTCGGCTTCGACGCCGGCCAAGAGCTGTCCGAACACACCGCCGCGGTTCCCGCGATCCTGCAGTTTCTCGATGGTGACGCCACGGTGACCTTGGGTGACGAAACGATCCACGCATCGACGGGCACGTTCGTTCACATGGCCGCCAATCTGTCGCACAGCATCACGGCGAATACGCCAACAAAGATGCTTTTATTGCTGCTCAAGGGAGCGAAGTCGAATGCGTAGATCCAGGATGGATTTTGGTAGAAACATTGAAGGTAGAGAAATCTCAGTATCAAAATTCATGCACCAATCTTTCTGCCTCCAATTTTTCTACTTTGTTTTCGTCTCCCCGGCCTTCGGTCAAGAATGGACCGGATTTCGTGGCGACGGCAGCGGGACCGTGACTGCAGACTTGCCGACACGTTGGTCGCCCGATGAGGGTATCGCTTGGCAAGCTGATATCCCCGGCTACGGGCAATCGTCCCCGGTCGTTTGGGGCGATCATGTTTACGTGACCAGCAGCGAGGGACCATGGCAACAAGACTGCAAAGTTCACGCATTCGATTTGCAGTCGGGAACCAAGCTCTGGACCACGCATGTGGAAGCGACCACGAAAGTTGAAAACTACTTTCGCAATAGTCGTGCCGCGCCGACTTGCTGCGTCGATGAATCAGGTGTTTATTCGTTCTTCGCCAGCGGTGATGTTACGGCGATGACGCATCAGGGTGATACACGCTGGAGCACACCGATCATCAAGACTTACGGCGAAGTCGACAACGAACGTGGCGTCGCCAGTTCGCTGTCACAAACCGAAACGCACTTGTTCGTTCTGGTTGACCATCATGGGCCTTCGTATCTGTTGTCGATTGACAAACACAGCGGCGACGTGGTCTGGAAAGCCGATCGCGGCGACCGAGTTCCGTCGTGGTCCTCGCCGGTGATCGCCAAGATTGGAAAGCGAAACATCGTGGTCACCAGTTCGGCCGACACCGTGGACGCCTACGACGCAGCGACTGGCGAATCACTGTGGCAGCTCGACGGTTTGCAGGGCAACCACATTCCCTCAGCATCCGTCGACGGCAGCCAGATCTTTGTAGGATCAACCACGATGTACGGCGGTGCGACCGACGAAGACGCAGTCGCGGGATCGAATTGCTGCATTGCACTGACCGAAGACGACGGCAAACTCGGCTACAGAGTACGCTGGGGAGCCGAGCGAGCGAACTCGTACTATTCAACGCCGCTCGCCTTCGCCGGATACGTTTACTATGTGAACAAGGTCGGCGTCTTGTACTGCGTCAACCAAGAAACAGGGAATCAAGTCTTCGCAAAACGCATCGGCAATCCCTGCTGGGCCTCGGCTGTTGGCGTCACGAAGCCTGATGGCGAACAACTCGTCTACTTCGTGCTGAAAAACGGTTTCACCATCGTGCTGCGACCCGGCAACGAATACGACCAAGTCGCCCGCAATCAACTCTACGATGCCAGCGCGATGATGGACGCGCGTGAGGCGGCAGAGAAACAACGCAAAGCCAACACAGTGCCGGCCGATCAGGCGAAGCCAAAGTCCGGTCCTGAAAAGGTTTTCGCGGGCATGCCCGAAAGCCAACTCCATCAAATGTTTTCCTACGGCGATCCAATGGTCTACGGCGTCGCGGTCGCGAGGAACCGGTTGCTGATCCGCACCGGGCAGACTCTGTTCTGCGTGGGGCAGAACTCGAAAGAGCTAGCCAAATGAAGAAGGCGAGAAATCGTAACCCTCAATCAAGTCGCTTTAGCAGCAAGCTCATTCACGCTAGCTTAAAAACACAACGCCGAACTGGCCGCCTATCTGGCCAGTGGCTACACAACCGTTTTTACTCGTTTCCAATGGAAGTAGACATCATGACCATCTCTCACGCGAAGCCTGCGCAAGTCATCAACCTCGAGCCGCTGGGTGACAAGATTGCAAGCTCGAAAACTCATACGCTGTTCAAGACTGACATGATGGAGGCGATCCGATTGGTGTTGCCCGCCGGCAAGCAAATCGCTGAACACAAAGCGCCCGGTGAAATTACCGTCCAGTGCCTCGAAGGCCAAATAATTTTTTCGGCCGATGGGAATTCGCACACGCTCAGCGGAGGCGAGATGCTGTACCTGGAAACCGCCGTCCCGCACGCGGTTGAAGCGATCAAAGATTCCACGGTCTTGGTCACGATTGTGTTTAGCCGATCAAAATAGCGGCATCGTTCTCTAGCGAGGTTTCTCTCATGTCTGACTCAAGAACTGCCAGTTTGCCGCCCAGTGCGACCGTCGGAGATTGGGTGGCCAACTATCCCGAGACGGCCGAAGTCTTTGACATGCTTCAAATTGACTACTGCTGCGACGGTGCCAAGCCGCTGGAGAATGCGTGTTGGGAGAATGGCCTCGAAGTCATTCGAGTTCATTCGTTGCTGAAACACACCGTTGCGCAAGCGGGGAACAATCACGAAACCGACTGGATGCATGCGTCTCTTACCAAGCTTTGTGACGAAATCGAACACACGCATCACAAATTGTTGAAGGAGACGTTGCCGTTGCTTAGCGACATGATGGCCGAAGTCGTTTCCCTTCACGGTGAGAGCCACGAATCCTTGCACGAAGTCCAACAGCACTTCATGAACTGGCGGGACGATATCCTTGGTGCGATGGCCGAAGAAGAGCGTAGCCTTTTTCCCGCCATTCGGGAACTTGAAGCAGGCGGTAAAACTGACGCTAGCCTTCGAGCATCATTGAACAAAATGATTCACCGCATCCAATTCAATCACGAAGACATTGGAAAGGCATTGAAGAACGCACGAAGCGCGTCCGAGAATTTCAAAGCGCCCAGCGATGCGTGTCCGAAGTTCGCTCAGATGTACGGCCTGTTACGTTGGATCGAAAACGATGTTCGTCATCATGTTCATAAAGAAGAATCAATTCTGTTCCCGCGGGTGCATCAGTCGTTGAGCCATTGAAGCGATAATGTTTCACCTGACTGGAAAGACACTCTTTCAAACCATTTCGATCAAAACGTTATCGTCCTCGATTTTAACAGTGTACGAGCGGACGTTTCCGCCGCCGGGGCCGCCCAGCAACCGACCGTTGGTGACGTCAAACTCCGCTCCGTGCCACGGACAAACCGTCACGCAACCCTTGACCAAACCTTCGCTCAACGGTGCACCTTGGTGCGGACAGGCATCGTCAATCGCATAAAAGGTTCCGTCGATGTTGAAGAGTGCGATTAGCTCATCGTCAGCAATTACCATTTGTCCCGTTCCAGGCGGAACATCCGCGACACACGCGACTTTGAACCATGCCATCGGCGTTAATCCTGGCGAGTAAATTTGGCGATTTGTCTTTCCTTCGTCGTTTCAAACTCGCGCAACCGCTGGGCCAACTCCGCAACGGATGCCGCTGCTGTGCAATCCGCCATCCGATCGAGCAACTCGGTGAGTCGTTGATCCGAGGTCAGGGCACAGCCGAGCGCGTCGTGAAAGCTAGGCTCGTCACTACAGCAACAGTCTGCAGCATGAATCGCATCGCTGCTCAGTTGCGGGCCGGTGATCAAGTAGGTTGCGTGTTCTGGCTCCAGCTGCTCCATCTCACCACGAATCACCTGAGATGAACGTGTCTCCAGCTCAACCAAATGATCCAACAAGATGTCGGCTTGGGGATCGACGCTCGCACCGACAAGCTGTCGATAACGAAGGGCCCTCTGGTCGTGGTAGTCCGCCAACATGACCAGTACATCGTAAACCGTTCGAGGTTGTTTCATTGTTCCGATCTCCTTACATGGCACCGCGGGCCTGGACAGTTTAACTTGCTCGCCCTATTCTACACCTAAAGGTATGCGTTTGGAAGCTGAGAAGGGAATTGTCGCCCGAACGCTCCGCCGATCGGAATTCAACCCGCAAACCGATTGAGCGACTACCACGCAATTGGAAACATCAATGCCGAATAAATCGTTCACAGTTCGCGTTCAGCGACAAGACCATCCTTCCAAGCCGAGTTACTGGCAATCTTTCTTGCTGAAATACGAACCCGGACTCAACATGACCGGAGTCCTGCAACGCATTTCCGCTCGCCCGGTTACAGACGCTGGCGAGAAGGTCGCGCCAGTTGCGTACGAGTCGGGATGTTTGGAGGAGGTTTGCGGTTCGTGCACCATGCGAATTAACGGCCGCGTTCGACAAGCTTGCTCTGCATTGGTGGACCGCTTGCTGGAAGACGACCCAAGCGGAATTGAATTGCGTCCGATGAGCAAGTTTCCTGTCGTGCGTGATCTGTGCGTGGATCGTTACCGAATGTTCCGCGCTCTTGAGCGGCTGGAATGCTGGATTCCCGTTGACGGCTACTACGACATGGGTGGCGGCCCCAAGCAAAGTGTCCAGCAGCAGGAACAGAACTACCCGCTCAGCCAATGCATGAGTTGCGGCTGTTGCCTGGAAGCGTGCCCGCAGTATCAGCAAGTTTCGATCCAGCGACAGGACGACGAAACCGACAAAGAGTATGAGCAGCGTCGGGACGAAGAACTGGACCGTCACTTCATCGGGGCGGCTCCGATGAGCCAAGCCGTGTTGATGAACTCCAACCCGACAGGCCAGGCGATGGCGTCGCAGCGTCTCGAGTCGTTAATTGCACCAGGTGGCATTCAAAATTGCGGCAAGGCTGGGAATTGCCAAGCCGTTTGCCCCAAAACGATCCCGTTGATGGAATCATGGGGCCGCGTTAACCGTAGTGCAACTCTGCATGTGATCAAGAAGTTCTTCGATGGTTGAACCCGTACGTGGCCTCAAGCGAATTTTGTACTGGTGCGGCGCGGTGTTCTTCTTCATGCTCGCCATGATCGGTGTCGTGCTGCCCGGCATTCCAACGACACCGTTTCTGCTACTGATGTGCTATTTCCTGATCCGCGTTTCACCGTCCCTGCACGCCAAGGCGATGGCATGGCCCATCGTTGGCGGACCGCTTCGAGATTGGCGCGACCAAGGCGGCGTCAGGCCCGGCGTGAAGCGACTGGCGTACACGATGGTCATCCTGTTGGTCGGATCGACGCTGGTGTTCAGCAGCCTCTCCCTTCCCCTCAAAGCAATGATTCTCGCCGCCGCAGTCTATGGCATCTCCGTGGTCGTTCGTTTGCCCGTTGCCCAAACAGATCAGAACACGATGGACGGTAATGTTAGAACTGCACGCCTGCCGCGAGAGTGACGCCATCCAGGCCGATGGTGCTGTGGGAATCGACGGGGCCGCCTGCGTCTAGCCAAAGCTGACATTCATAGCCGGCTCGAAAGAACATTCCAGCCGATCGACCGATGGATTGGCCGTATTGAACGCCGAGGCCGAATTCAAGATTGCCGAGAACCTCTCGTTGAATTGCGATGTCTTCCAACTCGGTCGTGAACGCTCCCTTCATTTCGTAGATCCGCTGCTCGGTTTCGCTGACCAAGAACGATCCGCGGGTCATCGCAAAGATCCCGAACGGGCTTGCGCCAATGCCCCTTGTCAACTGCGCCGAAGCGGTGGGGCCGGCTCCCTGGAACTTCAGGTCGTTGCGAACGGTTTCCTCGATCGTGCCTACGGGATTGAATACATCTCCCCGAGCCGTCTGGTGCATGTCGGCGATGCGAACGCCCAGTCCGAAGATCGCGCGAGCTTGGTTCCACCGGACGACCTGTGTCGCTTCCAAGTCAATCGAATTCAATTCAAGAGAGTGATTCGATACGAGTGTTTGTCCGACGTTCGCATTCGCATTGCGTGACAGATTTCCACCTGCTCCGTAAACAAACAGATACACCGGAGTCGCTCCTGCTACGGCGGTGACCGCTTCGGTGCCTGCGGATTCATCGAATCGAAAGTAAGTCGCCCGAAAGCCCGTTCCGCCGCAAGATTGCCACCCAAGCCACGCCCGCGGTGACAGTTCAAAACCATAATCAAAAGGAACGAGCGTGTTTCCGACAGGCGGGTCGACGATCATTGCAACATTCTGATCAAAGTTTGCTCGCATCCACAGAAACTCAATTCCGCCAAACAAGCCACCGCATGACCCACCGATTGAGCCGGGCGAAAGAAGCGTGGAATCACCGAAGGTGGATCCGTAGCCTCCTTCGACAATGTTTGGATTCGCACACGCCATCGTTGGGCTCGACCAGGTCGAATATCCATCGGAGGTCGAGCAGCCAGCGTTCCCTCGATAGGACATCGCAGGGGCGACAGCATGGACGCCATCGTAGCCCGACCAGACACCGCCCGCGGAACCGTACGAGATGGGTGCCGGTGCCGCCGGATGGCATGGAGCGGGAGACCACTGAGCCGGCGATTCGTAGCAATACGACTGTGCGAAAATGAAGTTCTGGCTCAGCACAAGCGTCCCAATCGCCAGCAGCATCCTTACTTGGTTCATCTGGCCCTCCTTGGCCGCCTGTTCAACCGTGCTCCCACAAACTGGAGCGACTTCCAATTTGTTATCTGCACTTCCGGGTACAGATTGTTAGCGGAGTCGTTTGCCGGTTCTTCAAAAGCACCCCAGCGGATTCGGATTTGCGGCGATTTTCGATAACTCGGGCATTGAATCGTGAATTCATTGATTCATCGTCAATGGATTGCAATTGTTCCGGAAGCTCCCGAGAGGTAGACTTATTTGTGCACCCAGGTGTATATGTTGGAGCGTCACCCACTGCGACTCCACTTTGCTTTCAAACTCCAGTTGACTGACCGCATGCTTTCCAAAACCGCTGAATATGCCCTTCGCGCGGTCGCGTGCATGGGAAGCCAAGTCGATCGGCCGGTTTCGGCGAATTTGCTGGCCGAGCAAACCAAGGTGCCGCGTCGCTATCTAACGCGGGTGCTGCAAGACCTTTGTGCGTCGGGAATAGTGAAGTCGCGTCCTGGTCCAGGCGGTGGCTACGAACTAACGCATGCGACCAGCAAGGTAACGATCCTGGACGTGATCAATACCGTTGCACCCATCGCACGAATTAAGAAGTGCCCGCTAGGGCTCAAGACTCACACTCAACTTTGCCCGTTGCACGCAGAACTGGACCGAGCTTACGAGGCAACCGAAAAAGCGTTTGCGGGAGTGACGATTCTTGACTTGGTCGAATCGGCCAGCCCCATTGTGCCACTTTGCGAAAGTGTCTCTTGATGAGTGCAGCAATCAAACCTGTTGAGCAAGCAACCACTGCTGAGCAACCGATCAGCGGATACCACCGTGACGACGAGGGCCACTGGGTCGCGCAATTGGCTTGCGGTCACAACCAACACGTTCGCCACGATCCCCCATTGGTTCATCGTGAGTGGGTGAAGTCTGCCGCGGGTCGCGAGTCAATGATCGGCTTTGAGCTTGGATGCAAAAATGTGTGGAAGGTGCTCCTGCTGACGACCGGCCTATCTTGACCGAGAACGACCAATGAAACACTTCAAGGTTCTCCGGGCTTGGGCCATCATTGCGATGGCGTTGCTGATGACGATTTCGGTGATTGCCGACGAGTCGATTCTAACCAACGATCCTGAAAATGAAACAAGGATTGCACCCGCCAGCTCGGTGCTTGAAGCGCGGGCGAGAGCGAGGATGCTGCATGAGTTGGTTCGCGGCACGCTTCAAGTCATGCACCGCGATTTCTTTGATGAAGACAACGCCCACGCCATTCCATCAGCATCCCTCGAAGACGTCTTTCACGAGATGGGTGAAAGCTACAACGTGAAGATGAAATGGCTGACCGTGAACACCGACGTCGTCAATGTCGATCATGACCCCGAAACGCCCTTCGAGAAGGACGCGGTCAAGTTGCTCGCCGCCGGCAAGCCTTTTGCCGAAAAGAACACGGCGGACCGCTACCAGTTCGTCGGCCCGATCCGTCTCGGTTCTCAATGCCTGAAATGCCACGTCAAGCGTCGCACCAGCAATGAAGATCGCACGGCCGGACTCGTCATCACCATGCCGCTTATCGACAAGTCGACCGCGTCCAGTTCACCCGCCGATTGAATACATCGGACGCGATGGACGATCGAACGACAAATCATCCGTTCCGTGACCTCGCTTCTTGGCCATCACCGCTGCCACCATCCGGTCGGCGATCGCTTGGTCACTGCTGCCGTCTCGCAGCAGCGATCGCACGTCACCGGAGTCGCTGCCGAACAAGCAGTTTCGCAATTGCCCATCCGCCGTCAAACGAAAACGATTGCAAGTGCTGCAAAATGGCTGAGTCACCGATGCGATGATGCCGATCGTTCCAACGCCATCCTCAAAGGTGTAATCCGTCGCCGGTGAAGCGTTCGGTTCGCCCTTGGGCAACAGTGGTCCGACTTGCTCGGCAAACAGATCAAGAATTCGCTGCCCACTTAGCACTCGCGAATCGTCCCAATTCCCGTCCGCGTCGAGCGGCATGAACTCGATGAATCGAATTGGAATGTTCGTCGCCCGAGTGAACTCGCCAAAGGCGACAATCTGACGTTCGGTAAAGTCTTTCATCGCGATCGCGTTGACCTTCACTTTCACGCCCAGCGATCGGCAAGCGTCAATCGCATCGAGGACCCGTTGCATTCCCGGTCGACGCGTCACTTTGGTAAACGATGCTTCATCCAAGGCATCCAAGCTGATGTTCACACTGCGAAGTCCCGCGGCGTGCAAATCAGGCAGCTGGTCCGCCAACAGGATCGCGTTGGTGGTCAGCGAAACCTTTTTCACGCCAGCGACATCGCCGATCGACGCCACCAACTTATGCAACTGCGACCGCACCAACGGTTCGCCACCGGTTAATCGAACATCATCCACTCCAAGTCCCGCCGCGATACGCACGGCCCGGGTGATTTCCTCCAACGTCAGAATCGAATCCCGCTCGCAATAGTCCGGCGTGTCGGCCGGCATGCAGTAAGTGCATCGCAGGTTGCAACGATCGGTCACACTGACCCGCAAACTCGTATGCTTTCGTCCAAAACGATCCACCAACACGCGACAATCGAACCTCTAACAAAATGGAAATACCTTGCTTGGTTAGTGTATCATTCCGCAGCAATCCGCCCCAGATGCTTGATGGCCGAAGCGACCCGAGTGCGCACGAAAAAAGCGACCCCTAGCAAATGCGAGTGGTCGCTTGAATGACTTGAAGAGTCACGCTTTGGACAGATCTCCATCATGACCATTCGTTGTCTCTTCAAAACGAAACGACCCGAGGCCGTGAGACCTCAGGTCGTCGCGAAAGCGGATAGGGCGCAATCGCGTTCTAGCGTCGGAAGATGGTGCCGCCAGGTTGTGTGGTAACCGCTGGCTGCGATTGCGAATCTACCGGAACTCCGTCGATCGCGATCACTCGGTCGGAGATAATTCGCGGCTGAGTGTTGTAGAACACGCGAGGTGTGCTGACGACGTTGCTAGGCTGGGTATAGCTTTGCTGAACCACGGGAGCCGTGGGTTGCATGACTGGAGCCGATCGAATTACCGGTGCGGTGTAGGTAGGAGCGGGCGTGTAGGTTCGCGGTGCGACATATCGGGGAGCCGAGTAGCGAGGTGCACTGCGGAACATCGGACGACTGCTGCTGTAACTTCGGTTCGTGTTGCCCTTGGGTGCAAAGTACCCTTTGCCTGGTCGTTGGCGTCGATCAATCGACGAACGTGACTTCGCTGCTTCGGCGGTGTCGACGATGATGAAGCTGCCGAGCAAAGCTGCGATGGCGAAAGCACTGGTGAAATGACGTGACATATTCTGAACCCTCTCCAAAGTATTCGGCGGCCCGATCATCACTGGCATCGACGTTGATGCCTCGGCGAAAGACCGTCTACAGTTCAATCCGCGTTTGATGACGCTGATGATCTTGTTGACGAGTAAAGCGAGGATCGTACCAGTGTGGAATTTGATGATGCACTATTGTGTGGAACCCCGAATCAGTGCATGAAAAACACCGCAAAATGCGGTGCTTTCAAGACTCAAGAATGACGTGCATTTTTAATCCGGCTTGCGTCGGTCGGGTCCACGCAACGAAGGATGTCAAGGGCCGGCGACACTGCCTACAGTCGTCGACATCGCCTTCGGTTTACATTGATGCCCGACGCAATCAATCCGCACCGTGCGTGTTCCGCTGGGAACATTCACACGGACGGTTTGTCCTTGGTGTCGACCAAGGATCGCTAGCCCGAGCGGCGAAAGAGTGGAGAGTTTCCCGCGAGCAATGTCAGCCGCCGTTGGGTCAACCAGCGTAAACAGATCGGCATCCTCAGTGGACACATCCAGCAACGTGACTTGACAGTTCAGTCGCACTGCGGAATCAGGCAACCTTTCCTTGGGCACGACTAACGCTGTATCAAGCCGTCGGCGAAGCATTTCAACATTGCGAGTGTCTGCGATGAAAGCGACCGATTCGTCTTCGATAAAGTGCAGCAGCTTTTCATGATCGCTGCAAGAAAGCATGGGTTTGCGATGCGGCATGGCTGTGAACCGTCCTTCGGTTAGTGTTTGAGTCTCGAAATTCGTCAAGACTTTTAGTGGCCACGATCCGAACCGAAACTCTTGGCGAGTTCCGCTACCAGATTGGCGCTTCGACTTAAATCAGCAATCCCGATGCCGCTCCGTTGAAATCGCGTGTGTTAAAATCTTGCGACAACCAACATCAACCAAACCAAACGCCGTCAATGGCGGAAGTCGGCGGCACGAATCTCGTGCGTCTTCAACAATTTGTGAAGACCTTGCCGAGACAGGTCCGCTTGCCTCGCCGCTTCGGACACGTTGCCGTTGTGCGTCTGCATCAATGCCACAAGGTACTGATATTCCGCCGCCTTCATCGCCTCGTCGCGCGAGGTGCCGGACGTGATGTTGACCAGGCTTGGCAGCTTGCAATTGGATTCGCATAGTGGATGAGGCAACGAATCCTCCTGAGGATTACCTTGTGTCGGTGGTGCAGGACTCGTTGCCTCGTCCACTCCATCGCTGCCAACATTCTCGGGCAAGTCCGATGCCTCGATCAGATTGCCTTTGGATAGCGCGATCGATCGTTCGATGACGTTGCGAAGCTCTCGAATGTTTCCTGGCCACGAATACGACTTCATCCACCGAAGTGCCGATTCCGAAAAACCGTACACTCGCGAGCTTCCTTGGGTCAGTTGTTTTAGGAAGTGGTCTGCCAAAACAAGCACGTCGTCCTCACGCCTGCGAAGCGGCGGCAATTCGACGTGGATCACTCCCAAGCGATAGAACAAGTCCTGCCGAAACCGTCCCGCTTTGACCTCCGCTTGCAAGTCCCGGTTGGTCGCGCAGATGAATCGCGTGTTGACCTGCACGGGCGTGTGACTGCCGACCGGTGTAAAGGTCTGCTCCTGCACCGCTCTGAGCAGTTTTGCCTGCATCGGCATCGGCAGTTCACCCAATTCATCAAAGAACGCGGTTCCGCCGTCGCACTGTTTCAATAGCCCCGGTTGATCCGACACTGCACCGGTGAACGCCCCTTTCTTGTGCCCGAACAGCATCGACTCAAACAACGCCTCCGGAACCGCCGTGCAGTCGATGACTTGGCAGGCACCCTCGCGACGATGACTGTGATCGTGAATCGTCTTGGCAACGACTTCCTTGCCCGTGCCGCTTTCGCCGGTGATCAGAATGTTCGTGTCGGTGCCGGCAACTCGGTCGATGATCTCGAATAATTCGATCATCGGCCGGCTTGCACCGATCAAGCTCGGGAACAGCCCTTGCAGCTCGGATGCGGGACGAGTCGGGATTTCGGCGGCGTGGGTGGTTTGTCCTGCGTGCTCGATCGCTCGCTGGACGCTGTGCAGTAAAACTTCAAATTTCACCGGCTTCATCAAGTAGTCCGCGATCCCCAATCGAATGCTCTCAATCGCCGTCGGCAAACTTGGCACGCCGGTGATGACGATGATGGGAACGTGTTTGCGTAGTCGGTTATGGTCGTGCAGCAACTCGAGCTTCAAGTTCCCCGGCATATTCAAGTCCGACAACACCAGATCGAAGTCTTCTTTCTGCAAGGCTTCCATCGCGAGATTGGCATCAGGCACGCCAAGCACCTCGTAGCCGCTTTTGCGAAGCAGTTCACAGGTCGTGCGAAGGTACAATGGTTCGTCGTCGGCGACCAAGATGCGTTGTGTCATTCGGCTTCACTCCATCTGGGAAACATCAACCGAAACGTAGTGCCCTCGCCGACTTGGGTTGCCACATTGACTTCTCCTTCCATCGACTCGATCAAGTTTCGTGTGACAGACAACCCCAGCCCCATGCCTTCCTTTAATTCGCCCTTAGTGCTAAAGAAGGGCTCAAAAATATGCGGCAGAACATCGTCGGAGATGCCGCTGCCCCGGTCGACGATCAGAATTGCCAACCGGTCGTCACGGGCGTCAATTTCGATGCGAACGGTTGACCCGACCGGCGAAGCCTGAATCGCGTTGCGAACGATGTTGAACATAATTTGCTTGAACTCATTCTCGGGCAAGCGTGCCGGTGTTGTCGAACGCTCTGGAAAAGTTTCCAGCGTCACATCGTGACGCCGGGCGATCGGTTCCAACAGGCAAATAACATCCCCGATCGTTTTCTCGATTGTGATTTCGCTCAGTGACAACGGGCCACGACGGTAGAGCTGATACATCTGGTGAACGATCGAGCTGATGCGTTCAATCTCGTTATCGACCAGATCGAGAAGCTCAAAGTGTTCGTGCGACGGATCGAGCGAACTCTTGAACAGCGAGAACGCATTACGGATTCCGGCCAGCGGGTTGTTGACCTCATGGGCGACACCGGCAGCCAGTTCACCGAGTGCGGCTAACTTTTCCATCTGTTGCCGGTGCTTTTCTAATTGAGCGATTCTCGCGGTTCGCTCTTGCACGAGTTGTTCAAGGTGTTCCGTATAGAGACGCAGTTGTTCCTTGAGTCCTTGCCGGTCGGTGATGTCGCGAACACTGGTGCGAAATCCCTGGTGTTTCTTCGCGTCGTCGTACATCGGTTGCCACGACACCGCCATCCATCGTGAATTGCCGTCGCGGGTAACGATCTCGAATTCTAGATCGTTATGGGATTTGCCGGCGATTGCATCGGCGAGCATTTTTCGCATTCGTGGCCGATCTTTTTCGGCGACGATGGGGATCGGGTATTCAGGCATCGCGAGGCAACTTTGGACGCTGTAGCCGGTCATTCGCTCAACGGAGTCGTTGATCCAAACGACTTTGCCCTGCGGATCGTGCCATGATTCCCAGTCATAGGTGTAGTTGGCGACGGTTCGGAAAAACACATCGTTGGTCGTGTCGTCGCGAAGGTAAGAATATGGCACGTGGGTGGTCAGCACTGCAGAGGTCTTCGTAGCGAAACTCGTCAAGACTTTCGTCAGGCTGGCAAATGCACGGGCCGTGCCAACGTGTCAACTTGCGTTGATACTCGTATTTTAGACCGGCTATGTCCACTGCGGGTGACAGCGGGCAGTGACAGTGTCAACGGTGGCTGACGCTCCGGTTGCGGCGGAACTGATATCGCCTAGAGTTCGTCCGAGACAATCGAGTTCGCTGAAAAGAAAATAGCCCGCCCCGGAATCGAAGTCCTTCCGGGACGGGCCATCTAACGGGGAGCGAAGAAGCTTTCGCCTATTGTTCTATCGGACTGGTTCCGTGGTCAACTCGAATCATCTTCGCCGAGACTTTCGGGGCCCCGGATGATGGAGCTCTGCACGACTGCTGCGTTGCCAACCCCACGACTTTTTCTTGTGTGTTTTGGTGGGCCGGAACGTTCGATGGTGATGGTAGGTTCGATGGTGATGCAGTTGTCGAGTCGGCCACGAGCGATGATATCGTACGACCGGCGTTGGGTGTTCATGCAACTGGGGTTGGCCCCAGTGGGTTCGGAACGGTTGTGTCGGACTGTGATAGGGTCGGTGGTTCATGATGCCAGTGCTGTTCCCTGCGTTGGCCGATGTGGCGGCGACCACGCCGCTGCCAAGGGCCAGCATCACGACTGCAATCATCTTGTTATTCATGTTCTCCCCCTCGGCTGGCTTCTGATTTCTCGTCGGGTGCAGTAGCGGAATTCGCCGAAGTTCTAGGCGAGTTCCGCTACATCAGGTGTCAAGCCGAAACTCTTGGCGAGTTTCGCTACGTCAAATCACCGTCCACCGGGGCGTTGACGACGATCCTGGATGCTGCGTTGCCAACCCCAAGTAGCTTTGCTTTTCTTGGGAGCCACGCGGTAGGATTTCTTTTGATGTAAGAAGCCAAACGGCGTCCAGCTTTGAACGGCACTGCGTTGATGTCGCACGGTCGGCTTGTGGGATGTGTCCCAAAAGCCCTTGCCGGGGCTTTGGCGACGTTCCACGGTGCTGCGAATCTTGCCAGCTTCTGCCAAAGAAGCCGAGCCGATGACGCTTCCTGCGACGGCAACCATCAAGAACATTTTCAAACGCTTACTCATTGTCATACCTCAAAGTGTTAACGAAACGTGACGCCCTTCCTTGGACACCATTGAGATAAAGCGACGGACGTGCCAAATCGTTTGCGAAGGCTCCTCATCAATGACGGTGTGCACGGGAAGCCCACATAGAAACACCGTGTTTTCCGGGGTAACAAGGATCCAGAAACCTAGCGGCAAGTTTTAGCAAATGACCGCCGCGCCTGGGCTGTGACGCAAGAAGTTCACAGACATTGTCAAGGGGATGCGACACGAAATCCCTGCAGTGTCAACACGCGTCGCCAGGCCGATTGGTCCGCCAGTTGCAACGGTCGGGGCGAGTCTGACGGTTCGTCCTGATTGTCTGCGGCGTTCGCGATCAGTTCCCCCGCTCCCATCAGCCATGGATAGCACGATGCTGGTTCTTTCCCGTCGCAATGGTGAAACGATTTCACTCCCTGAACATAACATTCCCATTCGTGTCCTTCGTGTCTCGGGGTCACGCGTTCAGATCGGCATCGACGCGCCTAGTGAGGTCGCCATCCGGCGAAGTGAGTTGTTAGAAGACCCGTCAGATGCGATCGGAAACGAAGCGGCAGCGGGACTCTCGTCGCTAACTATTGATCGACGATGAATGAATTAGTCGGTGGCCGACTGGCGTTGCCGGTTTCCGATCGCAAGCGGTACGCGACAAGCCGACTGCGTTGGCTGGTCGTCATGTTCTGGTTGAAAAAAAAGATGTCGACGATCTTGAGTTTGTGTTCGCCGCTGGGGACGCGACCTCGCGCGACTTGGCCAACGTGCCCTCCCAAAATCGCGACGCCGACGGGCGCAAAACGGATCGCTTGTTCTCGCCGATGTTGGCATGCTTGGAAAACACCAAGGTGTAAACCTCGTCGTCGTCCAAACCGTGTCACGCAGTCGTACGACATTTTACATGGTAACGACAGACGCGGGGATGTGATCCTCGTCAATCAGCAGCGCGGTCTCCAGACGATGACGAAGCCGATGCAACATCTGCGGGTCGGCAATGCTGGTTAATTCGCCGCGGTCGAGCAGTTGCGTCAATTGCTCGTGGACGGAATGCGTGATGAGTGGTTTCCGTGTCGGCATGAATGAATTCCCCAAAGTGGTGTTATTGAGAGCGGATGGGCGTGGCATCACGACGGGCCGAAAGCAACTGCAATACACTTGGACGTTTGGTCACTACGATTTAACAATGGCTCCGTTGGTTGACGGGTTGCTGTCTTTTCGTCCGGCTTCGCAAAGAAACAGATGCCCTGAAATCCGTCGAATGCTCTATCCGCCTCGCACCAAAACGACCGCGCCACGATGATCCGCGTTGGCAGCGTGTCTTTGTGCCGCTTCGATGTTTCGCATGTCGAAGGCTCGATCAATTACGGGGTTTATCTTTCCCGCTTTCCAAAGGTCTCGAACGTTTCGAAGGTCCATGGCCGACGGGGTCACCTGGATCGACGTTCCAGTCTTGGACCAAAGTCGTGACACCAGATTCACCAGCGGATCGACCGCGCCGGGACGGAGCGAAACGAACCTACCGCCGTTGGGCAAACAATCCGTCAGGTCGATGAACCTAAGATTGCCCTGAGCATCGAAGATGAGATCCCAACGCTGGCCGAGGTACGAAATCGGCTTGCGACATGAATCGTGAAAACTGTCGGCTCCGATACCGGAACAGAACGATTTGTGAACACCCGCGGCCACCGCGGTCACGTACGCACCGAACGCCTTCGCGATTTGCACCGCCATCAACCCGATGCTGGTGTTCGCTCCGTTGACCAGAAGCCGCATTCCGGATGTGATCGGTCCGTGATGGCGCAGTGCTTGCAAGGCGGTCGTGCCCGCCAACGGCATCGCTGCGGCTTCAGCCATCGTCATCCAATCGGGAATCATCACCACGGCATCACGGTTGCAAACGGTATAGTCCGCCCAGGCACCGCCGACCACTGGCGATTGCAACGCCATCACCCGATCGCCGGGCCGCAGCGGGCTGGATGAGTCGCACTCGACCACCCGACCGGCAACATCACATCCGGGCACAAAGCATGGCCTCAGCATCCATGATCGTGTCTGGTCGAGGCAATCTCGCTCTATATCGACGGCGTGAACCGAAGACGCCTGTACTTGAATCAGCACTTCGTCTTCATTGCGTGAGGGAATCGGCAAAATCTCTTTCCGTAGTCGTGCACCCTGCCGATCCAATTCACGAACCACCCCTCGCATCGTTCGTCCCGTCGGCGCTGCGAACGAGAGCCGCGAATGAAAAGGTATAGAAGACAAAGGCTGCTTTTCATCAAGTTGAGTTTTCATCGGATGACCTCGGGTGCGTAAAGAGGCTGCCACATCAAGGGTCAATCCTGGCAAACATCAGGCCGTTGCCGTTTTGGAGCGATTTCAGGCCGGAAACGACACCCCAGGTGGCGCAAAGTGTCACCAAACGCTGACAGATGTTTTGTGGTGATTGACACGGGTTTAGAGAGCCGTTGCTTTTTTCGCGTGTGAATTGCACGCAAAATGAGCTATTTAAAAAACTCTGCTCCTGCGTTTGTGGTTTGGTACGGGCCGTGCGTTGCCCGCTGTAAGTACGACAGGCTTCCAGCCTGTCGCGATACACCGTGCCAGGCCGGAAGCCTGTCATACTTCACAACACACAACGAAGAGGTGTGACGATGTCTGAGAATGCTTTGGAAAGCCGCCTGCGAGCGGTCGAGGATGAGTTCTTCTATCAAGTTGACTTGAAACTTGGCGAGCAACTTCGCCAGAAGGTCGAGCGTGAACAGAAACGCGAACGTTTGAGCCAACACTTGACGCCGCGCAGTGATGCGACGCTGGACGAACTGATCGAACGCGGGATCGACGAGCACACGATCGCCACGTTGTTGCTCGTTCCGCTGGCTTTCGTTGCTTGGGCCGATGGAAAGGTGACCGACGCGGAAAGTGATGTCATTCATGCCGTCGCGATGCAGCACATCAAGGACAATGATGCGGCCTCGATCGAATTGATCGAGTCCTGGTTGAAAAATCGGCCTGATGAAAAACTTTGGGCCGCCTGGCTCAACTACGTCGTTGCGTTGCGTGAGCGTGGCCTCGGGACCGCGACCGCGATGTTGGGCCAGCAACTGCTCGCCGATGCAAAGAAAGTGGCCGAGGCCTCCAACGGCTTCCTCAGCTTCGGTAGAATCGCGGCTGAAAAGCAATGCGTGCTGGATGACATTCGTGACGCTCTGGATCGACCATGACTCTGCCTGAACTGCTGGCCCACACCGAAATCCATTCGATTGTTCAAGACATCTTGAAGGTTCGGGCCAGCGGTGTGGCGCTGGGTGAATTGGCGATGGTCGACAACGGGACCGGTCTCCCGTCGTTGGCCGAAGTGACCGAAATCAACCAAGACCTGGTCTCCTTGCAAGTCTTCGCTGGCGGCAAAGGGCTGCGTTCGGACGCTCGCGTGCAATTCCTTGGTCACGCCGCTCAGGTCGCCTACAGCGACGATATTCTGGGCCGTGTCTTCAGTGGCATCGGCCAGCCGATTGACGGCGGTCCGCAACTGCTCGGCCAGCCTCGCATCGACGTCGGCGGCCCTTCGGTCAATCCGATCTTGCGAGCGGTGCCGTCGAAGATGATCGAAACGCTAGTGCCGATGATTGACGTGTTCAATTGTTTGGTTGAAAGCCAAAAGATTCCGATCTTCTCAATCGCCGGCGAGCCCTACAACGAACTGCTCGCCCGGATCGCGATCCAAGCCGACGCCGACGTTGTCGTGTTTTGCGGAATGGGTTTGATCTTTGACGAGTTCCAGTTCTTTCGTGATCGGTTGGAAGCCGAAGGCGTGTTCCCACGGACGGTCATGTTCGCCAACTTGGCGTCCGACCCGATCGCCGAACGGTTGCTCGCGCCCGACATGGCGCTGAAGGTCGCGGAGCGTTTCGCGGTGGAAGAAAACAAACGGGTGTTGGTTTTGATGACCGACATGACAGCGTTCGCCGACGCGTTGAAGGAGATCGGCGTGGCGATGGAACGTATCCCGTCCAACCGAGGCTACATCGGTGACTTGTACAGCCAATTAGCGTCGCGGTACGAACGGGCTTGTGACTACCAGGGTGCCGGTTCGGTCACGCTGCTTGCCGTCACAACCATGCCGGGCAACGATGTCACTCACCCGGTGCCCGACAACACGGGTTATATCACCGAAGGGCAATTCTATTTGCACGACGGGATGCTCGACCCGTTCGGTTCGTTGTCACGATTGAAACAACAAGTCATCGGCAAGGTCACCCGCGAAGATCACGCGGCGGTGATGAACACGATGATCCGCTTGTTCTCCGGTGCAAAGCAGGCCGAGCAGAAACAGCAGATGGCATTCGAGCTTTCGGCGATGGATCACAAGCTGCTGAAATTCGGCGAACTGTTTGCCGAACGCTTCATGCGAATCGACGTCGCCGTGCCACTCAATGAGGCACTGGATCTGGGTTGGCAAACGATGGCGGAGTGTTTCGAGGTGGAAGAGTTGTTGATCAAAGAAGATCTCATCGAAAAGTATTTCCCGAAACCATGACACTCGCCCTCAACAAGACGACGCTCAAGCGTGAGCGGGACCAAGCGAAGCTGTATCGCAAGTTCCTGCCTTCTTTGGAACTGAAGCGGCAACAGTTGCAGGTCGCTTGGCGTCAGTCGGAAACTGAGTTGCAGGAAATTCGTGCCGAAGTGCGGCGAATCAGCGACGACTTGGAATCACTGTATCCGTTGATCGGTGGTTCGACGATCGACGTCGCAGAGATGGACCACTGGGTTCGCATCGCCGAGTTGACGACGAAGACCGAAAACGTCGTCGGAACGGCGGTTCCGGTGTTGGGTCAGTTGCGTTTGGAAGTCGAACCGTACTCGCGGTTGGTGATGCCGTTTTGGGTCGATTCGTTGGTCGAGGCGTTGCGGCAAATGATCGAATTGCGAGTCCGGGTGGATATTGCCAAGCGTCGCACCGAAGCACTCGCGGTCGCGCTGCGACAAGTGACGCAGCGGGTGAATTTGTTCGACAAGGTTTTGATTCCACGAGCGGACGAGAACATTCGTCGGATTCTGATTTTCTTATCCGATCAAGAACGTGCGGCGGTCGTGCGTTCCAAGATCGCCAAAACACGGCAGGTGAGTTGATCCGATGGCGATTGTGCCCCTGCAACGAATCACGTTGGTCGGCGAATTGAATCGTCGCAAAGAGGTTTTGCAAACACTGCAAAACTTCGGGTGTGTGCACGTAGTGGATCTAGTTAAAGATCCCACCGCAAAAGGATCTTTCACAAGATCCACTACGAAAGCCGCGATTACTTATCTGGAACGTTGTTCGGAACAACGTCCGGCGACTTCACGACCCAAAGACGAATCGAACATCGACGCGGTCGCCGCCGAAGTCCTGCAGATCGAATCCGACCATCGCGAGCTGGCGGCCGAACGTGAGACGCTGGTCGAAAAGATCGAACAAACACGACCGTGGGGCACATTCGTTCAACCAACGTCGGACGAACTCGGCGGGCGCAAGCTATTCTTCTATCGCTTGACGCATCGCCAAGCGAAGACGCTGAACAAACCGGCCGTAGTGGACGTGCGCGTTTGCATTCGTCAAGACAACGAACATCAATACTGGTTGGTCGTCGCGGAACAAGCACCCGAAAAGATGCCGGTTGCCCCGGAAACGCTCGACCCTCGTTCACTCGACGAGCTTGAAAACCGGCTCTTTGAAATTGACCAGCAACTTGAACACTTGCACCACCGGCGCGTCTCGCTGACCGCTTGGACAGAAGCGTTGCAAGACCGATTGATCATCATCGACGACGAAACCGCTCGGCAAACCGCCATCCAGCGATCGCTCGTCGACGGGCCGTTGTTTGTGCTGCAAGGATGGGTGCCGTGTCGCGAACTGGAACGACTGAAAACGTTCGCCCATGAAGAAAGCATCGCGTTGTGCGATCGGCCGCCGACTCATGACGATCAACCGCCGACGCTGTTATCGAATCCACGTCCCGTCGTCGGTGCCGAAGGAGCGGTCACGTTCTTCATGACGCCTGCGTACCGGTCGTGGGATCCGACTTGGATCATGTTTGTTTCCTTCGCCGCGTTCTTCGCCATGATCTTGGCCGACGCCGGTTACGGAATCGTGCTGGCCGTGATCCTGGCATTCGCCGCTCGGCCACTCGGGCGCACTGATGCCGGACGACGGTTTCGACAGCTAACCACGTTCATGGTGATCGTCACGATCGGATACGGCGTTTTGATCGGCAGCTACTTCGGGTTCTCCCCAACACCCGGCGGAACGTTGGATCGAATGGTGATTCAAAGCGACGGCGTTTCCATCGTGCAAGATCGCGAAACGATGATGCTGTTGTCGGCCACCATCGGCGTATTCCATTTGGCACTCGCGAATTTGATCGTCGCCTGGCGATGGCTGGGCAGCGGTCATGCACTCGCGTCGGTCGGTTGGGTGCTGACGCTGTTGGGCGGATGGTTGTTGGCGGTTGTCAAAGTGCCCAAGCCCGATGTGATGTCTTGGCTGTCGAATCAGACCGGCGCCGGTGCCGAGATGTTAACGACGACGTCGACGACGGTCGGTTGGTGGATGCTGGGCGGCGGGCTGGCGATCGTGTTTGTGTTCTCCAGCACGCGACCCGTCTTCTCGACGCGGCCGATGGATTGGTTGATGCGTGGCGTTGACGGTTTGATCGGGTTGACCGGCGTGACCAAAGCGTTCGGCGATTCGCTCAGCTACCTGCGGCTGTTTGCGTTGGGATTGGCCAGTGCCCAGTTGGCGATCGTGTTCAACCAACTTGCCGCCGACGCGTCCCAAGTCCGCGGCGTGGGCGTTTTGTTGGGGCTGTTGATTTTCTTGATCGGACACACCTTGAATCTGTTGCTGGCCGTCGTCGGTGGCGTGGTCCATGGACTGCGATTGAACTGCATAGAATTTTTTAGTTGGTCCCTCACCGACGAGGGTCAGCCTTTTGACGCCTTTGAAACGAGAGCGAAACAATGATGGACGAACCACTCTGGAGCATGCTCGGGTACGCGGGGATTTACGCCCCGGTGGCGCTCGGCGCGATCGGTAGCATCCTGGGATGCAGCGCCGGCGGACAAGCGGCTTGCGGAGCGATGTTGGATGTCGAATCCGGCTACGGCCGTTTGGTCGGTCTGTCGGCACTCCCGTCATCGCAAACCATCTATGGCATCGTCGTGATGCTGACACTCAACCGCGTCGTCGACATTCAATCCGCGCCGGGGCTGCTTGCGATCGGAGTGTCGTGCGGGATCGCGTTGTTGTTCAGCGGTTGGTACCAGGGCAAGTGCTGTGCGTCGGCGATTCATGCGACAAAGACCAAACCGGAAGTGTTCGGTTTGTCAGCCGCACCGGCGGCGATCGTTGAAGGCTTCGCCGTGTTCGCGTTCATCTTTGCTCTTATTCTGGCCGGCAGTTTGCCCACCGCAGCGGGAGTTTGACATGAGCACCAACAACCCATCTATCCCCGGTGAAACAGGCGTGTCGGAATTGATCGACCGGCTAAAATCCGAAGGCGTCGCCGAAGGACAACAGCAAGCCGATGCAATCTTGTCGGCCGCAAAGGACGAAGCCGCCGCGATCGTCGAAGCCGCGCAAGCCGAAGCGGAAAAAATTGAAGCGACCGCGCGTGACGAGGCCGAGCGAACTCGCACCAACGGCACGCAAGCGTTGAAGTTGGCGTCCCGCGATGCCGCGATTCAACTCCGCGAACAACTCGAACAAGAGTTCCATGGCTGGATCAGTCGAATCGTTGACCAGCCTCTTTCCGACCCAGAATTCCTGGGCCAATTGATTCGCGATATGGCCAGCGACGCGGCCACGGACGCCAGCCGCATCGACGTCTCGGTGGCGGAACAACACGCGGCCGCGCTGGACCAGTTCACGCAATCACAGACCGCCGAGATGCTTCGCGATGGCGTGGAGATTCGCGCGGACCGATCGATCGAAAACGGATTCCGTTTCAAAGTCGACGGCAGCAACGTGGAGATCAACTTTACCGACGAAGCGGTCACGGCGGCGACCATGCGTTTGTTGGCACCGAAGTTTCGTCAACTGATTGCCCGATCATGAAAAACTACTACATGCTGATCGCTTCGTTGCCGGCGCTGCCGACTCGGTTCGACGGCGGCGTCAATCCGATCACGCGTTCAACGCTTTCGCGTCGGTTGCAGACGCTCGACGAGGACGACGACCGAACGATCGTTCAGCTTGCCGATTTCTTCCGTTGGGATCGTCAGCCGATCGACCGCTCCGACGGCGAGGTGATGACGACGTTTCGCAAGATCAGTTCTGCGATCGGCAATCCGTTGGTCCGGCGGGTGGTCAACCATCGTTTTGAAATGCGTTGTCTGGTCGCGGCGACCCGATGCAAGCGAGACGATCTTGCCTGCCCCGAACTACCGGACCTACCCGTTTCGCCGATCATCAAGCGGCAATGGGATCAACCGCATTTCGGTTTGGCTTCGCAGTATCCCTGGTTGGTTCGATTTACCGATGCATTGGACAAGCAACAACCGCGTGAGGCACAGCATGTTTTGTTCGACGAACTTTGGAGCGTGTGGAGCCGGTTGAACCAACGGTATCACTTCGCGTTCGAGTCGATCGTGTTGTACCTGGCCCGCTGGGAGATCCTGGACCGTTGGGCCAGCCAGAACGAAGCGATCGGCCGCGAGAGATTTGACGGACTCGTCGACCGCGTGATTAGCCGTAACGCATCATCCAATCCCATCACAGCGTAGCGAAAGTCGTCAAGACTTTCGGCACCCCCTCAATCCGATCCGAAACTCTTGACGAGTTTCGCTACCAAAGACAACTCCATGACGACCACATCACCCACGACCACTGCCCGAGTCCTTGGCGTCAACGGCAACATCGTCCGCATCTCCATCGGCGATCAGCGCATCATGAAGAACGAAGTTGCGTTCGTTCGCGTGGGCGACGAGCGACTGAAATCGGAAGTCCTCCGGATCAATCAAGGCGAAGCCGATTTGCAGGTCTTTGAGGACACCAGCGGGATTCGGTTCGGTGACGAAGTCGAACTGAGTGGCGAGCTGTTGTCGGTTTCACTCGGCCCGGGGTTGCTTGGCACGATCTACGACGGCTTGCAAAACCCATTGAAAAATCTGGCCAAGATGGACGGCTTCTTTCTCAAACGAGGCCGCGATGTCGACGCGCTCGATTCGGTCGCCGCATGGGATTTCACACCCACGTGCCAAGTCGGTGACGAAGTCGTCGCCGGCCAAACGCTGGGCACGGTTCCCGAGAAGAACGTCGTTCACAAGATCATGGTTCCGTTTGACGCCAGCGGTGTGATGACGGTGAAGCGGATCGCCGAAGGTCGTTTGCAAACCGATGCGATGGTCGCGACGCTTGCAGATGCAAGAGGCCGGAGCGTCGAAATTCCTCTTGTGCAAACGTGGCCGGTCCGTCGTCCAATTTCCGCCGACATGCAACGACAACGGCACGTCGAACGAGAGATCCCGTCACAACCGTTGATCACCACGACTCGGATCGTCGACACGTTCTTCCCGATCGCTCGCGGCGGAACGGCTTGCATCCCCGGACCCTTCGGTGCTGGCAAAACGGTCCTGCAAGGATTGATCGCGCGGTACTGCACCGTCGACGTGGTGATTGTGGTCGCGTGTGGCGAACGGGCCGGCGAAGTGGTAGAGACGATTCACGAGTTCGCCGAAATGGACGACCCCAGAACGGGCGGCAAATTGATGGATCGCACGATCGTGATTTGCAACACGTCGTCGATGCCCGTGGCGGCCCGCGAAGCGTCGATCTACACCGGCATCACGTTGGGCGAGTATTACCGGCAGATGGGACTGGACGTTTTGCTGCTCGCTGATTCGACATCACGATGGGCACAAGCGATGCGGGAAACGAGTGGCCGGCTGGAAGAAATCCCCGGCGAAGAAGCGTTCCCGGCGTATTTGGACAGTGCGATCAAAGAACTCTATGAACGGGCCGGCGTGCTGCGATTGTCCGACGGTGAAACCGGCAGTTTGACGTTGATCGGTTCCGTCTCACCGGCGGGCGGTAATTTTGAGGAACCCGTCACCCAGTCCACCCTCGGCACCGTGAAATGTTTTCTCGGCCTTTCGTACGATCGTGCTTACAAGCGGTTCTATCCGGCGATTGATCCGTTGATCTCGTGGTCGCGTTACCGTGATCAACTAGCGTCGTACTTCAACACCGAAATTGATTCGCACTGGACGCAAGTGGTTTCGTCGATGCACGAGCTACTGCGACAGGGGGAGAGCATCGACCAGATGATGCAGGTCACTGGGGAAGAAGGGATTTCGATCGAGGACTACTGCACGTTTCAAAAAGCGTTGTTCTTGGACATGGTTTACTTGCAACAAGACGCCTACGACGCGGTCGACGTTTCCGTGCCAATGGATCGACAAAAGGAACTGTTCTTGCTGTGCAAGCGAATTATCGACCACGCCTTTGATTTCACCGACAAAGAAGAAGCCCGAACGTTCTTCACACGACTGACGGGTTTGTTCAAGAACCTGAACACGACTCAATCAGGATCGAAGGATTACGATCGGTATCATGAACAGATCGAAGACGCTTGCAAGCAAGAAGTCGCGTGTTGAAAACCAAATGTCGTAGCAGCACACTACCGCATCACGTGTCCCCGCGGGTCGGCGGTGACGATGAGTTCGCGTTGGTTGTCGCCCGGAGATGCAATTTTGGGGGGGCGGGACTCCACTAGAAATCCACGATCCTGCTGAGTGCTGAATTCCATCGGACGTCGCGACTGCAGTTCGTTCAGGGAGCTGAACCAATTAGCGGTCATGAACTGACGTAGACCATCGAGCATCGAGCGGATCGCGTCGGGGCCTTCTCTATACACCGCTGCAACCACCGCGCCCGCATCCGCACCGGCCAACAGCACTTTGATTAGGTCTTCAGGTCCAGCGATCCCGCCGCTTCCGGTCAATGGCATTGCCGGGCAATGGCCATAGACGCTCATCAACGCTCGCAACATTGGCGAAATCGAACCGGCGGGCGTCAAACCCCAGTCCGATCGCAATTGGAAATTGTCCAGCGCGATGTCAATCTCCGGGTCGCGTGCGTACAGGACCAATCCCTGCACACCTGAGACAAGCCGGCGCGCCAGATGACTAACGCTGGTGTACTCGCGGTGCAGTTTCAAGAACAACGGAACCCGGATCGACGATCGGATCCTGCGCACGACATCAACGACACTGTCTTCTAAATCGCGCGGATCGCGGCCTTGTCCGTCAGTTCGGTGATGAAGGTTCACTTCAATTGCACTCACGCCGGTTGCATCCAGTTCGCCGGCGAAGTCCAGCCAATCGCCGTCGCTGCCTCCGTTCAGGCTGGCAATCACGGGAACCCCGGACTGCACGCTCGATCGGTTGACCATGGCCAGATACGTTTCGACGTCGAGCACCAATGTGTCACGAGTCAAACGATCAATATGATCGAGTTGCCGTTGCTGAATATCGGTAATGGTACCACCGCTTCGAGCCTTCCACGCGATCACGTGTTCCTCGAATAACGACGGTAAGACAATCGCCCCGACGCCAGCCGCCTCCAGCGCGATGCGATTATGAATGTTCGCCGTCAGCGGGCAAGCGCCCACAATGATGGGCGCGCGAAGGACGAGGCCGCCGAAGTTGGTGGTGAGATCGAGAGACACGAAAAGCACTCCGTTGAGATTGGGATGAATAGCTTTTCACGAATGCAATCGCGGTGCCGGTTGTGACAAAGCGATCGGGTTGAACGAATGATGCATGCCACAGCGACGTCTGTAATTCAATTTCTTCGGCAGGCCGTCAGCCACGGTTGTCGGATTGCGTTGTTGGTTGACGTTTCCGCTCCGCAACGTTTTCCAGAAAGCAATGAAAGCCCGCGAATTCGTACGCGATCGCGTGACGGCATAGGCATTGCATAGCAATGGGTACGTCAGGCTTCCAGCCTGTCGTACCATCTAGCAATGCACAGGAATCTAAAAACCCATCATGGCACGAAACAAGCAAATCATCATCACGACGGAAGACCGCGATCGTTTGAATGAACTGTTTGTCAGTTCGTTCGCCGAAGCGTTTCTTGATAAGCCGTATTTGAGTGACCTGCAAAAAGAATTGGCAACCGCGAGAAATGTTGATTCCAGCGAGGTTCCCGCCGACGTCGTCACGATGAATTCGACTGTCCGGCTCAAAGACATGGAAAGCCGGAACATGGACACGTTTACGCTCGTTTATCCAGACGAAGCGAACATCGCCGAAGGACGGCTTTCCATTTTGGCACCGCTAGGCACGGCGATCCTTGGCTATCGCGTCGGCGACAGCATCCGTTGGAAGATCCCCAGCGGTGAAGGCCGCTGGCGCGTTGAGGAAATTGTCTTCCAGCCGGAACGTGAAAGCGTTGCCGCGTAATCCGTACGACAGGCTTCCAGCCTGTCACTCCAAAATCACCAGGCTTGAAGCCTGTCGTACTTCCCCCCCGCTCTTGTTGGAGAACCTCAGATGAAGATTACCGTGACGTCGTCGATCGACAAGTTCAGTTCCCATGCCCGCAATTCAGTGAAGTCGCTTTTGCGAAGCTCGCTCGCCCGGTTCACGCCCATGATCACTCAGGTGTCTGTGCTGATCGAAGATGAGAACGGACCGCGCGGCGGCGTTGACAAACTATGTCGGGTCAACGTCGTGATGCCCGGCGTCGGCACCGTGACCACGACGGCGCGGCATGAGAAACTGATGGCCGCTGTCAGCGCCGCCGCCCGAAGAGCCCGGCGGATCGTGGTCACGAAACTGAAACGTCCGCAGTCGCTACGTCTGCGAGGAAGGCTTCGTGCGGCTCGACGACTCGAAGTCAACCAGTTGCAAGACGCCTAGTTTCTCGTCCGAAGAAGTACGACAGGCTTCCAGCCTGTCAGAGTTCGAGCGACAGGCTGGAAGCCTGCCGTACCTCTTGCTAGCGCGAAGGTTTGCTTGTTCAAGACTCAAACCAGGTACCCCAACCATGACCCGAATCATCGCTGTTTCCAAAATCGACATAAGCCGCTTGCAAGCGTTGCTTCATGGTGAGCTAGCGCTCGGCATCAGCGTTGATCGGCCACACCTCGACGAACTGCTTGATCGGCTGTCGCATGCAACCGTCGTCGAGTCCCTGGAGATGTTGCCCGACATCATCACGATGAACTCGACCATCGAACTATTCGACCCGGACCGAGACGAATCAGAAACCCTGACGCTCGTTTACCCGGATGAAGCGTGCAGTGCCGAAGGGAAGCTGTCGATCCTGTCACCACTAGGCTCCGAACTGCTCGGTCGTCGCGTCGTTGAAAGCGTAAACCTGCATTTGTTTCAGCGAGAGACTCGCAAGCGAGTTCAGAAAGTGACTTTCCAACCCGAGCGTGTCGGAGCGTTCGACTTGTAATCCCGAACACTCTCTTTTCCATGCCACAGCTTCACTTCTTCAAGGCAATCCAATGTCCACTGCAAGCCCAAGCCACGTTGTCATCACCGCCGAGGATCGGCAAATCGTCATCACGGCAGAGGATCAAAAGCGACTCATCCAATTGCTTAATCACGAGTTCAAAGAAATCGTGGGCTGCCGAAAGCACCTCGATCATCTTCTCTACGAAGTTCACCGTGCCAGCGTCGTCGAACCAGCCGAAGTCCCCGACGACATCGTGACGATGGACTCCGTCGTCGAACTGATTAACCTTGATACCAATGAGCGTGAGATCTTCACGCTCGTCTATCCCGAAGAAGAGAACGTCAAAGAGAAAATGCTGTCGATCCTCGCCCCCATCGGCACGGCGATTCTTGGCTATCGTGTCGGAGATACCGTTTCATGGCCCGTTCCGGTCGGACGACGCCGCGTGAAGATCGCGAGCATCGTCTACCAGCCGGAACACTACCAACGATGACATGTTGTACGACAGGCTTCCAGCCTGTTAGAGTTTCAGCGACAGGCTGGAAGCCTGTCGTACTCGATTCAACGTGCGATCAAGACACTGCAAGGTGAATGGCGCAGAAGAAACCGCGAAGTGCTTCCCAGTAGAATCCGGTCGATCAGGGTTCCGCGGTGGTCACCCGAGACGACAAGCTCACAATCGTTCTTGGTGGCGTAGTCGACCAACGCTTGGCCGATGTGCGGCGCGTCGGCGATCTTGGTGTGAACCACGTAGCCGGCGGATTGCAGTTCGGCCTGCATCGCTTCGACGTGTTGTGCCGCGGTGGATCGCATTTCTTTCCAGTACGCGGATGCCTTACGTAGCATATCGAGATCGTAGTACTCACGTGTTTCGACGACAAACACTAGATGAATCTCCGTTTCGGTCGGCAGTGCGACTTCGGATATCCACTGTGCCAACCGGCCGTCCGATTCTGCGTGGCCAATTGCGATCAGGATTCGGTTTGGCAGTTTCGCTTCGGGCAAATTCTCAACGGACGCACCTACCGGCGGACGAACCACTAATACCGAACAGTCGGCCCGCGTCGCGACGTGTTCAGACACACTGCCCAGGAGAACGCGAGCAATCGCGGAGTGACCGAGCGCACCGAGCACGACCAAGTCCGCATTTTCATCCTTGGCCAGTCGCGTCAGTTCGGCTCCCGGTGATCCGTGCGGCGTGTGAACCGACACGCTGCGGAACCGTCGAGCCAAGAGCTCGGCGCGTTGTTGCAGCAAACGTTTGACCGCATTTTGCTCCGCCGCCACCAAATCAGGACTGCGTAAGTAGGGGACAACGGTAGCCATATCAAGATCAACTTGATCGCACGTCGGCAACTGGCCAATCACGTCCAATGCGTAGCCGGAGTGAACGGAATTATCTTTTGCAAACAGAATCTTCATGAGTTCACAGACTCCTTGGGTGCGGCGACGTAGTCACCAGTCTTGATGGGAGAAACAAAGTTGGTCGGCTTGACCGCGGCGACACTGCACTCGATCGAGTCGAGGATTTCCTCGGCGGTGTTGCCAATGAGCAAACCAGCCGCGCCACTGCGCCCGATTGTTCCCATCACGACCAAATCGACGCCCTCAGTCTTGGCGAAGTTCGGGATGACATGAACGGCGTCGCCCTTGAGCATGTAAACGTGATCGTCCTGCGTGCTGCATCCGTGCGGGTCTAGGAACTGGTTGAGAAGTTTCTCGACGTGTTCCTCTCGGCTGCGTTTCATCTGCTCGAATTCGCCGCGAGGCATTCGGCCGTCGAGCAATTGCTCGCTGTCGATGGTCCAAGCGTGAACGATGGACAAACGAGCGTTGTTTCGGCCGGCGATGGTGCGTGCCAAATCGAGAATTTCTTCGTTGAGCTTGGCGTCGTCTTCATTATTGGTGGCCGTATCAACACAGGCGAGCACATGGGTAGGCTTCGAGTGTGCGGATGTGACCAGTTGGACCGTACAGGGGCACTCTCGCAGCAATCGCGACCCCGTCGTCCCGAACGTCCCTTTGCGGCGACTGTCCGAACCCTTGGCGACTCGCATCACCAAGTCGTGCCGGTTCCGCAAAACCTCGCGGATAATCTCGGTGGACGTTTTACCCAATAGGACTTTGGTTTCAACTTCCAGCCCGTCGTCGCGGAGCGAACCCGCCAAAACATCAAGCTGTTGCTGTTTTTCCTCGGTCATCAACTGCTGGATGTGTTCATGATCGGGCACCAGCAAGCGGGTCATCCAAGCCATCGGCGGAACGACATCGACCAGAGTGAGCTTGGCTTGATCGCTTCGAGCGACCTCGGCAGCCGATTCAAGAATCGACTGATCGTCATGGCGTGTGTCGAGCGACACCAAAATGTTTCGAAAGCGCTTCATCATTGGGTTCCTTTGTGGTTGGGGATACCGAAAGGAAATGCAAGTCTGGGACCGTTCGAGCAGCAAAGATCGTGAAACTCAGCTGTGTGTGGATTCCTCCATGCTTGGAGCTCGGATGCCACGGCCTCACGCGTACCGCGGTTGGCGCTCGGGGAGCACGAGTGACGTCACCGGCGCGACGGGCGGGGCTGCAAACCTTGATCCGTCAGATATAAAGCAAACCGTCTTCGGCATGAAATCTGCGATGTGCCTATGGCCAACGCGCCTCCAACGCAACATCACATTACAGAGGACACATGCATCCGTTTGCAAAACTTTATCGCTGGATCCTTTCGCACGAAATCATAACGCTGCTGCTGTTGGTGGCGATCGCTAGTGGGGCCTGGGGATTCGTTTCGATCGCCGATGAGGTGATCGAAGGTGACTCTCGTCAATTTGACGAAACCATTCTGTTGAGCATGCGGGTCGCTGGTGATCCGTCGAACCCCATTGGGCCGAGTTGGTTCGAGGAGGCCGGTCGCGATGTGACGGCGATGGGGAGCGTTGCGGCACTTTCAATTTTCACCGTTACGATGGCTGGTTATCTGTATCTCAAAAAGCAGGCGTGGGTTGCTTTGTTCGTTGCGTTGGCGATTGTCAGTGGAACAGCGGTCAGCACGTTGATGAAATCCGGCTTTGACCGCCCACGCCCCGAACTCGTCCCGCACGAAACACAGATTTACACCAAGAGTTTTCCCAGCGGCCACTCGGCGATGTCATCGCTGGTGTTCTTGACGCTCGGAGCTGTCATGGCCCGCGCCGAACGCGATCGAAAGACCAAGGTGTTCTTAATTGCTGTTCCAGTGGTTCTTTCGCTGTTGGTTGGCGTTAGCCGCGTGTACATGGGTGTTCATTGGCCGACGGATGTATTGGCGGGATGGTTGTTCGGGACGACTTGGGCGGCAGCGTCATGGTTGCTGTTCCGATATATGCAATGGCGATATCGTCTGCGCGTTCAAACGCAACCGGCGTACCATGTACGATAGGCTTCCAGCCTGTCGATTCAGACTGACAAGCTGGAAGCCTGTTGTATCTTCACCGCACACCCCCGATGCCCGCATCTCTTTTGAAACCTGCCAATTCCAAAGCCACGATCTTCGCGACCGCGTTTCCCGCTGCCGGCAAAGAACGGCAATGGGAGCAAGCGATCGGTGACTTGATCCGTGCGTCATCAGCGTGTCCCGGCTACCTGGGCTCGATTGTCTTGCGTCCGGATTCACCCGAGCAACCGCACTATCGCGTAATCACCCGATTCGACACGACCGAAAACATGCGTCGCTGGTACGAATCGGACGAGCGGCAAGAAAAAGTCTCACATTTAGAACCGTTGCAGCGTCAACCAGCCGAAATTCAACATCTAACCGGATTTGAAACCTGGTTCACGCCGCCCGCCGATCGTCTGACGACTGCAGCTCCGCCCAAGTATAAAATGTTTGTCATCGTCTGGTTGGCGGTCTACACCACCGTGCTTCCGGTCATTACGGCTCTCAAACCGTGGACGACCTTTCTACCCAACCTGCTGGCCAGCGCCGTGCTTTCCGCGATCACTGTCTCGATGATGACGTGGATTGTTTTGCCGTTCTTGACATGGCTGTTCAAAGCCTGGCTGTACCCGAGTCCTCTGGAAAAACAATGATCAAAGCCGTGATATTCGACATGGACGGGTTGATAATTGACTCACAGCCGTACTGGCAAGACGCCCAGCTCGAAGTGCTACCGAAAGTCGGCGTGACGATCACTCGCCAAGATACGATCGACACAACGGGCATGCGCATCGACCATATTGTCGAAGCTTGCTACAGACAATCGCCGTGGAAGGAGCCCAGTCGTGGCGAGGTGTGTCGACAAATCTTGGACCGTGTAACCGAGTTGGTACGCCAGCACAAACCAGCGATGCCTGGTTTGGAACACGCCATCGCTATCTGCCGGCAGTTGAATTTGAGACTCGCCATCGCCTCGTCGTCACCGACGCGTTTGATCGATGCGACGGTGGATGCGTTAAACTTGCACGGCGTGTTTGAAACCCAATCTTCCGGAGAATCTCTCATACATGCGAAACCTCATCCAGAAGTCTACTTGAACGCCTGCGATGCTCTGGGGCTTTCGCCGCCGCAGTGTGTCGCGTTCGAGGATTCGTTTGTCGGATTATTAGCTGCCAAGGCTGCTTCCATGAAGGCGATCATCATTCCAGAATCGAATGCCGCGGATGACAAACGCTTCGTCATAGCCGATCATCAACTCAGCTCGCTGGAAGAACTGACGACAGAACTACTTCAAACGATTTGAGGACGACGGGCTTCCAGCCTGTCCCGTCTTTAAGTTACAGGCTGAAAGCCTATCGTACGTGTCACCTCGGCAGATCGGCGGGCGTGTGGGGAGAGATGTCCATGGGCGGATTGTCGGGGTCAATCAAGTGGTTTTGCCAGTACCAGCCGTCCTCCTTCTTTTCCAAGACCCTGGCCTCGGAGCCTTCGATCAGCCCGGCCGTTGAACGGTTGTAGTGCTGGCGAAGTTCACTCGCAGCGTCATCGAACTTAGCGTCGTCGATCAAGTTTCTCTCTTCTCGCGGATCATCGATCACGTCGTAGAGCTCTTCGCTGCCATCGGCATAGTGAATCAGTCGATACCGCTGTCCACGAATGGATTGGTTGCCTGGATTGTGGTCTGTGATGGCAGGTCGCGATCGAATCTTCGACGGATCATTGATTTGCGGCAGCAACGACACGCCTTCCAAGTCGGACGGCATTGGCAAGCCGCACAGCTCCGTGAGTGTCGGGTAGATGTCCAGCAATTCAGCCGGCGACGCACACTTTTGATTGGCAGAAATTTTGGGTCCGGCGAACATCAACGGCACATGGGTGGATCGTTCCCAGAGACTCGTCTTGCCCGTCATATTCTTTTCGCCCAGATGGTAGCCGTGGTCGCTCCATAGGCAAATGACCGTGTTGTCTTTCGCCGGTGATTCGTCCAGTGCATCTAGCAAACGTCCGACTTGCGCATCGACAAACGTGACGCAGGCAAGGTAGGAATGCACAAGATCACGGTGATGATCGTGCTGCTCCAGCCAAGCCAAGCGAGGTTCGGGATGGTACCAGTGCGTGTACCAAGCGAACGGCGAACAATCCAGACGGTCGAGTGGGTCGATGACTGGCAAACTCACGCGATCGTTGGGGTACTGGTTCCAATACTTTGGCGGCGGATAACAGGGAACGTGCGGCTGAAAGAATCCGCACGCAATGAACCAGGGTCTCTCGGTCGTCGCGGACTGCATCTGCTCGATGCACCACGACGCAACGCCGTAATCAGTCTTTTCGGTTTCATCGTGGTCGAACAATCCCCAATCCACCCAAGGGTTGTTGCCGTTCGGACGGGGTTGCACGAGCGGTTCGGGCGGAAACTTTCGGGGTAAACCGGGTGGTCCAATCTTGTCGAACTCGTTCTGATCGCGTCCGTGCGTGGCGTGATAGATTTTCCCTGCACAGTAGGTGTCGTATCCATGCTGGCGAAAGAACTGGTTCAGACTCGTCCGTTTCCTCCATTTTTGCGTGTCTCGAAAGAACGGAGCGAGTCCGTAAATTCCCGTGGTGGACGGCCGCAGCGATGTCATCACGCTGCAACGCGATGGATTACACAGCGGAGCTTGGCAGTGAGCGTTGGTAAACGCGATTCCCCGCCGCGCCAAGCGATTCAGGTTTGGAGTCTTCACATCGGGATGGCCACCAAGTGGTTCGATCCAGTCGTTCAAGTCGTCGACTGCGATGAACAGAACATTGGGTCGCCGGTTTGCCGCGACCTCACCGGTCGATTCGTCATCGGATTGCGCATTGCCGGTGATCGAGTTACCGGCGATTGCGAGGATGAACAGCATTGCCACATGCAATCGTCCCTGAAGAATTCGAGATGAATCGTTTGTGGCCATGAAGAGTGTTCCCGTGGTGCGGAGTAGAAAACTGCCGACATGACATTCTAGCAATCCCCGCAGCGCCATGATTCCTTGGCATCTGGCCGATGGCACCGTCTCCTTCGGTTATTCGACGTCAACATTGGTTGACGTTCGGTTTGCGTTCATCAATGCATTAAGCCGTTGATTCTTTTACTGACCCGATCGCTCACCTGCGATTCTCGAAAGCACCCAAATCCGGCGCTTTCCCGTCATAGGGTTGACCGTCGTCGGTGCCTGCATCAATCAAGGCACTCGATGGGGCGAGGTGTAGACCGATGTCCGGTAGGCTGCCATCCGCTTGACGCGGTCCGGTTGCCGCGGCGAGCAGCCGATCAGCCCGAATGTCAACAAAATCGCGAGCGGTCACTCCGACGCCGTTCCAGGTATTTGACGAATCATTGACCACCTCCGAGAACTCCGTTGTGACCGGGCCATCGCTATCGAAAGCGATCGAGTTGCGAATGGTGTGTGGGCTGCCGTCATTCAGTTGAACCTGCACCGCATTTCCGTTCGTGGTGTTATTGACCATTGTGGCGTGATTGATTGTCACCCCGCGTTGACTACGGTTTCCGTTCTCGTCGATTCCATAACCCTTGTTGCCGAACGCGACGATACGGTTCAGCACAAGTTCGGCGGCGTCCTGTCCTAGCTTGAATCCCATACCGTCGCCCTGCCAACTACCGGATACCTGCATCGTCCACTCGGGTCGAAAAAAGCCATTGTCAAACGCCCAGCAATCCTCGACTAGCACCGGATGAGCGGCGTGCCAAAAGTCGTATCCATCGTCCGCATTGCTCCACGCCCGCAACCCCCGAAACACATTTCCTGGGCCAAGCCCATCAAACTTTGCTCCGAAGCCGTCGGCGTCTTCGCCGTTGGATTGCGGATCGAAATTGAAATACGAATCACAATTAAGCACGAGATTGTTGCTTGGCGTACATCCGGACTTTCCCGTAATCTCCAGTCCCGATGCCTTGTTGCCGCGAAGCACCAATTCCTCGAACACGTTGTTCGATCCATAGACGCGAACTCCGTAGTAGGGCGCATTCTCAATCGTTAACCCTTTGATGTGCCACCAGTCACCGCCGCCGGATACATGGATGCCAACCGCACTCTTTGTTGCGGCGATGGCATCATTCATTCGAGGTTGAGGTGGATTGGAATGCCGAGGATTCGTGGCGAAATCGAGAAGTGGATTTTCGGCTTGGTGCGCCCATAGATTGATGGGACGACCTTCGGCCCCTGCGTTGCTGATCTCGATACCGTGACTCAGAGTGTACTTGCCTCCGCGGACAAAGATTGTGTCACCCGCCTCGGCGATGCGGATGGCATGGTCGAAGGTGCCGAAAGGTTCCTCGATCGTACCGCTCTGGTCGTCACTGCCATCGGTGGCGATAAAGTAGGTCGCTGCCTGAGGGCTTCCGGAACACACCGACAGCACGCAATAGATCAGGAACAGATAACGGTAACGCATTGAGTCGGAATTCGGAGCAGCCATTGGGGTTTCTCGCAGAAGAAGATGTGTTTGGCGTCGGTCAGTGAGACCGTTTGGCAACGTAGACCGGACCAATCAGCCCGCCTGCTTCTTGCGGACTATGAACTCTGATGGTGAGGCGAAAGTCCTGATCCGGTTTTACGTCGATTTCCGACAGTGGAATCGCGATGGCGGAATCGCTTGAACCTTCCTCGGCAGTCAAGGAGCGAATCTGCCGATCATTGACCCAAATTGTCGCGGCACCCTTGATGTAGGGAACGTAGATGACGTTGTTAGGACGAAAATCAGTCTCGGGAATCGAGAATGTCGTTTGGTACCACGCAGTAGCGATCTCTTGGACTCCGGTACTTCGCTTCCAGCCGCGAACACTCTTCATGGAATCCCACGTCGAATAGAACAGATGGTTGTAGCGAGGATTGCGTCTTAACGATCGAGGTTGCTTCAACTCTTTCGCGAACCAATTTTCCTGTTCGCCGCGGCTCTCTGGATCAGGAACGAACGCCCAGTTCGATTCCGGGGGTTCAAGAACAGGAACGTACGGCCGGTTCCAGAAGTCGTAGTAGACGCGCGTCGCATACATGTCGTGCAATCGCAGTTCAATGCTATTCAACCAGAAAATATCATGGGCACCGAGGGCGAGGAGCCGTTCCCGCAAGTCATGGATCTCCTTCACCTTTGGCCAATAGTCCTCGTAGCGCGTCGGTTCCTCAAAGTTCTTCGCAATCGCAAAACGGGCTCCATGCATCAGAGCTTCTCCATGCTTCAGCCCGAGTTCCAGTACATCAATCCTGGTCACTAGGTCAGGGTCCGCGTTATGACCTACCGCTTGTCGAGCCTCACGCAGCAGTTCCGACGCACGTTGGAAATGTTCGGGTGTCAAAAAGAATGCCACCGCCTTGCGGCGACCAATGTCACCGCCATACGGATCGGCCCGCTCGGTGAGCGCGTCAAAGTCCTCATGCCGATAAGCGTCACGAAACGCTTTCGCCCACAGATCGAAATAACTTTCGATGGCATCGGCGGCTGGGCCGAACGTATTCATAAACTCGCGACGCAATTGCTTCACATTAGCATCGTGATCCCAGTGCAAGCGAGCGGTCACGTAGTACGTCGGGGACGCGGTGGACCAATGGCCGTTGAGGATGTCGAAGTCAGTCGCGACGATGCCGTTCTCGATAAGCATCTTCAGGTCGTTTCCCATCTCCAGCGAAGCATCCCACGGGATTCCGTTGGCCGGAGAAAAGAAGAATGAGTTCGGACGGAAGAATAACTCCTCGATGCCGCTTTGCTTCCACGCCTTCAAGTTGGCGAGTTCCCGGCGATGGAGCGCATCCGTTGCCGGGTAGTGGTTGAAACCAATCAGCCCGACAAGGATGTTGGGTTCCAATTTCATTCCGATCGGTGCCAAGCGGTAGCGGCTGTACGCATAGGTAACGACCGATGCATCGGGAGCCACACGTGCCAAACGCCGCGCAAGTTTGTTGTAGAAGTGGAAATAGCGGTTGGAGAGTGACCGTGGCAGACGATCCGGGGTCGCGCCAAATTGTTCGTCAATTTCCGACCCGTCCAAACCACGTGATCGTAGTTCGTCTCTTGCCATCGGGTCTAGCTGTCCATCGAGATGTCGACATTGTTCGCAGATGCAAAAGCCGGCACCGCCATCGTTCTCGCAAGCATTCAACCATCGAAGCTCCGGATTCTTCTTTCTTCGTTTTAGAAAATCCTCGATCAACAGCTCGACGAGTTTGTCACTGGACACGCACAGTTTGACGAACGCCTTCGGGTAACTGGCCGATGGCAGGCCACGTTGTCCATCGTCCTGCAAGGCAAAGATCTCGGGATGCGTCTGGGAGTAGCGATCGTACCAGTCCGTGAATGCATGACCATATTGTGGTTTGTCTGAACGACCAAACTTCATGCGTTTCAGCCATCTCGCTTGATCCTCGGACATCTTCGTGTAGTGCTTCGAGATCGAATCGTGGTAGCGAGGGAAATGCTGTTCGCATCGTGGCTGTGCATAGTCGATCCCTGATCGAAAGTGACGCATCAGCAACTTGGGTGTTTCCTGGATATCGATCGGTTCAACTACAACCGTTGTGCGCCTGGGAATTACCTCACCGGTCTTGCCGGGCCAGATCCATCGGCAGCCCAATCGGTCGTGTAAAAAGTCGTAAACGGCGAACAGCGTTCCCGATCGCACGTTTGTGCTGAAGTAGGGCTCATCGCCAGCACGCGACCCACCATCTTCGCCAGCGAGCACCAAGGCATTGTCGAATGTTTTGACTAAAAATGTTTCCGGCGACAGCTTCGTCGTATCAATGGCGTACTGAGCCAGCTTGTCGCTCTGTCCGACAAGTATCAAAAAAGCTGAACTGTCTTCCAGATCCCGCTCTTGAATGATCGGCACCTCAGCACCGGACATTTCCTTCAGGTGATACTGCAATTCCTTCGCAGCTTCCTGAACCATAACAGATGGTTGATCCGCTACGACAATGACGCTCGCCGCCCGTCCATTTCGGATCAAGTCAAATGCCGGCAAGTTGCTGGGTAGCAATAAGATCAGCGCAGTCAGCAAGAACAATCGCGGGAGCATAAGTTGAGCCGGTCGTGAGGAATCGGAAGAATTTACGGAGTTACGATATAGTTGCCAGTGATCCAATGGGCAGAGTGATGCATACTCAGCCGTTTTCACACAGTCTGAACGAGAACAATCACGACAATGACATGACTGTCTACTCATTGAAGTCTGAGGGTGCGCGAACTTCGATCGTGGGCTTCATTCCGTAGATCACGCCGGTATGGCCACCCGCGTCCATCTCGGCAATCAGTTTGACATAGTGAGGACGGTACCTCTTGATTCTCGCAAGGGCGGCATCACGTTTGGATTTGGAAGTGTCAAACGATTTGCGATCGTGTTTCGTCGCGCGACCGATGAGACCGCGACCCATCATCACCATCGCGTTAACGGTATGCACTGTATAATTGTGGTGATCAATCAGGCGCAGCAACCGCTCGCCTTCTTCTGGTGAGAGTTTCTTGTAATGAGTCGAATAGATTCTTTCCATCGCCTTGTGCATTCTTCCGAGCAGCGGCCAGTAGGCTGCGAGATAATAGCCGGGATTGTTGAGTCCCGGATAGCGATGAAACATGGAGGCAATCATCGGCTCGCGTTTCGCAACACCGGGTCCCTCGTGAAAGGCTCTCACAAGCGATTCTTCGAGCAGATCATAATACGCTTTGACGTCCTCTCCAGCCGCACCGTACAACGCTGAGTAGTACTGTTTTTCCGCCGCTTCGGCATCGAAGTCATCGTCCCACAAGAGGCGAGCCAGCAGATAATGGCCAGCCCCCAGAAGCTCATAGGACCAAGCCACGTAGTGATAACCACCGTCAATTCCATGCCGTTGTTGCGTCCGGCATTTCTCTATCAAGTGGTCCGTCACTGGAGCGATCATGTAGAGTGGCGTTTGATCGTAGTGCCAAATGTCGTATTTGTAGAATGTGCCAGCGGCGTCCTGCCATCCACGTTCCATCGCCGCTTCTGACCACGCATCACCTTGATAGGCCACCCCCTGACTAAAGCCGCTGTTCATGGGATGGACAAGAAACAGCATGGGGTGCGGTTTGACATTCTTTGGAGGATACTTGTAGTCAAGATATACAATCACTCCAAGACGTTTGTCGGGATGAACTTTCGCAACTCGCTGGGCCACTTGGTTGCTGAACGTGATAATTCGATCTGTAAGAATACGTCGACCGTCGGGTCGGGTTCGACCACTGTCGAGCGCCATGCACTTATCGCAGGTACAGAACTTGCGTCCATCATTGGCAGCGATCGAAAACATTTGCGAATTGGGGGTCTCGTTGAAGTGCTCAATTGCCGCCTGAGCAAAGTGTTCAACGACTTGCGGATTGCTCGTGCAAACTTGACCGCCACGTTTTTCTGAGTAGTGCTTCGGAAATCGCTTACCATTGATCTCAGCAAACCATTCAGGATGCTGTTTGCCATACACCTCCGGTGACATGATCCGATGCCAGTTGTGCTGATGACGAACATCAATGGGATGGCCTAATCGTAGTCGTCGTCCAAAGATCTCGTTGGCCATTCCACCGGGCGATTTTGTGAACTGGCGATACGAGTTGTCTGGTGCGTCGACGATATCAAACGAAGCAACAGATAGGTTTTGCTTCGGGGGAACGATCGTTCCTAGTTGATCATGCCACGCGAACAGCATTCCGTAACTACGTTCCAGAAAAACGTATGTGCCAAAGAGCGTCCCTGGTTCCATGCCAACACTGCCTCGGACTCTGTTCGCGCCAACGCCGGGTGTATCCCGACCGACGATATGAATGTCTTGACCAATCGCACAAATTCGGAAACCTTCCGGCCTGAGCCCCTCGGTTTTGACGCCCGCTTTTTCTGACCACGGGTTGCGTCCGAAGAAGATCGTTGGCGTTCCAGGCTGCGGTTTCTCAACGCGAATCGGTTCTGTTCCTGTTGCTTTCTTGACGAGGTCTCGATACTCCTTGAGAGCCATCACTGCGGCTGGATCGGCTTTGTCATTGGCAAGGCAAACCATGTTGTGAACCGGCTTTCCATTTTCGACAAGCATAATGGCTCCATCGCTCTTCAAATCATCAGCCCGGGCAACTGATGAACGAATCGTGGGCAAAATGCTACCCGCAACGATTGACAAAATTGACAGTACGATCTGACGGGAATTATTCACTCTTGCTTTCCTCCGTTGCTTGCCGAACTACTCTCATCAGAGTTTAAGCCGCGCTCGCCTTCTTCGCCGTTACGGACACGATCTCCTTCTCTCCGATTGGCATGACGATCAACGCTGTACCATTGGATGAACTCTTCCGGCGTGAACTTGCCATCACCGCTTGGCTCAGCGGCGTGGAACCGTTCGGTTTGTAGCGTCCGGCGAGCGTCGTTGATGTTGCCGTTTGTCATCGCCAACCACTCATTCAGTGTCACTGCATCATCGTCATCATGATCGTAGGCTTTGAAAACGCGGCCGTTCTTCGTTTTCCGCCACGCGGTTTTTCCGGGCCTAGCCACATCGCCCTTTCTTCGATCCGTACTTGCCTGATGAACCCGTTCGGATGATCTGACATCGTGACGCAAAGAGGCCATCTCCCTGCGAAGCCCTTGAATGAGATCGAACAACGCTTGTTCGCGAGCCGTTTGCGGTTTGAAGTCTTTCAATTCGTCTTGCTCGTCGATGATCTTCCCGGCATCAGAACTTCCGCCTCCTGATTCGTCTTCTACTGAGTGACCAACGCTCTTTCCGGCTTCAACCGACCGAACTGGCCCCCGTTCAGCTTCCGGAGAACGGCGAACTTCTTGTTCGACCGACTCTCGGGAGCCGGAAACTGCCTCGGCGGATCGAACTCCTTCGCGTTCCTGAGCCAGAGCGGTGCGCACGAAGTCCCCCTGTCCTCCAGAGACAAAAACAAGAAACAACGGGAACATCAGTGCTGACACCCCGGCAAGCCAAGTCGGATCCTTTGCCGCGTGGTCATTCGGCTGCAAAACGTTCTTGACGCGGCGTAGCAAATTCATCTTTTGGTCTCCGGAAAAGGAAGCGGCTAAATTGGGAGTTTTGTGAGCGGACAGACTTCCGACATGTTCGAGTGCGATGGCGTAACTGACTGGCCCGCTGGTCGCTTCCACTGCCAGTTCGTCGCAGCACATTTCTCGCTCCACCCGAATCCGATTCGATAACCACCAGACAGCCGGATGATAGAACAGCAAAGCTTCGACGAAACATTGAAACAGGTTGACCCAAACATCGTGGCGTCGAATGTGAGCCAATTCATGAGCGATGACCGCTTCGAGAACATCCACGGGCAGCGACGTCAGCCACGAAACCGGCATCAAGACGACCGGCCGAAGAAATCCAACAACCGCAGCCTCACCAATTCGAGCGGAACCGAACACAGGCGTGGTTGCGAGTCCGAAACGTCGCCCAATCTGTTGTGCCCGGCGGGCTAGGCTAGGCACAATCTCGGTTCGCTGACCGCGTAAACGGAAGATCGCCCATGCTCCACCAAGCAATCGAGCGCCGCAGAACACAACACCAACCAACCACACGCCCAGAATGCAGGGCCTCAACGCATCAAACGTGAGTCCGGCCGAGTCATTACCAGCGAGAGGCTGCGAATGATTACGCCCCACTACGACCCTGCTCGCCTCCGCACGATCATAAACGTCATGTTTCTGGCGATCCGAATTGGCCGGCAACGAGCGGGCTGCTTGGACCGATTCAAGTCCGCGGGAGCCAGAAGGTGGCTCTACTGAAACAATATCCGCAGTGGGCATCGAACCCGCTTCGTAAGCTCGCGTCAGGGTCACGACGGGACATATTGTGATGACCACCATCGCTAACAAAGCCATCCAGTACCGCGTCGTCGCTGCCGCCGGTCTCACGGCAACTTCCCATACGCGATAGATGAGGGCGACAAGCAGCCCCTGCCATACGAAATGCACCAACATCAAAGTCAGAGCGTGGGCCAAAGACGAATGCAGAAGGTCGTTCACGAAGGCGTCTCCCCGTCCTGCCATTCTCGAATGGTACGGCGAATCTCTTTGAGTTCCTGCTCGGAAGGCTTCGACTGCTCCAGCACCTGCGCAATCAACGATGTGGCCGAGCCTTGAAAAGCGCGGCCAAGTACGTCCCGCACGACGTTGCCCAAAGTCTTCTCACGTGACTTCTTCGTCCGGTAAACGTGGGCTCGACCTTGCTTCTGCCGTGTGACCAATCCCTTCTCCAACATGATGTTCAGCATGCTGAGTATCGAGGTATAGGCACGAGGTCGCGTTTGGTTGAGAACGTCGACAACTTGGCGAACCGTCATGGGTTGCTCTTCCCAGAGCACGTGCAGAATCTCAAGTTCGACGTCGGTCGGTGTGGCTCGCGAGTGACGCGGCATGACGGAATTCCTAGAAGAAGGTTCGATGTTCAGAATATTCTACTAATTCTCTAGTCGAAAGCAACTAGGGAATCAGTAGTTAAAGTTTTCGGCGGCTGCTTGGTCAATCCAACCGAAGCGTTGCCGCTTTTGAACCTCGCGGCAGCGGAGCTCGACGAGAGTTAGCCGGCGGAGCACGGAAATGTCCGGCGTCAACGAGAGTTGACGCAGCCCGCGATCCTGGTTGACGCTTAACTGCCGCGTTCGACAAGCTTCTAACCTGTCGTGTATCGATGGGCAGCCTGGAAGGCTTTTTGTACCCCACATCTCGAAACACCAAAGATTAGTGTCCGATCAGACTGAATTAGTGTTCCATCAGAGCGGTCAAGGGAACACTAATCGTCGCTAATCAAACACTAATGATTCCGAGCTGGACAGCGCCACTTTCGGTTGTAAATGATCAGTTTCACGAAGGTTTCTCCTCGACGGACTTGATCCGGTCGGGGTCGATCCCTATCAGCCTGTTGATTTTCGCTTTGATCTGCCGCTCCCATCGAGCAGC
>TARA_R110002072_G_scaffold273253_3_pt1 | contig 65103 bp, 40 predicted proteins | sample TARA_R110002072 | Tara Oceans TARA_R110002072 (sample SAMEA4397118) | marine metagenome | biome: Polar Biome; feature: [SRF] surface water layer (ENVO:00010504); material: water (ENVO:00002006), including particulate matter (ENVO:01000060) such as... | depth 5 m | reverse complement strand
CTGGCGCACCCCTGTGCATCGACGGACGCCGTGTAGGTGTCGGCGGTGTTCACATCGACGAGCACGCGACCGAAGTTCGGCACATCCTGATCCGCGTGACCCGTCGAAACGTAGAACACAGCAGCAGTGTTTGGGCGCGCATCGCGCAGCTGCAGTTCGATCGTTTCGCCGCGCATGGGGAAACCAAACATCTGCACGTAGGAAGTTGGATTCGCTACCTGGCCGGAAGCACTGCCGTACTGATCCGCATCGGGTGTGTATTTGCCGAGTGAAGTGGGCTGCGCCACGGATTGCGATCCGCCGGGTGCTGTTTGTGTAGAGCCTTGGGCAAGGCCATGCGTTGTCAACGCACTGAGAACGAGAGGTAATGCGCACGCAGTGGATGCGAGCGCCGATTTGATGTTCGTGATCATCGTGAATCTGCGATTTGTTGGTTGTCAGGAAGCTCGCGCTGCGCGAGCCATTCACAACGTCGAGGTTCAGATTCGATCGAGTCGTCACGGCGCACTTTAAAAAATATGCGGCGCCGAACGAGCGCATCGGCACGTTCGGAAAGGGACTTGCCGCGACCGTAGTGGCTTTGCCGCAACTGAGATGCTGCGGCGTGCTGCCAACGAACCGTCGAGCGCTGGGAGGAGCCCGGGAAGGCTCACTGATTGATCAGCCAATCGCCAATGTCCGCCAGCCCACCTTGCACGTCGACTTTGCGGGTGGCGAGCACCTCGGTGCCTCGGCGCAGTTGCAGCAGGTGGTTGCCGTCGACGACCCTGCTCAGTTGGAATCGTCCATCGCTCGCAACGGTGGCGCCGATCATGCTGGCGAACTTTGAGGATGAGAGCAGTTGCTTGGCTGTGATGCTGTGAGTCGGGAGGTCGGGGATCGCTACAACCGAGAGTTCTGGTGCCATTGCAACACCGTGCAGGCGGCCGTTGATCTTTCCTCGTGGCAGCTCAAGGTCGACGACTTGGCTAATCGCATCATCGATCTTGATCGTGCCTGCCAGTGCGAACGGACCTTCGCGATGGTCATCGGTAGTCGGCAGCAAGAACACCAGGTAGCGGCCGCGGCGCATGCCACCTGCCTGGTAGCTGCCGCCGCCTGGCGAACGGGCGCGGACCCAACCGTGATCGTTGTCGAGCGGAATGAACGCTGGCGCAATCGGCACGCCAATGGCGGAGCAGCCGAACACCTTGCCTTGCACCGTGACGAGATCCGGGCTCGCGAACGCAAACGTGTACTGTTTCGTCTCGCCTGGCCGCAGGCTCAGGTTGACGCTGTCGAGTGAATGCTCATCCGGCGAGGACGCGTTCGGGACCAAGTCAATCGACACGGTTCCCACTGGCAGACCCGTGACGTGCACACGGCCCTGCTCATCCGAGACAGCACGCTGCTGACCTTGCGCATGTCGCAACAGCACGTGCACACCAGACCGCGGGCGGCCATCGGTTGCGACGGTCAGTTCGAGGGCAGCCAGAGGCAAAACGCGAAGTTCGAGCGAGTCCTCACCCTTGAAGCGAAACCCCTGGCGGGTGTATTCCGGATGGGCAACGGAAACCAGATCCGCCGGCAAGGATGGGTCGTAGTGCAAGCGCCAGCTCCCATCGACGCGCGATGCCGTGCGAAAGCTGCGGGTGCCGCGGTGGCCATTGATCATCACGTTGGCCACCAAGGAGACGTAGGCGCCGTCAATCGGCTTGCCGGTGAGCGCGTCCACGATTGTGCCTCGGAGTTCTTCGCGATCCGCTTGCTTACTGTGTGCTTCGAGGTCCACTTCATAGCGACGACGAACGACAGCGTTGGCGGCAGTTGGAGTTGGCAGTTCTTCAATGATGGGGGCGAGACCGGCAACGTGGATCTCTAGCAGGTTCTTCGCCCCAGTCACGAGCCGCACCTCGCGCGTCAGTTTGCCGGCAACGCCATGTTCCGAGATGTCGTCATCGTCGATGCTCGTTAGCGAGCGGCGGCCGGGGTCGTCCGAGCGGTGCATGTCCGGCCACTTGGCTTTGCCCCAGGAAGAACGCAGGCTGACACCAAACCGGGAAACAGGGATGTTCGTGCCCTGCTCTACGACTTCCAGATCAAGCATCGCGGTGATGGCTGGCCGCATCACGAACCGCGCCGGCTCGCCGATGGCGCAATCGGTCCAGCCGAGTTCGGCGACGTAGTCTTGGTGCGTGACCTCACCAATCATCACGGTTTTGGTCGGCGGTCGGAAATCAAACGCGTTGGGTGGCAACGTGAAGTGACCCTGAAGATCTGTCGTTGCCGACCAGTCCTCGGCAGTGATCTTGCCGTAACGGATCCACGCTTCGAACCACTCCGCCTCACGATGCACGAAAGCGCCGGCAATCGGTTGGCCATCAAGATCCACGACTTGCCCGCCGAGAGTCTTGGTTGCGTTCGCGGGCAATGCGGCTTGTCGATCAATAGGCGCGTCGTCGCGATCACCAGTGGCGACGACCGGTGCGTCAAACGAGTCGAGCAGTGCGGTGACCGGCTCACTACTGCTGTAGCTGGGTGGTGAATAGACGAAGTAGTGGGCGTACGCCGTGTAGCCGCCAACGACCAAAGCGAGTGCCGCGGAGGCCGCCAACACCATCACCTTGGCGCCACTCGTTGCTGGCGCCAGAGACGACGCGCGCAGGACGTCGGCATCGAGCAGCGGCACTAGCATCAGGCACCAAGTCCGACGGTCGCCATGCTGATCATCGAGTTGTTCGCGCAATCGCTCGAGAGCTCGCGCGGTCCGAGAACGCACGGTGTTGACCGGGATTCCGAGTTGCTTGGCAACGTCGCGCGGCGGCATGTTGCGCCAGAACCTGAGCAGCACAACTTCACGTTCGCCTTGCGGCAAGCTATCGACCCGCTTGATCAGATTCGTCCGCAACTCCTGCTCAGCGACCAGTTCCGCGGTCGACGGGGTCTGCTGCGGCTTGGCCGCCTGCTGTTCCCGCTGCTCGCGACGCCCGGATGAACGCCGGCGCATGTTGGCCACGTTGCGAACGGCTCCGGCAAGCCAACCGCGCGGCGATGCGATTGCACCGGTTTCATTGGCCAGCACTGCTTGCCAGACGTCTTGCGTGATGTCGTCCGCGTCGTGTGGCCCAGCTACCAAGCCTCCCGCCAGGCGGCGGACCCAGTTGGCATGTTCGAGCAGTTCTTCGAGAGGAGCGGTCACGTCAGTCTTGTGCATACAGGATGAGTTGCCGCCGAATGCAGAATCGACCGCGGCGCCCATCGAAAAACTGATCGGGCATCATAATGCGCCGTCGCGAAATGTTTTGAGGCGGAGAGAGTCGGCGTCGCTGTGGTGTTGTTGCCATGGCAGCGACAATGGCCCGGCCTTCTCCTTCGCCCGCGCAAATGCCAATGCGCCGCGGCTAGAAGTTGTGAGGCTGCCACCGCGATTCGCCCGATAGCCTCCTGCCAAGTCCTGGTTGTCTGCGGAGCTCCTGCGAGCCAACAATGTTCGCCATCCTCGAAGACCCGCTGCTTCTCGCCACCGCGTTCGTCGTCATCACGCTGGTGTGCCTTCTGCTAGGCAAGAAGCATGCAGAGAGCATGTGGGGAACTGCGGGAGCCATCTACGGGGGCTACATCTTGACGAGTTCTCTGTCCGTGTTTCTCGCGGACGATGTGTGGCAATGCGTAGTCATCTCGCTGGGGTGCTCGGTCCTCTACCTGATCTTGATTGGCTGTTTCGTCCAGGCGGGGATCGGGCTGTTCAAACTCCAGGGTTCAAGTGAAGGTGCGATGGTCTTCGTGGTCATCATGTATCCGTTTGGCGCAATCACGAGCAACGGCGTCAGGGGCACGGTCGGCGATCAGTGATCGCCAAGCTGCGTGTCAGCGCGGCATGCGACTGACGGCGCCGCTTGGAGGTTTGTCGGGCAATGGCGCTGCCGCGCCGCCCCAAACGCAAAGGTGGGGTCCGGGCCACCCGAACCCTGGAACCGAGCAAACCTGCGACCAAAACAACCTGCAACCCAGTCGTAAGACCGGGAATCCCCACCGCTCCCTCGTCCAGCAACGGGGGTTGACGATCAACGTTGCGCGAGCCCACACTATGCGCATGAAGGAGCAGGCCACTCATCGTGTCCGCGGCTTGTTGTCGCTACTGGCACTCGCCACGTTTGCATCAGCTCAATCGCCGTGCGGCGTCGTGGTTCAGTCAGGCTTCGGCGGGCCCTCTGCGCCGGTCGGCACGATCTACGCAACGGCCACCATCGATCCGGATGGCGTCGGACCACTGCCTGCAAACCTGGTGGTAGGTGGCAACTTCGGCCCCGCCAACATCGCGTTGTGGGATGTGACTGCCCAGACCTGGTCGTCATTGGGAGCAGGCCTTGCAGACTCCGTTCGCGTCTTGGCGACCATGCCTAATGGCGATGTCGTCGCCGGCGTCACGAGCTTTCCGACGAGCAACGTGGTGACCGATTTGCTGCGCTTCGATGGCACGCAGTGGTCTTCGTTGGTCAGCTCGATAGGCGGTTCCGCCAATGCGCTGCATGCACTGCCCAATGGCGACTTGCTGGTCGGCGGTGACTTCACGTCGATCAACGGCGTCACCGCGGCCGGACTGGCGCGCTGGGATGGAACGGCGTGGGCCGAGTTTGCGGGTGGTGTCGACGGTTCGTTCCCGAACGTCAACAAGTTCGGAGTGATGGCCAACGGCGATCTCATCGTCGCTGGTCGATTCACGTCTGCGGGTGGCGTAGCCGCCAACAACATTGCGACCTTTGACGGCACAGTCTTCTCGCCGCTCGGCAGTGGTCTCGAGAACAACGGGGCGCTCGTTTCCGCGCCCAACGTTACTGGTCTGATCACGATGGCGAACGGCGACCTGTTCGCTTGCGGTATGTTTCAGACGGCTGGTGGCCTCGCCGCCAACAGCGTGGCCATGTGGAACGGCAACAACTGGTCCGCGATGGGGGCCGGCCTCGGTGGCGCGTCGATCTACTCGGGCGTCGCAACCTCGGCAACGCAATTGCCGAACGGCGACATCGTTGTAGGCGGTGGCTACCCGTGGCCGGGTGTTGCCTTTGAGGGCCGAGTCGATCGCTGGGATGGTTCTAGTTGGCAGCCACAAGGCACCACCATGGGCCAGATCGTCTACACCGTCGCGATGACGTCCGAGAGCCTTGCCGTTGGCGGTATTGGCGGGAACGGATTGTGGCAGATCACGTCGACGTGTCCCGCTGCGACTGTATCGCTGGGCGCCGCTTGCCCTAGCTCGGGTGGTGCGAACGAACTGACTGCGTCCTCGCTGCCTTGGACTGGCAGCACATTCGAGATGAACGCGACCGGCTTGCCATCGCTGTCGTTGCTTGCGATCGACGGCGGACTCGCGCCGCTCGGGCCGTTGTCACTTACGTCGATCGGACTGCAAGCCGCTCCGCCTGGCTGCCTGTTGCACATCGCGCCGACATACTACGAGTTCGCGCTTACGACGACGGGCGAGCACTCGTTCCAGTGGGTGATCCCCAACAACCCGTTGTTTGCCGGACTCGATGTCTACTGGCAGATCGTCGCCTTTGAGGTCGATCCCGCGCTCCAGTTGCTTGAGACAACGAGTACCAACGCCCTCAAACTGACCATCGGAAGCATGTAGGAGCGGCGCCGGCCTCACATCTGACTTTGGCCTCCGCGGGATCGATCGAGCCCGCAACTGCCGCAGGTCGCGCGTTCATCGAGTGGCGACCGCTCTCGACACCGCGCGTCGAGGCGCATGCGGCGAAGACCAATGGTGGGTGCTAGACCGTTTCCGGATCGCTGCCCTCGGGCGCGTCGGCTTCGTTCGCAACCTTGGCGCACGATTCTCCGATTTGCGGAAGCGGCGCAACAGCCAGCGCGTTGTTCTCCCGCAGTTGCTGGAGCTGAGCAGGAGAAGCCGCGTGGGCGAACGCCGCGCCCAGCAGGGCTCCCATCTGGGCTTCGGGCAATAGCGCCGTGCCGTCCTTGGTCTTGAGCTTGATCTTGGTCTTGCCGGGCTTCAGCTTGACCTTCAGTTTCTTGGACATCGTTCGTTTCGTTCCCGGAGCGGCGACCTCAAGGTCACCTCTCCACAGTGCAGGAAAATCAAATGCGTGGGGAGCACGTCAGCGAGAGATCGTAGCAGGGTCGCCGACTACGCAACTACTCGTTCCCGCCTACTTCTCGCCGCCGCGACCACTACGTACGGTGCCAGGCACAGAAGTAACTTCTTCGCCCAGCGGGTATCGGGCCGAACGCGCGGAGAATGCGTGTGCTTGGCAACCGAACCGGCTGCTCTGGCAATTCGTTGAATACCCTGCGCCTCTGGCAATCGGTATTAGCGTATGCGTAATCAACTAGCCCAGAGAACGACTGTGCGGCTTGCGGATGCCCCGCCCATAGAGCCCGCGTTGCGGCCTGCGATCCACCTCACGAGCAGACATCGACGGGCTGCTAGGGCCGTGGAAGACAGCGAGCTGGAGTCGCACGACTTGCCAAGAAGACATGAAGTAGCCGCCAATGCGGCGATCCACACACACCACCGTGGTTTGATCCACTACTTGCTCTTGCTTGGGTGCGATTCGCAAACGGCGGACGACATTGCACAAGAGACGTTTCTGGTCTTCTTGCGCAAAGGCTTCTCGGGGGAGCACGGTCGCCTCGCCAGGTTCTTGCGCCGCACGGCCCGCTTTCTGTTTCTCGACTACCTGCGAGCTCAAGCGCGATGGGATCGTGCTTCCGAGGCCACCGCGAACACAGTCGAGGCAGCGTGGGAAGCGGGCCAGGTCGGCGAATGGTCATCCGCGCGGCTCGACGCGCTGCGTCGCTGCGAACAGAAATTGAACGGCCGCCGCCTTGAGGTGGTTCGGTTGTTCTACACCGAGAGGTTGAGTCGCGACGAGGTCGCGCAACGCGTCGGCATGAAAGAATCCGGTGTCAAGACACTGTTGCAGCGCGTGCGGCAGGAGCTGCGTCAGTGCATCGAGGAGCAAACCCAATGAGTAAGCTAGCAACCCGCGACGATGTTCTCGATCGCGATCTCCACCTTGGCTTGCAGCAGAGCCACAGCGACGATCATCTCGACTCTTCGGCCTTCGCCGAACGGGTCTTTTCGCGCCATCGCGCCGATCGTTCACGGCAGCCCAGTCGCAAACCGTGGTTGGCGGCAGCACTGGTGTTGCTGGGGACGGGCGTGACTGTGTCGACCGCGATCGAGCTGGGCGGCGAGACTCCGGATGGTCGCGCGGTTGGCCATCGTGCACAGCAGGACCCATCGACTGTGTCCTCTGAGTTGTTGCGGGTCTATGTCGTTGCGCAGGAGCACAACGTCATCGGTCAACCACGTGATCCTGCGAAAGCGAACAGTGCGTTGCGATTTGGTGACCGCCAACTGCGGTGGACCGTCGCTAGTGCGACCGATCTCAAGGATCTCAACGCAGTAACCAAGGTCGTCGGGAGGGAGCAGAGTCAGTTCCTGGCCCCGAGACAAGCAGCTGGAGGCGACGCGACGCCGATGTCCGTTCGCGTGACGCCTGGTGTCGGCGCACGCTGGGACGATGTGATCCGTACGGTTGATGCACTGGTCGTCAGTGGCGAACTTCGCGTCGACATCGAATGCGTTGCCGGCGTGCCGATGGTGCCGATGTTCGTGGCGCCCCGGCATTTGGGCGGCGAGATCGTGGTGCCTCGCATGGCGATCGCAGTTCCTGACGAAGGCGGCGCTGAGTCGGTGCTCGACTTGCAGCAAGATGGGAGAGCGTTACTAGATGGCAAGGCGATTCCAGGTTTCGAGATCGGCATCGATATGAGTCAGCGACGGACGCAGCTAGTTCGCGCACTCGAACACGGGACGGCCGGTTCCAAACCCAAACCCAAACCCAAATCCAAGCCAGGAAAGCCGACGAAGTCCACGGGCGATGAGCCGCGGGCCGAGGCGCTGGACAAGGCCGGCGGCAAGGCCCGCATGGAACGCAAGCCATCTGTGTTGCTACGCGTTGACAAGTGGACCCCGTGGTCGCCGCATGTGCGCATGGCCATCGAGGCATGCAACCAGGCAGGCTTCCAACTGATCTACCTTGGCGTCGCGAAAGTCGACGGCGAAAGCGAAGTCAAGTAGGCCTGGAGGCCTCGTACGGTGCCAGGCACAGAAGTAACCTGTTCCGAGCGCGTTACTCTTGTGCCTGGCACCGTACTAACCAGTAGTTGGGAAGCTCTGCTATCCGCACGCCGTCTGATTGGCGCGCCGTGCCAAACTACGCGGCATTCGGGGATAGCCTCTATGAACAAGTCAAAAACAACGAGTCTCGTCTGTGCCGTATTTGCAGTCGTGCTTCTCGCGGCGCTGCCGCTGCCCAGAAACTCCGACTACTTGCTGGGGCGAAGTCCGGACGACGTGATTGCGCTGTTCGGCGTGCCGTCGGATGCGTCGGCTGGACACGCTGTGATGCACTTCACGTATGACGCGCCTGGCGGCGGCACCGGCGTGTTCGTGTTTCACCAGGGGGTCGCGGTTCAGGTTCCTGCGAAGGACTTCAAGCCAGCAAAGATCAAGCGCCCAAGTCCGCAAGAGGCCTACGCCGGCCAGAACATCGCGTCGGCGGTCGCGGTGCTTGGCAATGCAATCGATGTCACGCAGGGCTCCAATAGTGCCACCCTTCGCTATGCCAACGGCACGAAGGTCACCGTGATGCACGGCCGAGCATTCCCTCACCCCAAGTAGCGCCAACTTGTTGGTACGGTGCCAGGCACAGAAGTAACAGGACGATCCGCGATGTCACCTCGCCCGCAACACAACGACCTCGTTCGGCATCGTGCGCGGCACGGCGATCACCACGCGACCGGCGTCATCGACGCCCATGGATGGTGTGCCTAGAACGCGATCCGCCACGGCCGGCAATAAGGTCGTCGGCCCCTGCCACTCTTGATCCGGGTGCTGCTGCCACATCACCAGCGCGTCGGTCCCGACCGCAGCATCTGGTTCGCGGCTAAGCAACCAGATCGTGCCCGTGTCGGCGTAGTAGGAGGCGCCGAGCGGCACTGTCGAAGTCGGCAGATAGCGTGGCGTCGCAGCGGTTGCACTGCGATCGAGGCGAACCGTGAAGGCCTGACTGGTCGAGCCCCAACCAAGTGCGGCGCCCGCACCCGAACCGGGCATCATTACAATGCTATTCACCGGAAGCGCCACACTGCCCGTCACCGTGCCCTCCTGCGATCGCCGTTCGACTTCAAAGCCAGCCTCACCACCAAGCCTATACGCCAAGAAGGCTGCACCATCGCGGCCAGCGACAACGAAGCCGTCAGGTTTCATCCAGGTCGCCAGCGTCTGCGCCGGCGTCTGACGGAAATCGACGAGGCTATAGGTGGCATCACCGATGCCGGACACGGGGACTGACCAAGTCACAGCCGTCCTTGGACTCAACGCTGCGCAATACGTCAGTTGACTCGGCGAGTAGTAACCGGATTGATGTCCGCATTGGATCAAGCCGTTCCCCAGCCACGCATATGTCGTCGAGGCCCAGACGGGCAAGTTTTGCACAAGGCTATGGACGAGAAAGGCGTCGCCGGCACCGCCACCTCCCGCCCAACCTGACGTGACGAAAGGTGACCCAGGAATCTCGTCCTGCAACCAGCCACCGCTACCACGAACAGCCGCCCGAACCACGAAGTCCAACCCGAGGGCCGCACCAAAGACGGCGCCGCCGTGCGTCGCGCCGCCACTCGTCGGCACGAACGGGAACGTCTCGTGACTCTGACTGTTCTCACCGATCTCCCACACATCCACGCCGGTCGCCACCAACGCAATACCGGTCGTCGGGTCCATTCCGACCGACGCCAGCACATCGACGCCAGCTGTCACGACGGGCAACGCGAGAGGCTCTTCAAAAGCGAAGCCTTCGACCGTGAAACTCCACGTGGCCTCAGGCAACGGTGCGCCGCCACCCAGCGCACGCATCCCGCTTCGCAGCGTGGCACGCAATCGCGCGCCGCGTGGCAGCGCCGCGGATGGCAGCCAGCGCACCGTGCGCGCGCCAACGTCGTAGCTCGTCACTCCCGCGAGGTCGCGCACGACACTCGCCACCACGATCTGGTCGAGGGCGACGGAAGCGGGATCCACGTCCTCATCGATGACCACCGCCACCTCGACGGGCCGCGACGTCGTGCCGGGGGCCGGTTGCAACTCAAGAACCTTCAGCTCGGGCGCCGGAGACGACTTCGAATGGCAAGCCGCAGCGATCAGCGACATCAGCAGCAAGGCAGGGCGATTCATTGGCGCTCCAGGCGCGGTTACGGCGAGGATCCCCGAGCAATAGTCTAGCGCATCGCTTCGGTCACCACTGCGCACGCACAGGCAATACAAACTGTGGACGCACCGGAAGGCCACTCCGTCAACCGAGCCGCTGCGGGCACGACTGCGGCCGATTCATCCCGAAACTCACGCACAATCACGCCGTTCCGCCAAAGCGGCCTTGCCACCGCCAGCAATCAGTTGCTCGCGCGCCAAAGCGGCGACGAACCGGATGGTGTTTGGGTGGATGTCACCGGCACACACGAAGCTGACGTCATGCGCTTGGGCTGGTGACGTCCCATGCCTACGCTGTCGCGATGATCGTGAGCTTCGCCGAGCTGGCTGTGCACCTGAGCCGCATGGCCGACGCGGAACTGCCATCGCGGTGGCGGGCCTACGTGATCCTGATCCCAGTGGCCGCGATCGTCATGGCGACGATCTGGACCACGCGCCGGGTCTGGCAGCACACTGCCGCACGAGATGCCGCACAAACTGCCGCACAAGATGCCGCGCAAACTGCCGCGCAAGGCGAGGTAGTTCGTGATCGCAAGCGACTGACGCTGTTCGTGCTTGGCAGTGTTGCCGCTGCACTGGTCAGCATACGCGTGCCGCTGCACGTGACCTCGGTCGGCGTCGACGGTTCGTTCCCGGCCGTGCTCAATCATCTGGCGTTCAGCAGCACGGTGTTCGGCCGTGACGTGATCTACACCTACGGTCCGCTTGGCTGGCTGCTGGCTGCCGAGCAGGTCAACGACCACTTGCTGCTGGCATGCCTGTTCTGGATTGCGATGTATGCGTGCGTCTCTTCACTGGTGGTCGCATGCAGCGTCTGCTTCGCTACTGGCGCGCGTCGCATCGTGGCACTGCTCTGCAGCCTGTGCGTGCTGTGGCTGGTCGACGTCGAGCGGCTACTGCCGAGCTTTGGCTTCCTGTTGGCGGTGATCGCCTATCAGTTGCCAAGACATCGGCTAGCGATACTGCTGTTTGGCAGCTTGCTGGCGGCCCTGGCGCTGTTGACCAAGTTCTCCGGCGGCGTGACCTGCGGCGTGACGTTCGTCGGCAGTGCGATGCTGCCGTTCGGTCGCTCGTGGGTCGCGCGCTTGCTCGCGTTGGCGGCTGGGTTCGGGACCAGCCTTGCAGCAATGTGGTTGCTGATCTACGGCTCGTTGTCTGGGTCCGTGGACTACTTCCTCCGCTCCATGCAGATATCGAGCGGCTACACCGCGTCGATGGCCGCGGGCCGCGTTGACGAAGGCCTGTTGCTCGGCATGTTCGCGCTCGCGATTGCCGCGGTGTTCGTGCTGGGTGGAACTCTGCGCGGCCAGCGCGCGCATGCCGTGCTGATCTTGGTTGGGCCAATGTTCATCGCATGGAAGCACGCAGTCGTGCGGTTCGACACGCACATCCTCGGGCTTGCCGTCACCAGTCTGTTCCTCGGTCTGACGTGGGTTTTGACCTCGCTGATCGTCGGCGTATCGGCGCGTTCCTTTGCACTGCGCGTGGGCGTCTTGGTGTTGCTCGGCGTGCTCCTCAATCACGCCATGGCTCCTCTGGTGGGCCGCACCCAGCTCGAATTGGCCGCTAGCATCGGTCGCGCAGAAGACCCGCCTGCGCCATTGCCGTTCTACATACCGCTGATGAGCTGTCGCGCCGGGCACGCGTATTCCGAAGGTGTGTTTGCACTCGCGGCGTTGGCGGTTGACTGGCGCGGCTGCAACGATCGCATGCGCACAGCAGGCGCCAGCAATGTGGCGCCGTTTCGTTTGCCGGACGCTGCCCGAGCCGCGATCGGCACCGGATCCGTCGACTTCTATTCGATGGACCTGAGCTTCGTGGCGGCAAACGAACTCGACTACCGGTCCAAGCCCGTCTTCCAGCACTTCAACGCCTTCACGCCAGAACTCGATCGGTGGAATGCCGAGTTCTTCCGTCGCGATAGCGGGCCGCAGTTCCTGATCTGTCACGCGAGTCTGGGCATGGCCAGCATCGACCGCCGCCACTTGCTGTTTGACGATCCGCTTGCGCAGCTCGCGATCCTCGATCACTACGAGGGCAACGAGCCGAGCCGGATTGCTTCACCCGCTTCGGTGTTGTTGCGACGCACCGACACCTTGCGATTCGGCTCCGCCGTGCGCGTGGCTGAGCAGACCGTGCGCATCGGTGAGGTGATGCCGGTTGCTGCTACTGCCGACGAAGGCATCTTGCGCGCGCGCATCGAGCTTGTGGGATCGCTCGTTCAGAACCTGAAGCAAGCGCTGTTGCGATTGAGCCCATTGTATCTGACCTACACCCTGGCGAACGGTCGCGTCGAAACCTATCGGCTGATGCCGCTGCATCTCCAAGATGGCGTTTGGGTTGAGCCGTACTTCCCGACCGTCTCGAACTACTACGCGTTCATGGCTCGCGAAAACTACGAGTCGATGGCGGTCGAGTCGGTCTGCATTACAGCTGGCAATACCGCGGACTATCCCGAGACGCTGAACGTTGTGTGGGAACTGATCCCCGAGCGCCAGCCGGGTCTGCGCAATCTGCTCGCCGAGGTGCCCATGCCGATTGGCGATGCTTCGCCGGCGCTGCTCGTGGGCTCCGTCGAGATGTCGTTGCCGGCGATGTCCGATCCGGTCGACAGTGTCGCGGTAAAGCTGAGCACCTACCAGCGCGTCAGTAGTGGCCCGATCCAATTGCAGATGCTCGACGCCGACAGCCATGTGATGGCGCAAGCAACGATCGACGCGGCAGAGGTCGAGGACAACGGCTACAACCGGTTTCGTTTCGAGGACACCGCGGGGCTTGTCGGCAAGGTAGGCAAGCTGCGCTTGATCTACGCGACCGGGTCGCAGAACCACATCGCCTATTGGCCGTTCTCGAATGGCACCCCGGGGTTCGACTGCAAGGTCTTCCACCGCGTGCGATAACCGGTTCTGCAGCACGCCTCGAAAAGACCGGTATCGCGCAAGTATCCTGGTTCTGTGCGGGCTAGCATCTGAAGCGATGAGTAGGTCCGCGGAGATCAAGACCCTGACCGTCGTCTGCTCGGTCTACAACGAAGAGGCGACGATCCCGCTGTTCTATGAGCGCGTGGCGGCTGTCTTCGCCGACTTGGGGGATCGCTATCGCGGACAGGTGTTCTTTGTCGACAACGGTTCGACGGACGCCAGTCTCGATCACATCCGCAAGCTGGCCGCTCGCGACCCTGCCGTCTTCTGCGGGGTACTGAGTCGCAACTTCGGCTACCAGTGTGCGATCGAGTATGCCTTGCGCGAAAGTCCTGGCGACTTGTTCGTCACGATCGACGTCGATTGTGAGGATCCGCCCGAGATGATTGTCGAGTTCCTCGCGCACTACGAGGCGGGCTTCGACATCGTCTACGGGGAGCGGGTGGACCGCCCCGAGTTCTGGCTACTGAAGTTTGGCCGCAAGGTCTTCTATCGGCTGATCCGTGCAATCGCCGACGACAACTTCGTGCTCGACATGGCCGAGTTCGCGCTGATCACTGCGGAGGTGCGCGACGCGATCGTGCTCGACAACAACTCGTTCCCGTTCATGCGATCGTCGATCGGTCGGATCGGGTTCAAGCGCAAGAACGTTCCCTACTCGCGTCACTCCCGCATCGCTGGTGAGACGCACTACAACCTGCTCGGACTGATGTTCTTCGCGACCGCGGGGATCTTGTCGGCGTCGACGTTGCCGCTGCGACTCGCGACCTACGCGTTTCCGTTGTGGCTGATCGCAATCAGCGTGCTCGGCGTCCTGCACGCCGTCACGGCTTGGGCATGGGCGGTGCCGCTGCTGTTGGTGTTGGGCTTCGCCTACTGTGGCTTCGCGCTCGCCGCGATTGGTTTGTATGTCGCTCGCATCTACAAGAACGGGCTGAATCGTCCCAACGTGATCGTTCGCCCTCAGCTGAGCATCTTGCCATCCGAGCACGGCAGCTATCGGGCCGCAGCCGACGAACGCGATGTGTTGCTGCCGCGCCCGCCAGTTTCTCAGCCGGCGGCGTCGCAGTCCCCAGTTTCGCAGTCATCAGCGTCGCAGTTATCAGGGTCGCAGTCTCCAGTTTCGCAATCCCCAGCGTCTCAATCGAATGGTCCGCTTGCTAGCCCGAGTGGCGAGCCGTCGCCGATGGTGGATGATCAGCCGCCTGAGACGGTCGAGTAGCGCGCTCCATGGGCTCGCCGATCGTGTCCGAGACGTTTCGCAGTTTTGACGGCGGTTCGACAATCGCCAGCCGCAGCTGTCGTCCTGATCACGAGAGCCATTGGCAGGTTGACTCCGAGTCGCCGAGCATCGCGCGCGGGGCAGGCCTGTCCTACGCCGCGGCGAGCTTCGGCGCGAACGTGTTGTCGACCGATCACACCGCTCGCGACCGGGTTGTCGCATTCGACAAAGTTACCGGCGTGCTCGAGGTCGAAGCCGGGGCGCGACTCGGCCAGGTCTACGACTTCTTGACACCGCGTGGCTACTACTTGCCAGTCCAGCCCGGCCATCCAAGCATCACGATCGGTGGCTGCATCGCCGGCGACGTGCACGGTAAGAACCAGGCTCGGGACGGAACGTTCTCGCAGTTGGTCGAAGGTTTGACGCTGTTGCATCGGGACCATGGCCGTCTCGAACTTGCCGCTGGCTCCGCGCTGTGCGACTTGACCTGTGGTGCCTTCGGATTGACCGGGGACATTCTGTTCGCGCGTCTGCGGGTATCGCCGATTCCGAGCAATCGCATCGAGGTTCGCACGCTGCCGTTGCTGCGGGTCGAAGACCTGCCGGCGACGCTCGCCGAAGTGGCCGGCGAAGCCGACTTGCTGTACTCGTGGCACGACTTCACGGCCACGGGCAAGCGATTCGGCAGCGGGTTCGTGGTCGCTGGACGATTCGTCGACGGCGCAGATCGAGCCGCAAGTGCGGTGACACAGACCAGCAAGCTTCGAGCCGAAACCCGCGGCGCGAAGCGACCGCGCTTCTTCAACAGGCTCACAACCCGGCCCTTCAACGCAATGTTTCGGGCGTGGACGATGCGCAGCTCGGCGCCGCGCAGGGTGGCGCTGTACGAGTTCCTGTTTCCCGTGCACAACAAGGAACTCTATTTCCATCTGTTTGGCCGCGGTGGGTTTCACGAGCAGCAGTTGCTGATCCCGACCGAGCGATTCGCGGCGTTCGCCGAAGGGATCCGCAAACTGCAAACGTTGCACGCCATGCCGATCACGCTGGCCTCGGGCAAGTTGTTTGCGGGCGCTGGCAAGCTGCTGTGTTTCCGCGGTGCTGGCATTGCGTTTGCCATCAACTACCCGCGCTGTGCCCGGAGTGCCGAATTCGCGGCGCACGTCGATGCGCTGTGCATCGAGTTGGGAGCGCTGCCAAACCTGATCAAGGACTCGCGATTGCCCGCCGAAGTCGCGCGTCAATGCCATCCCGGCTACGAGGAGTTTCGCATCAGGCTGCACGAGTTCGACCCGCACCGACGCTATCGGTCCGAGCTTTCGACGCGGCTGGATCTGTGACCGACACTGCTGCGTGATCGACGAAGTGTGGCGTTGCATGTCGGTTGCTAGCCACATCGTGCCGCATCTGCGCATCCACCGCGGAACCGGGAAGTAGTCCGAGAAATAGGCTGCATCGGCCGTGCGCAGACGCAACACTCGCGTCGATGTTGCCAGACTCAGCCCCGACCTCGATGCCTCGGAGTGCCGCCAATGGCACCGGCCTCATCCTGCTGCTGCTGGTTGGCATGTTCCTCGCCCTGCTGGTGCGAACGGCATGGCAGGCCGACGACGCATACACTGCGTGGCGGTTGGTGGACAACTTCGTGCACGGTCACGGCCTGCGCAACAACGTCGCCGAGCGGGTGCAGACCTTCACGGCAACTGCGTGGACAATGCTGAACGCGTTCGTCTACTACTTCACCAACAACATCTATTACACGTCGACCGTGCTCTCGCTGGTGACGTCGGCAGCGGCCGTGCTGGTCGTCGCCCGCCGCTACTCCCACAGCACGCGGCAGCTGGTGTTCTTGTTCGGTGCGGTGATGCTCTCGCTAGCGTTCATGGACTTCTCGGTTGGTGGCTTCGAGAACCCACTCAGCCACCTGATCCTGGCCGTGTTCGCGTCGTTGTTCTTCTTCGGAGACGCGAACAAACGCCGCACGTTTCGCCTGCTGTTTTTGGTGGCCGCACTCGGTGGCCTCAACCGACTCGACACTCTGGCGCTGTATGCGCCGCCGCTCCTGGTCGTGCTCGTGCAAGCCAAGTTCTCGCGCGGCGACAAGCTGCGCATGGTCGCCCTGTCGATATCTCCGCTGTTTGCCTGGCACCTGTTCGCGACGATCTACTTCGGCTTCCCGCTGCAGAACGCCGCCTACGCGAAGCGCTTCAATGGCATCCCAACGAGTGAGTTTGTGCGCGCGGGCGTCGACTACTACATGAACTCGATCTACCGCGATCCGATCACGTTGACGGTGATCGTCGCGGCGCTTTACGTGTCTTGGCGAAGCGGCGCGGCCAAGCTGCGTGCGTTTACAGTCAGCATCGCCATCTACCTGGTCTACATCCTCTACGTCGGCGGCGGCTACATGAGTGGTCGGTGGTTCACCGTGCCGTACTTCGCGGCAATCCTAGCAATCCTGCACTCACGGGTCTTGGAGAACGTCGCGGTCGGCCGCGTCGCACTCCCGGCTGTGCTAGTGCTCGGCTGCCTTGGCATCAACCCGACCTTTACGACGGACAAGTTCTACGGTGTCGATCGCGAACGCAGCCGAACCTCCGAGTGGCTCGACAAGGGGATCGCTGACGAACGCGCCTCTTGGTATCAGCATTCAGGTTTGTTGTTGGCGTCGCGCAACACCAGCCTGCCGCGATCGCTGCCGGAGTGGGACTTCCACAAAGCGCTCACCGACTGGAAGGCCGGGATGGGCGATGGCCCATGCATCGGCACCATGGCGCCGGCCGGGTACTTTTCGTACCTCGCCGGCCCCGAATGCCATGTCTACGATCTGAATGGCCAGGTCGACCCGTTCATGGCGCGCTTGCCCATTCAGCTGAACGAGGGTTGGAAGCAGGCGCACCACTTCCGGCAAGCTGTGCCCGGCTACCACGAGACCCTGGTGACCGGCGTCAATCAGATCCAAGATCCCGACCTGCGCGTCTACTACGACAAGATTCGCCTGATCACGCGGGGGCCGATTTGGTCGTGGCCACGACTCAAGACGATCGTCGCGATGAACCTTGGTCAGTACGACTACTTGCTCGAGCGGTTCGCTGCGCGCAACGCGGCGCCGGCCGTGAAGCCGCGGTAGCTCGCGCTGCTTGCCAGTTGCACGAGAGTGCCTGGCGGGCTGACCGAAGTAGGCTGCGGCGAAGAGGTCTGCGTGTGATGCTAGCAGCACTACGACGGCGGCCGGTCGGGACCAGGGGCATGCTAGTCGTTGGTCCCAATTCGAGGCTCGGTAACTAGGCGATCAAGACACGCGCGCGAATAGCCGATCCCGCAACATGCTCTCGCGATATTGCTGCGGACTGCTAGCTCTCTGTACGCTGTTCGCAGCGTGCGATACCGGTGGGTCTGCGACCCCCGCGGTAGCTGGTGTCGCCGCACCCGCCCTCGTCAGCGGAGAAGTTCCGATCGAGATCTGGCTGCTGGATCTGCAGTCCGATCCAGTCGACATCGAGCTGCTCTACTCCATCGACGACCGAGCCACCTGGTCGACTGCGACTATGCGGTCGACGGCTACGGGACTGGCCACAGCTCCGCTGGGCGTGCGTCACATCCTGTTGTGGGACGCTCTCGCCGATCTCGGCGCGCGCGCCGACCTCAACGTCGACCTGTCTGTGCGCGCAACCGAGAGCGTGTCGGGGAACCGCAGCTTCGCCTTCGTGCGCAGCGTCAAGCTTGAGAATCTGCAGGCTGCCGCTCGGCGCGTCGAGCACTACATGATCTACTTCGGCCCGCTCGATCCGGCCAAGATCGCGATCGCCGAAACCCACGATCTCGTCATTCTGTACTCGTGCGATCCGTCGATCACTCGCAGCGTTGTTGCCGAGATCCAGGACGGCATCGACCCCGAAGATCCGCGCGACGACGTGATCGTGCTCGGCTACGTCAACGTCGGTGAGGACGACCGAACAATCGGGATCAGCGACGGCGATCTGCTACTCGAATCGCGGTTCGTCGGCGACGGCAGCGGTCCACGGCTCGATCCACGCGGTGCCGGCGCTGCCGGCCAATCGCTGACCGGCCTTGATCCGCTCGGTCTGCCTTCAGTCAGCGGCGGCTATGCCAGCTACTACCTCGACGACAACTCGCTCGAGACCAACGGCATCGGCGATGGCCTGCCGGATCGCAACGGCGTGACCGGCGCCTGCTACGTCAACATGGGGGACCCGGCATGGTTCACCGCGCTGGACGAGATGCAGTGCGCATCGGCCGACGCGCGCAACGGGTTCCGCGAGCTGTTGACACTCGACTACGGGCTCGGGCTCGGCTGCGATGGCGTCTACCTCGACAACGTCGATACCTGCGCGCCAAACACCTACACCGGGCCGGGTGATCCCGATCAGGCGGAGTTCGAGTGGACTGCCGCTGGCTACGCCGGATTGGTCGACGAGTTGCGCACGCAGTATCCATCGTCGCTGATCATGCAAAATCGGGGACTGTTCTTCTTCAATCCGGAACTCGATCACTATGAGCTGACAACGCGCTCGGACATCGACTTCCTGAAGATCGAAAGTTACCGGCTCGACCGCCAGACGGGCACCGAGTTCGACGCCTACACCTTCGCCGACAACAAGTTCAACTTCGCTCCGAAGGTGCAGGCCGAGGCCTACCGCCAGGACGGCTTCCAGGTGCTGTCTCTCGGTTACGCGGAGGGTCCAGGCATCGACTACAACACCTTGCTCGGCACGTCGACGGGCGGCTTGTCGACCTTGCAGCAGGACATCGTCGAAGCGCAGAACCTCGCTGGCTTCCGCCACTATCTGCTCGACAACGCCGGCTCGATCGTCAACCAGTTCGTGCGGGACCAGGCGGACTTCAGCGATACGACCGCGCCGGAATGGACCAGTACCTACAACGTCAACAACCCGGGTTACCCGACGCCGCCGACAGCGGCCATCCCGCGGGTTGGCGTGCAGCAGGTTGTCGCGGACGTCGAGGCGGTCAAGGTGCGCTGGGACGTCGCGCTGGACCTCAATCCGGTCCGTTACGTGCTCTACTACGACGACAAAGATTTCAACTTCAACGATGGCGACGAGAAGGCGTTCAAGAATGCCACTCGCGTTGAGTTGCTAGCCGACATCGGTTCCAGCTATGCCGGGGGTGTCGGTCCCAATGTCTTCCCCTACGAGGCGATCATCACTGGGCTGAAGAAGAACAAGGCCCACTACTTCTGCATCCGTGCCATCGACAGCGTCGGCAACGAAGACAGCAACCAGGTCGTATTGTCGACGACGACCCTGAGTCAGGAACTCAGCATGGCGGTCGACGGCGACTTCGACGACTGGGACGACGTGCCCAAGCTGTTGAAGGACAAGAAGACCAAGGATGACTCGTCGGGTCCCGACTGGAAAGAGATCCGGGTCATCAACGACACCGTCAACCTGTACCTGCACGTCAAGACGCACGACCGCTTCAACCTGGACGGCTCGCCGGGCTTCTTGAGCTCGCAGCTGAAGATCTTGATCGACGTCGACAACGATCCGTTCACCGGCTTTGCCTTCAGCAACATCGGTAGCGAACTGATGGTCAACGGCGACCAACTGATCGCGCAAGCAATCGCCCAAGAGGATGCGGGGGTGCTGCAGGCTCTCTCGGTCAATCCGACGAGCGACAGCAAGGAGTTCGAACTGGCGGTGCCGCTGGCGGCGATTGACAGCGCGTTCGGTGGCTTGGCCGGCACGGTCCGACTGATCTTCATCGATGCCGATTCGGGCGACCTGGCGCCGGACAGCGGCTACCTGGAATACAAGATCGCGCGGTAGTTGGTAGCCGGTGTCAGCCGTGCGCCGCGAGGAAGTAGATCACCAGGCCGAAGATCGCCAGCATGGTGACCGTCTCGACCCAATTGACGAATCCGTCGTCTTGCACTGCTTTCCACAGGATCAGCATCGGTGGAAACGCCAGGATGATGACCGAGGTGGTCTCCAGGTCAATCGGCAACGCCAGCTCGGATGGCTGCGCGGTGATCCCGGTTTGGGCGAAGAGGCCGATCAGGATCAGCACCATCGGCAACACCACGAACGGCACCTGGGTCACGGCACCGGACACGTTGGCCAAGGCGATGTCATACATGCCTTTGGCGTGTGCGGTCGCGATCATCGCAGTTGCGCCAGCGGTAGCGAAGACGCTGAGGATTAGTGCGCCGAGCATTTCTGAGTAGCCGGCCGCAGTCAGAGAACCGACCAGGATGTCGGCGAAGTCACCGACTGCGTGACCACCGATCACCGCCGTCACAATGCCTAGTAGGCCATAGCCGACGATGGCTGCCATCGACGGCATTCCGCCGGGTTGCGGTTCGGGTTGCGGCTTCTGTTTTTCGCCGTCGCCTTCGGTGCCGTCGCCTTTGGAGCTGTCACCGGAGAATCGTCTGACCAGGCGAAAGACCGCTACCACCTGCACGGCGAGCAGCGCGCCACCGATGACGTAGAGATCCGTTGAGGTCAGCGCGACCTTACGTGTTGAGCTGTCGCCGTCGCCGAACACGTACATGAGCATCATCAACAGGCCCATCGCCATGAAGGCTCCGCCAGCGCCGGCGTACAGGTCGGTGGATAGCTTGACGAGTGGCTCGGGCAACTTCGCGTGACCGGTCTTGTCGCGCGGTAAAAGACCGCTGTAGACACCGAAGGTCATTGCCCCGACGTGCAGAGTGAACGCGACGACGATGAAGCCGACGCGCGGTTCTTTGGCGATGACGAAGCCGAGCATCACCAGCTCAGGAATATTCGACGCAAGCCCGGCCATTGTGCCGGCGACGAACTTGTTCAACCGCAGCCGCGCAGCGATTCCCTCGACGCACTTGATCATCGCCTCGCACGAGCCAAACACGACGGCCAGTCCACCGATTGCTAGCAGCGAAGCGGACAGCCACGGGGGCCCCGCCTCGGCGTGGTGTAGTGCCATGGCCGCGCCTATTGCAACGCCCCCCGCGACCATGATCTTGATCCAGAGAGTTCCTGCTGTGCCGCCTGCCATGGCGGAAGATGTTAGGCAGCCACGCTGCGTCGAGCGACAGCAAAGGATGGCGAGGGCGCGATGCGTGCTGCCCGCTCGCGGCCTGACCAGCGCCTGCGATCAGCAGGATTCGCTAGCGAGGCGCCGCGAGCACCGAGTTTGGCGGTGGGATTGGCGTCGCCAGACGATCGAGAGGGGTGCGGGTCACACACGGCACGAAGCCGTGGGCGCGGCTGTTGGCAACAGCGAGGTCGACGTTGTGCTCGCGCAAGGCGTAGTCGAGAGTGAATACGGAGAGTCCGTGATTGCGGGCGACAGCGAGCCGTTCACAGAGACGCGCTGTTGACCATTCGCCGGTAGCGGGAGCCGCAATGTCGCCGGCATCGCTGGCTTGCCAGTCGACACCGGCCATGCCGCGAAACGAGACATCCTCCTGCGACAGCGCATCAATGACCTGCATCACGTCCGGGTTTCGCTCACAAAGAGCGACACCGTTTTGGGCAATCATGACGAACAGTGGCTGCCTGGCGCGCGCGTAGGTGCGCAAGTCCGTCAGCAATCGGACCATCTCCGCAGCAGGGTCGACGCCGGCGGCCTTGGCCGTTGCCACGACCTGTGGATCGTCGAATCCGAGCACCCAGTCCAAGTAGACGCCTTCGAAGCCATCGTCGAGAATCTGGTCCAGTAGGGAGTCAGGCGTGCCATACAAACAGCGCCGCCACGCGGGATCCCAGAACGCAACCGGGTAGTTGCCCTGCCAACCATCGGGGTCGAGGCCGACCAAAAAGCTGGGCGATCCGCGCCGGTCGGCGGTCGGTGCCTGCCAATCGCTGCGCCAGTACTTTCGGTAATCCTCGGCCTGGCCAATGTTGAAATAGGCGAGACAGCGCTTGTTGGGCAAGGTCGCGCCGGGGCTTTTCTGGAGGCGCGCGACGAGGGCCTGTGTCGCGAAATCCGACTGTCCGCGTTGGCTGCGCATCGGTTCGATGACCACCATGTCGACACTGGCCTTCTCAAGTTGATGCACCGCCTGCGGATCGTCGAGCCCCTGCAGCTGCATGGTCCAGTTTTGGACATGTTGCAGCACCGGAATGTCGAGTTCTGGAACAGTCGACGGCACCTGCCTGGATCGGCATGCAGGTAACGCTAGCGCGACTGCCAGAAACGCGGCCCAAGGTTGCGCGATGACGGTGTCAAGGCGCGCGTAGGTCTTTGTCGATTCAGGCTTTGATGGCTTAGCCCATCCCGTTGCATGTCGCGTCGTTGTCATCATCTGTTGAAGAGTACCGTTCTGCTCGCATGGTCTATCGGCTGTGCGGCTGCCGTCGCCCAATCGGCGCCGGTGCCGCCTGCGCCTGCGAGCGAGTCCGCTCGTGTACTGACAGCAGATGCGGTGGTGATTCCGACCGAGGTCGTGATGCTCGTCGCGAAGGTCACGCAGGACCTCGAACATGCCCACGCGGACATGCCGTTCACGTTGCTGCAGATGCCGTTGAACTACCACGGCATGCGGCTCGTCGAGCATGCGTACAGCGACGGGGAGCTGCCTGACGTCGATCCAACGCGCGTGCGTGCGGTCGGAACCTGGTTGGCGGCCAATGACGAATTGCCCGACTGGGTCTGGCCTTGGTTGCAACGTCAGCCGGCACACGTGCGCGTCCTGCACTTGGGCAGCTTGCAGCCGCTCGCGCGCGGTGACGACGGCCAACGACTGCGCGCGCACTTGCGACGCTTCGGCCTCGGCTACGACAATCAAGTGGTCGCGGACCCGAGCCGGATCAAAGTGCGCCTTCCGCATCCCGATCACTACCCGTTCGAATCGAAGCCAGTCTACAGCCGTCTGCACCTCGGTCCGTGGAATACCGATCAAGACAACACCGTGTGGGTCGCGACCCAAGATGTTCGCAACCCGCGGCGAGAACGCGTGCCGGTTGTCACCGGGTCCTGGGGCGGCATCGGTCTGCAGCCGTGGTTCGTGCGAGTCGGCGGTGTCGAGATGGACCGCCGCTGGTATGCCGATCCATTTGCGTTCTGTCGACAGGCGTTGGGCCTCGATGGCGTGCCTGCTGCCGATCCTAGCGTCTGGAACGGCCGCCGCATGTTCGTGTTGCATGTCGACGGGGACGGCTTCGAGAGTGCTTCGACGGTGCGGCTCGATAGCAACTGCGGTGCGGTGTTCCGCGATCGAATCGTGGATGAGTGGCAAGTGCCGATGACGATCAGCTTCATCGTCGCATCCTTGACCGACGAGATGCAGCCGGCCAAACCAACGGCGCGCATGCGCGTGGCGCGGGAGATCGCCGAGCGAGCGTGGGTAGAACTGGCGAGCCACAGCGTTTTGCATCCACTGAACTGGCGGCGCGAACTGCACCCGCGATCCTTGCCGCGCTCGGTAGTCTGGTATCGCGAGCTGAACGGCTACGTGCACGGAATGGCTGCGGAAGTCGGTGCGTCGATCGCATTCATCGACCAGTGGCTGGCGCCGCCCGCAAAGCGCTGCCGCGTCATGCTGTGGTCAGGTGCGGCTAACCCTACTCCCGATGCGATCCGGGCCGTCTCGGATGCTGGTTGCGTCAATCTCAACGGTGGTCTGTTCCGCTGCGATGCACTGCACGACTCGGTCGGCTACGTCTCGCCATGGGGACGTCAGATTGGCGACCAGTGGCAGACGTTCGTGGGCGCGCCCAACGAGAACATCTACCCCGGCTTCTTCACGACCATGCCAGGTGCTTTCGGGCATGTCACGCAGACGATCGAGCGCACCGGTGGCGAACGGATCCTGAAGCCGGCGAACGTCTATTGCCATTTCTATTCGGCGGAGCATCCGGCGCGTTTGGCCGCACTCGAGCAGTTGCTCAAGCGCTGGATCGACGAGGAGGAGACCGTGCCGGTGTTCGCATCGACCTACGCGAAGGCCGTGCAGGATGCACAGTATTCGTGCGAAGTGCTGCGCACGGCGAGTGGCTTCCGTTGGCGCGGTTTCGGGAACTGTCGGACGCTGCGCATCGAAGGGCTGAGTGACGCTGTCGATTGGGAAAACAGTCGCGGGTTGCTTGGCATGCGGCGACTGGGTGATCGTTTGTTCCTGCACTTGGCAGCGAGTGATGGCGAGATTGCGTTCGCAGCTGGCGCCGCAGCATGGCTACACATCGAGCACGCCGACTGTGGCTTGGCGCGCGTGCGCCTTGCGCCGCGGGAACTGCGATTCGATGCGAAGGGATTCCGTGCCCGTCGCATCGTGATCGCTGGCGCCCCTCCGGAGGCCAACCTGAGGGTGGCGTTCGACGGTCACGAACGCCTGATCACTTGCGACTCTGATGGTCGTTACGTTGTCGAACTGCCCGGCGGCGGCACTAGCGAGGTGCGGGTGTGGCGGCCGTAGTCCTGACACGGACCCAGATCGCCACCTTCGCGTGGGTGATCGTGCTGAGCACGCTGCTACTGCTGGCGGTGCCTTCACCGTATGCACCGGGTGTTGCCGTGGACCGGCATACTGGTTCTCCGGTGCTCAGTGCCTGGCATCGTTTGCAGGATGCTCGCGGCAGTGGCGAGGTCGACGTCGTGATCGCCAAGCTGGCTGGCGACGACCCGCAATCCGGACATCCATTGCTCAAGGGCATTGTCGAGCTGATGCAACGTGAGTTGCTGCCGCTGCACCTCCGCATGACGGGCGACGTGCCTTCGGAAGCAGCGCTGCTGTCGCGCGCGTTGCTTGCAGCTGCGGACGATCGCACGGGCAAATCGGTTGAGCACTTCTTCCGCGATCTGCCACCCGGTTCGACCGGTTTGGATGCGCAGGCCGCCGAGTTACGACGACGCATCGACCGTGAGCCTGCGCCGGGCGTCGAGGAGTTGCTGGAGCTGAGCTCGGAGTTCGCTAGCCGTGGCCGGCAGCGTGCGCACTGGCGTTGGTTGACCCGCACGTTCGGGCTGTATCCTTCTGAGCCGCAGGCAGTCGATGGCCTGATCGATATCTGCATTGCGCACGGTCTACTGACCCAGGCATTGGCGGTGGCGAACGCCAGTGGCGCAGATCGAAGTCGAGATCACGACCACCTGCGGATCCGCGCGAAACTGGGGTCTTGGCTCGGTCGCAGCGAGGTAGAAGTCGCGGCGCTCGAGCAGCTCGTGGCTCTCGAAGAGTTGCCTGCCGATCGCAGTCGCCTACTCGAAATCTATGCCTTCTTGCGCATGCCAGACAAGGCTCTGCCACATGCGATTGCGTTGGCAGATGGCGCCGCGGAGATCTCCGAGGCAGAGGTGGCCGCGAACACCGCCTTCGTTTCCGGCTACGTCGATGAGGGCTTGTCGATGTTGACCCGGGCGGCTTCGCGAGCGGTTGACCCAACGCCCTGGTTGCAGCGAGTGGCCGAGCATGCGCTGCACGATCTGCGCGTGGACCGTGCCACCGCCGAACTCGAACGAATGGTTGCGTTCGACTCAGGTCAGGAAGATCACGCGCTCGAATCGCTCTATCGCCGAACCGACAAGCCAGAGTTGTTGGCAGACTTATTGGAGCGACGTGTGCTTCGCGAACCAGCCAACGCAAAGCTCTGGGACGAAGTCGTTGGCCTGCGCTATGCACTCGGGCAGTCGCGGCAGGCTCGGCAACTGGAAGTTCGCCGCAACGCCGCGATCGCGGATCCGCAGGCGTTTCTCGAGACGTTGCCGTCTGACGTTCGCGCCCAAGCCACTGCGATTCGTCGTCAGGCACTCTCGATGGCACTGGCTGCGGACCAAGATGCCACCTTGCTCGGCAACGTGCTCGAGCGACTGCGTCCGTTCTTGCAGGAACCACAATTCCGCGATGCCGCCGAGGCGCTGCTGATTCGCTATAAGAACGATCCGGCTGCCAGATCGATGCGCGTCGAGATGGTCGATCTCGGGCGCACGCCCGAACAGTCGACGCTTGCCGCAGCCGACCTTGCGGCGACGTATCCCGACGATGTCGAGCTGATCGGTTTGTGGGTCGAGCGCGCTAGCTGGGCCGGCATGACGGCTGCCGAAGTCGATGCGCGCAGGGCCTTGCTGAAGCTACAACCGCATGACTTGAACAACCGGCATGCGCTCGCCGACCTACTCGCGTTCGCTGGCGACACCGAGAGCGCCGTGCCGCTCTGGCGGCAATTGGTCGACGAGGAAGGCATCGTCTCGGCAGCTGTTCCGATGCTCGTCGAGAGCCTGTTTGAGCTTGGTCGCGAACCGGAGGCTTTGCAGCTGCTTGAGCAGTTGGCGACAGATTCCGCGGCTACCAACGCCCATCGCATGCGTGCAGCCGACGAGCTGTTTTATCGCCGCAGCTATGATCGCGCCAAGGTGCTCTACGCCAGCTTGCTGCGCGAAGAACCGACGCACCTTCACGCGCTGCTGCGGCTGGGACAAATCCACGCCTGGTCCAACGATCCCGTGGTGGCACGTGGTTACCTCGAGCGCCGGTTGGCGGCGAGCGAACAAGATGGCGCGCTCGTGCGCTTCTACCTCGGCGAGTCTCTGTGGGTGACCGGAGAACCTGCACGTGCGCGACAGTTGCAGGTCGAAGCCCTCGCAGAACTCGAAGGCCTGACGGCTCCCGATTTCACCACCCGAAGCATCATCGCCACGATGCTCGCACGGGTTGGGCGAAATCGGGAAGCGGTGACTGCGTATCGCGACCTGGTCGCCCACAGCCCCCGCGATCTGGACCTGGTCTTGGACTACGTCGATGTGCTGGTCACCGAAGGCAAGCTGGATATGGCGGTGTTGCTACTGCAACACGGCGCCTCCCTGGACGCCGACAATCAGCGCCTGCTCCGCCTGCTCGGCGAACTGGAAACGCAGCGCGGCAACACGCGAGTTGCCGAGCAAGTCTTGACGCGTGCGATCGAACTGCACGGTGCAGACGCAGGCATCTCCGCCGATCTCGGCGGATTGCGCTACCAAATGGGCGATTGGCGAGGTGCGCTGGCGAGCTACGAACGATGGTTGCAGCTGCAATCCGACAACCAGGTCGCACAACGCGTCGTCGGCGAACTGCGTGACAGGTTGGCTGCTACCGTCGTGCCCAGCGGGCGCTCACTGAGTTTGGGCGACGATCGCGTGCGCGAAGCGACAATCGGCGCGATCGTGCCGATCGACAACACCTGGCAACTCAATCTTCGCGCCGGCCACGCGGAATACACGGGTGCGGCCCAGGCCTTCGCTGGTGCGAAGCGCACGACGAAGGTCGGGATCTTGGACCTCGCCGCAGAAGCCAACTACGGCGACTCGATGCGATGGGGATTCGGCATGACGGCGGCCCCGGGAGCACCGGGCAATCTGGCGCTCGGCGGTTTCGCGACCGCCTACTTCGCGGACGCGGTGCCATTCGCATCGCTTGAGCTGCGCGGCTACTTCAACGAGCTGTGGACCGAACCAGCGGCAGCGCCAGCCCTGAACGGGCGGCGCAGTGGGCTCGATGCGCAGCTCTACCGTCAGCTGCCGGCGGACTTTTGGTTTGGTGCCGCTGGTGCGGTGGAGCGACTCTCGATCGATCCTCCTCTGAGCGATCCATTCGCGGATCTGCGTTGGCGCGGCGAGGTGACCTTCGGCCGGCGCTTTGTCGGCACCGAGCTCGCAGTTGCCTCGCGGTTTCAGCCGCGGCGCGTACCATCCCGGCCGAGTTCTCCATTCTTGTTTGATGATGCCGAGAACGGCGAACGTTGGGCGGTCAGCGCCTGGGCGTCCGTTCAGGTGATGTCACTGATAGGAGACGCTGACTTGCCGGCGTTGTTGCCGATCGCCGACAGCGACCAGCAAGCTTTCGTTGCCGGGCGTGTCGATCACCGCCTTGCGCCGGGCTTGGGTTGCTCCGTCTCGGGCAATGTTGGTGTCGACCTGGATGATGGCGAACAGATCTGGGGCGCCAATGCAGCGCTGACCTGGCGACCTCGACCCTTGGTCGAATTGAGTGTCGCGTTGCGCCATGCGTCGGCACTTGGACGTGCCGGTGGCGGCGAAGTCGACGAGTTGCACGTCGAGGGGGTATTGCGATGGTGAACGTGACCCCAGAACAGCAGCAGGTCGTTGTTGAGGACACGACATCGACGACCCCCGCGAGTTTGGTTCCTCTGGCGAATCAGCGCGTGCACGTAGTGACCGAGGTCGCGACGTGGTTCGTTGTGCTGGTCGGTATCGAGTTCTTTACGCGCGGCAACGGTATCGGATTCGTCGGTATCGAGCCCAACCCGCTCTGGTTCCCGGTGGTCTGGGCGGCGCTGCGAGGAGGCCTGGTGATCGGGTTGCTCACCGCGTTCGCGGCCGCGCTGCTGCATGCCATTGGCTACGCCACGATCGTAGGCTTTGATCAGAGTCTGATCGTCGACCCGGCCGTGACCTGGCCACTCGGATTGTTCGCCGGGGTCGCGTTCCTGGTCGGGCAGGCGCGCGACAAGATCGATTCAGATCGGCGCTTTGCGCGTCACCTCGCGACCAAGTGGCAGCACGAGGCTGAACAGCAGCAAAGCGACCTCGACATGCTGCAGCATGTAAACCGCGAGTTGAAGCGACGCGTCTTCGATCGATCGTTCGACTTCCCGAGCGTGATGTCGACGGTGGCCAGCTCAACGGATGGGCATGCCGAGAAATCGTTCGATGTGCCGCTCGGCATGTTGGTCGACTTCTGTGGAGCAAGCAAATGCTCGGTGCTCTACGTGTTGCCCGACGGGGTCATCGACCTGGCGGCGCATCGCGGTTGGGACGAAGACGACATGCTGACGCGCCTGCAGTCGATGCGTCACAACCATCGTGTCCAGAGGGCTCTGGTCGAAGCGCGGCCAATCGTCACGCTCAGCGATACCGATGTCGAACGCAGCGGCCCGTTGTTGGTCGCGCCGCTTGCGGACGCGTCGGGGGTCATCAAGGCTCTGCTGTGTATCGATGATCTGCCGCCGGCTCGCTTCGATCAGTCAACGGTCAGGACGTTCCTGGGAATCGCGACCTGGGCTGCGACCAATTTCCGACGCATCGACCTCGGCGGTGTCAGTGAGGAGACCTGGCAGTCGGTGCAGCAGATGCTGAATACCAGCAAGGTCATCGGAACTCCGCAGGCGCTCGCCGAGCGCATCTTCTTGGAGGATGCCCGGCGTACACGCTACGGCGTCGAAACCGTGTTGGTTGCGGCACGCATGGTCGACGCGCGCAGCGGTAAGGCGGAATACGCCGAAGAGCTGGAGAGTTACCTGAGCAAGGTGATCACCTCGGCGATGCGGCTGACGGATGACGTGTTCCGTTTTGGTTTCGCCGGCTGCTACGTGTTCGTCCTCACCGCGTGCAAGACAGAGCACGCCGATATGGTGCTCCGGCGCCTCCGTGAACGGTTCCAAGCACGTGCCGTTGGCGAACTGGAAAAGGTCGACCTGTGCATGTTCGCGCCAGGTCAGGACGCAGCGAGTCTGACCGCACTCCTGCCAGCGATCACCGAGCACTTCTTCGGCGCCCCGACCGCTGGCCTCGAGGAGCGTTGCCCCGTGCCGGAGCCATGCGCGCAGCGCAGCGGCAACGCCAAGGACTTCGTCCGGCGACTACGGCTCGAGATGGACCTGGCCGAGCGACTCAAGTGGGACCTCAGCGTTTGCGACTTCCGAGGCGGCGAGGAGGCGTTCGGCGTCGGCCCGATGATCGCACGGCACCTGTGGAACATGGTCGGCAAGCTGTTGCGCGTGACCGACGGCATCTACGTGTTGGGCCCGAATCGTTGCATCGTGCTGTTGCCGTGCACAACGTGCCTGGACGCAACCCGCATCTGGCAGCGGCTGGACGAAGAACTCGGCAAGACCCTGCCTGATGGGCGCTACGAGACCGTCCAGTCCGATTTCTTGGCGCTGACCGATATCGATGCCAAGGCCGCATTGATGCACTTGATCGGCACGTCGGATGCCCAGGCGCAGCCTACGTTCGAACCCATGCTGAGCGACAACGAGCTCGGCTATCTGTCGTTCACGGACAGAGAGTTCTCAAGCATTCAGGAAAACACCCGTTTCAAAGATGGCGAGATGAGCAACCCTACCGACGACACGAATTCTGACGAAGATGGCGAGCCGCGCCTGGCTGGCCAACAGCGTGCAACCGCGGTGCCGGAGTTCAGCGACGTGCCGGATCCAGAAGTCGTTCACGCGCTGGAGGCGGTGCTTGGCCAGGATGACGAGTTGGTCCAGGCTTCTGAAGAAGAGTCCGACCCAAGTGAAGAGCCGGAGCAGTTCCAGTCGCCGGGTCTCTCGGTTGATGCGACTCCGCTTGCGTCCGAGGCACGTAGCCAGGGTCACCTTGAAGCTCATCTTGCTGAGGCTGCCACGGCGATGCGTAGAGAGGCCGAGGAGATGCACCGGCAACTCAACCGCGAAGCCATGTCGCTGCGCGAAGAGATTGGCGCGGCGACAGCGGCGCTTCGCGAGCAAACGGCCAAGACTCGGCCCGCCCAACCTGCACCCAACCACAAGGCCGCCATCGAAGAACTGCTCGATGCTGCGCGGACCCAGCTTGCCGAGAGTCTACGTGGCGAACTCGATCGTTCGATGGCAGCTGCAGCTGACAAGGCACGCGAACAGGAACAGGTTATTGCCGAGCTTCGGCAAGAGCTCGCACGCGTTGTCGACGTTGTCAGGGAGGCGTCGGCTAAGCGGCCCCAGCAAACCGAACAACCCGAACACTCGGAACAACCCGAGCGCGGGCTGCCGGTCAACGATCCCCACGCCGGCGAACGTCCGCGAGAGAATCTGGTTGACGAGCCTGGCGTGCGCCAGGTCGGAGCGCGCGCCGTCGACGAGTGGAAGCTACAGATGGATCAAGCGGTTGCCGCCATCAGAGTCGATGCTGCAAGCGACCTACGCGAGGAGTTGGAAGCAATGGGCGCAGGTATTCGAGCAAGTGAGGGGCATGCCCTGCAGTCAGAGCTCGATCGTCGGATCAAGGCGATCCGCGACCATGTTGGCGAGCAACCGCAGCCAGATCCCGAGCCAAACACGTTTGCTGTGACATCGAGTTCAGCGACTGCACCGAGCAACCCGCAAGAAGAAGTTGGCGCCATGTTCGATGACATGCGTGCCAAAGCTCTTGTCGATCTCCGTGCTGAGCTGGAGCTGTCGGTTGAGCAAGTCCGCCAACACGCGATAGAGGTCGCACGAGCGGCAATGGAAGCGGAGGTCACAGAGATTCGTGAGCTAGCGAGCCAGCGGCTCCGGGTCGAGCTTAACGACGCTGCAGACGATCTCCGTGCCGACCGGCCCGTGACGGCGGCAACGGTTCATGGTGAGGCAGTTGATGAATTGAGGCAGGTGCTCGAGAGCGAAGCCTCGGCCATCCGCAAGCAGGCGGAGAGTGCCCTGCGCGCAGAGCTCGGAGCGGCTGCCAAAGGCATCGCACAGCAGACCGACGGCTTCATGCGTCGCGACTTGAATGCGACGGCCGCCGAGATCCGAACCGCTGCCGGCAAGGCGCTGGGCGACGATCTGCTCGCGACGAGCACGGCACAACGCGAACAGGCCAACGAAGAGTTGCGGCAGAGCCTTGAGAGCGAGGCGTTGGTTATCCGCGAACAGGCAGAGAGTTCCCTGCGGACGGAGCTCGGAGCCGTTGCCCCAGGCATCGCGCAGGAAGCCGAGCAACACCTGAAAGACAAGCTCGGCGTTGCGGCTGCGGCACAGGGCGAGCGCGCGATCGAAAACCTGGCACAAGAGATCGAAGCACTCGCGGCGGATAACCGCAGCAAGGCCGACGAGCTCATGCGTCGCGACCTGAATGCGACGGCCGACGAGATCCGAACTGCTGCCGACAAGGCGCTGTGCAACGATCTGCTCGCGACGAGCACGGCGCAACGCGAACAGGCCAAAAAGGAGTTGCGGCAGGGACTCGAGGGCGAGGCGTTGGCGATCCGCGAGCAGGCAGAGAGTTCCCTGCGCACGGAACTCGGAGCCGTTGCCCCAGGCATCGCGCAGGAGGCCGAGCAATGTCTGAAGGACAAGCTCGACGTTGCGGCTGAGGCACAGGCCGAGCGCGCGATCGAGAACCTGACGCAAGAGATCGAAGCACTCGCGGCGGACAACCGCAGCAAGACCGACGAGCTCATGCGTCGCGACCTGAATGCGACGGCCGACGAGATCCGAACCGCTGCCGACAAGGTTCTGTCCGACGATCTACTTGCGACGAGCAATGCACAACGCGAACAGGCCAACGAAGAGTTGCGGCAGGGCCTCGAGAACGAGGCGTTGGCTGTCCGCAAGCAGGCAGAAAGTTCCTTGCGCACGGCGCTTGGAACGGCTGCCGAAGGCATCGCACAGGAAGCCGAGGAACATCTGACGGAGAGACTCGGCGCTACGGCTGCGGCTCAGGGCGAGCGCGCGGCCCAGAACCTGACACAAGAGATCGAAGCACTTGCGGCAGACAACCGCAGCAGGGCCGACGAGCTCATGCGTCGCGACTTGAACGCGGCGGCCGCCGAGATTCGAACCGCTGCCGACAAGGCGCTGTCCGACGACCTACTTGCGACGAGCAACGCGCAACGCCAACAGGCCAGCGAAGAACTGCGACAACAACTCGAACGCGAGGCCGCTGGGGTTCGCGAGCAGGCGACAGGAGCGTTGCGTTCCGAGCTCGATGACGCGGCGCGCGCCCTCACCCAGGGTGCAAGCCAGCTGTTGGCCGAGAACCTCGGCGAGGCTGCTTCGGCCCATCGCGAGCAAGCGAGCGAAACCCTGAGCAAGGACTTGCAGGCTGCAGCCGAAACGCTCGGGAAAGACCTCGGTGAGCAGCTTGCGAACAAGGTCGAAACGGACGTCGCTGCCGTTCACGAACGATCCACCGGCGAACTGCGCAGCGACCTCGAAGCCACCGTGGCCTCGATTCGTGCCTCAGCTGTCGAAAGTCTCAATAGCCTCCTGGATCAAACCGCGGGCGAAAGGCTTGCTAGCGCCGCCGAGCGGCTGTGTCACGAACTAGAGGGCTTCGTCGCTGGGATCGATCAGGGCACGCTTCCGGTGGACGCCGTCGTCGAATCGCATGCCGATGACAATCGCGAGCGTGAAGAGCAGTGGACGCGGTTGCATGAGCGCATGGTCGCACTGAAGGCTGGCTTTGATGCGATCAAGCTGGATGCCGGAGCTTCACTGCCTGGTGGGTTCGCCGGTATCGCAGACACGTTGCTCAAGCAGGCTCAGTCCTACGCTTCGGCCAATCGTTCCGGCAGTTCCAATGTTCCTGCTGCTCAGGGCGGGGTAGCAAAGCCGCAATGAGCGCACCGAGCGAGCAACCTCGATCCAAGTCCGCCGCGATCCTCGCGTGCATCGTCGGTCTGCTCGCTGGCGGCACCGGAGTGATCGGAGCCATCGGAATGTGGATGGCGCCATCGGTCCCGGAGACGGCCGGCGCGATCGGGCTTCACGTGCTAGCCGCAGTGCTCGCACGGTTCGCGGCTCGGATTGGTGGCGCGATGGCCTGCGAGACCGACCTGGTGCTTGTGCTTGCGTTGGTCGCCCCCTTGTTCGGCCCGGCGTTGGCCTGGAGCCTGATCTTTCGCGGCGCCCCCGGCAAGACACAGAATGCTCATGCTGCCTTCGAAGAGGAACAGGCAGCCGCGCATCGGGATCTTAGCCCCGAGTTGGAGCGCGAGTTGTTGGTGCGCAGTCACGCGCAGGTCCTGCGCCACGGAAGCCTTGAGGAGAAGCGAAACCTGCTGCGGCAACTGACGCGCATCGGCGAGCGGCGCTACCTGCTATTGCTGCGCCGCTTCTTGCGAGATCCCGAACCGGAACTTCGCCTCTGTGCCTATGCCGAGATCGCACGCGAGAGTCAGCAGCGCGAAGAACGCATCGGGCGGTTGCGGCTTGAGGTTGCTGCAATCGATCCTGCCGAGGCCACTGCTCGGGCGGCGGCAATCGCGGAGCTTGCCGAAGCCAATCGCGACTACGGCACGAGTGGCTTGGTCGACGAGGCCATGGGCGAATACTGGCTTGAGCAGGCTTGCCGGATTGCGCAGGACGCGATCGATGTGGATGCCTCGTGCCGAGCGGCGCAGTGTGCTTGGGCGTTGGCCAAAGCCGAGCTGGGTGACGTAGAACTTGGGTGGAACGTGGTCTCTGCGTGGCCCGAGGACGTCGAGCCCGAGCACGACCTGGCGCGCGCCGAGTTGGCATTTCGTCGTCGAGATCGTGGCACGTGCATGGCCGTGGCGGATCGGTTCACGTTGCGCGGCATCGAGATGCCGGTCTGGTTGCGAGAAACCGTGGGCGTGCACGACGCGAACGTGCACGGCGGCCCTTCGTACCCCGAGCCAGCATGGGGACCAACCGAAGCGGCGTTCGCGTGCGAAGTGCAGGGGGAGTCATGACCGGCAACGACGATCGCGCGGACATCGTCCTCATTCTCGAGGGCACCTACCCATTCGTCATGGGCGGCGTGTCTTCATGGGTACATCAACTGGTGAGTGAGATGCCGGACCTGACGTTCGGCATTGTGCACATCGCACCACGCGCTGGTTGCTACGAGGCTCCCGCCTACGAGATGCCGGACAACGTCGTATTCGTCGAGGAGTGTGGCCTGATGCCGCCGCGCCGCGCACCCTCGGCAGCGCGCGTGCGTCGCTACCGCGATCGACTTGCGGCCGCGTGGCAGGAGTTGTTACAGCTGCGCGAAGCAGATCCCTCGGTACTGCCGCAAATCGCGATGCAGTTTGAAGAGCTCGCGGCGGATGGGCTGCGCGCCGAAGACTTCGCCGCCGGGCCGGCCTTCTGGGATGCACTCATCAGCTGTTACGAGGCCGAAGCTGCCGAGCAGAGCTTCATCAACTTCTTCTGGACCTGGAGCTTCGCGTGGCAGCCACTGATCGAGCTGTTCTTCCAGCGCGTTCCACGGGCGGGTATGTACCACACGGTGTCGACCGGTTACGCCGGCTTGCTCGCGGCACTCGCAAGCTCGCGTTGGCAGCGCCCGATGATCTTGACTGAGCACGGGATCTACACCAAGGAGCGCCGCATCGAGATCTACTCAGCCAACTGGATTCACGATGGTGCTTCCGACGAGTACGTCGTCGACAGCAAGGCTCCGTACTTCCGGCAGTTTTGGAACCATCACTTCGAGGTGATGAGCCGGTGTTGCTACGAACAGGCAACTCGCATCTTCACGCTCTACGGTCAGAATCGCGACGCGCAGGTGGCCGACGGTGCCAACCCTGAGAAGATCGAGATCATTCCCAACGGAGTCAACGTCGAGGCATTGACGAAAGCACTCGCGGAGGCGCCGCCAAGAGCAGCGGACGCGCCATTCACGGTGGCGTTCATCGGTAGAGTCACGCCGATCAAGGACGTGCGAACGGTGTTGGCGGCGATGCGTCTGGTGGCGCGCGACGTGCCCAACCTGGTCGTGCGCATCCTCGGACCAATGAACGAGGACAAGGAGTATGCCGAGCGTTGTCAGGTCTTCTGTCGCGAACTGGGTCTCGAAGAGACTGTGCGGTTTGAAGGCGCGGTCGATGTTCGTTGCGAACTGCCGCAAGTAGATCTCGTACTTCTGACCAGTATCTCCGAAGCCCAACCCCTCGTGATCTTGGAGGCCGGTGCGGTCGGCGTGCCGGTTGTCGCCACCGACGTGGGTAGCTGTCGCGAACTTCTCGAAGGTCGCACGACCGCGGATCAAGCCCTGGGAACTGGCGGCATGCTGACGTCGATCGCATCTCCCGGTGAAGTTGCCAAATGCGTGTGCGCCCTCTACGAGGACCCGGATCTGCGCAAGCGCATGGGGCGTAGCCTGCAGCAGCGTGTGCTCCAGTTCTATGACGAGCACGACATGGTGGATGCCTATCGAGGTGTATATCGGGACTGCCTTGGACCCGTGGAGGTGAGCTGACCTTGGCTGGCATCGGCTTCGATTTGCGCCATCTCGTCGAGCACGAGGGCGGCATGTTCTCTCGCTTGCGTGCGTATGCCGCGGCTGGCGTGATCGCCGCGGGTCCCTGGATCGTGACGATGGCGAGTCTGTGGCTCGTGCGCGTCACCGCGACCTGGTTGAGCAGCTCGCAGCTCGAGAGTTTCTTGTCGATTGTCGGTGCCGTGTTCGCAGCCAGTCTGGTGACGGTCAGTGGGTTGCAGATGGCGGTTACGAGATATCTGGCCGACGCGCTCTACGTGCAGCGCTATGGCGGATTGCTACCTGCGTTCGCCACTTGCACGGCTTTGGTGGCCGCGCTCCAGGCCGTTTCTGGGACTTTGCTCTGCTGGTGGCTGGACTTCAGTCCCGCGATGACGCTTGCGACGGTGTTGCTCTACGTGTCGGTCAGCCTCTCGTGGCTCGGCATGGCGTGGCTGACTGTGATCCGCCAACACGACAAAGTGTTGCTCGTCTATCTCGTCGGTGGCGCCGTGTTCTTGGCGATGCTGATGCTGATCGGTTCGCGCCTCGGGCTTGTCGACGTCTTGACGATGTACGCCGTCAGCAACGGACTGATCGTCGTGATGATGAGTGTGCTGATCGCGCGTGGTGTAGAAGTCGGCGATGTGCGCAGTGGCGGCGTCATCCCAGCGATGTGGCAGCATCGTGTGCTGTTATTGACCGGCACCGTCTATGGCCTGTCGCTGTGGATCGACAAGTGGCTGTTCTGGGTGCTCGATGGCGTGCCGACCATCGGTGCGCTTCGTCAGCACCCGCTGTATGACAGCTGCTTCTATCTCGGCTACCTGACGGTCGTGCCGGCGATGGCCGTCAACCTCGTGCACCTCGAAACGAAGTTCTACGAAGTTTATCGCGCCTACTATGGGGCGGTGACCGGCAACCAGCCGCTTGCTCGCATTCGTCAACTCGGGCAGCGCATGGCCGCATCCCTGCGAGAGAGCGCTGCCAGTCTTATTCGGGTGCAGGGTGGCATAACCGTCGGCTGCGTGGCGTTCGCGCCATGGATCATCGAGGTCGTCGGGCTCCCCGAATACGCGGTGCGCGTGTTCCGGTTCGCATGCATCGGAGCGTTCTGCCACGTGCTGCTGCTGATTGCGATTCTTGTGATGCTGTACTTCGATCGCAGGAAGTCCGCCCTGCGCGCGTGCACGGTGTTCTTGGTCACGAACGCACTGCTTGCCTGGTGGAGTGTGTCCGCCGGTCCCTATACCTATGGCGCGGGATTCGCTGTGGCAGCGCTGGCTGGCTTGTTGGTCGCGTTGTGGGAGCTGCGCCGCACGTTCTCGAAGCTCGAATACCTGACGTTCATGCGCGAGTAGCGGCAGCGTCGCTGCCGGCGATCGGGCTGTCGAGCGATGTGGCGTAGCGGGCGCGAGTCCCGCATAGCGGTGCGCTTCTAGCTAGAAGCGCGACGCGCCTTCCTAGAAGGTGCCGCCGAGCACCGTGTCGACTGCGTTGCTCGACACGATGCCAAGAGCGTTCGCGCCCGGCATGAGCACGAAGTATTGCGAATACAGGTGCTGGCCAAGTAGCGCCGTCTGCGTGTAGGTATGCTCGATGTTGGCACCGCCACTGCCAGTCACGACGGCTTCCGTGATCATGGGATCGACAAGCAGGTTGCAGCCGGGCATGCCGAGGGCGGTGAGCGATTGTGGCAGCGGTCCGCCTGCGGTGGTCTGCTGATTGGACAGGCCCAGAGCGAGCACGACGACGCTTGACGGCGCCACGTTGGGAGCGCGGAACTTGATCGGGTGGTTGACCTCCGGAATGCCCTGCACGAAGTGGTAGGGGGCGTAGTTGGTCGGGCCGCAGGCGCTGCCAAACGTTGTCGATGTGCCAGGCGTGAAGTCGTCCCTGCGCACCAGGTAGAATGCTTCGTAAGGCGAGGTGCCGACGTGGGCGAGGCCCGCTGCGACGCCACGTTGCCAGTTGAGCATCCAGCCTTCGATCTCGATCAGTCCGTAGTTTGAGTGGACGAACGTCAATTCGATGGTGCGCGGGGACTGCTTGTTGACCCGCCCGACCACGGACTGCAGCGCACCACTAGACAGCACGACGGTGCCGGCAAGCGCCGCGTGGGTTTGCTGCTGCTGGACCGTCAGCAGGTTGTCGTTGCGGTGGCTGAAGCGCACCGCGAGGGCAACGTCTCCGGCATGCAGGGACCAGGCGCCGAGGTACTGTTCGGGCATGGTGCTCGGGTAGGTTGGGGTGGCTGGCGACAGGAAGCCGTCATTGGCGTTGATCGTGCTCGGCACCCGTGCGTAGCCGCCGTACGGTGGGTTCGCTACCAAGCCCGGGTTGTCATGATGTCGACCGGCCATATGACCGGAGTAGGTGTCGACGAGTGTGTAGACGAAGCTGCGCCCAACGGTTGGCGTTTCGCGTTGCTCGTCGTAGCGCATGTTTTTGGAACCGCCCTTGATCCAGAAGTGCATCGTCTTGTCGTATGCCATGCCGTTGACGCGGTGCGCGACGCCGTTGTGGTCATAGAACGTGCCGACGCGGCGGTCGATGAGGCCGTTGGCAAGGTTGTTGAGGTGCGTCTGGTTGATGCCTGGCAGGTGGTAGATGTCGAGTGTGCCCGGCCAGCCGTCAAAGCAGATGTTGCGGCGTCCGATCAGCCCGAGCTCCGGCCAGGCTTTTGGCGTCGGTGCGGCGCTGGTGACGATGCCGGCGGAGTAGCCATACTGAATGTAGTCGTAGCCGATCCAGGTGTAGCCGCCCGGGTTGGTTGTGGGGCCCCAGCTGTTCTTGACGATGAAGTGATGATCGTTGGTGTTCGGGCTGCTTCGGTCGTAGCCGACAATCAGCATCGAGTGGCCGCCACTGCCGCCGGCGTTGCTTGCGTGCCAGATTGGGTCGTTGCGATCCCCACGAACATAGAAGTCCCAGACCACTTCGTAGCCGTTTTGCAGCGCGCCCTCGATCATCGCTGCGTTGTTGGGTTGGTTGATGCGTTGAAATCCCGTGGGGTAGTAGTAGCCGGGCGCCCGCAGCGCCGCGCGTGGCAGATTGTTGGGGTCGAGGTTCCACGTGTTGACGTTGCGCTGCGACTGGTAGTGCGTGCTGTTCCAAGCGTGCGGCAGCGTGAACCCGGCGGAGGTATAGGGGAAGTACTGCTCTCGAGGAGCCGCGAGGCCGTCGGTCATCCATTCGAGCACCGCGGTGCCGTTGCCGCCGCCGGTCGCGCCGAGTTGGTTCTCCGTGCGGTCGGCGCCATGGCTCGAGATAGAGTTCCAGTTGGGCTCCAGCCAGAACATCTTGCGCATGTAGTTGACGAACTCTTCCGACAAATCGATCGTCTGGCCAAGGCGGCGATAGCGAGCTTCCACTGCGGCTACAGCGGAAAACGTGATGCACGTCGTGCGGCTGCCCTGGTCGCGAAGCGGCGTTTGCCAGGGCGTCAGGTCGACGACGGCTTGCGAGCGCACGTCCGGCGCCAGGCAAGCTGCGATCAGGGGGGCCGCGAGAAGTGCTCTGGTAAGCGTGTTCATGTTGAGGAGGGAAATGCCATGCGGATTTCGACATCGCGCGCGAACCCAGAAAAAGTTCGAACGGGCCACCGCTTGGCCGTCGCAGTGTCCTGGTGAGCGTCCGGTTGCTGCGCCGTTACGCCGGGGAGGTTGGGGGTCGATCCGGGCGGATTTGCATGGGCGCCCGATCCGTCGGCCTGCTTGCGGTGCGTTTGCGGTCGGGTGCGACGCGAACTACGGCCCAGCAGAACCCGGATCTACTTGGACAGGGTGACGTCGGCGTCTTGGTATTCCCCCGCGCCAAGTTCTAGCGTCACGCTCCGGTTCGCATCGCCCGGCGAGATGAGCACGAGCGCGCAGCCACACTTCTTGCATAGCATCATCTGCGGCCGTCGCGTCGCGCAGAAGCTCGACCGCGAGTTGGCGCTGTGCGTCGCCGTGACGGGTGATGTTCTGTTCGAAGCCGAAGCAGTGCGAGGTCATCGGGCGGCTCCATCTTACTAACCCCGCTGCCGACGGATCGAATGCAGCAAGGCCGTTCCGATTCACGCCGCCGAATGGGACCTGCTGCTGCGAATGCGGCGCACTACGCATCAGGCATCGGTGAGTGGGTGCCTGCGCTGCCAGCTATTCGCTTCGTTGCGTGTTAGATTTGTGCCTGGCACCGTACTGACAAAAACTATCTATGAGAGTCGAGAGCTTTGCTTGTGGTCTCGTTTTGGCCTTCTCGTTGGCAGCGCAGGAACCGGCGCGGGAGCGGGCCTTTGGTCGGGTTCGCGGGGCTGATGGCAAGCCGTGGGGCGGTGCGACGGTGCATCTGTTGCATCGTTCGTATGAAGGCGTTCTTGACGGGGCGTTTGCCGATCACGTTGTTGTAGAGACAGACGAACGGGGGCGCTTCCGCACCGAGTTGTTGGCGGGGATGCCCTACGCTGTCTGGGCGCACGGGGATGTTGTCGACGGGTGTTACCGGTGCAGCAATGTCGTGCAGGATGTCGTGCCGGTTGTCCCGATCGTGCTTGCCGAGGAGGCGTCGTACTATGTGCGAACGTTCCAGTTCGAGCTGCCGGAGCAAGATCGAGGGGAGTTGCGAGTTGAAGCGCGCGGGCGGCTGGGACGGTTGCAGTTGCACGCCACGTTGGTAGCCGACGAACAGGGCACGTGGACGACGCCGCGATGGCCTTGTGAAGGTGTCGGCGCGACGCTGTTCGTCGATGGCTTGCGGCATACGACGTGCACGCTGTCGACGACTGTCAAGGGTGCGCGTCGTCGAGGTGTGTATGGCGGCAGCCCCGCGATCGACAAGGAACAGCCGGATGAGGAGATCGCGAAGCAGCTACGTTTGCTCAGCGTGTTGCCGTGCCAGGCTCCCGACGCCTGGCCGGTGCGCATCGTTGGCGTAGACGGCAAGCCGGTCGCCGGCGCCGAGATCCGGGCGGAGAGCCGGCCGCCTCGCCGCGTGCTTGGAGTCACCGATGAGGACGGCAAGGTGGTCTTGCCGACGGCGCCGTACCGATCCGTTGTGCTGGCGCCTGGTCACGCGGAAGGCAAGCTCGGTGGCGAGGAGATCCGTAGTGGTGGCGGCAAGGTGGCGCTGAAGTTGGTTGCCGGTCGCCAGGTGACAGGCCGCGTTACGCTCGGGGACGAAGGGCTTGCGGGTGCTCCGATTGTGCTGCAGGCATCCATCGGCACAGGCCCGAGCGGCAGTTGGTTCGGCGTCGATCCGCGCCTGTTTCGCGCCGCCGCCGACGGCACGTTCGTTATTCCAGGCCGCTGCGAGCGGTTTCCATTTCGGTTGTCGCTCGTGCTCAACCCACTACAGCGAGCTAGGCTGACCGATCCGGACGGAGCCCCCGTTTGGCCACTTGCCATGCTGTATCCCGAGCGAAAGGGAGCGCCAGAGGATATCGGTGATGTGCGGGTCGATCAGTTGCGCGCCATTGATGTAACCGTGCGTGCTCAGGACGGAACTCCACCAGGATCGATCCGGCTGGTGATGGCACCGATGGGTGACATCGGGCGCAGCGCGCCGCACGAACCAGATGTGCTGCGCACGGATCGTCGCGGTCGGGTGCGGGTGCTCGCCGCGGATCATGGTCGCATGCTGGTCCATGCCACGACGCGAGCCGGGGCCTGCTGGGCCGTCATCGAGAAGGGGCAGAAGGCCTGTGACATGAAGATCGACGCGGCCCATGCGGTGCGCTTTCGCGCCCAAACGCCGGATGGCAAGCCGCTAGTTGGCGCGGCAGTCGGGCTGGTCGCTCCGAACCAATACCTCGGGCAGGACCCAACGCTGTGGGCGGTCGTGAACGTCATCCGCGATTGGTGCATGGTGCATGCCGTGCCCCACAAGAGCGGGCGCACCGATGAAAATGGCTACGTCGACTTGGTGATGCCTTCGCTCGATAGCCCGCTGGATCTGTACGTTGACCATCGCGAGGCGAACATCGAAGCCCGCGTTCAGATGGTGATCGATCGCGAGCGGGATCGAGCACCGGTCGTGCTCGAGGTCAGTCCAAAACGTTGAAGCCTACGATCGCCGTCGTGGACCGGCAGGGATGCGCCTGCACAGACGATCCGCATGGGCGATCCGCATGGGCGATCCGCATGGGCGATCCGCATGGGTGCCCCAGTCGCCGTCGCATTGGTATTGCCGGCGAATCGTACTGACGACGCTGCTTGGTTGCGCGGCTGGTAGGATGCGCCGATGCCTTCCCGCCTCATGTTCGCAGTCGCTGCGCTTCTATCTGCGTGCTCCCTGGCTAAGGCCCCGCGTCCAAATGCGGAGCAACTGGACAACCGCATCCGCGTTCGCGTGGTGGGGCGCGAGTCCGAGAGTGTGCTCAGTGCCGACCACTTTGTGTTCCTGACCGTATGCGGTCCCGACGGCACGCGTTTCGGCAGCCGTTCTCGCATCACCATTGCAACCTCTAGCGAAGGCATCGCACTCGGCTTGTCCGTGAACATCGAGAGGAGTGCAGATCTTGCAGACCTCGCGTTTGAAGAGGTGCCAGATTCGGTGTCGAAGTGGACTACCGACATCGTGCTGCCCACCGGCTACACGCTCTGCTTCGATCCAGGCAGCTACTACGTGTATCGCATCGTCGACTTCGGCAAGACGATGGCAGCGGACCTCAATCCTGAGGTTCGCATCGGAGCCCCTAGCAAAGATGGTGCGCAATACTTCGAGTTGCAACCGAGCGCGGGCCCACTGCTCAAGGTTGCGGCGATGCCACCCGGTTGGCCGCTCAAGTGAGTGCATGCTCCATGAATCGCCGTCACAACTTGCAGCTGGTCATGCTGAGGCCAATTACGGCGACCATCGTCAGTGCATCTCTGTTCTTGGCCGGGTGCGCGGTGCAAGAGCAGCCAAGACCAGAAGCCACCGAGTTGGCTCCATCGACAGCAACGATCGTCGCTGTGCCTGCGCAAATGAGTAACGTCGTGCGCTGTGTTCTTGAGGACACGCGCGGCAGGCTTTGGATTGGTGGCGAGGATTTGTATTGCCACGACGGCACGTCTCTGACCTGCTACGACGTCAGGGACGACCTCGGTAGGAGCGTTACGATCAAGGCCATCGTTGAGGATGCAGACGGCCACATTTGGTTTGGTACGACAGGGGGCCTCACCAAACTCGCTGGCAACCACTTCTCAAGCTATGGTGAGCAACACGGCCTGATCCATCGCGATGTTTGGAGCCTCGCGGTGGACGGCGAAGGGGGACTGTGGATCGGAACCATCGATGGCGTATGTCGCTTCGACGGCAGCGTCTTTGCCCCGTTTGCTGTGCCAGAAGCTGAACCCGATCACACCCGAGGCATCACCAGCGGCAGGATCGTGCATTGCATCATGGTCGATCGGCGGGGACAGGTGTGGTTTGGCACCAATGGCGGCGCGTACATCTACGCCGGAGGTGCCCTATCCAATCTTTCGGAGAAAGACGGGCTATGCAATGACGCGGTTCACAGCGTTCTCGAAGACAGGTCGGGAAACATCTGGTTTGGAACGACGCACGGCGGGATCAGTCGATTCGACGGCGAGCAGTTCTCGAACTTCACCAAGCAAGGCGTTGTCGACGGACAAGAGGTTTGGTGTGTTCACGAGGACCGCTCCGGCAACATCTGGTTCTCCGGCAAGCGGTTTGGGGCGTACCGCTACGACGGCAAGGTCTTCACACACTTCGATGAGCAGCAGGGCTTGGCAACTCCCGGGCTGATGTCCATCCTCGAAGACAATGACGGACGACTCTGGCTTGGTGGCGTGAAGGGTCTCTTCAGGTTTGATGGAGAGTCCTTTGTCCGCGTCACTCGCAGTGGCCCTTGGCATGCGGCCAAGACCTGAGATCGGCATTCCAGCAACTGACGCGCCGATCCGGAGATCTCAGAAGGAGATGTCCCACTGCAAGCGAATGCGGCTCGTCGACTTGTCTTGACCGAGGACGTCGTCGTCTAGGGTCAGGTACGAGTAGTCGAGGGTCAGCTTGTTGTTGTGACCAGCGAAGAACCAGTTGGCACCGATGGTGAACTCCTGGCGCTGGTTGTCGATGCTACGAGTCATCTCGTTCGGTTCGCGCACCCAAGCGTAGCGGGCAGCGAGTTCGAGGGGCTCGGGGAAGCTGTCCCAGATCTCGTTGAAGAAGTAGCCGGCTTGCGAGTAGAGGCCGTAGAGATCGCTTTCGCGACCAGCCATGCCGTAGCCGATGCTCTTGTCGGTGACGCTCTTCCAGTGGAACTCGTTCTGGGTCGAGAATCCCTGGTGCTTGTAGGCAAACTCGGCGACCGCCTGGTGGACCCGGTGCTGCCCATTCATCGCCGTCGCAACGCTGTCGAACCCGTCGAGGTTGCCGCCGCCACCAGAAGACCAGCGGGTTGCCCTGCCTGTATGGGTGGCAGCTGCAAGGGCGAAGCTGGCAGCGGGTTCCTTGGTGCGTTCGACATCCGTCTGCCGCAGCGGCAGGTCTCGTCCGAGGAAGTTCCATTGCACGCGCCCGACGTACATCAGGTGCCGGTCATCGTTGGCTACTCCACGTCCTTCCCCGGTGAAGACACCAGCGTAGTAGAGAAGATCCGCAGCCGTGCCTTTGAACAGGCGACCGCGAGCGCCCACACCCATCTGGCGATCGATGGTGAAGGTGCGGTTGACGATGGATCGTTCGACAAACTGCTGGCGTCCGGAGGAGTCGACGCGCTCACGGTTGTAGTCGATCTTCCACTGTCCGGCGCGGATGCCGAAGGCCTCGGACTTGGCAACGTCGATGCGCCAGTCGATAACCCGAGAACTGGCATTGGCGCTCGAAGCACTGGACGCTCGAGTCGGCTGGAGGTCGACCTCGAAGTAGTACTTCAGCCACGGCTCATAGCCATGGCCGCCGATCTTCATGCGGACGCGGCGGGCTTCGAAGGTGCTCTGGTCGGTGGCCTCGAAGTCGTCCACCTGGCGAGGATCACTCCGGGTTGGGTCGGTGAATCGGAGCTGGGCACGGAACTGCAGGTTCGTCTGGAACTTGCCGTCGCGTGACTCGAGGCGGAACCCCTTGCTGCCGTAGCTCGCCTTGGCCGCGGATTCCTTCTCTAGGTACTGTTCGATCGCGGCGGCCAACTCGGGGTCGACCGGTTTCTGGCCGTTGGCAGAGGGCACAGGGTCCTGACCCAGAAGCAACCCGCACGCCACGAAGAACGAAAAAGCAAACACTCGAATAATTGAAATCACCTTCACCTGGTCCTGACAGTTTCGTGCTGACTTGGAAGGCTGATGACCGTAGGTCGCCTTTGTGTAGATTCGGGGAAGACATCATGGGTCGTCGATGAAGTTCCTGCGGGATCGGCAGTTCGGTGGCCAGCGTCGCTGGGCCGGTAGGCTCCCCTGGGGCCGGGGGCGTTACGGAATGCCGTGGCACTGCAACGCGTGCGCGCTCTGGCCGTTGTCGATCCCCATGTACGCACTTGGGGTTCCTTCACGGTCTGCGCTGCCCCTGGTGGGCGCGATGTTGCTGTTGCTGCTACCCGTAGCAGCGCAACAGCAGGCGCTGCCCAACGCCGCGAAGCACTACCGGCAGGCGATCGCCGAACTGCGCCAGCAGTTTGGTCATGATCAGGAGAAGCTCAACCGGATCGACGTTGGCAGGGGCAACCTGACTCCGGAGTGGCGAGCTGCGGTTGCGAAGGCTGCTGATGTGCTGGCCTTGGTGCGCCGGGCGACTCAGGTGCCACGCTGTGCCTTCCAGCCATGTTCTGCTGGCGGGCTTGCAGAAGTCGGGGCATCTGCTTTCGAGTTTGTATGGCTGCGTCGCCTGACCAGCGCTCACGGTTGGCAGCATTTGCCGAACAACCCGGAAGTCGCCTGCCAGGATGCGTTTGTCTTGCTCGACTTCGCGCATCACCTCGCCAGCGATCCAAGTACGAAGAGCTTCGGGCTGGCAACGGAATGCGAGTGCGAGGCCGCCAGCCTGATGCAAGCGGCTCTCGATCCCGGCCCTGGTGCCCCCAATCACAAGTTGCAGCGATTGTGCCAGAAGCGGTTGCAGCAGCATTCGCAGCGGCGGCTGACGATGGCCGCACTGGCGGACAACCTGATGGCGGAATGCAAGTTGATGCTGGCACAAGAACTGGCGAACAAGGATCGGCTGGTCGACTACCGCGTAATTGAGTTGCTGACCCAGATCTTCGAGCCGTTGCGTTGGGAGAATCCGCCGACCGCCAAGCAGGCCAAAGCCATGCGACGCGCGTTTACTATCAACGTGATGAAGCACTGCGCGGCGCTCCGCAAAGACGACATTGCCGGCAACGAACAACGTGAAGACGCGGCTGTAGCCAATCTCGAGCTGCTATGCCCGTCAATGGTGCGAATCCTAGAGTCGCGGGAGAAGGCGACGGCCGCGCTCGAAGCCGCTTCGAAGCACGCCAAGTAGCCCAGTGCAAGTAGCCCAGTGCAAGTAGCCCAGTAGTCGTCGGGGCAGCCCGGCCCGTCTAAACAGCTATTCGGTCCCTGGCATCGGGTTGGGCCAGCCTCTCATCACCTTCTGGCAAGTTTCGGAGAATTGATGTCGGACGTGGGGCGGGACGACGGATGTGGGGGTAGAGGCGCCCGTGAATGCGGTGCCCGTTGTGCTCATCCCCCGATCCTAGCTGCCGATGTCCATCACTCGCTCAGTCCTTTACCTCGCTGTCTTACCTCTACTTCTGATTTCCTGCAGCAGCAGCGGGGGCGGTGACGACGGCGGCGTCCCGGCCGGCCCCGGCGGCTCGATCTCGAGCCTGACGGCCCTCGACTTGGCGGGAGTCACGATCTCACCGCCATTCAGCGCCGGCACGCTCAGCTACACCGCGACAGTGGCCTCAACGGTCTCTGAGCTGACGCTATCCGCGACCAGCGGCGCCACGGCCTCCGACATTGCGATCAACGGCACCTCGGCCGGCACTGGCAACATCGTGCAGCCGCTTCAGCTCATGCAAGGGCCGAACGTGTTCACGATCACGGTGGTCGCCAACGACCTCTCGTCGAATCGCAGCTACAACATCACCGTGACCCGGGCAGCTCCGCCGCAACTCGACGGGATCTCACTGTCCACCGGCGCGCTGTCGCCGGCGTTCTTGCCAACGACAACTTCCTATGCGACGACCGTTGGCTTCCTCGAATCCAACGTCGCCGTGACGGCGACCGCGGCGGGTAGCGGAGCGACGATCACCATCAACGGTACGCCTGTGGTGTCCGGACAGGCAAGCGATCTGATCCAGCTGGATGAGGGCGCGAACGACCTGCAGGTAGTCGTGCAGAGTGCGCTCGGTGAGCAGCGCAACTACACGGTGACAATCAACCGCCCGGTTGCCAATCAGTTCCTCGAGCGCGCCTACCTCAAGGCGAGCGATGCCGGCGCCCAGGACTACTTCGGCAGCAGGGTCGCCATCGATGGGGACACGATGGCTGTCAGCGCGCAGTCGTGGGACGGAGTGTTCAATGACCAAGGAGCCGTTTACGTCTACCGGCGCATCGCGGGAACCTGGCTCGAGGAAGGCCGGTTGCAAGCGAGTGCCCCGATGCAGAACGAATACTTCGGCCGCGACCTCGCGCTCGATGGAGACACGCTTGCCATTGGAGCCAACCAAGGTCGGGCTTTCGTGTTTGAGCGAACCGGCAGCACCTGGGTCGAGCGAGCGATCATCAACGGCTCCTCATTGACTTCGTCGACACTGGGCCGCGCGCTGGATCTTGAGGGCGACACCCTGGTTATCGGTGACATCGCTGCTTCGATCAGCGGAGTCCCCAGCTCGGGAGGCGCCTTCGTTTACACCCGCAGCGGCACGACGTGGACCGAACGCGCCGTTCTGAGTGCTTCCAACACGGTGGCAGGTTCGGCCTTCGCGTATGGCACGCGTGTCGTAATCGACGGCAACACAATCGTCGTCAGCAGCGTCGGCGATCGCAGCTCGGTTGGCGGCATCAACAGCGTGCCCAACCAGACGAGCACCTCTTACGGCGCGGTCTACGTCTACACCGGTTCTGGTGCCAACTGGACCGAGCAGGCTTACATCAAGCCGCAGAACATGACCGGCGTCGGTGCCTTCGGCCTGGCCATCGCGATGGACAGCAACCGGCTGATTGTGGGGTCCTCTGGCTCCCCGGAGTCTGGTTCCAACAGCGACCGGGTGTGGCTGTTTCGCCGCGACGGCAACATCTGGAGCGAAGAGGCCATCCTCGATGGCAACAACACCCAGAATGGTGACAACTTCGGCGGCAGCGTCGCAATCCACGGCGAGATGATCGCCGTTGGCGCCTACAAGGAGCAGTCCTCGACGAGCGGTACGAATCCCGGCTCGAACAACTCGGCGTCGACCAGTGGTGCCGTCTATGTGTTTGAGCGAGGCCCGACCAGCTGGAGCCAGCGCGTTTTCCTGAAGGCCTCCAACTCGGCTGCCGACGCCTGGTTCGGCGTCCATGTAGCTCTGAGCAGCAAGGATCTCGTGATCGGCTCATCCGCTCAGGATGCAATTGCAGCCAACAGCGGCGCGGTCTACGTGTTCCGTTAGGACTGCCGCTGCGCTGCGTGTCGTGCTGGGCTAGCAACGCCCGGACACGGCCTCCGGACGGGCCAGGTAGGCATGCCACCAGCGCTTCGCCTGCTCCACGATGCGCGCAGCGAGTGGTGCCGACAAGCCACCCTTGAGCAACGGATCGCGAAGACGCTGTCTGGCGCGATGCTGCCGCCTTCGCGAGCAGGCGCTCGAATTGCGCACTCCAGAGGTCGCGCGGCCGACGCGGTAGGATCCCGCCGCCCACTTGCCGAGGCCGGGGACCACCTCCCGTCGCGAGCACGAACTCCCCGTGGCGTCGGCCGTTCCGCGGCGAATCTGTCGTGATTGTCCTCAAGATTGGCGCCTATCCCGGCGATGAATCTCAGTAACGGAGACGCCTCTTGACCAACCGGGACCACAAGCAACTAACCCAGCAATTCAGCACCTGGGGCGACAAGCTGTTGCAGCACACCGATGTGCTGCACGCAATCCAACACGAGCAAACCTTCCGACCGATCACGGTCCAGTTGGCGCCGTGCGAGGTTTGTGACAGCGATTGTCCATTCTGCTCGGTCGCCGAACGGCCCCTGCACAGCTTCATGCCGTTCGCGGACATTGAGCAGAGCCTGCGGGACTTGCGCGAGTTGGGAGCCAAGAGCCTGGAACTGACCGGTGGTGGCAACCCACTGCTCTACCGCGATCGTGAGGCGGGCAAGACGGTGACCGATGTGATTCGGTGTGCTCATGATCTTGGCTACGAGATCGGCATCATCACCAATAGCCACGACTTGAAACGGCTCGACCCGGACGTTCACGCGATGGTGAAGTGGGTTCGCGTGAGCCTGATCATGCTCGACGAGGGACGGAAACCCGAAGACTACGACTTCAACGGCTTCCCGACCGAGCGACTCGGCTTCAGCTACATCATCTACGACGGCACCGAGAGCAGCCCGCGCCGCAAGCGATCGTACGAAGGCACTACGGTCGAATCGATTCAGCGCATCGTTCGCCTGGTCGACTTGCACCCAGAAGTCAAGTTCGTGCGCATTGCGGGCAACTGCCTGATCAAGGGCAACAACCAGGTTGTGCGGGACAAGTGGCGCGAAGTGATCGAGACCATGGATGCGCACGGCAAGGTGTTCATCAAGGACATCGGCAACGATGACTCGCCGTTCGCGGACGGCTGCTATGTCGGTGCGGTTCGTCCGTACATCGCCGCTTCACCTGAAGGGGACGGTTCGTACCACGTCTACACCTGCACGAGCCACGTGCTCCAGAAGCGCACCTACGACCTCAACTACAGCCTTGGCACGACCGACGAGATCCCTGCCATTTGGGAGCGCATGAGCCAGAGCTATCGCCTGTTCGGCTACCCCTACGAGGTCGGCTGCAACAAGGGGCGGGACTGGGATGAAACCTGCAAGTTCTGCTTCTACCGCTTCAACAACCAGATCCTGCACACGGTGGCCCATGAAATGCCCGACAAGAACTTCGCCTGAAGCGGCGTATGGGGAGTCGTATTACGCGACTGCCAACTACACGCACTACTTGTCGAAGGCCGATCGCTACGTGCATCTGGCCCGCGATCTGTCGGACCTGCTCGACAAGGTCCACGCATGGCACGGCGTAGAACGCATTCTCGACTTCGGTTGCGGACCAGGATTCTTGGTGAAGGGCTTCCAGCAGCTCGGCAAGCAGACGACTGGTTGTGACATCAGTCCCTGGTCGGTGCGCTACGGCAGCGAAACCTTGGGCACGCCCTTCTTGCGGCTACCGAACGAAATCAACTGGAACGATCACTGGTCGATGGTGACCGCGCTCGATGTCTTGGAGCACATGACGGACGAAGACGTCGAAGACTTCTTCGCCAAGCTGCACGCGGACCTGGTCGTGCTGCGCATTCCGGTGACCTCGAGCGACGGTGGCCCATTCGTCTTGCCAATCTCCGAAGAGGACGAGACCCACATCAACCGTAAGACTCACGCAAGTTGGGAGCGCAAGCTGCATGACCTCGGCTGGGAGCCGTGGTTGGTGCTCAACCTATCGACGATCTGGGACTCTGCTGGGGTGCTTAGCCGCATCTACCGCCGCCGATCATGAATCAACCGCTTCTCTGTGTCATCCCGTACTGCGGCCGGCTCAATTACCTGCGGATGCTGCTGGCGACCATCCGGGAGGCCGACAACGTAGCCGACGTGCGCGTGCTCATCTATCGCACGCGACTCGACGCGGATGTGCCTGAGAACCTGTTGCGCGACCTCAACGCATCGGTCATCGACTTCGATCTCGGCGCCGACAAGAACTGGCATGCTCACCATGCGGTGTGGCAGGACGTGTTCTTGAATCACTACGAACACGAGTTCCTGCTCAACTTCGACTCCGATGCAATCGTTCACCCCTGGGTCTTCTCAAAGACGCTGGAGATGATTCAGCGGTTTCCCGACATGGGGATGGGTTGCCTGTTCAACCAGGAGTCCGACCCGGACATCGACTTTGGCGACCCTCTCTACTTCCACAAGGATGTGATCGGGTTCCTCGGTGCGGTGATCTCGCGCAAGCTCGTCGCGTTGCTTTGGGAGCAACCCGCGGAGGACCGCGGCTACTCAGCGGCTTGTGCCGAGGCCGGCTGGAAGATCTGCTGCACCCGAACGTCGTTTGTCGAGCATCTCGGTTGGGAGGGGCTCAACAGTCCAAACTGGGAAGCCGGGCTGCCGGAGGGGGATCGCTACCCAGATGGCAAGATCCGGATCGCGCGGGCCCGACGGTTCATGTCAGAGTTTCAGTAAGGCGCGTTCGCACAGTCGCATCAGCAATGGGTTCCAACTCAAGTTTCAACATCGATGAGCTCATCTCGAGCAACCACTTGGTCAACTACGTCGAGACTGGAACCGGGATGGGTGGCTGTCTAGCGCATGCACTCAAGTTTCCCTTCAAGCGTTGCGTCTCCGTGGATGTCGATGAAGAGTTCTACAATGACGCCAAGCTCAAATACCCAAGCTGTGAGCTCCACCTAGGTGAGAGCTTGGGCATGTTGCGAGAGGTCTTGCCAACCTTGGAAGGCAACACTCTGTTCTTCCTCGACGCCCATTTCCCGGGCGCGGATTTCAAAGGTGAAGAGTATGGCCTTTGCAAAGATGAAGACCGCAGAATCCCGTTGCAGCGCGAGTTGGAGATCATCTGCAAGTATCGGAAGGGCATGGCGGACGTCCTGCTGATTGATGACCTCCGAATCTACATGGATGGACCGTTCCAGAATGGGACCTGGGCAGAGCGGCCAACTGCAGGGAGCAGCAAGAGTGGCTTCATCTTCGATATCTTGACCGAATTAGGTAAGTCGATTTACGTCGACTATCGAGACGAAGGCTACGTGTTAGGCACGTAGTGTGTTGGCTGCGAACGCCTCCAGGTCTCACTCCTTGCCCGACGGATGACAGCTATAGCAGCCTGCCGTCGTGTAGGTGTAGCCGGGGACTTCGTCATGTTCGCCATTCGTTTCCATCGCATTGTGCTCGTGGCAATCGATGCACGAGAACAAGGTGCGATTGGCCGGCTGGTTGTGGCAGTCGAAGCACCCCAAGCCGCCGTGATCCCCGCCATTGATCGGGAACTGATGCTGCCAGTTGCCAGTGCCCCAACTGGTCGTGCTGTGGCACTCCTGACACGTCTGGCCCAAACCGAATGACACATGCGGCGGATTGGTCGTTGCCTGGTAGTCGTCCAGGTGGCAGCTGGCGCAGTCGGTCTGGGTTGCCGCGTAGACCTGGTTGATGTGGCATTCGCCACATCGACGTCCTGCGTGGCCGCGCGTCAACTCGAAGCCGGCCGGATGCGGCCACTGGGCACGCGAGAACGTGCGCGTGTCGTGGCACGAGTCACACTGCAACGCAAATCCAGCCGCGTTGTGGTTCGGGTCGGTGGCTGCCAGGAAGTCATCGGTATGACACGTCGCGCAGTCACTCGACAACCCCGCGAACACGTTGGGTGTCGTGTGGCACGCGGCACAGGCGAGCGCAGCGTGTCCCTGCGACAACGGGAAGTTATTGGGGTGATCAAAGCGCGCCGGTTGCCATCCGGTCGGCACATGGCACTCCCGGCACTGCCGCGAGAATCCGACTGCAGCATGGTTGGGTGTGGTGGTGTTGCCGTAGTCGCTTTGGTGGCAGTCGCGGCAATCGGCCGGCGCCCCTGCGAAGTTGCCGACCTCGGCCCCGGCATGGCAGCGGAAGCAAGCCACGGCCGCGTGCGCGCCGACCAGCGGAAACCGCGTTCGGTCGTGTTCGGCAATCGCTGCCCGCGGATACCACGACCGCTGCTCGTGGCAGTCCGAACAGTTCGCCCCGAGTCGCGTCAGGTGCGGATCCGCATGGCACCCGCTACAACCGCGCGCGGCGTATTGCGCGACCGGGCCGCGGTCGTTGTGACACAGAAGGCAGCTCGCTGACTTGTGCGCCCCTTCGAGCGCGACGCCGGTCTCCGCTTCATGGTCGTAGACGAAGTCCGCGCGCAAGGTATGCCAGTTGCCGCCGACATGGCACAGCGTGCAATCAGCCGGGAATGAGTCGTGCGGCACAACCGGTCCATGGTCGCTGTTCCAGCCTTGCCGGGGCACGAAGTTGACGCAGGCGACGGCAAGCAGCCACGCCAACAGCCAGATCTTGCTTCGCGACTTTGTGTGTTGCTGCTTGTTTGCCATTAGAACCGCCATTGCATGTAGAACCCGGCAGCGAAGGAGTCTTCGCCGTCGCCAAACCAACGTTCGCCGTTGAGGTCGACGTCGAGCCGATCGCCGATCGGCCACGAGACGCTGAGGCTCGCCGACTGCCGGGTCAAGGTCTCTTCACCAGACGCCAACGCATCCAGCGTGTAGCGATGCCAACGATAGGCGAGGCGCACCCGCGCGGAACCGATCCGGTCTTGCACGAACACGCGAGCGCCGGGGCCCGACGAGAAGCTGCCTTCGCTACGGAACACCGAGATCCCGATCGACGACTTCGGGCCAAACACCTCGCGGACGTCGGCCGATGCGTTCACCGAAGTTCCATCCCGAGTCTCGTCCTCAAAGCGATCTGCCCGCAGTCGCAGCGATAGCCAAGGCTGTGCCCGCCACCATCCGTCCACCGAGATGCGATCGACGGCGCCATCGCGAACGAGTTCTGTCGACAAGAACTGGTATTCAAAGCGCTTCAATTCTGGCCAGGCAAAGTGCGAAGCCATCACCCCGATGCCGGTCGTCTTGGCCCGCCACCGAGCTTGCGTCAACAGCTCGGTCAACTCGGCGCCTTGGCCTTTGATCGTGTCGCTGCCGGAGTAGAAGTCGACCTTGGCATTGGCCAGCACCGTCCACGACGAGGTCGGCCGCCATTCGGCTCGCGTTACGATCAGGTCGCGGTCGGCTGCGCCACGATGCCACGTCTTCTGCACGCCAAATGCGGCTGCAAACGAACGGCGATCATCCGCAACGTAGTCGATGAACGCATGCACGCCGACGTCGTCACCTGAGTTGCGCGCTGGAAACGGCCGTGGATATGCGCCAGCGCCGGCGCCGATGCGCACGCCGCCCTGATAGCGCGCGACGACTTCCGCACCGTCCAGCAAGCCGATCTCCGGTAGGTGCGGCGACAGAAACCGGCCCACCTCCAGGCCCAGTGGCGCGTAGCCCTCGGTGCCTATCGCGATCGAGGCCAGATCGACACGGCCGTTCTGATCGGTTTCATCGCGGGTATCGTCAAGCATCACCCGGCGACCGCGGTATTCGCCAGCGAAACGGGTGCGCTCGCCAAACCCAAGCGCATTGGTGACATCTGATCGCAGTCCGGTTCTCGTCAGCAAGTAGTCGCTGGTGTCGGCATCGCGCTCGTCACGATTCCATTGGCCAAGCAAGAACCACCGGCCGCGGATGTTTACCGGCCGCTCGTCGGGTCGCCGGCCGAACGTAGGCACGAGCAACGGTTGCTGCGGATCGTGGGGTTCCAGCTGCCGCTGCCAAGGTGGATGTTCCGGTACGTCCCGTTCGGCTCGCGGTTTGGATGTAGTTGGCGCTTCGGGGGTGACCGTGGCTTCGCCACTGGTCCCGACCGGCGGCAGTGCGACTCCCGGTGGGACCTCGGCGCGGGCCGACGTGTGACTGAGCGAGCGCACGACGACTTCGATCTGCCCAGCCCCCGGCGGGAACAGCGCGACGCGATCACCCACTTGCAGGCCAATGTCGCGACCATGGTTCAAGTAGACGCTGCGGTCGGAAGTCGTCGTCACCTGCACCGGCACGACTTCCTGCTGCGCAGTGGCTTCCGGCGTCAGCATGGCCGCCAGCAAGGCGATCCGTACGGTGGCCGCGATCGCGGAATGCATATCGGCGCGCACCGCTAGCGCCCTCCGCGGTTGCCGAGCTTGTGGCAGTCGCCGCAACGCGTGCCGAGTGGCTTGTAGCGCACGAGCTGCTTCTTGCCGACCTCGTAGGTGGCGTGGCACTTGGCACACGCGACCTGCTTGTGCACGTCGTCGAGCGGGAAGCGACTATCGCGCTGGTGGTCGAAGCTCGTCTTCGCCCAGGCAGTCGCGTCATGGCAGCGACGACAGTCTGTCGCGCCACCGATCCGGAACTGGCCCGCGTGCCGATCTACATGACAGTCGGCGCACGCCTTGCCGACGACGCTGCCAAGTCGAGTCGCAGCCGGGCGGTCGTGGCACTGCGCACACGCGACGTTTTGGTGCGCCCCGGCCAACGCATACCCGGTCCACAACGCGTGGTCGAACTCCGCACGAACACGCTGAAACGAGTTCGTGTCATGGCAACGTGCGCAGCCTTCCCGGCCATTGAGTTGACTCGGTTGTTCGCGTTCATCGAAGCGACCGCGATGGATGTCGTCATGGCAGGATTTGCAGTCGCGCTTCGTGCCGACGAATTGGCGCACGCCAGCGACGACCTGGTCGTGGCAGGTTGTGCACGCCACCGCATCGTGGGCTCCGGTCAACGCAAAGCTCTCGGCATGCATTGAGGTGCCAAGCCGATGCGGTAGAAACCGATCGGCGTGATGGCATTCCGTGCACTGCTGAACGACGTCAGCTTCACGGAACTGGCCAGCATGGCTGTCGGCGTGACAACTGCGACAGTCAGACGCCGCGCGCGCCAAGAACCTCTCCGCCCGGTTGGCTCCTTGGTGGCACGCGTTGCAGGCGAGGTCGGCATGCGGCGTAGCCAACAGGAAGCCCGTTGCGCGATGCTGCTCGGCATTCATGCGACCTTCTGCAAAGCTTTGATCGCCGTCTAGGTGACACTGGGCGCAACCATTGGCCGGGCCGACCTGATCGGTTGCTGTCAGCATCACTGTCTCGGCGTGCGGGCTTTCGTGACACGCAGCGCAGGCCTCCAGCTTTGGCGCCTGCCCCTGCCACAATGGTGACTGTTCGGCGTTGCCGTGACAGCTGGCGCATTCGGTCTGCGCGTGCTGGCCATGCAGCGCAAAGCCGAGCTGCCCATGTTCTGCAGCCGTCGGACGCGCACTGTCCCAACGATCCGCCTCGTGACAGCGAGCGCAATCGCCAGCCTTCGGCAGATACAACGCTGCGGTTCCCGTCGCAGGCTGCTCGTGTGGATTGCTGTGGCACTCGCGACAACTGCGAACGGTCAAGTCTTCGCGTTGCTCACGCTCGACGTCGCGGTCACTTCCTGGCTCATGGCAGGCAGCGCAAGGCACCTGACCGTGTGCGCCGGTCAATGCAAACCGATCGTGCGCGAACCCCGGAACCTCTTGGAACGGCTGTGACTGGCCGTGGCAGGTAACACACGTCGAACCATAGGCACCCTGATGCACGTCCTCGTGACAACTCGTGCATGCTTGCGACGCCCCCAGGTACCGGCCACCGGTCGGCGGCGACACGTCGTCGGCATGATCATGACAACGCACGCAGGCCAGTTGCGAGTGAACGCCGTTCAGTGCAAACGCCACGTGTCGGTGGTCGTAGCGGGAGACATCGAGGATGCCGGCGCGTTCGAATGCATGCGGCGGCAGCAGCGGCGCTTCGGCCCCGTGATGCTCTGGGTGGCAGGTTGCACACGCCGCCAGCGTAAGTGTTGCATGCAGACCCGACTGAGCAGTTGCCTGTCGGGCAATCGCGACATGGCAGTCGAGGCAGGCCTGCGGAGAAACCGCGCCATCACGATGGCAGCCGGCGCAATTCGCGCCCCCCTGCAGCGAGGCGACCGCAGCGTGCGCAGGATGCAGGGGGCCAGGCCCCGCATTCGAACGAGACAGATCCCACCAAGTGAATGCCACCACCAACAGCAGCGAGATCACTGGAACGATCCAACGAGCAAGCTTCATTTGCCCGCCGCCCCGAGCAATAGACCGAAGTCGACGTCACCGAAGCGAACAGCCGACACGATATGTACCACAGTCAAGGTCAGCAGCAGCACTGCCAGCCACCGGTGCATCCATCGCCACGTTGACAACAGGCTGCGCAAGTCGTCGTAGTAGGCAAGCTGTAACGCCAATCGGTGCGATCGTTTGGCAAGCCGCAAGATGCGCCCGGCACGATGTGCCGGCATGCCATCGTTGCGCGCATGCACCGAGAATTGCTTTAGCTTGCGACCCAGTTCCCACTGACTGCGCACCAGGCCGAAGATGCGGCTGAAGAAGTTGCGGCCAATGCGCGCCTGATCCACCGACGATTCGACCAGTCGACGAGCTTCGGCATTGAGCCCGCGGCCGCTGAGGTCCCACTCACTGGCAATTGCAGCGACCTGCGTGCCGACTTCGTCGATGCCCTGCTGTCGGCCGTTCTGGGCTCGCGGCACAAACGCGTAGAACCAACGGCCCACCACGCCGGCGGCGACGACGATGATCATCGTGAGCAGAGCATGGCCACCGGCACTGTCTCGAATCGAAAAGCCACTGTGCAGCACAGCCAAAAGGCACGCGCCAAGCCCCGTCGCCACGTGCATGTTCATCCACCGCTTCAGCGAACCGGGCAGGTATCGCCCGAGTCGCAGCGAGCGGCGAATGAGATAGAGCAGATTGCTGAGGAACAGAACGACGGCGACGACGCCAACAGTCAGTCCCAGGCGACTCTGCGGTCGCAGTATTTCGTGCAATGACGAGGCACTGCGCCACGCCGGTGCTAGATCGAAGTAGTCGGCATAGGCATGGCGGATGGCGATCAATGCGACGAGCCCGACCAGTGTCAGGCACATCGCCAGTAAGAGGCCGGTGCCGCGTTCGAGTTGTGCCCCATCCGCGGGCCGATTGGCTGGATCGAACGACACTCCTGCAGTCTCCAACAGTGGGAATGGTGGCTTGCCTCCAGCGAAGACGAACACGTGATCGTTTGGCAGACGTTGCGTCGCCACAGCGACGCCGCCGGCGGTTGCGTTATCATCGCGTTCATCAGCTTGCTCGGCGCCTGTCGCGTCGACGGCCCGGATGACGACCTCGTCCGGGGTGATTTCCTCCACGACTGTCGCCATGCAGGACCGCACCAGTCCGTCAGCCATGGCTGCTTGGATGCGTTTCTCGTTCTTTGCCTTCAGTCGCGAAAAGAACGCCTTGCGATAGCTCAGCGCAACCGTGTTGCCTGGTTGCTCGGCAAGTGCCAAAGCGGCTTCGATGGCGCTGTCGCCACCACCAACGACCAGGATGTGACGATCGCGATAGCTCTCGGCGTCCAACAGCGAGTAGGCAACCTTGGGAAGTTCTTCGCCGGCGACGCCCAAGCGGTTCGGAGTTCCTCGGCGACCGACTGCAAGGCAGACGTTCTTCGCAACCATGAGGCGGCCCGCTACGACGACTGCGAACGCGCCATCCTCGCGTTGCTCGATGCGTTCGACGGTGACTCCGAGATGCACCTGCAATTCATGCGTGCGCGCGAGCTCCTGCCAGAGAGCAACCAGCTGTTCTTTGGTGTATTCGAGACGCTTCAAGCGCCCATGCAGGGGCAAGTCCATCGGCTGCGTCATGACCAGCTTGCGGCGCGGATACGCCGCAACCGTGCCGCCCAATGCTTCGGCCTGATCGACGCCGACGGCATGCAGGCCGAGCTCCTTCGCCGCCAGCATGCACGACAACCCTGCAGGTCCGAGTCCAATGACCAAGAGGTCCGGAATCGATGCGTCTTGTGGCGATGCTGCCAGACGTTGCTTTGCCGCGCGCGCGACCTGCGCGCCGTGCGTCACCGCCGTGCGGATCAAGGCGAACCCGGTGATTTCGCCAGCCAGGAACAAACCAGGCCGACCGATCGCCTGCAAGTCGTGATCGATCGTCGGCAAGTCGCGTCGGTCTTTCAGATCGCCCAGTGTCAGGGCAATGGCCGACGTCGGGCAGGAACTGGCGCATAGCCCATGTCCGACACATCGCGCACCGTGCACGACCACTGCTTGGCCATAGGCCAGCTGCAGCACGCCGTCTTCCGGGCACGCTCGGACGCACGCGCCGCAGCCAATGCAGTTGGTCAGGTCGACACTCGGATACTGCAGTCGCGCCTTGTGGCTACCTTGCGCAACCGCACGTGAACGTTCTGTCACAATTCGCCCGGTGGCTGCCGCTTCGAGCCGGCGACGCCACAACACGGCGATCACCAGCGCGACGAGCACAGTCGCGAAAACCAGAAACGGGGAGTCCATAGAACAGTGATTACAGATCAGGCTCGTGCCGCAATGGCGGTGGCACGCTGTGGCCTACTACGCGCCACGCACCGGTAGCGGTCTCGAATCGGCGTCGACGCCTGTGACTATGGGTAAGCAACTGCCGGACCACGCGATCGGTCGGGCTGGAGTGACCGGAATCAGGACGTCAGGTACCGTTTCGTGTCCGTTTTCCGGGCAGATCAACGCGCGTTCGCGCGACTTCCCGAACTCTTGTGGCGCGACCACCAAGTGCCTGAATATGGGCGTCGCCTTGCATTGATGGCGACATCCCCTCATGACCTGCTGTCCTTAGAACTGGTTTGCATCGATCCGCCTTGACGCCGTCGGCCGTCCACTGTTTGTGCGTTTGCGCACAGGGCCATAACGCGCCACAAGTCCCATAACGCGCGCGCCATAACAGTCAAAATCGCTTTGCTCGCGAGCGTTGGGATTCGGTGGCGTGGGCCGTTACGGCAGCGACGAGGATGGCTATTGGTTGGTGAAGGGCCGGGGATCAGAGTCGATTCCGTCGCCAACAGCATTCACCAACGACATCAACTCTCCGTCATGTTTGCACGACTGCTTTCCGTTGCACTGCCATCTTCCTTGATGCTGTGTGTCTCCTCGCTGTCGGCTCAGTGTGGCCTGACATCGACGCCGATTGTGTTCCCGCCCACCGTTGGATCTGGATTCGTGAATGCGGCTGTTGCACTTCCGAGTGGTGACATCGTGTTCGGTGGTACGTTCCAGGACAGGCTGGTGCGCTGGGACGGTTCCACACTTCAGCCGCTGGCTACCGGTATGGAAACGTCAGTATCGCACCTCGAACTAGCAAGCAACGGCGACCTTCTGTTGGCTGGCTGGTTCCAATCGATGTTTCCTCTGGGGGAGCAGCGAGTGACCAGGTGGGATGGAGCGAGTTGGTCGCAATTGAACTGGGCGCCATTCAATCAGCAGTACGCGTTGGTCGGGTCCCTCGCGAGCGGGCCGGCGAACGACGTGGTCGTGACAGGATACTTCTTGGACGCCGTCAGCTTGGATCCTGAAAGCGTGTTGCGATGGAACGGGTCGAGTTGGACCGGTTTGGGGCTGCTCAGTGGTGCCGCCCACGATGTTGTCGTTGCGACGAACGGTGACATCTACATCGTCGGTGACTTCACTGGTATCGATGGCGTCGCTGCGAACAACATCGCCCGATTTGATGGAACATCATGGAACAGCGTCGGCTTCGGGGTGGCCGGTCTGCTGCGAAGGGTCATGGTGCTGCGTGACGGCACGGTTGTAGCGTTCGGCGACTCGGCATGGCGATTCGATGGAACGACGCTGCAGCCGTTCGGGGCGTTTGGAGCCGGCGACGAACCGTACGGCGCAATCGAGTTGCCGAACGGGGACTTGATTGTCCATGGCTCGTTGACGTCGGTGGCAGGTGTGGCGGTGGCCAACATGGCGCGTTTTGACGGCACGTCGTGGAGCGCCTACTCGGCATCGGCCAATCGGGTTTCGGCAGTTGCGCTGCGCGATGACGGGACCGTCGTTACCGCCGGTGGGTTCCTGCTGTCGCCGGTTTCGTGGCAACCTTACGCATTCGAAATGGCTACCACTTGCCCTGCCACCGCGGTCACGGTTGGAGTCGGCTGCGCGACCAGTGCTGGCGTCGCGGAGCTCGCATCGAACAACTTGCCGTGGGTCGGCACGACCTTCTCCGCAGAGGCCAGCGGGCTGCCGACGAATGCCGTCGCGCTGGCGGTGACCGGCTTAAGCGCCGTCAACATTCCGATCGCAAACCTACTGCCGCAAGGGGCACCCGGTTGCGTCTTGATGGCGACGCTCGACCACACGGAGCTGCTGCCGATCGTTGCCGGTCAATCGTCGTCGTCATTGGTATTGCCGAACCTGCCGGTGCTGGCTGGCATCACGCTGCGTCACCAGGTCGCTGCGTTCGAGTTTGCCGTCAGCGGGCCGCTGCAGTCGGTCACGAGCACCAACGCGCTCGCCCTGACCGTCGGCTCGCTGTGAGCGGTGGCCACGGCGGTGACCTGCTGCTGCGGACCATGCCCCGTGGCCCTGTATTCTGCCCATGGGCCGAGCCCAAGCAGCCCAAGGGAATCAGAGAAACGCCGCCGGCGACCCGGCATTCCCGCGTCTTGGAGCCGTCATTGCACCACGACCCGGTGTTGCGCCGTCACGAGGTGTCCCGAATCATTACGATTCGTCAGGTTGCTGAGTAGCAAGTTGAGTGAGGGCTGGAGGCGCACCCGAGTTTCCTTGCCGTTGACGACGAGCAGGAAGTCGCGCACGTCAACGAGAGCAGGGCCCACCATCAACGTGAACTCCTGCACGCCGCGCGTCGTCACCGTGATGCGGTTGCCAACGGGGTCCGCGGTCGCTTCGATCACCGGCGCATCAAGCCAAGGCGCGCTGCCGACCGGGTCGGCCTTCCGGATCTGCACCCAGCGATTGCGATGGAAGCGATCGTGGATCGGGGCAAGTACAACCTGCTTTGCCATCGCGACGCGCCGCTGCTGCAGTGACCATTCGGCGATGCCGGTATCGTCAGCAAAGGGATACGGCCCGGGCGGCGTCAGGATCTGGCAGCTACCGGAATCTTGGGTGTGCAGCAGCTTGCGAAGTTTGTCACATGCAGCCGCAGTTTCTGGGCAACGCACCAGTAGCACCGGGATGCCGTGCAAGGCTTTCACGCGCAACTTGTCACCAACGGTTGGCCATCGCAACACGACGCCGGAGAACCGATCCGGGAACAAGCTGACCAGGCGCAAGCCAAACGCAGAGGTGCCGCGGCCACAGTCGAGCACCATGCGGTCTCGTGATAGATGCAGGCTCTGCCACGACTGTCCGAGCGGTTGCATCGCCGCACGGATGCGCGCTAGTTCGGCGTTGGGTCCGGTCGGCCCCTTGGGGTCGAGGCCATCGAGGTCCAGATCACTGGGTAGAACGGGAGCGACGAGGAGTATGCGCTCGCGGCGCGCGGCTTGACCCCAAGTCTGTTCGAGATACGTCTGCACTGCTTTCGGATCGCCCTGCTGCTTACGCCCAGCGAGCAGGCAGACCATTGGGTGTGGCCTGGACGGGTCGTAGTCAGCCGGAACGAACACGGCGCTCTTCACGTCGTCTTCTTCCCGCACGGTCACGGCACCGAGCGTTGGTGGAGCCTTCGCTGGCACGATCGCGTTCTCGAAGACCGCAGCCAGAGCCTTTGCGTCTAGCAACAGCGAACGCCCGGCCTTGCGTTCAAACTCGTCGAAGGCAGTCTGGAAGTTATCGCGCGCGGCCACGCGAACTACCGCGGCGGCTTGACGAGCTGTCGGAGTCTTGGCGGAATCGTAGGCGAAATCCGCTGCGATGCGATCTCGCGCAGCCTGGCGCAGAGCCTTGAGATTCGGCTGCACTGACGGTTGTGGATCCTGCCAAGCCAAGTCAGCCGCGCCAACAGCGAGCACGCAGACCATCAGAGTAGCAACTTGAAGGGGACTCATTTCGTAAGTGAGCATCTCACCTTGTGCCCGCCGATGCCACGCAGGACCTGATCGGCGGGCGTGTGAGCTCGGTGATTTGGCAGCTCTGGCCAGATTGTTTGCTGCTGGCGCGAGTGCCGTCTCGCCAGGTCCTAGTCAGCGAGTACGCAACGCGACCATCTGGACATCTCGCTTACCGATCGACGGTGACCCGTTGGCCCGCGCGGAGATCGATGACACGAACAATTGGATCTGGCGCCGCGGCACTGCCAGGTCGTAGTTGGAAGCGCCACTCTGCGGTGCGCAAGGCGTTCAGTTGCAGCGTTGGGTTGCTCGTGCTGTAGTTCCAGCTGCCGCGCCATTCCGCTTCGCCAACCGGTCGCCATGACGCGTGCACGAACCACTCGCCGTCAAAACCCTCGGGCCGTGGGATCGACACTCGCGCTGACTGCGGCAGGTTTACCTGTGCAACCACGACGCGATTTGCGTATCCGAAGACTTCGCCTCGCCACGCAGGCAGGCTGCCGGAGGCGTTGCGTTCTTGAACCGCTAGTTCGAGCTTGCCCGCCGGTGCTTGGATACGGAAACATCCCGGGGAATAGGATGCTGGATTCGCATCGCTTGACAGCGGTGGACCTCCAGACAACAGCGCGACCCATTCGACGTGCACGTCGCCATCGAACGCCGAACCGTCTGGATACTGAACGTTCAACTCTACCGTGGTTTGTTCCGGTTGCTGCACGGCTTGCGGACCTGGCGCAGCCGTTGCCTCGACACGGACTCGTGCTACGCCAACCGCGCCCATCGACCCGTGAATAGGCTTGGCGCGCCACGACTTGACATCGTGTTCGCTGCCGGCTTCGCCGTAGAACGTCGCACTGATGATCGCCTGGTCACCAAGCGGCGGCAGCATGTCGCGGCCGAGCACGAAGCTGACAATGCCGTTGCCGCGTCCGACCCATTTGCCATAATCGTGCTCCTGACCGTCAGCCATCGTTAACTCCACGTGGAACGTCGCGCGTGCGCGTTCCAATGCGCGGCCCGTGTTGACGTCGACGACTGTCAGTTCGACGCCGAGACGTCGCTCGGCTGTCCAGACGTGAAGGCCTTCGGTGGTACGCACCGTGGCCGGGTTCTTGATCACCCAACCTGGGTCGACAGATCGAACGGCAACTTCGCCACTCGCGAGCCCGGAGAAGGTCACACCGCCGCCGACGTCGGTGCGCGCACGACAGTGTTCGTAGGCCGTCTTGCGATTGCCTAGCGCGCGCTTATCCGCGCGTAGTTGCGACTGGCTTGGGCTCACGTGATCGACCGCGGCTCCCGCCGTGTGCGCGAGAAGCTCTAGGTCCGGAACCGCACGCCCGAGTTCATCGATGACGCGTCCGGCGACGCGCGCCCCGTGACGGAGAATCACCCGGTGCTCGGTGGGCGCGGAGTCGGGAGCCGCATGGGTTACGAACTGGCGCAGGTAGCCGTTGGCGACCACGCCGAGGTCTGCTGTGCTGGCGCCCTGGGCGATGCGGAACGCACCCGTTGTGCTGCTGCGTGTCTTGGCGAGCACGGTGCCGTCTTCGGTTGCGATCAGGAAGACGGTCGCACCTTGCACCGGAGCACCGGCTTCGTTCTGCACTAGGCCGAATAGGCTGTTGCCAGGAATCGCCGGTGCGGTTGGTTCTTCGACGGGCACGCGGATCAGGGGCGACGGCTTGCTTGAGGTCGCCACTGAGGATTGCGTGGCCCCGGGTTCGCCGGCGAGCGCAACCGTCGCCGGTGTGCGATCGGGCGTGCGTGCTTGTCGGGTATCACTGCCCAGCCACCAAGCGCCGCCACCGACCAGTGAACCTACGACCACGACCAACGCCAAGAGTTTCATCTTCATTGCAATCCATGTTGTGAACGGAGCCGTCATGCTGGCGGCCACCACAGCCCCCTTGCGCGGAGTGGCTAACGGCAAGAGAAGCAAGCTGAACGAAGACCAGTCGCGATTGCTGCCGCGCGAGAGGTCATCCCGCAGCAGTTGGAGGCCTTGCCTTACTCTCTGCCTTACCGTGTCCGTCGGTCGCCCGACCATGACGGCAATCTCACGGGGCGAATGGCCCTCAAGGAATCGCAGCAGGATGGTTTGGCGGTAGGGCTCTGGCAGACTTCGGGCCGCTTTGGCAAGCTGCTCGGCGACTTCAGCGCGAGCTGCCAAGTCTGCAGCAGCCGGCAGGTCTCGGTGTTT
>TARA_R110002072_G_scaffold25443_2_pt1 | contig 65371 bp, 43 predicted proteins | sample TARA_R110002072 | Tara Oceans TARA_R110002072 (sample SAMEA4397118) | marine metagenome | biome: Polar Biome; feature: [SRF] surface water layer (ENVO:00010504); material: water (ENVO:00002006), including particulate matter (ENVO:01000060) such as... | depth 5 m | reverse complement strand
CCGCCGTGCCGTCCGAGCGCCACCCGAGATATTCGCCGTTCTGATTCACGACAACCAACGCGAGATCATCCGCGATTCGTTCGATAGAGAACACGCTGGTCGGTTGCGGCAGCAATTGCGTGCCCGCCATCGAACCATCGGTAACAAACAAGCGCTCTTCGCCACTGCGACTGGCCGCGAACAGCATGCGATCTGCCACCGGCGTCATCGCCCGAGGATTCGAACCGGCTGGGCCAGGTTCGACATCGAGCATGGAGGTACCGGCAACCGTGCCATTGGTGACCCAGAGATCCAGAGCAGCTGGGAACGATGAGCCAGCGTGGAAGTAGACGAGATCTCCGGCCGCTTCGAAGGTGATGTTCAAGACGCCGGCACTGCCTGGCAGCATCTCTGCCAACTGGAAAGTGCCAGCAGCCGTGCCATCTGTCACCCACGGCTCACCACCACTTGCGGAGGTATTGGCCCGAAAGAACGTCTTGCCGCGCCAATGCCAAAAGTTGCTTGGGCCGCTGTGGCCAGCACCAGGCACCAGGTCCGCAATGGGTCGCGTTCCGGCAAGTGTGCCGTCACTGATCCACGGTTCCGCACCGCCGGCCGTAGTCACGCCTGCGAAAACGACCTGGCCACCAGCAGCCACGGCATTGCCGGCGCGAAAGCCAGGATAGGTGGCGCCAACCGGCAGTTGCTGCAAGCCAATGCTGGCGTTGCGATAGATCCATGGATCGTCGCTAAGGCCCGGGCCATCGATCGACGCAAACAAGAAGCTCCCGGTCGACGCTGCCCGCGCGGCCCAGATGCCCGGACCAAACGACGACATCGCGCGGGTACCGGCGGCCGTGCCATCTGTGAGCCATAGCTGCTTGCCACTGACCCCATCATCGGCGACCAAGGCCACTTCGTCGCGATGCGTCGTCACCAGGTAGGCATCCGAATCAAGCGTGCGGGCACTGTCATACAAGTCCAAAAAGAGCTGCGTTCCTTGCGGCGTGCCATCGCTGACCCAGAGTTCACTGCCGGTCGCGGCATCGCTCGCCCGGAAGAACACCATCGCGTTTCGCTCGACGAATCCATCGCCAACAACGTTGCTCAACACCGTCGTGCCAGCCGCGGTGCCGTCTGTTCGCCACGTTTGCACCTGACCGAGATCGGTGCCCTGGAAGTACAGCGCACCACCAATCGGAGTAGCGCCATCCGCGCCGTAGTAGCCAAACGTTGCCACTGTTCCGATTGCCATGGTGCCGGCGGCCGTGCCATCCGAAACGAACAGGTCGCGATCCTGACCGTTGCCGTAGAAGGCGGTAAACACCACATTCGCACCAATCGAGCCAAGGAACGCGGGGCGCGTAGGCGACAGCGGACCGGTTCCCGGAGTGAGGTCGACTACCAATTGCGTGCCAACGTTCGTGCCGTCCGTGCGCCACAGTTCGAGATCCGAACTGGAGAAGTAGGCCGTTGTGCCAACCACCTGAAAGCCACTCGCGAGGCCACTTCCGAGCGGGAAGGTTCCAGCCGCTGTGCCATCGGTAACCCACGCGTCGTCGCTACCGCCCACGACTCGCGCCTTGAACAACACTCGTGAACCAAACGTCGTGAGGTGAGCAGGCCAGAAGATCGCGCTTGCTGGAAGGTCGACGATCTTGCTCGTGCCACCGGCCGTGCCATCGCTCGTCCACAACTGCCACTGTTGACCGGGCGAGGCGGTAAACACAAACCCGCCCGGTCCGCGTGCCGCAATCTGTGCGGTGCCATTCGACATGCTTCCAAAGGGATTGGTGTCGGCAATCATCATCGTGCCGGCGGTGGTGCCGTCGGACTTCCAGGGTTCGATGCCGTGCACGCCATCATCGGCGAGAAAGACCACGCCGTTGCCGACCACTGTCAGCTCGACGGCAACGGACCCCACTGGACCTGGCAAGATGTCCTTGACCAAGCTCGTGCCTGCGGTCGTGCCGTCCGTTCGCCAAAGCTCCCAACCGTGCTGTTCGGTGCGCGCGGTGAACATGATCAATCCCGACGGCAACGTCACGAACTGAATCGCCTGCGAACTCTGGTATCCGGGCCGCACATCGGCAAGCAGTTGGGTTCCGGTCGGCGTGCCATCGGTGCTCCACAACTCTCGCCCGCTGCCCGGGCTGTATGCCGTAAACAGCAACTCGCCGGTTTGCGTCACCGCGATCGGCATCGCCCCCGAACTAGCAACCTCAGGATGGGGCGCGGTTTGAAAGTCCTTGAGTAGCGTCTGACCCAACAGCGGGCTAGCGGCCATCAGAGTGAACACGGCAGTGTGAAGGCGTGAGTGCATGATCTTCTCCAATTAACGAGTGCGCCAACCAACGAGGGAGTCAGTGCAACGGAGTCTGGACAACGGTGTGCAGTTCGAAACTACCGTGCAGTTCGAGGCTTCTTCCAAGCCAGTTGCACGGCGCACGAGGAGACATGCAGCATCCGCAATCGTGAGACGGCGTTGGGCTCCATGGCACCGCGCGACTAGAGCACGTGAGCTAGAGCACGTGGCGTACCACTGGGAACAATACCAAGAATCGCTCGCTCACGTGGGACGGCGGCGGTCGCCGCAGGCAACATGATCAGGGCAATTGTCGGACTACGGACAATTGCTGTCGTGCATCCGACATCGACGCCACATCCACTGTGCCTGCTCGCTCCGCGGGCATGCCAACTGATTGGGCTGCCCTGACTGCTCTCGACTCTCGATCGCAGTGAGCGCCACAATCGACGTCGTGACAACTTGGACTGAGATCGGCGACAGCAGAGCCATCGCCGCCAGGGGGAGTCATCTTCTTCACTCACGGGCCCCCGTCCTCAGCGGCAGTGCAATCGCGCCGGATGAGCCAGTGGCGAAACAGGCCGCTCCGCCCGCACGTTCTTGGCACGCTGGCGCGGCTAGGACGCGAGGATGTGCTTTTCGGTCCTGGCACCGTACGCACGTTTCACGGAGCGGTAGTACCAGTTCATTGCGAGGATGCCGCACAGGCCGAGGACGAAGGCGAGCGTGGTTGCGGCCAGGACGGCGGTGTCTTGATTGCGCACGTTGCTGAGCACGAGCGAGACTGGGATCGTCACTGCCAACACGAGCGGCAGGATCAGGGCGGTGAATACGGCTAGGGCCAGGCCCTTGGTCTGACGGCGGCGCCGGATCTGCGCGACACTGGAGAAGCCAAGGAAGGTGAAGACGAACGCGGCAAGCACTGCTGGCATCCTCAACATCGAGACCGACCGGCGCTTCGCCTCCGCTGGCGAGGGGATCTGCAAGATCGGCTTCGGTTCAGTGAACGGCTCGTTGCGCGCTGCCGCTGCCGACTGCCGCTGTTCCCACGGTTGCAGCAGCACTTCCTTGTAGTAGCGGGTGACCAGGTTCATGCCCTGGGGCACGCCGTTGTTTTTCGCCCACTGAGCCGCAGCCGCCGCGATCGGCTGGCCTTGACTGGTCGCGTGGCCCATGTTTGCCGCGGACAACTGTGCGTAGGCGACGACGCCAAAGTAGGCGCACACTAGCAAGAGCAGCATTGACCAAGCAGCGTGCAACGACTTGGGCAAGCGAGCCGGCGCGGTCGCGGCGCTTGCTTGTTGATCACCAGCTGAAGTGCGGTCGGACTGGGCTGGCTTGGCATCACGCGCCAACGCGTTGCGAGCCAGCTCACTGCTGACTTCACTCGCCTGCTGGTAGCGCTCTTCGGGGCGCTGCGCCAAGCTCCTCTGCACCACCGCATCGAGGCCAGGCGGCACGCCTTGCTTGCGCGACGGCATGTCGAAGTGCCCGATTGGCAGTTGCCCGGTCAACATCTCGTAGAGCACGACGCCAACCGAATAGATGTCGGCGCGATGGTCGACGTTCTGACCGTCGCGCCACTGCTCCGGCGCCATGTATTGAGGCGTGCCGAGAACCTGGGTGCTGCGCGTCAAAGCTGGCGCGTTGGCGCCGTCACCAACAATGCGCGCCAGACCGAAGTCCGCAATGCGCACCTCACCGTCCAGATCGATCAGCAGATTCTCCGGCTTGATGTCGCGATGCACGACGCCGTGGTCGTGGGCGTATTGCAGCGCGTCACAGATCTGTGGCGCAATGCGCAACGCCTCGAATGGACTGAGCTCGCCCATATCCATCAATTGGCGAAGGTTCATGCCAGGCACGAACTCCGTAACCAAATAGAACAGTCCGCCGCGCTCGCCAAAGTCGTGCAGCGTCAAGATGCGTTCGTGCTTGAGCCCCGCGAGCGTTCGGGCTTCGCGCAGAAAGCGCTCTTCAAACGCCGGATCCTGCGCGAGCTCGGGCGGCAAGACCTTCAATGCGACGGTGCGGTCGAGCTTCGACTGCACGACCTTGTAGACCGCGCCCATGCCACCGCGACCGATCAGCTCGAGCACTTCGAACTCGGGAAACTTCTCCGCAAGCTGCTCGACTGGCGGCGGCTGCCAGCCACTCTGCGCGTAGTCGCTGTCGCCACCTGCGATGGCTTCGCGCAACAGCTTCTTGGGATCGAGCGAGCCGCCCTGGGCTCGTGGTTGGGATTCGGAACTCATACTTACTCCCGAAGAAGATCACGGCTGGGGTTACCGCGGAAGCCAAGAAATCTCAGCGTGTCGATGGAGGCCCTCGAAGTCCTCTGGATTGCTCAGAGCCTGCGAGACCTCGCGACCCCCATCGACTCCCGCCCGAATCGTCCCGCGTGCAGACCAATCGCCGCCCACCGTCGGCCTGGCAGGCTTGGCCATGCATCAAGCGAGAAAAGCAGCGACGATTGCTGATTGCCGGAGAATGGCTCATCTGCACGACAGCTGCCTGGAAGTCACGCGCCGACTGGGGCGAGTAGATCCTTGCCCAAGTTCGATTCCTGGTTGCGTCGAGCCGTAGGTCTGGGTGACGTCGGTTGTTCGGGGCGCGGGGCTCCAACAGAGCTTCCTTTGCACCTCCGCAACTGCCCCAAATGGCCTAAATGGTTCTACTTAAGTGCTTGCACGGGCATTGCGCGACGCCCGACTCCCGGCAGCTGCCAGCCCACTTGACACGCAATTGCCACGATCCTTAGTTGCTCCTTCCGCAACCGTTCGGTGGCCCGATTCCGCTACTCAGTGCGGCGAGTCGAACCCAGAGAGGACGCGAAAGTCGGTAAGAGATGATGATGAAGCTGCTCACGTGTTGTTTGGTTGGCGCGATCCTCGCCGCCGGGGTAGCCGCGGCCCCTCAGAACCCTGATAGCGACTACATGGGCAAGAAGTACCCGAGTCCATCGGGTGGCACACCCGAACCGACATCGATGCTGTTGTTGGCCGGGGGAGCAGCGGTCTACGGCAGCATGCGGTTCCGCAAGCGTTCGAAGCAGGATGCCAAAAAGGAGAGCTGAGCCGCCGTGCAAGGTGCGCTCATCGGCGCGGCGCTGCTGATCATCTACCAGGCAGCACTGCTCGCCTATCTGCGTGACCAGCACTACCAGGAACACTTCGTCTTTCTGTGGGTGTTCTTGGCATTGGCCCTCTGGCGCACGGCGCGGGGACCATTTCGCGGTCGCTTCGAACTGCAGTCAGGCAGGGATCGACTCGGCGCCGGACTGGCTCTGACCGCGGCACTGATGCTAGCTCCGAGTGAGCTGGCTGGATCATCCACCGGCATGCGCACGTCGTTGGTCGTCTTCGCGACTGGCTGTGCCGTGCTCGCCGTACCGCGATGGACCATCAAGCGTTGCTTGATGCATGGCGGGTTGATGCTGATGTGTTTTGGGCTGCCTTACAGCGTCTACTTCCCACTGACGTCACAGTTTCAGCATGGCGTAGCCAGCATCATTGCATGGCCCGCTGCGCTCGGGCTCGCCGACTACGAGGTAGCCTCCGCGGTCGTGCGGTTTCCGCACTACGAACTGGCGATCACGCCCGATTGCTCCGGCCTCGGCCAACTATTGACGTTCGGCGGCATCGCGGCGCTCGGGGTGTTGAGCTCGGCTCGCAACCGCAAACGCACGCTGTTGGTGTTCGCGCTCGCAGCCGTACTCGCATGGCTGTCCAACGTCGCGCGCGTGGCGCTGTTCGTCTTCTTGGTCGGTATCGGCTGGACCCAATCGGTCGACAATGCGACCTGGCACGCCGTGATCGGGACAGCGGTCTTCCTGCCTTTTGTGGCCGTCTTGGTCGCGGTGCTTCTGCGCACGCACGTGCCACCGTCGGCGATGCCACCGTCGACGATGCCACCGTCGGCAATGCCACAGTCGGCGAGAGTCGAGTCAGGGCAGCCACATTCGATGGGTCGCATGCACATCGCGTGGCTGGTGGCTCCCCTTGCAGCGGTGCACTTCGCGCTCGGCACTACGTCGCCCGGCGACACGCCCGAGCCACCGTACATGGCCGCGCTACTTGCACCTCCTGCCCACGAACTCGAATGCCGGTCTCTGTCCGAGGAGTCTGATCGGCATGCCTACTCGACGCCGTGGCTGATCAATGCGCGATTCCGACGCGAGTCCGGCGGCCACTTCGATCTGCTGCACTATGCGACCAATTCGCGCAGCCACCTTTGCGTGCACAAGGTCGCAGCATGCTTGTTTGCTCCCGACCAGGTCATCACCTACCTGCCGGCCGTCGAGGTCGATGGTCGCCTCTGGTGGCGCATCGATCTTGCGAAGCCAGATCCAGCGAACTCGCAGCACGTCTACTTCGCGTTTGAGATCGGCGGTAACCGCCGCGACGATTCGGCTGCAACCCAGTTCGAAGTGCTCTGGAAGAGAGCGTTCGGAGCGTCCTGGCAGGTGAAGCTCACGCGCGTCATGTTGCCGGGAGCCGCGCCGACGTCCCCGACACAGTACGAGAGCGAAGTATTGACCTGGATCGGGCGAACGACTTCGTAGCGCATGCCCTCGGGCGGTGTCCGTGCTTGCCCGTGCTTGCCCGTATCACTCGTGACGGCCGTCGGCATCATGACCGCGCCATATTCGGCCACACTCGGTCGCCAAGAGAATCGACTCGACGAACTCTGCAGTGCGGAAACAGCCCTTTACGAGGTAGCCCTGGGCACCGAGCGCCTTGCTTTCGACCATGGCTTGCTCGTCTTCGAGGGAGACAGCACGATGATCGGGGCGGGCGTATGTTGCCTCACCAACTCGACGTTGCCAAGTCCTTGGCCGTCAGGCAAGCCAAGGTCCAACAGGACCAGGTCAGGCTCCTCGCGTTGTGCCGCCGCGATGCCTTCCGATCGCGTCGGCGCGTGGCAAAGGGCAAAGCCACCCTGCTCGCCGAGAGTCCGCTCGAGCAACGGCGCGTCGATTTCGTCGTCGTCGAGGATCAAGATCGACAACGAACCCGCGGCCAAGCTGCCGCGCGCAGTGCATCCACCAGTCAAGCCACCACGCGGACATCCAGGAATGCATGCGGCTAGCAGCCCACCACCACAGAGCTGCTGGCACTACCTGGACTACACGTCGCTGGTTGGGCATCGACGGCAGGCTTGCCTGGCCGCAACGAGCCTTCGGCAACAATGCCGCATGCAGCGACCTAGTTGCCGGTGTAGGTGCGGCCGTAGTTGCTCGTCGTGAAGCCGAACGAGTTGACTCCTGGATCGAAGCAGGCGTACTGCGAGAAGAACTGGAAGCCGACGGCATTCAGTGGCACGGCAAACGCAAAGCTACCGCCACCCGCCGGATCGAGAGTCACGCCGGCGCTGAACCACAGGTCGGTATAGGCGAAGCAGCCGGGCATGCTCAAAAACGACAGATCGAGTGGAAATGGCGCTGTGGCCGTGTAGCCAGCGATCAGCAGGGCAACGCCGGAGGGCACGCCATTCGCGAGATCAAACGACAACGTCGAGCCGACTTGCGCGGTGCCTCCGAGAGTGTGGTTGGGCGTGCCGTTGCTACCGGGACAGCCAACGCCGTGCGACGAAGTGCGCCCGGTCAGCATGCTGACTTCAAACTTGGTCGCGGAGCTACTTGAGATGCCCGTCGATGGTGCGGGTGCCGTTGCAGACCGCGAGTAGATGCGTTGGTTGGAATCACGGCGCATGCCACTCGGTGCCGTACCGTTGGTAGTCGTGATCTCAATGACCAGGTCGTCGACGCCGTTGTAGGGGAACAAACCTTGCAGTCCGATTTCGTTCCAAACGTCGCCGGTGACGTTCCAGGTGTAGTCCGAAACGGACAGCACGGTCATCGCATTTGCGGTCAAGTTGTTCGCAAAGACCGTACTGAATGCCTGCGTCGGCGGGATGTGGTCCATCACGACCTCGAGCGTATCGAAGTGGGCGCTACCGCTACTGCTGGGGGCGAAACCAAGGCCCGTGATCAGATTTGGCAGGTTGCCGAGTTCCGCCGCGGTTGTGCGCACATGCATGCGGCAGTTGGAAAAGGTTCCAGGCGACGGCTGGCCGAACGGGATCACGTTCGGAGTTCCGGACGTCGCGTCGTTATCCGGGATGTAGTAGTTCTGTGCGAGGATCGGCGTGCCAAGAAGAAGCAAGACGCAAGCAGGTAGGTGGCGCATGGTTTCAAGCGGGGGGAAGGCGGGTGACTAGAGGAGAGTAGGTGATCTGTGGGACTCCGTCCCCAACCGCGGCGCCCGCAGTTGTCAGAACTGCGTCGCACGTCGATGGGGCAATCGCGACAATCGCGGCGCGCCCTAGCCATCCATGTCGATCCACCATCCCACCGCAACGACGCTCGGAGCGCGCCGGAGCATCCTGCCACGAGAAGAACCCGCAGCGGTCGAGCGGATGTTCGAGCAATGACGACGAGCTAGCGACCGAGCAGCCGCCGTTGCTCGTCATCGAAAAGGGCGCCGCATGCTGGCCGTGGCCCCGGAATCGACCTCCAGAGTCACGACATGCCTGCCATCAAACGACCGCAACGACATGCCCTTGCTGAGCGCCTGGTCAGAACCCGACGCTTGTCGCTGGCGGATGAACACTTCGGCATCCGCCGGAAAAACTTGCCACGGCCGGCTTCGAGTGCAGACCGGCAGTTGCAGGTCTGGCCACGTAGGTGATGCCCCATTCCTTGTCGATGACAAGCCGAGCCGCCCCATGCTATCGACGGAACCCCGCATGGGCTTGAGGTCGGCAACCACTACTTGGCGACGAGCGGCGAACGCAGCGCCTCGATCGACGATGCAAGTAGCTGCAGCAGATACGGATGGCGCGCAACGATCGGCCAAGGAACAAGATCGCGGCCGACGCCGGGCACCGATCCACTTCAGGCGTGGCGCGCAATGGCCGATGACACCGCCTGTATATGGACAAGGCCCTCCGCACAGAAGCTGTCTCGGCCCCGCTCCCAGATGAGCTGCGGCCCTACATCGTGCTCCATACGGCGCAAGCAGCACTGCCCGCAGGCTCACGCTTCGGCGGCCACTGGGTCACTGCATGGCGTAGCCGCTTGCCGTTCGTCCAGATCGACCGGGCACGCAGCCACGAAGTTGGTCGCTGCCTGCCCTTCGCCGGTGACGGAGATGCCGATTCGATGCGCGCACTGTTGCGCGACGCGTCGTGCCTGATCGCCGAGGACGAAACCTGGCTTGAAGTTGCCGCAGAACTCGGCACGCCGACCATCTACCTGGCCGACGGCACGCCCGCTGCTACATCGCTCCCGCCAGCGCTGAAGACCTTCCAGCCGGAAGCGCTAGAGGTGCTGCGCTCCGACACCAACTTCCGGCGCGATCTACCGCTGCGCCTCATCAACGAAGCACTCGAAGCCTTCGTGCCGGGCGTCACCGGCGACGACCGCAGCGAGAGCTCGTTGTGCCGCGGTCGCTTGCAGCAATACCTCGGCGGCCGCATTGCCGACCTCGGCCACGGTGGCCACAAGGTCCATCCCGAAGCGATCGGCGTCGACTTCTTCAAGTTCGACGCTTGCGATTGGATCGGCGACGTGCGCGACCTGTGGTTCCTCGAAGATCAGAGCTTCGACTCGGTCTACTCAAGCCACTGCCTCGAAGATCTCTGGCATCCGCACCAGGCGCTGGCCGAATGGACCCGCATCTTGCGACCAGGCGGACATCTGAGCCTGTTCTTGCCACTGCGCGACTTCTACCCCAACGTCGGTACTCCGGGAGCAAACCCGGGCCACAAGGACGACTACGTGCCTGAGGACGTCGAGCAGTTCCTGCACGACCTTGGCCACATGGAAGTCGTTCACAGCGAGCGCGTCGAGTGCGAAAACAGCTTCGAGGTCGTTGCCAAGAAGAAGGCCGGGCGGTCGTTCTTCTTCGCCCGCGGCTCTCGTCCGAAGCCAGCGGTGAGCATCCTGCTCGTGGCCGATCCATCGCAGGATCCTGCCTACGATGCGACCACCATTTGTGCCAGCGTCGCGGCCGCGCAGATCGCATTCGCCGACTGCGACCATGAAGTCCTCGTGCTCGACCGGACTCGCAGTGACGGCGACGCCCGCGCTTCGGTCCAGGATCTGGCTGCTCACGATACTCGGGTACACGTGGTCGAAGATCGACGGCCGATCCCGTACGGACAGCGCTGGGAACGACTGCGCCGCATGGCAACCGGTGACGCGATCCTCGTCCTGCAACCAGGCACACTGCTCGCCCCCGAAGCTGGCAAGGCGCTGCGCCAAGCCGTCTCGGATGGAGCCGGCGCCGCGGTGCCCCTCGCCTGCAATGCACTCGGCAACGTTTGCTCCAAAACGATTGCGGCAAGCAGCTGCCTACTGTTGTCGGCCGAGCATTGGCCTAGCGACGCCCTGAACGACACCCCGTACGGCACACCCAAGCTTTGGCAAGAGGTTGCCCGCCGCAAGGCAGCTGTGACCGTGCCAACCGCACGCGCAATCACCGCCGCCGAACTCAGCCGACCGGCTGCCGCTCGCGGCCTTGCGCGCGCGACCTTGGACCAAAGACTGTGTGACCTGGACTTGGATCCAATGCTGGCCAAGCCGACCACGAGCATTTTGGTCGTGATGCTACGCACCCTCGGCGATTGTGTGTTGGCAACGCCGGTGTTGCGCGCCTTGCGCCAGCGTCACCCCGATGCGCACATCGAGGTACTGACCGAACAACCCTACGCCTGGATCTTCGAACAGCTTGAGGTCGTCGACTCGGTGCTGGCGTCGACCGAACTCCCAGCTGACGAGATGTTCTGGGCCGAAGACCACGCCATCACCCAAGCGTTGCGCAACGGCAACCACGATCGGCTGGTGGTGCTGTCGGATCGCTTGGAGAGCGTCACCTACCATCACAACGGCCTCACCCTGGCCGACCACTATGCGATCCAGGCGGGTGTCCCCGAAGCTTGCGGCCAACCGCCGGAAATGCACCTCGCAGCGAACGCGGCCGCAGGTTGGCAAGAACTTCGGAGCACGCACGGGCTCAACGAATCCTACGCGGTCATCCATACGCGCGCTGGCTGGCCAGAGAAGTCGTTGCCGACGTCGCTAACCCAGCAGATCGCTGCAGAGCTTGCCAAAGTGGGCCTGACTCCGGTTGTGATCGGTGGCCGCGGCGAACGCATCGACCACGCCAGCGCCTGCAATCTCGCCGGTCAATTGAGCATGGCCGAAAGCGCCGCTGCAATCGCCGGAGCCGAACTGTTCATCGGCCCGGACTCCGGACCACTGCACATCGCCTCCGCATTCGGAACGCGCAGTCTCGCGCTCTTCGGTGGCTCGCACTTGCGGGTCGCGCCGCCGCGAGCGCACGGTTCGTGTTCCGTGCAAGCAGCTTCGTGCTGCCCCGTACCTTGCGGGGTCAGCCCATGTCCAGAACGCAACTGTGGCGCCGCCGGACTCGCGGCGGACGCCGTGTTGCCACGCCTGCACGAAGTGCTCGCTGGCACCATCGGCGAGCAGTGCGAGTATTGGGGGACCGAGCCAGCGCTTTGCGTCGCGAGCCCAGACGGTCCGTCACTCGTCAAGAGTGTCGACCAGTACTTCACCGGCACGCCTACGACGCCACTGCCGAGCGCGGCACCTGCAAGAGCAGCTGCTGGCCGCACCACGCCCGCGCCATGCAAGACACTGGCAGCCGGATTCGACCAAGCCACCTTGGCAAAGCACGTTCGTCTCGCCAGCGCCGTCAGCACACCTACTGGCAGCCTTGAGGATGCTCCAGCCCTGCTGGAGTCGATTCGCGACGGCGTCGAACCAGCGCAGGGCTTCAACGTGCTAGCCATGATTGCCGCGCAGTGCCACCGGCTCGGCGAGAACCACGCGGCAATGCAATCCATCGCCGCGGGCATTGCTCACTGTGGAGCCATGGTGCGAGGCGAACGCGGCCGAGCCAGGGCTGCTTACCGCGGACATGCGAGCGCCCTGCTACACCGCGCACTCGGTATTTTCATCCAAGAACCTGCCGGCGCGAAGATCCGTCAACAGCTCTTCGACATCTATCGCGAAGAGACGGGCGAGGCCCCAGATCGCGAGCATGTCATCCGTGCCGTCGCCGCCGTGGCAAAGGGCATCGAAGACGATGCCGTGCGCAGCAAGCTCCGCGCCCAACTACATGACCATCTGCAATCAGCGCAGCCGCATCACGGGCAGGCGCTGAGTTGGGCGACGATGTTGCGCAGGGTAGAAGACCCCGCAGGAGCCATCAAGCTACTTGACGCTCACCTGCAGTTGCTGCCACCGTCAGCTTGCATCGAGATTGCCGAAACCAAGTTCTTACGCGGCACATGCCTGGTCGCAATCGAACAGCCGGAAGCGGCACTCGACGACATGCGGTTTGCTGCGACCACTCTCAAGAGCGAGAGTGATCGCAAAAACGCACAAAAGATCGTCGAAGCATTGGCACGACATATCGACAACCGAACGCTCTCCGTATGAGTGCCCCACCGCAGTCGGCCCCGCCGCCGCTGCACGTTCGCGGCATCGTGCTCGGGCCTTCGGGCTTCGCGGCGCAGGGGCGCGAGTGGCTCGCGCTGTTCGAAGCTCTAGGTCTCAAACCGTCTCTGCACGGCGCGCGACTTGGATCGATCGATGGCGGCGAGAGTCTGGCCGAGCAAGAACTGATCGCACGTTGTGCGGCGCGCCGCCAACAACCTGGTGGCATTACCGTACAGCACGTCCTGCCACCACACTTCGCGCCCGATCCCAACGCGATCGCCGATGTCGTGATCACCGTCTTCGAAACGACCTCGCTGCCGGCTGGCTGGGGACCTCATCTCAACCGCGCTGATGCGGTGGTCGTACCGGCACCACCGATCGCGAACGCATTCGTGCGTGGCGGAGTCGCTGCGCATCGAGTGCACGCGATTGCGCCGCCGATCAACATGGCTGCCTTCGCGGCAGCGGCTCAGACATGGACCGGCCAACCATGGGATGGATTGCCGCCGCGTCGCCCGGGAGTACGTCGCCTGCTATCCGTGATTGACTGGTCCATGCGCAAAGGCATGGACGTTCTGCTGCCGGCCTTTGCACACGCGTTCGAGGCCGACGAGGCAGAACTGATCCTCAAGGTTGCGCCTCATGCAAACCTCGATCGGGCAGCGCTGCAACAGCACTGTCAAGACATCGTGCAACAGCACAGCCGCAGCACAGCGCCAACGGTGCACGTTCTGGATCCGCTGCTGACGGCGACCGACCTGCCGGCGATCTATGCGGGCTGTGATGTCCTGGTACTGCCGAGCCGCGGCGAAGGTTGGGGTCGCCCCGTTCACGAAGCGATGCTGATGGCGATGCCAGTTGTCGCAACGCAGGCAGGAGCGCTCGCCACCCTGCTTCCCGACACGCACACTGGCTACCCCGTGGCGACTTCGACGGCACCAGTTAGCGAAGCCGCGGCAGCCGAGACGCCTGCATTCACCGGCCAATGCTGGTGGGAACCCGATCCAGACGACCTTGTCCACCAATTGCAGTGTGCGGTTCGCAATCCGGTCGAGGCGCGCAATCGTGGCCTTCGCGCCCAGGCACATGTTCGCAAGCTTTGCGACCACAGCTCCATCGCGACCGCGTTCTGCCACCTACTCGATGGCATCTCGGCAGAACTGATCCGTTGAGTGTTGGTGCCGCTGGCAGCAAAGCAACCCGCGTTGCGAACTGGCACGCGGATCGACTACACAATCCGAATTGACGATCGAAAGGGTGCGTCTACTCACCGTCAACAATTCTGACGGTAGTCGTCATCATTAAGCGTCTGGTCGAACTAACAAAATTCGCGATACATAGGGTCCGTCGATTTGCTCCCATCGCCCCCACTCTGACGTGGGGCCAACGTAGCCAAAGAGTTTGACATGCAGACGCAGCCCACAGACATGTTGGCGACCGCAAAGAAGCGTGCCAGTGGCACTTGCCGGAAGTGCTGGAACGCACTGGGTGAATCAGAAAGCTGCGCAACGTGCGGCGAAACGTTCGCTCGGGTCCAGTGGTTGATCTGGATGGTGGTAATGGTCGGGGTGGTTGTAGCCGGAGGCCTGTATTCGTTGCTCTGACATTCGTTGCTCTGACGCGTGCGCAGGGGCGTGACCACCGCGGTGTTCATTCAGTAGAATCGACGAGCACAGAACCACGAGTTCCGTGGCCGACATCGCGCGTCACAGGGTCGCGACCACGCCATCGCGTGCAGACTCAAGCTGCCGAGACGTCGGTCAGCGCGCCTTCGAGGGGCGAGCGTCCCAAACAACTACGCCACCCGAGTTGCCGATCGCAGCGAGTTGTTTGCCATCCGAACTGAACGCGACGGCGACCACGCGGCCAGAGGCCCGCAGGCTTGCCACTTCTGCCCTTCCGGCGACATCCCAGATCCGCACGGTGCCATCGCGACTGCCGCTGGCGAGACGGGCGCCATCCGGCGAAAACGCCACTGCCTGCACGTGGGAAGTGTGCCCGCGCAAGACCGCCAGTTCGCCGCGCGTCTTGGACCAAAGCCGCACGCTCTGATCGACGCAGCCGATTGCCAACGTTTCGTCCAGGGGACTGGCTGCCAAGGCGAGCGTGCACTGTGGCACGCGGTGTTCGTGAGTCTGCACGCCAGAGGCGGCACCGAACAGCCGTACATGGTCGGTCGCGTCGATCATCGCCAGCTGACCATCAACCGACCAGGCAATCGCTCGCACATCCGCGGGGGCCTTGTGGGCAACCGGCTTCGATTCGCCGCGCGGCCAGAGCCACAACACGCCATCGCGCCCGCCGACCAACGCGATCATGCCATCATCGCGGCGCATCGACGCAAAACGGAACCTGGGCAGATCAGCTGCGTTCGGCCGTGCTTGCGTCGAGACGTGCACTCGTTCGTCGGCGGTGGCCAAGCGATACTCCGCTCGGATCGCATCGTCGACGAGGCTCCACGTAACATCTTCTGAGCCGTTCACGTGAATAGCCAGTTCGTTGCCAGTCGCGTCGAAGCTGAGCTGCGCATGCTGGACTTCACCTAAGCTTGGTAGTTGTCGCTCGCGGCGAGCCTCGTGACTATTTGGGTCCCACCAGCGCATCGTCGTATCGTCACTGATGGTTGCGAGTCGCTTGCCATCCGGACTCCAGGCAAGCGCGTTGACGACGCCCGTATGACCGGACAGGCGCCGCACGTGGCTCGTGTTGTTGAGGTCGTATACGTAGGCCACGTAGTCGTAGCTGCCGACGGCGATGCGCGTGCCGCTCGGATCGAACGCGATGCAACTCAGGACATCGGCGTGTGGGATATTGTGTTCCAGCTTACCGGTTGCCAGCGACCACACGCGGAGTGAACCCGCGTCCCCGGCGCTGCCAATCCGTTGCGATGTCGCATCAAAGCACAGCCTCCAGCTTCCTTCGTTCGGGCCACGCAGCTCACGAAAGACGACTTGCGGATCGTCACGGCGATAGACGCGAACCTGAATGCCGGCTTGGTTGGCTCGCGAGGCGACGGCGAACAACGTACCGTCATCCGACACGCAGAACACTTGGTTGACGTGATCGCGGATCTCGGCAATGCGTTGCCGCGTCTGCGTGTCCCAGATGACCAAGAAGGGCTTCTCGCCATAACAAACCAGCAGGCTGCCGTTGGCCGACAGCTTGCAGGTGTAGATGTATTGGTCATGGACGAACGTCGCGAGTTCGTCACCGGTATCGGTATTCAATAGCGCCACGACTTCGGGCGACTTCGAGATCGCCAGCAAGCGACCATCACTGCTGGCTGCAATCGCGCCAACGGGTGATGCGCCGGCATCCCAACGCCTCAGCATGGCACCACCGCCCCCGTCCCATGCGACGGCCGCGCGCCAATGAGTTGACAGCAGCCGACCATCGGTCAGCCATGACAATGTCATCGGATATGGCTCAGCGGGAGCCACGTGCGCTTCGCGGTCCGAGTTTGCAGCCAAGAGGTGCCACTCGAAGCCGCGAAGATCCGGGAGATGGGCGGTGCCTGGCGCAGGCAGCCAAGCCGCGACGAGCTCACGAGCACGCGCAACGCCGCCTGACGCGTTCATGGCTTCGGCTCCGAGCCGCATCTGCGAACGATAGAGACGTTCTCGCAGAGTCTGGTTCGCGGCATCGGCCTTGGCGCGCGCTGTCATTTCCTTCTGCGCCAGCGATTCATTGCGCGCGGCGAGCATCGACGTGGCAATCAACCCAGTGATCAACAGCAACATCACGACTGACACCCCGATAACAAGCCCGCGGTGACGGCGCGTGAACTTCTGGATCCGATAGAACCCACTCGGCGGACCGGCTTCGACTGGCAGGTGGCGTAAGTGGCGTCGCAAGTCCTCGGCCATGGCGCGAGGAGTCGGATAGCGCCGCTCTGGATCCTTCTCCAAGGCCTTCATGACCACCCAGTCGATGTCGCCGTGCAGGCGGCGGCGCCAATGCGCGGTGGTCGGTTTGGTGTAGTCCTTGCTCGCCGAACCCGCGCGGCTGCGCAATCGCGTACTCGGCTTCGGAGGCACTTCGTCGCGCACGATCCGCGCCATTCCGGTCAGGCCTGCTGCTCGCAAACGCTCCGAACCAAACGGACGCTCGCCAGCGAGCAACTCGTAGAGCATCGCTCCGAGCGCGTAGACATCGGTGCGCGTATCGATGCTGCGGCCGTCACCATCGAGCTGCTCGGGACTCATGTAGTCGGGTGTGCCAAGTAACGCACCCTGCAGCGTGTGCACGGAATCAACACCGAGACTGCCTTCGAGGGCCTTGGCAATACCAAAGTCGATCACCTTCGGGATGGGCTGCTCATCGGTGCGGACAACCAGCACGTTCGACGGTTTGAGATCGCGATGCAGAATCCCGCGGCGATGCGCGTGGTCGACGGCCTCGCAGACCTTGGCAAACAGTTCGAGGCGGGCTTCGAGGTCGAGTCCCTCGGCATCGCAGAAGTCGGTGATCGGAGTGCCGTCGACGAACTCCATGACCAGGTAGGGCCTGCCGAGGTCATCGCTACCTGCGCCATGCACCGTGGCGATGTACGGATGTGCCATGCGTGCCAGCGCCTCGCGTTCTGCCGAGAAGCGTGCCAGTATCTCACTCGAGTCCATGCCCGGACGGATCGCCTTGATCGCGACCGTGCGCCGTACCGGCGACAACTGCTGTGCGCGGTACACCATGCCCATACCACCCTCGCCGATCGACGTGAGGTCGCTGTAGTCGGGGATCGACGGAATGCTCGGCTGTTCGATTCTCGGCAACGCAACCGCCGGTTTGGCCAGAAAATCGCCGAGTCGATCCGTCTCGACCCGCAACAAATCGGCGAGCTCATCCCGCAGTTCGGGATCGCCTGGACACGCATCCTTCACGAACGCGTGACGCTCGCTGGCATCCAGCTCGCTGCCAGCCGCGAACAGCTCCCTCAGTTTTGCTTTCCGGTCTTCGTCGAACATCTGGGCTGTGGCTGTCGTGAGGCAACGTCGCGAGGAACCGGACTGGCCGATCAAACGACAGCGGCTCCGGCTGTATCGCTCACTATGACATCGGTCGCCGCAGTGTCGCGCACGACACGGTAGTCGAGAATAGATTGCAAAAAATAGGGCCACTGCACGGCGGGCCAACGTGCGTCCGCAGAAGCCAGACCCCAGACGCCAGAGATCCGTTGCGGCATTGATCCGAACTCCCCGGTATTTCTATGTTGAGTCTGAATACGGCTCGCCGCTCAATACCGAACCAGTCACGCGACTCGTCAAGCGGCACCCACGACACCTCTTCCTATGGCCAAGCCCCCCACCCACCGCAGCATCCCGCCCTCCATCGCAGCCCTACTTGTCCTTGGCTTGACCTCGAGTTGCAGGAGTTGGCAGACCATCGTGATCCCACGATTCGGCGCAGACAGCATCCGCGCCACAGACCCGTTCGGCGGCGAAACCTACCGACTCGACCGCGAAGTCGACGAGCACCGCTATTCGCTGTTGGCGGCTGCTGTCAGCGACACGCTCCATCTCGGCGCGCAAGTCAGAGACGGCTTTGTCGGCGAAGTGAAATGGCGCGTCGGCGAGTGCCAACTCGAGTTCTCACTCGGTTCCGGGCCGCGCGGGAGTGAGATCCCGATTGCCGTCACGGGCGACTTGGGTATGGGTAGCTTGGGCACGGGCAGCTTGGGGACTGGCGGCCAACTCGTTGGACACCTGACCAGCGACGAACAAACCACGACTGTTCGATGTGAAGTGCCGAGAACCACGCTGGCCAAGGGAGACGGTACCGTCGGACTCGAGTTCGCACCGCAAGGCCAGGCGACGTCGATCAGGCTGCCAGCAAGTGGCAGGCTTCGCGGCATCTACATGATGCAATAGCCTTCTGCCGGCCCAATTAACCGCAAGGACGTGCGTTGAACCGCCGCCGATAGCACTCTATGCTCGCCGCACCCCGGGGCCGCGCCATCAGGATGATTGCGTTTGCTTGGCCCCGGTCGGGAAACCTCAACTTGATCCATATCCCGTTTCCGGGAGGAGAACTCATGAAGAAAGCCATCACATTCGTCGGCATTGCCGCCCTGCTCATGACCACCAGCTGCTCTGGTGTTCGCCATTCGTCCAAGACGTTTGCTGCGCACGGCGAATCACTTCGCATCTTCGGCTACGCGATCCCCAGCGACGACCAGCAAGCGGCCTTTGACAAGGTCCCGGCCGGCGCCACGATCACGAACGTCTCCGCGTCGCCCGCCGACTGGACGTCCTTCACGGGCTTCTTCGGCAACCTGTTTGCCTTCAACGGCACGACGATCGGCGGCACGAAGTAGTAGCAGTCTGAATGCTCCTGGCGGTGCCTTACGGGGCACTGCCAGAAGGCAGTATTGAGCCGTCCGCCAGGGAGTAGGAGAGATCCACTTTGCTGAGCCCCGCTCTACTGAATGGTGATCGCGAGCGCCTGCGCAAAACACCGTGCGGCACGCCAACGCGCCAATTGCACCAACCCGCGAGTAGCGCCAACGCGCCAATGGCGCACTGCCACCGAATACTCGCTACATCGCAACGGCAAACCGGTTGGCTGCCAACTGCCTCTCGATACTACTGAGGATCGTGGACCTCTGCGCAAAACGACCGCGCCGCGGCCAGGACGTGCTGCAGGCAGTTCCCGGACGGAAGGGGATGGTTAGCCGCGAATCGAGCGATTTCCGAGAATTGGTGTCCTAGGTCGCTCCATTGCACGGATGTGGGGTCGCCAGCCTGCGGCGAAGCACTTGCTGCCTGGGCTGGTATCGCGCTCGCCGTAGCCCCTGCAATCGCCGGGTCACGCGACACCTGACCACTCCCTCGCACCAAGAGACCTCCCATGCTCCCTCGCCGACTATTGACCCTCACCGCCCTCGTGCTTCTACCAATCGCCTGCAGCAGCGGCAGCAGCGGCACTGCCCAACTCTCCATCAGCCAGTTGGGCGGCAATTGGAACGTCACCATCACGCCACGTACCACGACGTGCCCGCCACTCGAAGCCGCGGAGACCGTTGCAGCCACCATCGCAATCTCGGGTTCTACTGCGACGATCTCGGTAACTGGCGACCCCGACTTCACGTTGCCAGTCGTCAACGGCAGGGTCGTGGGCACGCGCACCGGCAACGTCAGCGAAGTGCAAGACTTCGACTTCGGGCCGACCGGCGCCGACACGTTCGGCGGCTCGGTCACCACCCGATACGCGGGTCCCGGAGGCACGTCCACCTGCACGGACGTCGACGACATCAGCGGAACACGCGTCGTCATCAACACCCAGGCTTCGAACTGGAACGGCACGTGGAATGCGACCGCCACCATCCTGCCGAACTCGTGCGGAATCCCAACCATCTCAGAGAGTACCGAGTTCACGATCAGCATCTCGGGCTCGACCGCGACACTGGTCCAGCCGGTGCCGAACACGTCCCAGGCCATCACGATCACCCTGCAAGTGGTCAACAATCGCCTCGTCGGCGAGGCCAACGGCGGCACCTACGACTGGGGCCTGACCGGCACCAACACGATCAGCGGCACGACCTCGGCGAGCTTCACGGTCAGCGGCCAGTCGTGCACCTATGTGCAGGACATTCAAGCAACTCGCGTCTAGAGCCACACGCACGTCGCCTGCTCACTCCCCACGCGCTCGAAAGCCATGCAATCGCCCCCACCACATCGCTTGTCCCGGTCGGTAGTCGTCGGCCTGGGGCTGCTCAATGCGGCGACGTTTGCGGTCATTCTATTGGCGCGACCGGCCAACGAGGCGCCAGCGGCGACGGCCACGCTTGGAGTAATCGCACCACCGATCCATCCGGTGGTCGCCGTCGGCGAGCTGACCGCAACGCCAACGGCGTGGCTACGTGAAACGAACTCCGGTGACCAAGCCTCGGCGAAGCCGTTGCTACCGGACCTCGAAGTACAGGTCGAAGCGATGGGCGCCACGCCAGCGCGCCAAGAGGTCGCCCTGACGCACACGTCTGCCGACCTTGGAACCAACGTGATCCTGCAACGACCAGCCAACGTCGCGGGACGCGTGCGCTTTGCGCGCGCAACGTGTTCACCGACCGAACCCGGCGGCGTGGTCTGCGTAGACGCATGCTTCCCGACCGTCGGGGCCTACGCGATGCAACTCAATGACCGCAGCGAACGCGCCGTCGTCTTCTTGCCCGAGCAGGGGCGAGTGCGCGTTGCGGTCCAGGAAGCGGACGGCGCCTCCCTGCACGGCTCAGCGCGAGCCGAACTGCGCGTATTGACGGCGACCCCGCCGGCCGACCGATTGCACGTCTACGAAATCACCGGCGGCCACGTCGATATCCCCGTCGAGGCCGCAGGCCTATTGCTACAATTGCAGATCGTCACGAATGACGGCCGCCGCGCCGAGCCGGTCACTACCACGGGGCCGGTGCTGGCCGCAGCAGAGACCGACTGCGTCGTTACCATGGCGCCGCGAAAGATGTTCACCGCGCGGATCTACGATCCGTTTGGAAACCCGATGGCGCACGCGACGGTCGGAGTCTCGCTAGCTCGCACGACCATCCGCCTCGACGAAGGCAAGCGAACCGACGAGTTCGGCGTCGTCGAGTTTCCCGCACCTCAGCGCAGCACGACGCAGGCTTGGCCGCTGACCATTCAAGCCAGATCGCGCGACGGCGGCTTGCTGCAAGGCCAGCTGCTGGCCGACCTGACGCCGGGTGCCCCCAAGCGGCTTGGCGACGTTTGGCTGCAACATACAGAACGTCTCGTGGCTGGAACCTGCGTGGACGAGGACGGCCAGCCGCTGGCAAACATCACCTTGTATGTGCAGCTCGAATGCGCGCAACAGCCACTCCGCGACGGCTTCTTGGGCGGCGACGGCTGGCGCGACCTTGGTCAGAGGCCAACCACTACGGGCGCCGATGGCACCTTTTCGATCTATGGCCCACCGCCGCAGGGACAGCCGTTGCGGCTACGTGTCCGCGGTCGCCCAGACCTACTGACACCCTTCGCCGCGCATACCGACGATCTTTCCATCGTGCTTCCCCCCAAACGCAGCCGCCTGTCTCGCCACCGACAGTGACTCGCAAGACACCGCGACCAACTGTTGTTAGTACTGTGCCAGGCACAGTACTAACAACCGATTCCGCAACCGCCGGCACCACCGGTCACTTGCGGGCGATCCCCTACTTCCCGCATACAACTCAAGCGCTGCCGAACGGGTTGTCGATATAGCGGACAGATGCCTGCGGCGGTACCGGACGTTCGGTGCAGTGGGGCAGCTCGAGCGACCAGAGAGGAAAGGGAAAGGTTCATGGCTGTCCGGGTGCTACTTCAATTCGCGAAGCCAACGATGCGGCTTGCGAATCCAATCTGGGATCGCGACGGCAAGCCTGCGGCGGGCCGACGCAGCTACCTCCGCGATGGCATGGTGCGCCTGCTGCGCGACATGGATCTGCTCAGCGTCGTTGTCGAGGACACGGACGAGTTGCCGCCCTGGGAGACGATTCAAAGCTTGGACCAGCAGCTTCTGGAATTGGACGAACGGTTCGGCGGACACCAAGCCCGTGAGCCAAACCAATCAACCGATGCTGACGCAACCAGCGATCCGATGGTCGAGATGCGCTTGGCAATCGCTCGCCATTTCACTGCGCAAGCAAAGCAGCTCGAAGACGATCCGGCCATTGCTGCGATGCGAGACCCCGAAGGTGTAGGCGGCGACGAATGACGGTCCCTGTAGTCAGCGAACGCAAGCCGTTCACATCACTGAGCCCCGCCGAACTACGCCAACGGGTGAGCCGCCTCAAGAAGCTGCCGACTCTGCCGCTGCTGAAGCAGCGCATCGTCTCGGCTCTCGAAGACCCCGAGATCGATTTTGAGAACGTCGCACAACTGATCGAGATAGACCAGTCACTGACTTCGCAAATCCTGCGCATGGCGAACTCCGCGTTCTATGGCGTGCAAGGATCGATCTCCAACGTGACGCAAGCACTGGTGATGCTGGGTGGAGCCGTAGCGAGAAGCCTGGTCCTGTCGAGCACCGTGTTTGATCTCAAGCGCACACCGTTGCGCGGCTTTTGGGAACACTCGCTTGGCTGCGCGGTGGCCGCAGGCGCGATCTCCAAAGTGACTGGCCGCGGCGTGCCCGAAGAAGTAACCGCGGCCGGATTGATGCACGATCTGGGCGTTGTCATCTTGTGCAGCGAACTCCCCGACGCGCTGGACCACATCATCGAGCGTGCGCGCACCGAGAACCGCCCAGTTGGCGAAGTAGAACTAGAAGTGCTCGGGCTCGAGCACGGCGAGCTCGGCTGCCTGGCGGAGAAGTGGCACTTCCCGCCCTGCCTGGCCGAGCCGATCATGTTCCACCACACCCCGGAGAAGGCATCGGCCGCAGTCGATGAAGTCGCCGTGGTTCACGTCGCCAACAGTCTCGTGCACGGCCTCGGCTACGGCGCAGGTTGTGACTCGCGCGTTCCCGTGATCGATCCAGAGGCGTGGCAACGACTCGACCTCACACCCGACGTTCTCGACCGCGTGCTCACAATGTTCACCGCCGATTTGGACCACGCTCTGAACTATGCCATCCTCGCCTGATCGCGGCGCACGCCCAACGGCAGAAGGTGAGCTGCTCGAGAAGATCGAGGAGCTGTCCTTCCTGAGGCTTCTCAACGACAGCCTCGCAAGCGCACCGGACTACGCCTCGGCCTGCCAGACACTGGTCGACCTGATCTGGGACGAAGGGTGGGCAGACGCCGTTGCCTACGTCTCGGTCGACATGCAACGCCAGCTTTGCCGACTTGAGGCGCGCGCGCCCCGCAATGGCGACATCGACTCCATTGGCGAACTGAACCTTCAGGAATCGCCTTTCCCGGACGTGCTCGAACAACCGCAAACCGTCATCGCGCTCGGCGACCCAGCTCCACCTTGGCTCGCTGCCCCTCACGATTCGGGCACCGAAGACGGTCGTATCATGCTGGCTGCGCCCATGCGGGTTCGCGGCGTTTCCAAAGGCGTATTGCTTGTTCTGGTCAACGTCGATGCAACGGACCCCGAAGAGCAACGCCGCATCCTCGGCATCGCCGCCACCTCCGCGGCCCTGGCCCTCGATTCGGCGCGTGCCGATGCCCGCGAAGAGTTCTTGGCGACGTTGCGTCACGACATCAACAACCCTGTCACCGCCGCGCTCGGTTGCGCCGAAGTGCTCGTCCGGGAGCTGCAGGACAACGAGCAGCTTCTCGACTTCGCCCAGGCCATCATGAGCTCCCTTGAGTCGGTAACGGACCTCGTGTCCAACTACCTGCACATGGGCGCCATCAACCAAGGCGCACCGTGGCTCAATGTCGAAGAAATCGACCTTGGCAAACTGACGGCCTTGGTCGTGGATCGGTTCCGCGCGACTGCAAGCCAAAAAGAACTGACCCTCAGCTTTCGCGGAGAGGGAACCAGGGCGCAAGCCGATCGCCGCCAGCTCGAACGCGTGCTGACCAATTTGGTGAGCAACGCCGTCAAGTACACGCCGTCCGGTGGCCAGGTCGATGTTGTAGCTGCGGCCGAATCAACGGGCGTCACGATCGCGGTGCGAGATACCGGCACGGGTCTCAGCAAGGATCAGCTCTCGGAGCTCTTCACCAAGTACACCCGCTTTCATCGCGACACCGACATCCCCGGCACCGGGTTGGGATTGTTTATCTCCAAGGTCCTGGTCGAGGCGCACGGCGGGCGCATCGAAGTAACCAGCGAACCGGGTCAGGGCAGCTGCTTCACGATTCACCTGCCGCCGAGGTGACCGAGCGAAGTCGTTCTGACTTCAGCCGGATGCGTTCTTACCCCACTGCTAAGGGTTGGGGTAGCGCCGCAACCACCACTCCGCAAAGATCATGTTGGGCAACCACGCCGACCACGACACGATCTTGTAGGCCGGCAGAAACCCCTCAAGCGCGTAGGCCAGCGGCCCGAGTTGCAGGCGCAGCGTGATCGCGGCGCAAGTGAGGGCATAGCTGCGCACCATCCAGCGGCGATGAGCGATCACATCCCTGAGCTTGTGGATGCGGTGCCAACCGAGAAACGTCGTGACCAGCCACGCGATCGCCAACAAGAGGAATCCGAGATGGGCCACCATGCCTGCCATCGAAAAGCAGGCCATGGCTGCGCCCGCTGTGCCACTGAGCAACACGAGCAGCATGTAGAGCTTGCCAATGCGTCGATGCAGATTCCTTCGCTTCGCCAGTAGATCGCGCCGAAAGCCCCACACGCCAAGGATCAACGCCAAGCCTCCGGTCACGAAGTGCACTTCGTCGATCCACGGCAGCCCGGGCACGGAGTTCTTCGCCCCACGCGCATCGATCATCAACACGCCATAGCCGCCGATGGCGGTAGCAAACAAGGCAAGGAGCCACCAGCTGAGGCCGGGCGCGCGCTTCGACATGCGGCAGAGTCTACTCAACGGTGAGCAATGTGCAGCCCTCGGCGATGGCGTAATTCAAAGGACTGCGCGGCAGCATCAAGTTCTCAAACACAACAGGAAGTGACCTGCGTGTGATGCCAACGTGCCGCGGGCGCCCGTGGCACGACCGTTCACCGGGACGTGCTGGCATCGCCGTCCTAGTGCGGCAAGAACCCAAAGTCAATCGAGTCGCAGTGCGTGCCGCCGGGCGGAACGACGACGGTCGCGGGCAGGCAGTTGCTGTCGATCTCTTCGTTGCTTCCTTCCTCGCAGAACGTCGGCACAAAGGTGGCGGGCAAAGTCGTCGGATCGACGTCAACGGTGTAGGTGCCTGGCGCCAGGCCAACGAACGAGTAGAAGCCGAGACTGTCGCTCGCCTGCATCGCAATGACTGCGCCGGTGTTGTCCTTCAGCCGCAGCACGACGCCCTCAAGGCCAGGTTCGCCCGCGTCTTGCAGGCCATTGCAGTTCCAGTCATTCCAGACGAAGTCACCAATCGAACCACTGTTCGGCAGCGAGAATCCGAAGTCGATCGATCCTTGCTGCTGCGCGTGCGCCAGGGTGACCGCGGCGGGTGCGCAGTTGCTGTCGAGCAACGGGTCGGAGCCGGCCTCACAAGGTGATGCGGAGGCACCCGCCGGCAACGTCGCCAGATCCACTTCAACCTGGTAGTCGCCCTCGGGCAACGCGCCAAACTCGTAGCGGCCGAGCGCGTCGGTCCAGGCCGTAGCAATCTGGTTGGCCGCCAGGTCGCGCAGCACAACGCGCACACCGGAGATCCCGGGTTCCGTGGCGTCCTGCAAGCCGTCGGCGTTGAGGTCGTTCCAGACGAAGTCGCCGATGCTGCCGGTGAAGTCACAGACGAAGCCGAAGTCGATCGTTTCATCGACCGAGCTGTTGGTCGCTAAGGTGACCATGGCAGGACTGCCGTTGCTGTCGAGCGCGGGATCGCCGCCGACGCCAATCGGCGACGGCAGGCAACCGGTCGGCAGCGAACCACTATCAAGTTCGACGGTGTAGGTACCGGCCAACAAGCCAGTGAAACGATAGTGCCCCGCCTGTGCGAGCGTAGTGGTCGTCGCCGTGCGGATGATCTGGCCGCTGGCGTCGCGCAACCATACCGTCACACCGTCGATGCCGACTTCACCCGGATCCTGGATGCCATCGCCGTCTGCATCGAGGAAGACGAAGTTTCCGATGACGCCATTGCCGACCGTGCAGAACCCGAAGTCGATTGAGACGTCCGTCAGTGACAACTGCACAATCGCCGGACTGCAGTTGCTGTCGAGCATCGGATCGGCGCCGCTCAGGTCGCACGGCCCAGGAGTGAAGCCGACCGGCCACGACGCCGCATCTACTTCGACAATGTAGGTCGCCGCAGGATCGAGGCCGGAGAAGCGATAATGACCCGCGAGGCCAAGGTTGCTGGCTGCAGTCGTCGCCTGGTCGATCACCAGGCCCTGCGCGTTCTTCAAGAGCACGATGATTCCGTTGATGCCGGGCTCGCCGGCGTCCTGGACTCCATCACAGTTGAGGTCGTGCCAGACGAAGTCCCCGATGACGCCCGCGTCAAACTTCGCAAGAAAGCCGAAGTCGAGGTCCGAACGCACCAGTTCGCCAGTCGCGTCGGCAGGAACATCAACGACGATGCTGCCATTGTCGCCACTGAGCTGCGGCGACAACTCGAGCGTGCCAGGCAACGAGTTGAGGTCGACCGCGATCGAATAGCTTTTGCCGGCTTCGACCGTGGCATTGAGTTGGTAGCGCCCATCCGCGTCGGTCTCGCTGACCTGCGGCTGGCCATCGGCATCGACAACCTGCACAGTGATGCTTGGTGCGCCCGGCTCGCCCGCATCGATGACACCATTGCGATTGAGGTCAACACTGACGCGGCCGCCGAAGAACGCCGTGACGCGACTGGGCGGAGTAGGGCCTCCGCCGTCCCCATCAGAGGACACCAACGAATCGGACTTGCCACTGCTACAGCCAACGGCGAAGCCGCATGCGATCAACACTGAGACGCGAGCCCAAGGGTGAGCGACTGAAGAACGCAATGTCATGGTCGTAGAGTTTGCTAGCGAAGACGCGAGGCGAGACTTCTGGCTCTACAAGCCTAGCCCACGATGACGGGCGACAGGCAGGTGTCGGTGCAAGAGAGTCTCGACTTGACGCACGCTGCACTGCGCCAGCATGACATGGTGACCACGCGCGACCAACTGTCAGAACGTGTAGGACAAGCCGACAGACAGCAGATCCACGCCATCGTCGTCATGGAAGTAGCGCTCGTATTCGACGCGCGCGCCAAGCCGGTCCACCAATCGATAGGTCATGCCAACGCCACCGACGAAGTCGAAGCCGGTCGGGCGACGACGCACGACGTTTCCGCCGCTGAGGTCGACCTCGACGTCTGCTTCCCAGTACCAAATGCCGAGCTTGGCAAACGTCGACAACCGGCCGCACTCGTAAGGGTGCCCCACGATCGACAGCGACGGACCGCGACCAGCAAGTGGGTGCAGTTGGCCGATATCACCAAGCAGGTTGGCATCGACTGCCGGCGCGTTGACGGACGAATCAGGACCTTCGAGTCCCGTCCATGCCAGCTCGACGGCGAAGGGGTTGGCAAATCGGTAGCCGACGAAACCCTTGTAGCCGACGTCCGTGTCGTCGATCGAAATGCTGACGTTGCGCCCAGCTGGCGAGCGTCGGTTGACCTCATCCTGGAACTCGTTGGCGGACCCACCGCCATCGGTCCAACCGAACGATCCACCGATGTAGACGCCTTGCCGCGGGTAGAGCAACTCGTGCAGTTCGCAAAGCTTGTCGTCGAGGTCTTCGCGGGTCTGGTAGCCGCGCTCGAGACCTTCAAAGCCGACTTCGCGGCCACGCCGGACACGATTCGAATCGAAGTAGTCGCGGGTCGCGCCGATGTAGGCGTTCGTCGACGGCACCGGCCGGTTCGTCTGGTATAGAACGTCGGCCAACCGCGCCTCAAGGTGCGGATGGCGGTCACCAGTGCGCTTGGCAATCTCGACCGCGTTACGCAAGTAGCGAATGCCACGCTCACGGTCTTCTGGACCATCGAGCCAGGTGTTGTCGCAGAAGATCAGGCCGAGCGTGCCCCAGTAGTGGATGCGTTGCTCCGAGCCGACGAAGCCCGTACGGGCGCGCCAGCGGTCTTCGCTGAGCGGCCCCGGTGGGTGCCCGGCCGTCGCGGGATCCCCGCTAGTGTTGCGCACGAGACGCAGGAATCGTTGCTTGCCAATATCGGTACGACCGTCGGTAGTGACCAAGTCGCGATGGTTGTAGTAGAACGCTGCCAGATTGAGCGCGAGTTCGAGCTCCAAGTCGTGTTGCTTGGCGACGGGGTCCTGCGGCACGACGCTCGCGCCACCAACCGAAGAACCGCCAGCCGAACGTGTGTTCGTGACCTCACGAGTCGCCAATTGCACGGCCAGTTCGTAGAGACCCGCAGCGCTGCGCACCCTACTCGCTCTGGAAAAGGCATCGGGGTCCCGCAACAGCGAATCCGCCAGCGACTGCAGACCAACGGCAAGAACATCGCGGCGATCCTGCGTCGTGCCCCACGCGGGCATGCGCTCGACATAGCCGCGCGCAACGGTGGTCGCTTCGCCCTCATCCAGTGCAACGCCTGCTTCCACCACGCGCATCAACGCATTGAGCTCAACCAGCAAACGGGGTTGCCTGGCGTGCTCCGTGACCTCGGGCAGTTGCGCAAAATGAATCAGGTCGAAGCGACCGGACTCGCCGGCGGCGCGCAACCAACGAACGAGCACTTCGTCGACCTGAACATACTCCTTTTGAGACATGCTCAGACGCATGACGGCTTCATCCGCGGCAAGCGTTGCTTCCCCGGTGCGCGCGGCGATCTCGCGGGTGCGCTCGACAAAGTCCGGGTCTTTCCCGGGAGCTGACGAACACCCAAACAACACGAGTAGTGCTGGAGCAGAAAGATGGCTAAGACGGATTCGCACGGGCTGACTCGCAATCGAAGTGAGCTGGCCGACAGCTGGAGGCTGCACGACTAGACAAGATGGATTCGCGCACGCATCGCGCAAACTGTTCGCAAGCAAGCAAACCACACGGAAGCGCCCGCCGCCGGCAACCACCCCGCGCAACACTGCGTTGCACCGCAACTTTCGGCGATGTGGCCGCAGGTTCAGATCGCATCCGCGACGATGGCTCGTCCCCAAACCCGCAATGGCAACGGGCACTGCGCGACGAGCAGCACGAAGCACCTTACGACAAGGTCCACCTCAAGGTGCTAGCGCCGCACTTGCGAGTCGCTGGTGACATCTTCTGACAGCTACCGAGAGCTTGCCATGGATGCGCAACCCGGCGGACCGCGACGCCTAACGACTCAAGGCGGCTCGGGTCAACGCCATGTACTCGAGCTTCGGCAACGCCTGTTGCAAGCTAAGCCACGCAAATGCCAGGCTCACGAATCCGGCGACCGCGTAGCCAGCGCCGTAGGTCGCATAACCACTCGTCACCGTCAACCAAGCCAAACCACCGTTCAGGATCAGGAAGCTCGCCGCCGCAATCAGCGCGCGCCGCTGCAGGTCGAAGTAGAGCAGCACCAGGATCGTGATCAGCAGGAACACCTGAAAGAACGCGCCCAAGCAAGCCATTCGGAACGTCCGAAGGATGCCGTCAGGCATATCGAGCCAAGCCAAGATCTGCGGCGCGAAGCAGATCGCGAGCACAGTGAACAGGCCCTGCCAACGCAGCAGCGTGATCGCACCTTCGCGCAGCGTCTCGTTCATTTCGGCTCGCTGCCACTCGATTTCCTCGAGCGGCTGCCCCTGCGTGAGCGACGCATAGAACCGTCGGTAGCGTTCGTAGAAGCGGGTCTCGAGCACAATCAGATTGAGCGCGAGCGCGGGAATGATCGTCAGGTACGCGAGGAAGCAGCTCGAGTCATAGAGCGGGTGATGTTGCAGCAATGGCGCAATGGCCACGCCATCCGTCCACCAGAACACCGCCTTGTCGATCCAGATGCCGGCGCTATAGCAAAAGCCGACAGCCAACAAGCGCGGGTATTTGAGCACGCAACCAAAGATCGCCATCGTGCATTTGGAACCGTGTTCGAGGGCGCGCCCGATCAAGCCGGCGAGCAACAAAAACGTCAGGCCTTGGCCGGCAGCATAGGCAGCCAAGGGCCCAAAGATGCCGTGTCGATCGCCGAGCAACCACGTCGTCGCAACCACGGTTGAGAGGCCAACGACGAATGCGCCCAAGATGCGCGCGTGTTCGCGAATGACGGTTAGCCACGCCATCGCCAACCAGTTGAGCGAGACCGCAACGTAGAGCGCGGTGGTGACGAGCACTTCGCTGTCGTCGAGTCCCACGGCATAGCCGAAGACAATGCCAATGACTGTCTGGCAAACGCCAATGCAGCCCGTCGCAACGACAAACGCTGGCAGGATCTTGTCGTAGTTGCGGTCGTGCAACAAGTCCGCGAGGTAGCGCGTCATCGGCATCTGCACGGCTCCCACAGTCACCATGCTCGCCGCGAACGTGTAGGTGATCAGAGTCCGGAAGACGTCGTTTTCACCCGGCGACAAACCAGCACCGCCGATCACCGACACCAACACCAGCGCAAGCATCGTGATCAGCCAAGGACCGGCCGTCACCATCGTGGCGGTCAGCAGTGCTTGCAACCGAGCGGTGATGCCGCGATCGCCATGCAGCATGCGCCGCAGTTCGAATCCAATACCTGCCATGGCTACGGCGCCTCCTGCAGCGACGGGACCATGCACTCGCGATACAGTTCGCGATAGGCATCTAGCATCGTACTTTCGCCAAAGAACTGGTGCACGCGCTGCTGCAGGCTGCGCCCCATCTTGCGGCGCATCTTCGGTTGGCGCCACATCTCGAGAACCGCTTGCGCCGTCGCTTCCGGCGAGGCGATCGGTGTAATCAGTCCCCCCAGCCCCAAGGCGCGATCCGCATCGCTCACCCCGGTCAACATCTCGCGGCACGAACCAACGTCCGTACACACGACTGGTATGCCCACGGCTCCGGCTTCGAGCACCACCAGCGGCTGCGCTTCGGAAATGCTCGTCAGCACCAACACGTCCATATTGTGCAGTTCCTTGCGCAAGTCGACGCGCCCTTCAAAGCGCACCGCATCGCCAAGACCGATCTGCTGCACGTAGCTTTGGCACTCGGTGACATACTCGGTGTCCTCCTCGGTCGGGCCCAGGATACGGACAACCAAGCCATCGACTTCATCTGCGACCAGCCGCATCGCCGACAAGAACGTGCGCAAGTCCTTGATCGGCGCGACGCGCCCGACGAATCCCACCGTGAACGGCTCACTATGCGAACGCAACGCGTGGCGCTTTGCGGTCTCCGCGAACATCGCTACCGGAATGCCATTCGGAATGACCGACGCTCGCTCCGGGTCAGCACCGCCCTGAATCTGCTCCATGCGATTGCCTTCGTACAGCGTGACGATGCGATCCGCCCGGCTGTAACAAGCGCGACTGTAGGTGTCGAACTGCCGATTCCACATCTGCCGAAACACCGGTGCTTCGGTTGCTGGCAGCACATCTTCTTGTTCGGGGTCGGCGATCCATTCCGCCGAGTGGATCTCGATGCGACGCTCCTTCGTGTAGATACCGTGCTCCGTGAGCAACACCGGACGCCCCGTGCGATGACCAGCCGCGGCCGCAAGCAACCCCGCGTAACCCGTCGAGATCGTGTGGTAACAATGCGCGTCGGGCAGCTCCGTCGCCAACACCTGCAACATCGGGTCGTGCATCGACACCCAGTTCCAGTAGTAGTCGACGAAACTCGCGTGAGCAGACGTCTGCTTGTAGCCGTGCTGCAAAGCCTGCCATGCGCGCGGATGGTGCATCAAGCCATAGCGCAGCGAAGCATCGCGGTACAGCGGCCCGAGGTTGCAGGCAAATTCCTCCAACGCGGCGTATTCACCTTCCCCCATCTCCGCAGCGAGCCGGCAAAATGCTTCGAGCATGCGCTTCGGCGGTTGGCGGTCGCGATTGCCGAAGTCACCCATCAAGTGCGTCTCGACCATCTCGACGACGTTGTCCGGCAACTCGTAGACCGGCTTGTCATACCACCCGACCCGTGGACTGATGTGCACGAGCGCGAACGTCATGTCCGGCAAGCCGCGGATGATCTGATGCACCCACGACGAAACACCACCCGGAACGAACGGATAGGTGCCTTCGAGCAGCAAGCAAACGTCTGCAGTCATGATGCCCCCCCGACCGCAAGCGCATCAAGCCACGACGGCATCGTGTGACCACCGGCAGTCAACTCACGCGCGTAGTAACGCGCATCATCAAACCGCCGCTGCACAAACGCGACTCGGGCCCGCAACACCACTAACTCAGGATGCGCATCGTCCGGCTCGAATCGCCGCAGGGTGCGATTCACCGTGCGGAGGTCGCCGAGTTCCAACGCATTCCATGCGAGCTCTACGCAAAGATCTGGATCCTGGCGGTGGCGGCGCAAAGCCTTGCGGCATACCTGGATGGCTTGCTGCAGCTGGAACCTCGCCATCGCCGTATCCAACAATCCCGAAGCAGCGTACTTGCGGTAGGCCCTCGCCAACGTGACCTGCGCGCCCACTTCGTGTGCGTGCATCTCCGCCAAATCACGCAGCTGCGTCAGATGACGATCCCGGATGCGAAGCAAGCGGTTGAGTTCGTTGAACGCCGCGAGCCGGATCTCCATGTTGGGGTGCGACAAGCAACGCCGCAGCAACTCCAGGTGACTTCGCCCGCCAAGCTCGGCCAACTTGCGTAGAGCATTGCGGCGGTGGTCGATCGAGCCGTGTTGCAGCACCTCGTGAAAACTCATCGCGGCTCCCCTCGATGGATCGGCGCCGGCCTTTCGATCCAGTGGCATCTCAGCGCTGACTTCGGCCTCGTAGGACTCGAACAATGCGTGTGCATTCAAGGTGCCGGCACGCGGCTCGCGGACGAGCAACGGGCCAAGTAGCGGACCGAGAATCGGTACGAACCAAGCAACACACAGCAACAGTCCGCGATAGCAACCGTGCGACGATCCAACAGCGGTAGCCACTACGGCTGCAATCGTGTGCGCTAGAATCGCCGCAACCACGCCAGCTCCCGCACTCAACAAGAAGATCGCCAGACCTTCCGCAAGCACAGCGAACGCGAGCCACCGAACACACTGGTCAAGCCGTCTCAAGCCAGAGCCTCCTCTTCGACATGCACCGGCTCGGCAGCCTTGAAACGTCGACCAAGCACTAGCGCCAACAAAGCGGATTGTTCTTCGGCTCCGCCACCCGTCGCCATGATTCGACGGTGCAATGGAATCGCACGCCCACCACCGAGACGCCTGGCAAACTCGCTAGCGAACTGGCGACCAAGCAAGAACTGTTCGGCGCCATCAGCGTGGGTCAGAAGCACGGTGTAGTTGCCACTCTCAAGTTCGTGCACAGAGGCACTTGGATCAAGCAACTCCGATGCCAGGTCGGTGAGCGTCTGTCGCGTTTCAAACTGCGAACGAACATGCACCGGGTCCACCTGCATCTGCAAAACGAGCAACACGTCTTCACGTCGCGCTGCCAGGTGGCATTCATCACTGAGGCGACGGCACAGTTCCACCGCATCGCCAACGATGTGTTGTTGCGGCGCCAGGTCCTTGAGCGGCGCGAGCATCTCCGAGTCATTCCGCAACGCAACCCAAGCATCTACTGCATCGATCGCAGTGAACGGACCCGACGTGTCCGTGTCCGATGTAAATCGCTCGACTTGGAACGAGTGTACGCGGCCGAAACGCAGCGACGCCAAGAATGCGATCAAGCGCTGCTGCACGATCTTGCCGCCTTCGCACGGGGTCGCCGGCAGAACCACAACCCAGGCACCGGTAACACCCAATCGGTAGATCGAGTCGGAGTTGCGCAGCACGCCGTTGAGCAGAGTCGCCTCCAACAGCTGATCGAGCTTGTCTTGATCCGCCCGGCTCCAAGGACCGGTGCCGCGCACATGCACTGCGATCACCGTGCAAGCCAGACCACGCTCGACCCGAGCGCTTTCGATCCACATGCGACGCGAAAGCTCCGTGCGAGAACCGATCCAACTCGTGTGTTGGCCCATGGACTGACCGGCCTTCGGCACAACGTCTTCGCCACTGGCGAACCGCTGCAACACAACCTGGCTCCACTCACCGATACCATAGAAGATCGACGCGAGCCCCGCGTGGTAGCGTTCGGCCGGCAAGCTATCGAGGCACAACAACGCTTCGACCGTGCCATCTTCGTTGTGCAGCGGCGTCATCAGCAGTGGCCCTCTAGCGCCGGGGTCTGCCACGAACGCATTGAAACGCGAACCGTCATCAAACCCCGCTTCCACTTGCTTCAACGAACCAGCAAGCGTGGTCATTTCGTGAACCTCGTGCTCTTGCCAACCACGCACCGCCACGGCCGTCACCCGATTGGCGCGCCACTGCAGCACCGAACAGCGCTGGGCGGAACAGTGCTCGACAACCATATCGAGAGTCAACTCGAACAGCTCTTGCGGCGACGCGGTCTCAAGCCGCTTCGCGGCGCCAAGCAAGTGACCGAACTGCGCACTGTGATCAAGCAACCGCAGTTTCAAATCACGATTTGAGCCAAGCACCTCGGCGAGACGCTGCATCGCCTTCTGTCGTTCGGCGTGATCGCGCCGGAATCGCCGCCAAAGTTCGCGATAGCGCGCTGAGAACGCGTCGGACACCTGGCCCACCAAGAACGCCGCCAAGCAGAATCCCAATGGCACACTGCTGTGCTCAGTGACCAGCTGCGTCCAGTGGGACAAATCGACGTGCGCCCACGCACCGATGAAGTAGAGCACGCCACCGATCACGGCCGCGCACAGCCCAGCAACAAACCCGCGACTCGCGGCAATCGGCAGGATCAACAACCAGTATGGATGCGGCGACACGCCAAGGCTTCCGATGCCGCTACCGCACAAGAGTTCGAGCGCAATCAACAGCCCGAAGCCGAGCACGCACTCGCCAAGCAACCGCGACCACCGCATCGTACGCAGCACGAGGTGCAGCGATTCCGACTCTTGCTCGAGCAACTGCTCGCTCGACGCCGCGTCGGGGCTTGGCTGCGGCACCTCGGTAGAATCGCTGGTCAACAGCTTCTCTGCGCTGCCGAGTCCCAAGAGGTGCTCCGTTGGCTCGGCGTCAAAACGCGCGCGCAACGAAGTTAGGAACGACAGAAACTCGTCTTCCGGCGGCAGGCTTTGGTCGTTTTGATTACCCATGGATCCTGCTACCACCGCACCAATCCGGTCAAGGAAGCGAACATAGTTTTGCCATCAAAAGTGGCGCGGCCCATGGCGTCGCCAAAGCCAACGCGGGCGGTAAACTCGAGGCTCTGCGCAACCGTCGTTGCAGAGCGAAACGTCAACGCCGACGTCGCCTGCCAGGTCGCCGCGTCCTGCTCGAGGTCCGTGCCGACCAGAGCTTCGATGGACGCACCAAGTCCGGTTGCCAGGCAACGATCCAAACGTGCCGCGCCGTAGACGACGTTGAACCGACCGCTCAACGGCAGGATCGCTGTCAGGCTCTCGTCACCTAGCAGGTGCTCGGTCTGGTAGCCCAGCCACGTTGCCACATGCATCCCGCCAACCGATGCAATGGATTCTCCGAGATACGGGCTCAATGGCCCGGCAGGTGCCCGATGCGCCCGGAACGGGTCCGCTACCGCAATGCTCGCGCTCGTCCAACGACCACCAAACTGCACGCCGCCAGCAACACTGTGGTCGCGAGTCGCCGACTGCAGCGGCGCACGGGCCTCGAGTCGGCGATACGAGCCTTCGGTGCTGATCCACATTCGATCCCCAAGGTCGCGGTAGCCGCTGATGTCGATACCGGTGCGGCGTCCTTCGAGCCCAGCTGCGGCGGTTGGGTCGGTCCACAGCTCGTCAAGATAGCCGCGCACGGATAGCGACCACGGTGAGTCATCACGTTGCAGCGTGTGTTCGGCCCAGAAGCCAACGTCTCGACTGCCACTGGCACCGGGGTGCAAACGCACACCCGCTCCGAACTGATCGTGACCCGTTCCGTAGCGATGCGAGAAGCCGAGGTCCAGCAACGCCGTATCGGTGTCAACATCGGCGGTGCCACCGGCGACCGCCTGGCTGCGTCCGGCGAAGCTGCCATAGCCCACAAACGCCTGCAGTCGTGTTCGCTCGCGCCACGTTGTTGCCATGTTGATACCGGCGACCGTCGCAGCATCGTCACCCACCTTAGTATGTGACGCCTGCATCCCAACATGCGTGGCCAATCGATCCGCCACTCGCTGCGTCACTGCCGCGGCATTGCCGGAAGCATTCATCGCCGTCCACCGCTGGTAACTGGCCAACGCATCGCCAAACGCGCCACGCAACTCCTGGACCTTGCCCCGATCACCCAACTCACTCGCAGTCAGCGCACCGCGCCGTTCCAGATCAAGCCAGCGGCGCTCTGCTTCCCCATAGTCGCCGATCGCCAACAGGTAGTTGGCTTGCATGCGAAGCAGTCGCCGGTGCTGCAGCCCGTGAGGCAACACGGTTTCAGGCAACTCCAGGGCACGGCGCAGGACCTCCCCCAACTCCTTGTGACGCGCCTCATCGAACAGCGTGTCTGTGAGGCTCAGAAAGACCGGCACTTGGTGCGGATCCGCCTGCAGAAGTTGATGGTGGCCGGCGATCGCCGCATCGACTTGACCGGTACGCTGCAACGCTCGCAAGCGACGCAAGCGCCGCTCCAAGGCATCTGTCGGCCGCGCCTCCAGCGCGAGCACTTCCCGGAACTTGTCGACCGCATCCGAAGTGCGCTCGACACTCCAATAGCACTCCGCCAGATGGAACGTCGTCGACTCCTGGTCGGCCACGGCCATGCTCAGTGCTTGTTCAAGATACGGAATCGCCTGCTGCGGACGCGCATGCCAAGCGTGCACCAAACCTGCGCGTTGGTTGGCCAGCGGGTGCGCTGCATCGATTCGCACAACCTCCTCGTACAACGTCAAGGCGCGAACCGTGTGGTTGTTGGCGAACAACTCGTCGGCAATCAACAGCAGCGGTTGCACACCTTCGCCGCGCCACTTGGCCGTCAGTTGTGTCACCGCATCGAGATCTCCCGCGCGCACCAGAGCCGCGATCAGGTCGCCGCGCACGCTGCGTAGCCCGCCGGCAACCAGTTCTCGCCACAACAGAAGCGCCGCCGCAACGTCCTTGGCCTGATCGCACAATTGCGCCAACGCGAGCGTATTGGCGTGGAAACTTGGCTGTAGCGCATGCCAGACCTCACGCGCACGTCGCTCGGCACCGAGATCTCCCGCACGTTCGGCGCACGCGACCATCAGCCTCACAACCGCGAGATCGGTTGGCCGCTCTGCAAGCAACCGTTGTACATGCCGCAATGCGTCAGCTGGCCCGGGCATCGATTCGATGTGCGCCATGCGAGCCGCTTGCACCAGTGCGTGATTCGGGAACCGGCGACCCAAGGTTTGCAGCGCCGCGTTCGCTTGGAACACCTTGCCACCGCGCAACTCACTCGCAGCGGCAACTCCGTCGAGCGCTGCGGAAACTTCGGATTCGGCCACCCGGCTGGCGGCATCCGCGGCGAGCTTGCCCAACCCAGCAACCTCCGCATCTTGATACCACGACAGCAGTCGGAAGAACCGCGCTGGCCGCTCGGACTGGCCCGCCCACCTGGCGAGCAACTTCTTGGCGTCCGCTTCGCGATTCGCACTGACCAACATGTGCACAATCGCCAGCGGGTCATCATCGAACAGATCCGGATCCGCCAGAATCAAGTCGCACAACTCCGACAAGCGCTGTTGCCGACGCAGCAGAATGGCAAGCGCGCGACGATCCTCGAGTTCTCCGGTCGCCTTGGCAATCGCAACACGCTGTTCCGTCGCCAGGTCGTAGCGCTGGTCGTGCTCGAGCACGGCCGCCAGGCTGCGACGAGCCGCCTCGCTGGTTGCTTCACGTTTGCTGAGGTCGCCGAGAACTTCGAGCCCTCGCTCGCGAGCACCAACGCTGAGCAATCCCGCGGCGGCTGCCAACATCTCGGCGGGTGCTCCGTGTTGGGTCGCGTACTGCAGCTGCGTTTCGGCAGCCTCCGTCATCCTCAAATTGGCGCGTTGCACCTGAGCGAGGCGACGCAACACATCGTCGACCGGGTCGAGCAATGCGAGTTCGCGCAGTGCCTGTATTTCGAACTCCAACAAGCCGAGCCAGCGCATGACCTGCGCTGCACGCTGCCAATAGGCCACGGCGATGCCTGCCCCAGGCGTCACATCACGCAAGATGGCTGCTGCCTCGACCAGCCGAACGTCTGCGATCCAGAAATCGGCAGTCGCGAGGCGCAGTTCCGCAGACTCGGGATCTGCAAGCACAGCCCGTCGCAACCATCGATCGCGGGCTCGCGTTCGGCCGTGCCCGTGAAACGCTCGCGCCATCGCCATCATCGTTGCGGCGGTCGGAGGATCGCCATTGCGCAACTTGGCCGCCAACAAGGCGGCACGCGCATCGATTCCAAGAGAGTGGGCAGCTCCATTCTCAAACAAGAACAACCGCTCGGTGGAGTGGGCCAGCACCGCGTCGCCCGCAGCAATCTGCAGCAGGCGCAACAACTCCACAATCGGCATCGCGTGTACTGCTAGGATTTGCTCCGCGTCGAGTCGCTCAGCGGACACCGATTGTTCTGCTTGCAAATGCCGCAGCACGGTGGCGACCTCGGGATCCCGAAGTGCTTCGAGCGGCCACGCAAGCAGCGAATCGAGCGCGATCCCCGCATCGCCCGAGCCGACGACCTTCTCCATGGCGTGACCCGACGAGGAAAACACCTGGCCGGTGTGCCGATCGACGACCCCGCGGTCGACACCCGGCCCCGGCAACAACAGCAGCAACACAATGCTGGTCGTCGACAACATCACGGCGATCAGTTGCGCGAAGAGCGTCACCCTCATCGGGAACTCACCTTGATCGCCTGGGGCGCTTCACCGGTCAGGGTCAACTTGACTTGGCCCGCCGCGTCACACCGCAACACACGTGCTTCGGCATCGACCAGGCAATCCACCACTGCGTTCGATGGGAACCCGCCAAGCACAACAACACGATCACGGAATGCTTGACTGACAAACGCGACGGATCGCGCGTCACGGCGCAGCTCCCTCAACAGGTGGTCGGATTCGACCAGGTGCGGTTGTGGCAAACACCCTTCGGCAAATGCCACCTCCCCGCCGCTCCTACTGATGTGCAGATAGAGCGACCCTTGGATTGTGTTGGCTCCGAGCAAGCCAGGGCTGTGCCGCCAATCGATCGCACCGGGCGGTTGATCGACGCGCATGGTCGTGCAATGACCAATGTCCTCGAACCGGAAGCCGCGCTCGGTCCTGGCAATGCGCACACGGTTCTGCGCGTCATCAACCGACATCGCGTAGTGCGACGCATATACGGGGATCGTGGCACGCGCTTCTGCCCATTTGACAATCAAGGCCAGCAGCGTTTCCAATCGCGGCAGTGCCTCTACGGAGTAGAAGTGCACGTAGAGGTTGGCCGGCTTCAAGATACGCGGCGAACCGGTGCGCTCCAACGTCGTGTCGATGTGGCCAAACGCGGACGGTAGATCCGAGTAGAACCCGTCAAACACGTTCTCATTGGCGGCGCCGCAAAACACCTGGAACTCACCTCCCAGGCTCAACCCCCATGGCACGACGTATCCAAGCGAAGGGCTCGAATCGTCAAACCGATAGACACCCCCATTGAGATTGACGCAGCCGACTTCGCGGCAAGCTGCCACGACGTCGGCGGATGGGTTCGCGGCACCGGTCCATAGCATGACACGGCACGGCTTGTCGCTCGCGCACAGCCACTTGTTGATGAAGCGCACCGAGTCCGTGACCTCACGGCGCATCGTGTGTTTGTAGTTGGCGAGGTCCTCATACCACGTCACCGTTCGCGGCAGGCTGCGCGGATGCTTCGTGCGACGCCAGTCAAGTGGATGCAATACGGCGTGCGATGCCGGCTCAACCCACGGCACGGCAAACATGCGCCGCGTCAACTTCATCGCATCATTCTCTGACGGGTTCGCGATATCGTCCGTCACGCTACGCACGATGATCGACACGGTCATCGGGATGCGAAACCGATCCACGACACGATCCGCAAAGACCTCGGCAGCTATCACCCCTTTTTCGACCGTCGAAACGCTCTCGAAGCCGTCGCCATCGACATGCAGCAAAAACTTGCGGCGGCCGTGCGACACGCTGGGGTCGGGTGCAGGCAGATGTTCGCAACCAAGAGCAGCGGCAAAGAACGCGAACGGGTCGACATGCCAGCGGCGGTCCCCGGTCCCGGAGCCGCTCGTGAACACCCACGGATCCAATGCGATGCCACCAAAGTCGCCGGTAACGATTGGGTAGCGAGGCTTGCTCGGCTCGCGACGATCGTGCGTTGACAACCACACGCGATGGCCGCGCGCGGCATGCCGCTGGGGAATGCTGACGCCGTTGTGGATGCGGCTCCATGGCGGAGCTTCGAATGGATACTGGCCGCCCGACTCGTCCTGCCAACGAATGCGCAGCGGGTTGTCGACCGCGTTGGCTGGAAGCGACAGGCCAAAGTCATCGAGCCACTTCTGTAGCCGCTGCGCGTCCTTTGTGCGCAGCAACTCCAGCGACCCCATGTGCACAAACCTCAGCCCCTTGATCTTCTGTTGCCGTTCCAACCACGGCCACAACCAACCTGGCAAGACGTCGCCCCAGTCAGCAAGGTGAAGTAGCACCGCTCGCGTTCGGCTGGCATCCACCGGTGGTGGTTCGCCATTCTTGAGCGCGTGGATCCGCACCGTCATGCCAAGATGGTTCAACGGCATCTGCAACAACATGTGCACGATCGAGTCGTGTTGCCGTTCGCGGTCGTCATCATGCGCTGAGGTCAGCGCCAACACCTCGCGCGGTTCGGGCTTGGGAAACTGCTCGCGCTGCGAAACGGCTGTGCCGATGAGGAAGGCCAGTGACCAAGCTGCCGTGAGCAACTTGGTTCGAATGGGAATGCAACTGTACACGACTCACTGGGCATATCGGACAAGCGAACACACGCGCTTGACGCGGGCCCCCGCTAGTTTTGGGCTGCTCCTTCTGACCCTGCTGGCACTTGCGGCTTGCGGCACCGCACCGACGCCAAGACCGAAACCGAACGACGGTCGACGCGCGCGACTGATGCAAACCACCAGATGGTGCATTCAACTACAGGGCCTTGAGGAAGTGCCTTCGCGCGCGGCCGTTGCCACCGCTCCCGTCGACCTCGTCGTGATCGAGCCGACCGACACGGTGCGCGGGCTCGAGTCGATCCCGATGCACGAGCTGATCAAGGCCATCAAGACCAACAACGGACCGAATGGCGAACGCCGTCTCTGCCTCGCTTACCTGAACATCGGGCAGGCCGAAGACTATCGCACCTATTGGTTGCCAGAGTGGCGCGCCCCGACAGCGACAGAACCAGGTCATCCAAGCTTCCTGATCACGGTCGATCCCGATGGCTGGCAAGGCAACTACCCCGTTGCCTACTGGCAGTCAGAATGGCGCTCGATCCTATGGGGCAACCGTCGGGCGCTGCTCGACCGCGTGATCGCCGCCGGCTTCGACGGCATCTACATGGATTGGATCCTCGGCTTCGAGGAACCGGCCGTCGTGCGCACAGCTGAGCAGCATGGCATCAACCCGGCCGTCGCGATGGAAGATCTACTGGTCGAACTGGCCGCCTACGCGCGCGCCCGCCAGCCCGGCTTCTTGCTGATCGGCCAGAACGCGGTCGATCTGGTCAAGACCAGGCCGCGGTTAGGCACGGTGCTCGACGGCATCGCCCAAGAAGACCTGTCGTATCGAGGTCATTCCAGCGCGCGCTGGGGTAACAAGGACGCCGGCGACATTGCGGCGAACGCCGACGGATCGTGGTCCAGTCGCGAACTTGGCAAGCGCCTAGCGGACCTGCGCAGGTCAGGCTTGCAAGTCTTGACGCTCGACTACGCATTGCAACCGCAACACGTCGACGTCGCGCTTCGAAGGTCGCGTGACCTTGGCTTGGTCCCGTTCGTTTCACAAACGCCTCTCGATCGCCTGCCATCGTTTGCAGAACTCGCGCCGCTCAGGCGAGCAGGCGCGACACAATGCTGGCATCCGCAAGACTAGCGGCACCTCGCGGCGTGGTTTGCTCTCCAGGTGACCACTGCGCAAAGGCGAAGCGACCAGGTCAGCAGCTACTGCGGCGCGACTTGTAGCTAGCACGCGCGGGAAACTGCGCTGCATCATTGCCGTTGGCGCTGACTAAGGGCCGAGCTACTGCTGCTTCGAGCGCTTGCTCTTCTTGGCGCGCTTCTGGGTCTTGCCGCTCTTGCCCTGCCCCTCGGCCGAGCGCGCATGCTCTACGAAGAACTTCCAGATCAACTGGGTCGCAGCAACGTTGGCCCTGCCGGTCGGCCAGCCATGCTTCCAACCCTTCAAGCTGTAGAACTCGACACGCGTCCCGGACGTGCCGTCGGCCCACGTATCGAGCAACACCGATCCCTTCTGCAGCTCTGTGCGCTCCGGTTTGGCAGCGCAGCCGTTGTGCTTGGCAAAGGCTGCTGCCGACGCAAGTGCTGATGGCATGCCGCCATACTTGGCACCCTTGCCGTGTTCATTGTCGTAGGCAACGACGTCGTCCGCCATGCCGTGGAAGGAAATGACCGACACCGGCACCTTCGGTTTGTCGCGGCTGATGTTGAGGCCAGCAACCGGACCAATCGCAGCAACCTTTTCCGGATGCATTGCGGCAAAGGAGTAGCTCATGAAGCCACCGCTGCTGTGACCAGTCATGAACACGCGATCCTTGTCCAACGACAACTCGCCAACCACCGTATCGATCAACTCCACCAGGAACTTCGTGTCGACAGTTGGTTTGCCACGAAATGCTGCCTGCCAGCTGGTCGGCCGACCCAACGCGGTTGGGAACACCGCCACGAAGCCTTCCTTGTTCGCGAGCTTGGTCCATCCGTAGTAGCTGCTCGCGGCCTGCTTGCCGTTGCTCGTGCGTCCGTGCAGCATCACGACCAGCGGCGCACGCTTCTTCTCGCTCTTCTTGAAGCCGCGCGGAATATGCAGCAAGTACTCACGCTCGGTGCCATCGACCTTGAGCGTTCTCTCTTCGGTGCCGGACTTCTGCGCCAGCAACATCGCAGGCAACAACAAGACGGCGAACAGCGACACGGTGCGGGAGGTTGGCATGTGGATTCTCATTGAGGCAGGCCGCGACGATACCCGAACTAGCGACGGTCGGGGACACCACGCAGTTTTCTCCACCACCGACGCATGCGAAGTCGCACCGAACGCATCCACGATTTCGCTTGTTGGTAGACGCGCAAGCCTCGCACATAGGCAAACAAGCGCTTCTTGATGTCGGTGAACCAGGTGTAGAACCGCCGAAACCAGGCGACCTGCAACAAGGCAGGCTTGGTCAACGCGAACAATCGCGCCAACAGCGCCGTGCCGACGATCTTGGCGATCAAGAACACCAAGAATGCCAGCGTGAAGTGGCCAGCCCCTAGCAACCAGAGAGCCAGCACCTTGGTCGGCAGCAGCATCAGCCATGGCACGACGAACACGAGCATCGCCGCCCGCGGCGACAGCCGAGCGATGCGTGTCTCAAGCCAGCGCACCGCGGGGACGCGGCCGAGCCACTTCATGGCTGCGGTCAAGCGGTCCCAAACCCACTCCTCCAGAATCATCCACACCGCGGCAAGCACGGCGCCAATGCCCCGTAGCAGGCGGCGGATCGGGGACAGCGTTGGCTTGGTCATGGAATCTCTGATGCTCGAATGCCTGTAGTGGCCGATCAGGATCGCAGCAAGCCGTCTAGTATCCGAAGAAACTGCGAGCCCAGACACGGTAGGTTCGGTGCGCCTCGTTCGCCAATCATGTAGTTGCGGCCGCCGACCAACTCATGTCCCCGGGCGCGCAACCGCACCACGATTTCGCCACGCCAACATGCGCCTTGCTTCGGTTGCATGTGGATCGTGATCGCCGTCACCCCCGTATCCTTGGTGCCCGAATCGTCATCAAAGCACGCTCCGGTAACGAGATCTTGGTTGCCCGCCGCGCGCACGGAGACGTGCACATGGCGGGGCTCCACGCCGTCTGGATCTTCTGAGCTGGCGTAGTAGCCAGGCAAGATCGATGAAATGAACCCACCGCAGATCGCATCCACACGAACGACCCCAGCCAACCGCACGTTTGCCAGGGTCTTCTCCCGGAAGTAGTAGCCGGCGTGGTCGGTGTGATGCATTGCGAATGTTGCGCCAGGAATCGCTGCACCGGTCTTCGAATCCACCACACCAACGCGCAGCAACCACCGTTGTCCCGGCTCCAACGCATGCACCATGCTGGCGAACGATTCTCGTGCGTGCTGCCGCAACAGTTCGATCAACCCAGGGCGCGTCACCGGATCTTCGAGCAGCGATGCCATCACGCCGAGCCCGATCGCATCGATCGGTGACGGATAACCTGCAGCCAGACTTCTGCGCAGAGTCGCCAACGCCTTTGCGTGCTTCCCTGCGGGCGCCTGCACGACGCAGTTCAGAACAGCTTGCGGGCTTCGGATGCTGCGAGCCCACCGGCGCCCAGCGATCGATGCTGGCTTGATCCAGGCCGACAGCCGTGCCACCGATCAAGAACTGCTCGCGGTCGCACTTGCCGTCCGCCGCCCAGCCAAACTGTGGCCCCACGGCCACGCCGTATTGGGAATACTGCAACATGTACGGCCAACCATCGCCGCGCCACATCCGCGCCCGCCCATGCTCGCGACCTTCGAACGACGCCCGCTCTCTGATCGCCGAGTGGCGCAATCACCACCCGGACTAGGGCTTGCTGGGCCGGCGCGTCGGCATCGCCAACTGGATCGCCTGCTCGAGATCCTTCATGCGGATCGGCTTTGATACGTAGCCGTCCATGCCGGCGGCCAAGCACTTCTCGCGGTCGCCCTTCATCGCGTTGGCAGTCATTGCGATGATCGGAATGTGCACGCCGGTTCCGGCTTCGTTGGCGCGAATGACCATGGTGGCTTCGAGACCGTCCATCACCGGCATCTGAACGTCCATGATGACGAGATCGAAATCGCCATCCCGCAGCGCTTCGACTGCCGCGCGACCATCTTCGGTAACTGTGACGATGTGCCCCGCCTGCTCAAGCAAGATCGTCGCGAGCTGCTGGTTCACCATGCCATCTTCGGCAAGCAGCACGCGCAAGGACGGCACAGCAGGTGCCTCCGCATCTTTCGCGCGGGGCGACAAACCCGGACTGTCGCCGACAATTGCGTCGAGCATGTCGGATTGCTTGACCGGCTTGAGAAGTGTTCGCTCGGCTCCAACTTCTTCGGCGAACGCCTGATCGGGCTGACCTCCCGTCGACAACAACAGAATGCGAGTGCGGCGTTGCCCGTCGTTGACTCGGATCGTCTTCGCGACTTCCAGCGGGTCCATGTCGCTCAGGTCCGAACTGAGCAACACCAGCTCGAACGGCGCGCGTAGTGCCGTGGCGTTGCGCATCTCGAGCAGCGCCTCTTCGCCCGTCGAAGCAACGCTTGGTTCTAGCCTGAGGCTCTCCAGCATCGACTTCAGGCTGGCGGCGCTGGTCGAGTTGCTATCGACAATCAGGGCGCGCATGCCTTCGATGCCGGCCGGAAGCGCCAAAGCCGGCGCACTCTCGTGACGGTCAACCACGATCTCGAAGTGGAACGTGCTACCCGCGTTCACTGTGCTCTCGGCCCACATCCTGCCGCCCATAAGCGTTGCGAGTCGGGCGGAAATCGTCAGCCCCAGGCCGGTGCCACCAAACTTGCGCGTGGTCGTCGAATCCGCCTGACTGAAGGCCTCGAAGATGTGCGTCAACTTGTCTTCGGGAATGCCGATGCCGGTATCGCGAACGGCGAAGTGTAGACGCAGTCGATCCGTAGTGATGTCCTGCGCGTCGACGGCGACCACGACTTCGCCCTTCTCCGTGAACTTGATCGCGTTGCCAGCGAGGTTGACGAGGATCTGACCGAGCCGAGCCGAATCTCCAACGACCATCGGCGGCACTCGGTCGTCGAAGTGACAGGCGAGTTCAAGCCCCTTCTCCGCAGCCTGAACGGAAACGGACTGCAGGCTCTCGGAAACCGCGTCGCGCACATCGAAGCGGATCGACTCCATTGCCAACCGGCCGGCTTCAATCTTGGAGAAGTCGAGGATGTCGTTAATCAACCGCAACAGGCGGTCGGCTGACAGCGCGATCATCGTGGCATACTGATGCTGATTGGGTGTCAGCTGCGTCTCGAGCAACAGCTCGGACGTGCCGATGATGCCATTCATCGGGGTGCGAATCTCATGGCTCATGTTCGCCAGGAAGTCCCCCTTGGCACGGTTGGCGGCTTCGGCAGCAGCCTTGGCCGAACGCAGGGCCTCTTCGGCGCGAACCAGGTTCTCGATGTCCGTGCAGGTACCGAACCAACGCACGATGTTGTTCTTTGCATCGCGCATCGGCAGCGCCCGCACGAGTTGCCAGCGGTAGTTGCCGTCGGCCATTTGGAAGCGCGCTTCCAACTCGTAGGTCTCGCCAGACTCGGCCGCCGCGAACCACCGCGCGCGCACGCGGGGCCGGTCGTCGGGATGGATCGCGGCACCCCACGCGGTGCCGAGGCTGTCGTCCGCCGACATGCCGGTCAAATCCTTCCATCGGTCGTTCATGAAGTCCACCAGCCCATCTGGACCGGTGGTCCACACGACCTGTGGCAAGGCGTTGGCGAGATAGCGGTAGCGGCCTTCGCTCTCTTTCAGTGACTCTTCTGCCTTGACGCGCTTGGTCACGTCCCAGTAGGCGCATTGGGTGCCGATCACCTTGCCATCGTGATCGCACACCTGCGTCTTCATCACCTCGACGAACTTGCGCTTGCCGTCGCTGTCGAGGTGTTGCTCGATGTCGTGAAACTCCTCACCGCTTGCCATCACGCGCTTGTCATCGGCGCGGTACTTGTCGGCGAGATCCTTCGGGAACAAGTCATGATCAGACTTCCCGTATAGCTCTTCGGGTGTACGCCCCATGTCCTTCAGGAACGCGGCGTTGCCGAGCGTCAATCGACTGTCTCTGTCCTTGCGGAAGATGCTCAGTGGCAGCCCGTCGAGCATCGCATGATACAGCGCTTCCGAGCGACGTAATTCGCCGCTTCGCACCTCGACCAGCCGCTTGAGTTGGCCAGAGTTACGCCGCACGTTGCGAATCACAAACGCCAAGAATGCCATCGCGACGCCGATCAGTATCGCCAGCACGAGAATCGTCTGACTCAATCCGGAACGCGCGTGTGCTTCGACAACATCGACCGGCAACGTCACTTCTAGCACCCCACGAAGGTCGCCTGCCTGCCAGTCGGACTTCGGCGTATCCGGATGGGTATTGTGACATTCGACGCAGCTCGCGCGCATCAGGTCGGCGGTGGCGTAACGCAGGGACGAACGGCCGTCGACGATTTCGAATCGCTCAAAGGGCGCGGTCGGATCCGCTTGAAGCGATTGCCACGCCCGCTTCGCAAAGTCATCTGGCAGCCCTCCTCCTTGCCTGTTCGCGAAGGGAAAGGGGCTGTACAGCAACGTGCGCGCTCCGGTTCCGGCGGCGCCGATCCGCTCGCCCAACTTCATGCTCAGAGTTGCGGGCAGCGGAATCGCACCATTCAACGTTTCGTAGTTGTGAGCGGCCTGGATGCCCTGGTCGCGCAGCCTGGCCACGACTTCCGATGTATAGAGCGTGCGCACATGACGAATCGCGTCCGAATACGTCTTCGCATGCTCCCGGATCGCCGCACGGATCAGATTCTGATGCAACGTGGACTGTTGCCAGGCAAAGAACCCCCCGGCGGCGATCACCACGGCTCCTAGTAGCAGGACCGCGCGATCGTGCAGAAGCTTCCGGATGCCGCTGCGGACCACCCTGCTGGGACTCGCGTCGGTCGTCGAGTCGGGCGATGTAGGCCTACCTGCGTCGCTGGATCCTTCGGGTGTGACCATGCCAGTCCGTGACCATAGCACTCTGCGACGCGGCGGCAGCGTCCTGTCAACGCCTGTAGACGTAACGCGTTGGCTACATGTGGCGCCGCCCGCGACATCCGGCCAGATGTTTGCCGGCAAAGACGCGCAATCTGCAGCTCCATGACGAACAGGCCACGAAGAGGCGCGGCGGCGTGCTTGTTCGCATTCTCAGCGCTTGCGATCCAGCGCTGGACGCCAAGAGCCGAACGAACGCCTCCCGGCGGTGTCGATCGGAGAATCCGTTCGGCAGCTCACCAAACCCAACGCGCTTGACGACGCCGTGAACTCACCCGCACGCCGCCGTTCGCGGTGTCGGCGCGCTCCGTCAACCCGCCGTCCGTGCTAGACCTTGACCTGGTCCGCACACTCGATCGCATCGACGATCTCGAACAGGACCCGTTCGGCATCGCCGTGTGGGACCTGACAGGTCGCGGCCGCCTGGTGGCCTCCGCCGCCGTGGCGCAGCGCGATCTTGCCGAGATCGGCCCGGCAACTACGATCAAAGATCGACTTGCCAAGGGCTAGCACGGTGGTCAGCTTGTCCCGCCCCCACAGCGCGTGTACCGACACGGTAGCCTGCGGATGCAGCGCGTAGATCATGAAGCGGTTGCCGGCGTAGATGGTCTCTTCTTCGCGCAGATCCAGTGCGACGACATTGCCGTGCACCATCGAGCAACGCAGCACTTGCTCCTTGAACTGCTCGGCATGCGCGAGGTACACGTCGATGCGCTCCTTCACGTCGGGCAGCTCGAGAATCTTCTCGATGCACTTCGTGCGGCATTCCTCGATCAGATTCATCATCAGATCGTAGTTCGAGATCTTGAAGTCGTGAAAGCGACCGAGCCCAGTGCGGGCGTCCATGATGAAGTTCAGCAACGTCCATGCCTTCGGATGCAGGACGTCGCGCATCTCGTAGTCAGCCGAGTCGGCACGATCAACCGCTTCCATCATCTCGTTGAAGGAGTGGCCATAGCGTTCGCAACCACCGAAGTGCTTAAAGACCACGCGAGCCGCCGACGGCGCATCCGGATCGATGATGTGGTTGGGATGTTCCGCCTTGTTGCGCTGGACTTCACTGGAGTGGTGGTCGAACACAAGGTGCGCACCCTCGACATATGGCAGATTCGTCAGGATGTCGCGCGGCCCGACTTCGATCAGGCCGTCCTGCATATCCTTGGGATGCACGAACTTGATGTCATCGATGAGATCGAGGTCCTTGAGCAGCACAGCGCAAATGAGGCCATCGAAGTCACTGCGGGTGATAAGGCGGTACGTATCTGACATGGAATATCGGTGGCGCGCCCAGGATGGCGCGGCGTAGTGCAATTTCGTCCGAGCCGACGCTGGCGCTTGAGGCATAGCTGCGGCGGCGCGGATGGCCTCATGGCGTGGGTGGTTCCGCGCCGCAGCGGACCGGCCGAACGGGTAGGGCAACCCAGTTCGAATGCGCCGAACCTCGAACATGCTGTCGCCGCAGCGACCGCCCTTGTTCTGCCTGGCTGCGAACACGATTGCATCCGACCCGCGGAAGCCCCGCCGGAATGAGTTCACCTGATCAGCGCGGGGGCTGGGTGCATGCTGAGTACGCCCAGGCACGGTCGTCGCGCTGAGCGAATGAGTTGCCTCGGTGCCTGACACCGCAGAATCTCAGGCAGCGTAGAATCTCGGGAGCCGAGGTAGCGATGCACGTTGTAGAGGCATCTTGTGCAACACCATGTCTACTCAACGACACAACCCGCAGTCTTCTCCCCGGCGTCTCGGCCGATTTCGTGCAGTAGTTGCTGCCCTGGTGACGGCCCTGGGCCTGTCCGTGACGGTCTCTGGGTGCCAGTCTGCTGCAGACTTGGCCCCGATGCGGATCAACTTCAATACCGAACTCGCAGAGGACCCGGTCGTCGCGGCGGCATTGCAATCGTCCTTGGCGAGCTTGCTGGGCTCGGTTGCGCGTGGCGAACTGAGTGCCCAGCAGGTCGCGCCCGAGCTTGTGGATGGCAACACGTTCTTCGGCAAAACGCTGCGTGCCCTTGGTCAGCAACCTGGTGCCGCCGTACACGCGCCGCTGGTCCTCAAGTCGTATTCTCCTGATGGTGCGAGCTACCTCGTCACCGTGGCCTTCTTCCGCGCCGCCAGTCGCCAACCGCAGATCGCCAAGATCCTCGAGTTTCATGCCTATCGCGATGGCGACGGCTACCGGTTTCGCAGCCCGTTCGACCACTACAACTCGCTGCCATCGCACGAAGCTGACGGCGTCACGTTCCACGCGCGGGCGCCATTCGACGAGCAGCGCGCCCGTGAGTTTGTTCGGTTCAAGAGCCAACTCGAGCGCCTCGTCCACGCACCTCCGAGTCATCTCGACTACTACTGCTTTCATAGTCTCGATGAACTACTGAAGGCCCACGGCATTCTCTACGACGCCACCAAGTGCAATTCGCTCGCGCAAGACCTTGGGTTCCTCGACGGCGACCTCTTCCTGACAGGCACCGGCGACGAACGCTACATCTTCGGGTACCTGCGGGACTACCTCTACCGGCACTGCAACGCCAAAGGCGACCTCTACGCACCGTTCGTCAACGGCATGGCTGCCTATTACGGCGGCTATAGCTTGAGCGGTGACGACATGCCGACACTCAAGCGACAGTTCCGGGCCAAGCTCGCCGCCAATCCGGACTTCGACTTCCTCCGCGAGTTCCGCTTGGAACGGAAGTCCTCGGTGAACCGCCACTTCACGCACTACGTCATCTGCGCCTTGCTCTGCGAAGAAGTCGTGACCCAATTCGGATTCGAGCAGGCCATGGCACTGGCCCACTCGGGCAAGAACGGCAAAGACTTCTTCACCAAACTGCACAGCATTCTAGGTGTCGACGAGACAAGTTTTCATGCCCTCGTCGCCCGCCTCATCCGCACCTGAATCGAGCTTGCGCACCCAGGCACAAAGGCTACCTGGTCGCAGAACCATCTCCTTCGCCTCGCCGACAACGCAGATCGAACGTCACAGGTATTCGCATACGACGGCGCAATCTGGCGCCGAGCGCACACCTTGGTTGCCAAGGATCGTTGCCGAAGAACATCGCGATGGGCGCGGCGCTGCTGAACGCCACGCTGTTCGAATGAGTTACTTCTGTGCCTGGCACCGTACGACATCGGGCACCGTACGACGTCGCACTCGCAATCAGAGATTGCCGATCGTGATATCCAGAGCGTTGGTCAGCGTCAGAGCGACACCGTCGGTCGAAAGCCCCTGCGTGCAGAACGACAAGCCCATGAGGTTGCAGGATTCGGGAATAGGAATCGCAAAGGGCACACCCGCGACGCCAAGAAGCGGAGCCCCTGCCAGACCGCTGCACAGGATCGTTCCCAACGGGGAGAACGGCAAGTTGGCGGTCCCCGTGCCCAACGCAAAGAGATCGAACACAGCACCAGGCATGAACGACGAGTGATCGATGACCGGGTCCCAAGTTGCTCCGATCACCGGACCAGAAGTCTGACCGGGCAGCAGCGCCACTGGGTTCGCCGGCGTGCCAGTGCGGGTCACTTCGCTACTGACCAAACCGCCTGCAAACGCCGCAACGCCGTAGTAGAGATCTTCGACGAAGAAGTCATCGGGAGCGCTCGTCGAGATCGTCATGCTGCCGATCCCCGCCGCAGCGGCAATGCCGACGAACGACAGCACCGTCGTCGAATGGATGATCGCGATGGTCGCACCTGTGCCGTCCCGGAACTCGATACTGGTATCGTTGACCGGCCCGTCTACGGTCCAGATCCCTGCGGCCGGCACAGTGCTCGGTGCACCACTCACCGGATCCACGAACTGGATGTCGACTGGTGCGGTCCACCCGACTGCGGCGGAGCCGGCCAGCGTATTGGCCGGCGACATCACCCCGATACCGGCCGGATTGCTGGGCTGTGACACCGCAACATCGTCAATTCCGAGAAGAACGCCTACCGACTGGAATGTCGTGGTTAACGGCACGCTGGTGGAGAGCGCTGATGTGACGGGAAATGGCGTCGCGACCGTCGTGCCATCGGGATGCAAGTCGAACCCAAGCTTGGTTGGCAGTGCTGGATTCCACGGGGTTTCGCCAACGACCTGCACGGCTCCGAAGTCACACGGCCCCGATAGCACGGTGAACTGAGCTGCGACGGGAGCGGCGAGGTTTGCCAAGACTATGAGAACGGAGTAGCGCATCATCGGATTTGGAGGCGGCCGAATGGGACGAGAGGGATCCACACTTAGTGGGCTCTAAGGACCAGTCGCACGATGCGTGCGGGAGCCGCCAACAATTCGTGCAATTGCCGCCGGGCTCGATCACCTGCCTACGGCCGGCAATCCCCGGTAGCCGAATCGCAGAACGGAGATCGCCAGCCAGACCGCGATTGTCGATGCTCGACGAAGCAAGTAGCTTGGCAGCTTCGTTTTCCCACGAGAGGTCGGATCGTCAGCGAACCCGAGGATCGAACCCCAGAATCGGCCAAGGCTGCCGAGGAGCAGCTGCGGCTGCTTTCCAACCGATTGATCGTCGCCACCAAGGCGGGCCAAATCGGTATCTGGGACTACGACATCGCCACCAACGTGTTGGTGTGGGACGAGCAGATGTATCGGCTCTACGGGGTCGCTCCAGAAGACTTCTCAGGTGCCTACGAGGCTTGGGAATCGGGACTTCACCCCGACGATGTGGCCAGCGAAAGCGAGAAGCTGCTGCGCGCCATCCGCGGCGAGGAGGAGTTCGACACCGAGTTCCGGATCATCTGGCCCGCTGACGGATCGGTTCGGTATATCAAGGCCAACGCGACGGTCTTGCGCGACGCCGATGGCCAGGCCGTACGGGTGATCGGCACCAACCTGGACATCACCGAACAGCAGCGCGCCGAAGAGGAGTTGCGGGTCACGTCCAACCGCCTGCTGCTGGCAACCAAGGCGGGCGAGATCGGCATCTGGGACTTCGACATCACGACCAATGAGTTGGTCTGGGACGAGCAGATGTATCGGCTCTATGGGGTCGCGCCGGAGAACTTCTCGGGTGCCTACGAGGCCTGGGAATCAGGACTGCACCCCGACGACGTGGCCAACGAGAGCGAGAAGCTGCAGCGTGCGATTCGCGGTGAGGAGGAGTTTGACACCGAGTTCCGGATCATCTGGCCCGCGGACGGGTCGGTTCGGTTCATCAAGGCCAACGCGACGGTGCTGCGCGACGCCAACGGCCAGGCCGTGCGCATGATCGGAACCAACTGGGATACCACGGAGCAACGACGAGGCGAGCAAGCCCTGCTACTCGCCAAGCAGAATGCCGAGGCGGCCGTTCGAACCAAGAGCCAGTTCTTGGCGAACATGAGCCACGAGATCCGCACGCCGATGAACGGGATCATGGGCTTGACCGAGTTGCTGCTCCGCTCCGATCTCAACGAGGAGCAGCGGCACTACCTCGACTTGATCGGACAATCGGCCGGCTCGCTACTGACCATCATCAACGACGTCCTGGACGTCTCCCGGATCGAAGCAGGCAAGATGCAGCTCACCAATCGCAGCTTCAACCTGCGCGACTCCATCGGTGACACCCTGCAGACGGTGGGCTTGCGGGCGGTCGAGAAAGGAATCGAACTCGCCTACCGGGTGCCACCTGACGTGCCCGAACTGCTGGTCGGCGATGCCGGACGGATCCGGCAGATCCTCGTCAACCTCGTTGGCAATGCGCTCAAGTTCACCGAACAAGGCGAGGTCGTCGTGGACGTGCAGCTGACCTCGCGAACTAGCGACCGTGCATCGCTGCATTTCCAGGTGCACGACACAGGCATCGGGATCCCCGCGAACAAGCTCCGGAGCATCTTCGAGTCCTTCACCCAAGTCGAAGGCTCGACCACGCGGTCGTACGGCGGCACCGGCCTCGGCCTGACCATCTGCCGGGATCTGGTCGAACTGATGAACGGCCGCATCTGGGTCGAAAGCCAACTGGGCCAAGGCAGCACCTTCCATTTCACCGTCACCCTCGGAGTCGAGCCAGCGGCGGCTGGATCCCTCGACAGCCCACCGCGCGCGATCGCCGGTGTGCGCGCGCTGGTCGTCGACGACAATGCCACCAATCGAAACATCCTTTCGGAGATGCTTACGGGCTGGGCCATGGCAGCGCAGAGTGCCGCTAGCGGCGCCGAAGCCCTGACGAAACTGGCGGCCGCAAAGGATTCGGCAGAGCCAATGCAACTGGTCCTACTCGACACGATCATGCCGACAATGGACGGCTTGCAGGTTGCTCGCCGCATCCTCGACGAGTTCGGCGAGCAGGCACCCGCCGTGTTCCTACTCTCCCCAGCGGGCAGCACCGTCGCACCATCGAAGCTTCGCAAGCTCGGACCCGACCGGGTCCTGACCAAGCCGGTAAAGCAGATCGAATTGCTCGACGCCATCACCGACCTGTTCGGGCAACCGCCTCTGGTTGGCTCGGAGCAACCACGAGAGCTCGTCGCCACACCCAATGCTGTTCGCGCCATGAAGGTGCTCGTGGTCGACGATGGCGAAGTCAACCTGGTGCTGGCCGTCGCGCTTCTCGAAGCTCGCGGCCACTCGGTGGTCGTAGCCAGGGATGGAATCGAGGCCGTAGACCTGCACGCGAATCAGGCCTTCGACGCGATCTTGATGGACGTGCAAATGCCGAAACTCGATGGCTATGGGGCGACGGCCATCATCCGAAAACAGGAAGCAACGTCAGGGCATCACATTCCAATCATCGCCATGACCGCGAACGCCATGGCAGGCGACCGCGAGCTCTGCCTCAAAGCCGGCATGGATGACTACGTCGCCAAGCCGGTGCAGTCGGAGGAGCTGTTCGCGGTTCTAGAGCGATACGCGGGCGGCAATGAAGCTCACTAGAGGAGCTCGCAGCACGCGGGCGAAGCCCACTGGGAATCCGACTGGACTTCGAATCCGACTGGGAACCCCACTGGGAACCGCCGCGCAATCACGTAGCGCTTGCCAGGGACAATGCGACAGTCACGCGGAAAGCCAACTATTCGTCGCTGCGGCACCGCGACAGCGTGCCGCTCGAATCAAGGCCACGCACCAACTACGGTCCCCTATCAGGAACGACCCTGGACACCTCCATGAAACGTATTCGCGAACTCGACCAACAACTGGTCGCAGCGGCGCGCGACATCAAAGTTCTGTCGCGACTGACGTGGCCGACTCAGGTCGGCGACCAGTTCTTGGCTGATTGGCGGCGTGGCTCCGCGAAACTACCTGAGCCGTCAGTCGAACCTGTCGACTTGTCAGCACAGCGGCAAGCACTCGGTGCCATTGCCGACACCTGCGACGCAAGCCACCCGCTCGAGGACTTCCTGCTCCGCACCGCGCGCAGCTACATGCGCGCCGCAGAACTCATCGAAGCTCGCGGCACTGCGCGCTTCGGCCAAATCTCAGCCCTGCTTTATGGCAGTGCCCGCGATCCAATCACACCCGGCGGTTCCTTCTCGACCGAAGCGGCGGCTCGTCGGCTGCTGGAACTGACCGACGGCTACGCGCAGAGTTGCAGCCACCGCGACGCCGATTACTGCCTGCTAGCCGAGACGGTCGCCGACGAGCTGCGTCGTGCGCTCAATGCGGTCTTCGTCGACGATCCGGTTACGGTCGTGCTAGATGCTGGCCTCGCGGCCAAGGCAGCCGCCGGCGCCCGCCGCATTCGGGTGCGCGCGAACACATGCTACTCGCACATCGATGTACAACAGCTGATCCATCATGAAGCGATGGTGCACACATTGACGGCGCGCAACGGCAAACTTCAGCCGCTACTGACATCGTTCGAACTTGGCGCGCCGCGCACCACGCGCACACAAGAAGGACTGGCACTGTTCGCCGAGCTGATCACCAACTCGATCGACGTCGGCCGCCTCCGTCGAATCGCAGCACGCAGCGTCGCCGTCGGCATGGCGACCGATGGCGCCAACTTCATCGACGTATTCCAGTTCTTCCTGACCTGCGGTCAAACCGACTTCGAAGCGTACGCTTCGTCAAGTCGCGTGTTCCGCGGTGGCGACCCACGCGGCGGCGTACCGTTCACCAAAGACGTTGTCTACCTACAGGGGCTTGCACAGGTGCACGCCTTCCTGCGCGATGCAGTTCGCAGCAACCGGTTTGACGACGGCCTACGAATCTTCAGTGGCCGCATGCGCCTCGGCGACATCGAACGCCTCCGCCCCTTCTTCGACGACGGCACGATCGCACCACCGCACTATCGTCCAACATGGGCCAACCAACACTCGACTCTGGTCGCATTCCTGCTCTACGCAGGCTTCGCCGACATCCTCGGCCTGCACACCATGGCAGCCCCACAACCAGACGACACTTAGTGACAAGTACAAGTACGGTGCATCCACCACATGGCCAGCTCCGAACAGCCACTGCCCGTTTCGTTCCGCGACGCACTGCGCGTGTGGGTGCGCGTCGCCCTGCTTAGCTTTGGCGGGCCAGCGGCTCAGATTGCGGTCATGCACCGCATCCTGGTCGAGGAGAAGCGATGGATCAGTGAGAACCGATTCTTGCATGCACTCAACTACTGCATGCTGCTGCCGGGACCAGAAGCACAGCAACTTGCCACCTATATCGGGTGGCTACTTCATCGCAGCATCGGCGGACTGGCGGCGGGACTGCTGTTCGTGCTGCCGGGCTTCATGTCGATCCTTGCGCTAAGCATTCTCTACGCCTGCTACCAACAACAACCGCTAGTCGACGCGATGTTCTTCGGCCTCAAGCCGGCGGTCATGGCCGTGGTCATCGGGGCCTTGCTCAAGATCGGCAAGAAGGTGCTCAAGAACGGTGTCATGTATGCGATCGCGGCGACGGCGTTCGTCGCGATCTTCTTCTTCGAATTGCCGTTCCCACTGATCGTTCTGGCCACGGGCACTATCGGCTTCTTCGGCGGCAAGTTCCTGCCGAGACGGTTCTTGGTATTGGCATTGCCCGGCGACAGTTCGGATCAGGATGCGGTTCTGACGGACCGCGTGGTCGCGAGCACCCGCCCATCGATCATGCGCACTGCGGGCACGGCCTCACTCTGGCTGGTCATCTGGCTGGGCCCGCTGGCAGCCATCGTCGCCTGGGCAGGACCCGACAACGTGTTCGCCGAAGAAGCCATGTTCTTCAGCAAGACGGCCGTCGTCACCTTCGGCGGAGCCTACGCCGTGCTCGCATACATCGCCCAGCAAGCGGTCGAAGTGTTTGCCTGGCTACAACCGGGCGAAATGCTTGACGGCCTCGGCATGGCGGAAACCACCCCCGGCCCATTGATCCAAGTGGTGCAGTTCGTCGGTTTCGTGGGCGCTCATCGAAACCCAGCGCCATTCGAACCTCTGACCGCCGGCATCCTCGGGTCGCTCATCACCACGTGGATGACCTTCGCGCCGTGCTTTCTGTGGATCTTCGTTGGCGCCCCCTACATCGAATACCTGCGCGGCCGCAAGCTGTTGACGGCCGCACTATCAGCCATCACCGCAGCAGTCGTCGGTGTCATCCTCAACCTCGCCGTGTGGTTCTCGCTCCACACACTGTTCGGCGAAGTGACGGAACAGTCCTGGGCAGGCATGCGACTACTGGTTCCGTCCGCCGCCAGCATCGATTTGGGCGCCCTGGTAATCGCCATCGCGGCATGCTTGGCGATGTTCAGGTTCCACGTCAAGATGCTGCCCGCGCTTGCTGGCAGCATCGCAATCGGGATCGGCTGGCGGTTCGTGGTTGGCAGCTGACGCGACGCGCCGCTCGCACCCGACCGCTGGCATGGTCTCGCGGGCACCGTAGTTGCCGGCGGCTGGCCGCCTGCGGCGGATTGCCGGTATCCTGACGATTCCTCCAAGGGCTAGCCCTGTCGCATCGCGGCAGCCGACCTCGCAACGTGTTGTTCCTGGAGACCTGCCGCCGGCGGTCGCCGCGTCCTCGCCAGGCGACTTGATCCTGATTCGGCTGGAATCGGTCGTGCTTTCGCCAAACTTCTCCTTCCAACTCACGGCACCATCAGTTGGGACCTCGCCGTAGGTACGGTGTCAGACACAAAACCAACACGCTCGCGCAGTCCCGCACCTCGACCTTGCTCCTTGCCGGCTCCGGCTCGCTGCGCAGGAACTTGGTGAAGCACCCAGCAAATGCTTGGGTCGGCGTGAGCGATTGCGTCGGCCGTTGCTAGACTTCCGCGTCGATGATTCGTGTTGGACAACGTCTGGGCAAGTACCGGCTGAAGCGCCGATTGGCGCGCGGCGGCTTTGCTGACGTATTTGAAGCGTTTGACACCCTCGAACGCGTCACCGTCGCGTTGAAAATTCCGCTGGCAGAACAGCTAACGCCGGAGCTTCGCGCTGACTTTGAACGCGAAATCCAAGTGAGCGCCAAGCTCCAGCACCCGAACATCATCGGGCTCAAGAATGCCGACGAGATCGATGGTGTGCTGACGCTCGCATACCCAATGGGCGAACGCAGCCTCGATCAACGTCTGCGCAATCGCATATCGTTGACTACCATCCTCGACTATTCGGAGCAGATGCTCGAAGCGCTTGCGTACGCGCATGAGCAACGGATTGTTCACTGCGACGTCAAGCCCGACAACCTGCTGCTGTTCGCGGACGGCAGCCTGCGACTCTGCGACTTTGGCCTCGCCAAGCCATGCGTGAATACGATGCTGGCTTCGTCGTCTGGAACGGTTGGCTTTGTCGCCCCCGAACAAGCCATGGGTCGACCGTCGGCGCGTTCCGACGTGTTCTCGGCGGGCTTGATCATCTACCGCATGCTGAGTGGCAGCCTGCCTCACTGGCCTTATGAGTGGCCTTTCGAAGGCCGTGATCGCGTTCGACGCCAGGCTCCTGATATGATCCCGCTCCTGCAGCGCGCGATCCAGGTCGATGCCCGTCGACGGTTTCGCGATGCGGTCCAGATGCTTACTGCATTCCTAGCAGCCAAGAAACTGACAGTCCGCCGGATGGACAAGCGGCGAAGGCGACGTGCATGAGCGGACCTATCTTGGAGCGACTGTTTGTCGACGCGGACGGGCAACAACTTCTGCTTGAGAAAGGTAGTTGGGGCCAGTGTGTGGTGATGGTTCGCAAGGCCGGCATGCGTGCTGCCGATGAACCGTGCGAAGACGCCGCTGGGTTGGTCGCGTGGGATGGCACGACCTGCTGCATGTTGGCTGCTGATGGCGTCGGTGGTTGCCGCGGCGGGGACGTGGCCGCGCGATTGACCATCACCTCGGTGGCCGAACAACTACGAACGGTGGATTGCGACGGGTTGTCGATCCAATCCGCGGTGCTCGCCGGCATTGAAGCGAGCAACGAACAACTGCTGGCCCGGCACGGTGGTGCCGCAACAACCATCCTTGCGGCAGTTGTCGATGACGGCGAATTGCGCACCTACCATGCCGGCGACTCGGATCTGCTGGTCGTTGGCCAGCGCGGCAAGGTCAAGCACCAGACGATCAGCCATTCACCAGTCGGGTATGCGGTGGAAGCTGGCGTGCTCGATGTCCGCGATGGCTTCGAGCACGAGGATCGTCACTTTCTATCCAACTGCGTCGGCATGGAGGCCATGCGCGTTGAGGTTGCCAGCGCGATTCGCCTGCAGCCACGCGACACCGTCGTGCTCGCCAGCGACGGCTTGTGGGACAACATCCAACTCGACGAAGTCATTGAAATCGTGCGCAAAGGGCCATTGCAGCGCGCGATGGAAAAGCTGGCGAGCCGCTGCCAGCAGAGCATGCTCGGCGAGAACCCAGACGTTGCGGGCAAGCCGGACGACCTCGCGATCTTGCTGTATCGACTAGCGTGAACTGACGGCACTCCCGAGAGCCTGCCAGGACACGAAGCATGCTAGGGCACGAAGCACTGCTAGCACACGAAACGCTGCTACGACACGAAACGCTGCTTCAGATAGCCGAGCCACAACAAGCCCCCGGCCAGGCCGCCGCCAAGGTGCGCCGCGTGGCCAATGCCGACTCCCCCGCCGCGGCTCTGGTTGATCAAGCCCCAGACGTCGAAAGCGGCCAGTCCGATCACGCCGACCAAGGCCGGCACCGGCACGATACCGAACAGCAGAATGCGGCTCTTTGGGAAGTGCAGCGCAAACGCCATCAGCAAGCCGCAGACCGCACCGGATGCACCGAGCGCGCCCTGCTCCGGCGAACCGATGATCCATGCAGACGTCATGCAGTGGGCCAACGAACCGACCACCGAACACACCAGATAGAACTGCACGAATGTCCGTCGTCCCCACAACCGTTCGAGCACGGCGCCGAAGTTCCACAGCACGAACATGTTGATCACAAGGTGCCACAGGTCGTAGTGCGAGTAGGCGCTGGTCACCAACGTCCAGACACGCCCAGAGATCAAACCATCCCAACTGGTGAGGAAGTTCTCGACCATCAAGGCGATCCCGTCGCGGCTGCCATCGGCCAGCTTCCACAATACGAATATGACGATGTTGATCGCGATCGTGATGGCGACAGCCGGGGCGAGCTGCATCGCGCTCTGAAGGAAGTTTGGCCGTTGCTGCATGGCGTAGTTCTTGGTGGTGGTCAATACAACCCGACGGACGCTCCGGAGGGCAAGCATGCCACCACCATCTTGGTGCAGTGCACCCAGCCAAACAACCGCCCGGATTCGAACGCCGAACTTGTTGGTACTGTGCCTGGCACAGTACCAACAAGTTCTGGGGGTAGCCGGGCTCGCCACGTGCGAACGCGAGCGTTGGCCGCGACTTTTCCATCGTTCGATCGCGGGCTTTGTGCGCCACGACGCGATGGTCGGCGCTAGCATGCCGCGTGTGATCAAAGGCTTCTCCAGCCAACTCGCGGCGCTGATCAAAGACCGCACCAACCGTCGGAACCTCGGCCTGCTGGCGCGATTCCTGTTGGTGTTGCTGATGTTGATCGTTGCCTACTCCGTGCTGTTCCACGTGCTCATGCTGCGGGAAGGGCAAGAGCACACCTGGCTCACCGGGCTCTATTGGACCCTGACCGTGATGTCGACACTCGGCTTCGGGGACATCACGTTTGACACCGACCTCGGCCGCGTCTTCTCGATGATCGTGCTGCTGACGGGCATGGTCTTCCTGTTGATCCTGTTGCCGTGGACGTTCATCGAGTTCTTCTACGAACCGTGGATGAAGGCGCAGGCGGACGCCAGAACTCCCCGCGGCGTGCCGGCAGACATGAGCAACCACTTCATCCTGACGCAGGGTGACCCGTTGACGCGCGCCCTGGTTCGGCGCCTGGAAGCACGCAACACGCCACATGTCGTCATCACCAGCGACTCCGAAATGGCGATGCGCTTGCAAGACGACGGCTTCCGAGTGGCCGTCGGTCATCTCGACGACCCAGAGACCTACAGGCGCTGCGGCGGCGATCGAGCGGCAGCCGTCGTGGCCACCGGCTCGGACATCTCCAACACCAGCGCCGCGTTCGCCGCGCGAGAAGTCAATCGCAGCCTTGCCATCGTGTGCACCGCACAACGCAAGGATTCGATCGACGTGCTCGAATTGGCCGGCGCAACGCACGTCCTGCGCCTTGAAAAAACGATGGGCGAATCCTTCGCACGCCGCACCCTCGGCGGCGAAACCAGCACCAATGTGATCGGCCACGTCGACGGCGTGCTGATCGCAGAAGCAGCCGCCGCCGGCACGCCCCTGGTCGGCAAGACGCTCGGCGAAGTGCGCATGCGGCAAGACCTGGGCATCGCCGTCGCCGGCATCTGGAGCAGGGGAACCTTCTTGGCAGCCAATGCTGACAGCAAGCTGGAAGCGCACCACGTGCTGGTGCTGGCCGGAACCAAGGAGACCCTGCTCAGCTACGACGACAAGTTCGGGGAGTTCAGTCAGAAGGACGCACCGGTCCTGATCCTTGGCGGCGGCCGCGTCGGGCTGGCAACAGCGCAGGCGCTCGGAGCGGCCGGTTTCGACTACCGCATCGTCGAACGCGACACGAGCGCGATCGGCAACGACCAGCGCACCATCCTCGGGGATGCCGCCGACCTGGCGGTCCTCCAACAGGCTGGCTTGAACGATACGCAGACGATCATCATCACGACGCACCAAGACGACGTGAACGCGTATCTGACCATCTACTGTCGCAAGCTGCGGCCCGACGTGCAGATCCTGGCGCGCTGCACCACCGAACGCAGCATCGCCACGTTGCACCGCGCGGGTGCTGACAACGTGCTTAGCTACGCTTCAATGGGCACCAACGTCATTCTCAACCATCTCAAACACGACCGCATGCTGATGGTTGCCGAAGGACTCGATGTATTCCGCGTGGCCGTGCCCAAGCTCCTGGCCGGCAAGAAGGTCGGTGACTGCGGAATCCGCCAGGCGACCGGCTGCAGCATCGTGGCCATAGGCACAAAAGGCGCAATGAAGATCGTTCCCGGCCCCGAAGAGAGCCTGCAGGCAGGGCACGAACTGCTGCTGATCGGCACGATCGAAGCGCAGCGAGGGTTCTTCGGGCTCTACCCGGACGAACAGAACGCGCATCACGCTTGAGCGATCGCGACGGGCACGCAGTCCGAATCAGGTCTCGGCGACCGGATCTCGACGGATGTCGACATCCTCAACTAGCGCCGGAGCACAAGCCGTCTTGCCGCCGGGTATCTGCGCCTCCCATCCCGAGGCAGCCCTGCGCAACCCTCGAATCCGCACTGCAATTCCCGCTCGACATGCGAAAGTGAGGCTCGGCAATCCGCCCTGCTCGCCATGACCTTTACCCGCATTCGCAAACTCTGGGACTCCCTCACGTCCAGCTATTGGTTTGTCCCGCTGATTCTGATCGTGGCGGCGCTGCTGGCCGCAAAGATCCTGACTGCGATCGACCGCGGTCGATTGCTTGCAGACCTGCCGACGTGGCTCGACGCGGGACAGCCCGAAAGCGCGCGCGTGGTGCTCTCGACGATCGCAAGCTCGACGATCACGATCGCGAGCCTCACGTTCTCGATCACGATCGTCGCACTGACGTTGGCGTCCGGACAATTCGGATCCCGCCTGCTCTACAACTTCATGCGCAGCCGGGTGAACCAATTTGTCCTCGGCGCCTTCGTCGGCATCTACGTGTATTGCACCATGGTCCTACAGAGCATTCGCTCTGGAACAGAAGATCTCTTCGTGCCACACCTGGCGGTCACGGTGGCACTTGGCTTCGCAGTCACCGGCAGTGCAATCCTGATCTTCTTTATCCATCACATCGCGAAGTCGATCCAGGTGACCAGCGTCATCACGGCGGTGCGCACCGACCTTTGCAAGAGCATCGAGCGCTTCTTTCCCGAACGCACGGCTGGTGACGACGCGCCAACACCGCGACTGCAGGACACCAAGAAGACCGCAGATGTTCGTGCGATCTGCAGCGGCATCGTACAAGCGATCGACATCGCGGGGTTGGCAAAGCTAGCGAACGAGCACGACGTTCGGATTCACCTCAGGCGACGCCCCGGGGACTACGTCATCGAAGGCGCGGTCCTGGCCGAACTCCACGGCACCGGAACGCTGCCGGCATCGGCCGCATGCGACATGCAAGCCCTCTTCGTGTTCGGCTCGCGGCGCACGCTGATCCAAGACGTCGAGTTCGCAATGCTCCAGCTCGTGGAGATCGCCGTGCGTGCGCTCTCCCCCGGTATCAACGATCCGTTTACGGCTTGCTCATGCCTCGATGAGCTCGGCTCCGGCATAGCGAGCATCATGCTGCGGTCCTCGATTGCGACCACGGTCCAGGACAAGGACGGTGTCGTTCGCGTCGTCGTCGACACAACAACCTTCGAAGGCATCGTCAACGCCGCGTTCAACCAGATCCGGCAGCACGGACAAGGCGACGTCGCGGTCGTGATCAAGATCCTCGACGTGCTGCGCGAACTGTGCCTGCTCGCCGACCGCGATGAGCACTTCGCGGCGCTGCAATCGCAAGCGCAAGCGACGTTCCAAGCCGCACTTCAGGGCGACCATCACGAAAGGGACCGCGAGGAAATCCGCACCCGCTACGAAAGGGTAATCGCAGTCTGCGACGCCGCGGCCTGACTCAGCCGCGCGCAACACCACTGCTGCCGTTCACCGACACGGACATCGACGGTACCGTGCCAGGCACAGAAACAACACGTTCGATGGCGCCAGCTGGCGCCATCGAACGTGTTGTTTCTGTGCCTGGCACCGTACGCATCGCGAAGGTCATCGAAGCAGCGGCAATACGACATCCTCCTCGGCGCCTTCGACGATCAAGGGCCGAGAATGTGCATTGCCCTGCGGGTGATACGCGCGCAGTTCGTGCCGCATGCCCGCCGCCACCAGTGGCACCACGAACCTACCCTTCTCATCAGTCACCGCAGAGTTGACCCATAGCCCGAAGTGTTGCAGCCGCTCATCGATCTTGCCCTTGGCTTGCGCCATGACCGTGACACCGGATGCGGGCTTTCGGTCGAGGCCGAGCACGCTGCCGCTGATCACGGGGGCTGCCTCCAGCTGAAGGGAAACCTTGGCTTGGTCCTTTGGCTGGAACAGCTCGGTAAACGTCACGAAGCTCTGAGCCGATTTCGCGGCCAACACGTATTCGAGGTTGGCCAGAGCCGGAATCGTGAACTTGCCTGCGTGGTCGGTGTACGCAACCGGCTTACTGGCGAGCGGCCACCGCGAGCCGAGCACCGGATTGCTCGGGCTAGCGAAGACAGGTACATGTGCGGCTAGTATGCCATCGCCACCGAGCACAGTGCCTTGCACGGAGAACGTCGCGATCTGGACCTCGTCACGCGCGTCTTCGATGCCGGCTGGCAATTCGTAGACACGCACCAGCCGCTCAGCCTGCCGCAACCACAATGTCGTTCCGTACTGCGTGCCGCGCGACAGCACCAACTTGCCACTGGCGTCGGCCACGTGCTGCGCGATCGCGATACTGCTGCCTCGGACGGAGCTTGCCACCGTGCAACTGACGAACGCCGCGCCCTTGACGACCGAGCCGTCGGCGTTTCGAACGACAAGCTCAGCCCTCGCGACCGGAATCATCTCCACGTCGTACCCATCCTCTGACCGCACAACATGGGGCTGAAAGCCCGGAGCTGTGATCATCAGAGAGTGACCTGTTTGCACTCCAACATCGAACACACCCTTCGAATCGACTGGGATC
>TARA_R110002072_G_scaffold302990_1_pt1 | contig 65497 bp, 56 predicted proteins | sample TARA_R110002072 | Tara Oceans TARA_R110002072 (sample SAMEA4397118) | marine metagenome | biome: Polar Biome; feature: [SRF] surface water layer (ENVO:00010504); material: water (ENVO:00002006), including particulate matter (ENVO:01000060) such as... | depth 5 m | reverse complement strand
GTGCCAGGTGTTCTACCAGCAGGCTGCAGTGCTCGACGTGGGTGTCAACGCGCTCGGCTTCGTGCTCTCGAATGCCACCGCGACGTCGCTCGGCAACTAGTCCGAACGTTTCATGATGCGGTCCTTGGACCGCCGATAGCGGGGCTGCCATTCGGCAGCCCCGCTGTCATGTACCCTGCGAATCACGACCTTGCCAGGGTGCTCCGATACCGGGCAGATAGGGCGCCCGGACCGTGTCCTGTTTCGCGCCACGATGTCGGCGTGCCGGCTCTCCGCGGCTACTGCCACATAGCGACCAACCGTTCCCGAGCGGCGCGGTCGTAGTGCTCGGCTTCGAGCTCAGGGAACGGCTTCGCATCACTGGTGAGCGCGCCCAACAATTCGTGCACACGCTCAGCCAACCGAAGCCTCATGGCATGGATGCGTCGCACATGCTTGGGATCCTGCTTGGGCTGTTGTTCTTCGGTACTCGCCACTGCGGTCGCAACCGGCTCAGGGAATGCCGCAATCAGCAACGCGCACGCACGTTTGGCGACGTCACGGTTCCGCAACCCGATTGCAGCGATACTGTCGAGGCAGGTCGCAGTGAGGTTGTTGTTGGGCGCGCCGCCGACACCGAAACGTGCAAGCATCGCAAGCGACGCAGCATCGCCGCACTTGGCCAGCGCGCGCGCGGCATGATAGCGCACCACATTTGGATTCATGCTTGGCTCGGGGTCGGCCAGCACCGAATCGAGTTCGCGCGAGAAGGTCGAGTTGCCGTGCGTGGCCAGCGTCTTCAGCACCAGAAACCGCGTTTGGTCGTGGGGCTCTTGCAACAGCTTGGCGGCGGCCGCAACGATGCTCTGCGGCTCGGAGTCGGCGAGTGCCAGGACAGCCAGGTAGCGCACGACACGGTCTTGGTGCGTCAGAGACGACTTGGCCAACGCGGTGTCTTTGCTTTGCTGGAGTTTCGCAGCGAGCTGGTCCGAGGCTCGCAGGTCTTCGTCCGGTAACGCTTCGATGGAGCCCACCTTGTCGTCCGGCGAAGCTGCGACCACAAGCTGCGACGAGGCTGCGACCGCGCGAGCGAAGGTCTTGAGCTCACGACCGGTGTCACCCAAGATCTTCAGCGAAGCCGGATCGATCAACACGTGCTGCGGCCACGCCGAGATGCCGAAACGGATCGCGACGCGCTCGGCCGCACGGTCGTTCTTGCTGTGGCTGAAGTCTTGGAAGAGATACATCCACACGACGTCGTCGTAGTGCGGTGCGAGGTCCGGGCTGGAGAGGAGACCCCTCTCCATCACAACGCAGTGTGGTCAATAGGTCTTGGTTGAGTAGAGGAAGATGGGCTTGCCAGCAGCGAGCGCCGCAGTGCGCGCGGCCAAGAAGTCCGTCTGCCAAGGCGGCCCAACTGGCGGCTGCGAGCTCTTGGCTTTCTGAGCGTTCAGGCCCGCGCAAAGCACAAAGGCGGCGACAATCGAGATGGTTGATGTATTCACGGCAGCGTCCTGGATCGCAGGTATTTGGAGTTCGAACAGCCTATCCGCGCGGTAGCTCGCTCACACGCCCAAGCCCGCCACCGCTGGCCTTGCTGCAGCGAAGATGTGCTTCTTCTGACAAAGCTCGCACACAACTGGGTAGCCCCAAACTCAAACTCGTACCTGCGTCGCCGGTGATGTGACGCCGCCTCCTGCCACCAAACCGCTGGACGGCAGCCGCAACGTGCGACCTGGATCCGTATGTTGGTGGCATGGACATGTTTCTCGCGAGCACCAGGTCATTGACTCGGTTCGCCCTGATGTCAGCTGTCCTGATCGGTTTTGCGGCTGGGCAGCGCAAGCAGGCACCATCGCCCGGCGCCAAGCTCGGCCCGCTGCTGGAGAAGATCGGCACCGACATCGATTGGCAGCCAGACTGGCGGCGCGCGGCGGTCGCTGCCAAGCGCAGCGGACGCCCCATACTGGTGGCCGTCTATCGCTACCGGGGCTTCAAGATCCCCGACCAGCAGCGCTTGCATGTATTCGCCAGTTCGGACGTGACGTCATTGTTGCGCGACCGCTTCGTGACGCTGCATCACCAGGAAGGCATGAAGCTGCCATTTGCGGACTACGACGACTACGGCATGGGCCCGATGACGCTCGGCGCGGCGCTGCTAGTGGTAACTGCCGATGGACGCGTGACCCACCAGACTCACACCGTCGATCGCTACGCTGCCTATGACTTTCTGGTGGCGTCGTTGCAGCAGCAGCCACCCACCCATTTCGCCGAAACCATCGTGCAGGCCGGCCCCGAGATCCAAGCGGCGGTCGCGGCACGCCGAGGGGAACACGAGCGCGCACTCGAGTTGCTCGAAGAGCCGACGACGTCTCTCGGTCACCTGATTATCGCCGACGTGCACCGCCGTGCGCGCCGCGGTACAGCGGCGCTCGCGGCCGTTGCTGCAGCGCGGGCATTGGCCGATCAAGAGTGGCTACCTCGCGTCGAACTGATGGAGCTCGTGCTGCGATTGCGCCTCGGCGAGCTCGATGCCGCGCAACTCTGCAGTGCACGGCTAGCAAAGCTGCAAGACAACACCGCCGCAGATCCGACGGCGCTGTACTGGTCCGGTATCGAGAGTTTGGCCAACGGCGACAACAAGCGGGGAGAGAAGCTGCTTACCCAGTTGGTGCGTACACACCGCGAAGATCGCTACGGCTGGCACGCCGCGCAGACATTGCTGCAGCACCGCCACCCCGAACGCTTCGGGCAGCTGCGGTGGGTCTGGCCCGAGCCCGCGGTCGCGGCATCGGTTCGCAACGTGGCGGGTGCGGCAACAAACGTCAAACGCCTTGTCATCGAGCGGGATGCCGGCAAGTTCCTGCGCAGCGAGCAACGCGAAGACGGTTCGTGGATCTCGCCGAGTGAGTTGACGGTGGTGAGTCGCGGGCATCCGTTTACCGTCGCGATCACGTCGCTGGCCGCACGCAGCCTGCTGCAGCGCCGCTCGCACGCGGCCAACGAACGCGCCGTCCGCACCGCGCTCAGATTCGTGTTGGCTCATCACGAAGCCGCAAAGAACAGCCCGCAGAGGTCGTCCTTCATGGACTACACAGTCTGGAGCGAAACCATGGCGTTGCGGCTGCTGGCGGATTGTCTGGCCGCTGAGATCGGCGACGCGGCCGTTCTGCGCACGGTGGCCCTCGAGAAGATCGCAGCACTCGGTCGCAAACAAAACGGCAGCGGTGGCTTCAGCTACTTCCTGACCACGGACCTCGATGCGGCAACGGCGCCGCCGGTTGCAGCAATGACGTTCACCACCGCGGCGGTCTTGCTCTCGCTGTTGCGGGCGCGCGAAGTCGGACTGCCGGTCGACGAGCTGTTGGTCGAAAACGCTCTGGATGTTCTGGACCGTGCTCGCGGACCGAATGGTGCGTTTGCCTACTCAGTCGATCACAAGCCTCGCAAGACAGCCGTCCCAGGCGCTGCCGGACGCGGTCCCGTTTGCGAGCTGGCACGCCTGCGCGGTGGACGGGGCACGCTTGGTGACGTTCGGCGAGGACTGGCGCTGTTCCAGAAGCACCGCGCCGAGTTCCGCCGAGAACTCGGCAAATCGCTGATGCATGCCGGCCCGGACGGGCAAGGCTGTCACTATCTGTTCTTCGACTATGCGACGGCTGCCGAGGCCGCTGCCGCATTGCCAGCAGTCGAGCGCGCCGCGCACGCGGAGTGGCTGCTTGAAGAGATGCTGCGGGCGCGTTCCGTCGAGGGTGGCTTCCGCGACACGTCGATCAATGGTTGGCCTTTCGGCACAGCGATGGCACTGACCGCGATGCACGAGCTGTTCGCTCGCTGAAATCGCGTGGTGCCTTTCGCGTCAACCACCGGAGTCGCGCAAATGCCCGCGCCAAACCTGACACTGCTGAGCGTCTAGTCCGAGCACCGGTTGCGCGCCATCCCGCAGCTACTGCAGCGCGCCCTCAATGGCCTTGAGCAGCTCGGGCGAGTTCGGGGCAACGCTCGACGGGTAGAAGCCAAGCACTTCCCCGTTCTTGCCAACCAGATACTTGCAGAAGTTCCAGCCTGGCTTCTCGCCAGTTGCATTGGTCAGCGCGGCGTAGATCGGGCTCTGCTTGTCGCCCTTGGTCTCGACCTTGGCGAACATCGGGAAGTCGACACCGAACTTGGAGGTGCAGAACTCGCGGATTTGTGCGGCGCTGCCTGGTTCTTGGCCGCCAAACTCGTTGCTCGGGAAGCCAAGCACGGCGAAGCCACGGCCTTTCATGTCACCGTGCAGCTTTTGGAGTCCCGCATATTGACGGGTGTAGCCGCACTCACTCGCAACGTTGACGACGAGGGTGACCTTGCCGCGATACGTCGACAGATCCACAGGTTGGCCTTCCAAGGAGTTGGCCGCCAAGGCGTAGACGCCCGGTGAACTAGATGGCTGGCCGCTGGCCGGTTGCGTGTTGGCAGTCGCTTCCGCGGGCACGGACTCGCCGGCGTTGTTCGAAGCCATCTGTGCCTCGCTGGTGTCACCACCACCGTTTCCGGTGTTGGCGGGCGGGGCCCCGCACGCCGTCAGGGACACGATCAAGGCGACAAGAACAGCAGGCGTGGAGAGTCGTAGCATGGTGGTTGGTTGGTAGGTTCGCGTTTTCCCAGGTGGTTTCGCTGTCGAGCTTCCGCCAGATGCACGCAATGCAGAATGCCTCGCGGGTCTGTGCCATACCAGCTCCGCCGTTGCGTTTAGCGAAGACGTCGACACTGCCCAGCTGGCGCGATCGCCACAGCACCCAAAATCGCAATTTCACGTAGCATGATCGCTGTCCCCGGGACATTCCGCATGCATGAGAGCCCATTGCGAATCTGCCGATCAGTGCTTTCGCCAATACTGCGAGACTGGTGATCCCGTCGCTCTCGGCGAGGTGTTCGATTCGACCGCGGGCCCATTGATGCGCGTCGCGCTGTGGCTGGTCGGCAACCGGACGGATGCCGAGGACCTGCTTCAGCGGACCTTCTTGAAGGCGATCCTGACCCGGGAACAGTTTCGAGTCGGCGCGCCGGTACTGCCGTGGCTGATGGGGTTGCTCGGCAACGAGGCGCGGCGGCAGCGGCGTGAGCGAGATCGTGCGGCTGCCGTGCGGCCCGTGCAGGACCGGGTCGCCGATCCCGAAGCCGTCGCATTCGCGAGGGAGTTTGCCGACACCGTGCGGTCAGTCGGCGATCGGCTTGGCGCACCTTACGACGAAGTGCTGCGACTGCACCTCGAAGCAGGCCTCAACTGCAAGGAGATCGCAGCGCGACTCGAACGACCGCCGGGCACCGTGCGCACGCAGCTGATGCGCGCGTTGGACCTGTTGCGCCGGCGTTTACCGAACGGTTTCGCCGCCGGCATGACCGTCGCAGCTGCGGTCGGATCGGGGGCGCTGAGCGAGGTGCGCGCCGCCGTGGTCACCGCTGCGCACGATGCCGTGACGATCGCCGTACCGATAGCCGCACCGACCTGGGCAGCCGCCACTGCGACGACCACGTCACCACTTCGAACAACCCTGATAACCAAACAGATGCTGATCGCGATTCCCGTTCTCCTTCTCGGCGGCACGGCTGCCTTCATGCCCATCTGGCGTCATGAACCACCTCCGGCAGATCCGGCGCACGCGGCGGTGACGGCGAATGAGATGCCGGGGCCGCGCTCCGGGGATGCTGCCATCAAGGATCTAGATCGGCTCCTCGTCAACGGTCCGATGCAGGATCCTGAGGCCGTAGCCCTACCGCGACTGTTGTTGCTCGGAGCCATGCCCGCTGGCAACCCGGCGGTGGTGCTGACCGCAGATGGTCGCAGGCCGTATTCGGTTGTTGCCAACACAGCGAACACCAGTGTGCTGCTGCGCATCGACCGGGCAGCACCGTGGCACGAAGTGACCAAGCTGCTGCACGAACTGCAAGGCCAAGGCAAGCGACAGGTGCAGTTCGCTGCACAACTGCCAGAGGGCGGAGCAGGCTGCTTCACGCTGGCTCTGCCTATGAACGACAAGGTCGGGGCGACGGTCGACCTGCGACTGCACCGCGAACGCGACGGTGTCCCGCCGTCAAGTATCGTACCCGTTCTGCGTCGTATGGTGCGCGGACGTGAAGGCTACTTGGCCGGCCTGAACGAATGGCAACGCAAGCAGGTCAAGAGTCGATGCCCGGAGCCGTTCGCGGTCTCGATCACGGCTCCAGAGGACGCACCGTTCGAGCAGGTCTTGCAGGTCGTTGCCGCGGCCAACCTTGCCGGCGTCAAGAGCATGTTGGTGACTCGCACCGAACCGAGCGGCAACGGCGGCAGCCCGGCGACGTCACCAAACCGCAGCCCGTATGCCATCGATCTCGGGCCCTATCCACGCATTGCGATCCGGACTCGTTCGCTGACCCCCGCACCGGCAACGGTCTCGGATGGAGTCGTTGGCTGCACCGTCGCCGCTGCCGCGCCCCCGCCCGAACGCCAGCCAGGTGGGATTGGCCAAAAGTACGGTCGGCGCAGCAGCCAATGGATCGCCACGCGCGAGGAACAAATGGGATGGTCGCCAACGGACAGCATCAACGCGGGCCTTGCCTGGCTCACCGCCGCGCAACAGCCCGACGGCAGTTTCCTAGACAGCGATGGACGCCCCGACGTAGAGGCGAGCGCATTGGTCACGATGGCACTGCTGGGCAAGATCACCGCTCAATCTGCGCCCGAAGAAATCAACGTAGTGACCAAGAGCATCGGCTGGATCCTCGGCCAACAGCGCGACGACGGCTGCCTCGCCCCGGAAGGCCCGGACTGCATGCGACACCACTGCCTGGCGACGTATGCGCTAGCCGAGGCCTACGGAATGATGTCCTGCCAGGAACTACGCGGCAGCTTGGACGATGCGCTGGAATGGCTGGACCAGCAACGGCCGGAAGACGGCGGCTTTGCCACGATCCTGCGCGATGCCGCGTCGACGCCGGCCGCGATCATGGCGCTGGCCACCGCCGAGTTCTTCAGTGTCAAGGTCCCGGTGCCGTGCAAGCAGGCCATCGCGTGGTTCGACGAAGCTGCCAACACCGAGGATGCCACGGCGATGTCAGCAGAACTGTTCTGCCGCATCTTCGTCGGCCAGAATCCCAAACAGGACGAGCAGAAGGTCGCCGCGGCCGGCCGACTGCCCAAAGCGGCCGACCCGAAAGACCCCTGGTGTATGCACTGGACCACCTACTGCCTGTTTCAGATGGGCGGCGAACTTTGGAACACCTGGCAAACCCGGCTCAAGGAGATCGCGCAGCAACAAGTCGGCGTCGGATCCGGCGCCGGCAGCTGGCAGCCGGCGTTCGACAACTCACGCGTTACGACCACAGCACTGCGCGTGCTCTCGCTGCATGCCTTCAACCGCTACTCGCGCCTGATCCGATAGCCCGCCTCACCGCACGGATAGTCGATCACTCCACAGATCGAGGCACGTGTAACTCACCGATCATCAGGCCGCACCATCCGCCCGGCGCGCAGCTCGCGCCCCACGCGTTCGAACACGCTTCGATCGGCCTGCTGCTGATCCGCGCTGCGTTTCGCCGAGCTCGCGAGTGGCACGGCAAGGCGCGGGTTGCCTTGTAGCGTCGCTCGGTGACGTTCGAAGAAGGCCCAATACAGCGAACGGATCGGGCAGTCCTTCTTTGGGTTGAAGGCGCAGCTACCGCAGTAGTCGCTCATTCGATCGATGTAGGCCGAGCCGGCGACGTAGGGCTTGGTTGTCATCAGGTCGCCGACCGCGAAGGTGCCCATGCCGAGCACGTTGGGCTCGACCACCCAGTCAAAGGCATCGGTGTAGGCAACCCAGAACCAGTCCGTAAGTTCGCGCGGCGACACATCGAGCAACGTTGCGAGGTTGGAAAGCACCATCAGCCGCGAGATGTGATGGCCGTAGCCCTGGCGCCAAACATCGGCGATGACGCGGTCGAGGCATGCGAGGCCCGATTGCTTGCCCCAGAACGCAGGTGGCAACGCGCCGTGCATGTCGAGATGATTTGGTTCGTCTTGAGCCGCGGCGTTCGGCAGGCGCCGCAGACCATCGGTCGCGTCGTGCACGTGGTGCACGAACTCGCGCCAACCGAGAATCTGGCGCACGAAGCCCTCCTTGCTCGCGAGCGGGATATCCATCTCGAGAACGTCGGCGAGCACGTCGACAGGCAACAGCCGGTGCAAATGCAGCAGTGCCGAAATGCGGGTGTGAAAAAGCGACGAGGACTCCGTCGACATCGCATCTTGGTAGGGACCAAAATCGCGCAGGCACTCGGCGCGCGCCCATTGCCACAGACGCGCAGCATCGGCTGCGGTAGCGGGCAGACTGTCGCCGTCGAGTTGTCCCGGATGATCTGCGAAGCGCGTCGCGACGAGTTCTAGGACTTCTTCGGTCACCGCGTCGGGCTGCATGCGGGGCGGCACGGGCGCGGCAGGTTCGCCTTTCCAGGCGCGCCGGTTATCGGCGTCGAAACTGTATTTGCCGCCAGTCGGAGAGCCCTGTTCCATCAGGATGCCCGAGTCCTGGCGCACCCGCCGATAGAAACGGTCCATGCGCCACGGAGCCCCGCGCGGATGCGACGCGTCAAACTGGGTTCGCGTCGTCAACCAACCTCCGTGTGGGATCCACTCGATGGCGCCGCGCTGTGCCAACGGCTTGAGGTCGGCGCGCAGTTCGCGTTCTGCTGGCACCATGCAACGTAGGCGACCGACTTCTGTAGCGATCGGCGCCAAGGCCTTCGCGTAGCAGTCTCCGGTCACGACATGGCGAACAGCAACGCCGCGCTGTGCTTGCTCAAGCGCGAACTGGCGCATGTTCGCGAGGATCAGCGCGAGCTTCTGCTTGTGATAAGGTCGCAGCGATGCCTTCGCCGTGCTCTCGACGAGCACGATGCCGAGGGTTGACGGATCCTCGGTGGCGAGGGGGCCAAGCCGGTCGGTCAGCTGGTCATAAGGAACGTAGAGCCAATCTCGCTCCGCTGGATCCGACTGGCGTTCCGCCAAAGCCGTGACGAACGGGGAATGGCCCACCGATCAGCCCGACTTGCCAGCTGGAGAGTTGGACTTCACCGGCGCCAATTCCGGCGTCGTTGCAGCGTCCTCCGCGTCCTTTTCGATCATTCGATTGTTGATGATGACCATGGTCGTGAGGCCGAATCCGACGATCACAGTTACGACCAGGCCAAAGCCAAAGATGATGTAGTCAACCATCGGATCAGCTCCTCGCCGGCATCATGAGGTTGCCAAGTCCAAGGATCGAGGGGACCCAGAGACCGACAAACAGGCCTTCATCGCGCATCCCCATGAACCAGAGGCTCACCGAGAACAGGAACGAGACGAAGGCTCCAATCAACACTAGGACGCGGGCCCTACTGGTAGCCTTCGCGATCTCAAGATCAGCAGTCGGGGCTTGTGCTTTCATGAGAATGCCTTCGCCAACGCCAGCCTGGTGGATGCACTCGGATTGCACCAAGATCTGTGCGCTTGTGGCACATTGCCAGGCGGGCAGTTCGACTGGACTGCCGGGCTACTGGGTTGCTGGGCTACTGGGCTGCTGGGCTGCTGGGCTGCTGGGCTGCTGGGCTGCACGCGGCGTCGGGCCGTCTGGCCGGATCGCGCGCCCTGCACCGCAACAGCGGCCACCCCGCACTTGGCAAATTGCTACTTTGCGACGGCTTGCCGCGCGCGCTCGGCGGCTTGGCGCCCAGCCAACATCGCACCTTGGATCGAAGGGCTCAGCAGATGATCACCGCACAACGTGACCACGGCGCTGATCTCGCGGATGCCGCAACCGTCGGCCTCGGTGAGGCGCGGTAGCGCCCGCTTGATGCGGTCGATGCGCAGGAGTTGCCAGCGATCAACTGCCTCCGACATCCATGCCTTCAGTTGCTTGCGCACCGCACGGTCGAGGTCACGATTCTCAAGATCCGAGACCCCGAGCACGCTGACCGAAGCCAACGCAGCCCCCGGCGGGGCGTAGGATGGTTGCGCGTCGCTCGGAAAGCAGACGTGGTTGACTGGGCCGTCGCCGTTCCCGTTGAGCAGCAGAATGGGCTCGCCCAGCTCAGAACGATCTGCACCGTAGTAGATCGTAGTAGTGCTGTTGCTGACCGGAGCTTCGAACGCCGCTCCAAGCAGGGGCGCAGCGTCAGCCGCCTCGGTCGCAAGCACGAGATGTTCGGCGGCGACGCGTTCGCCGTTGTCCAGTTCGAGCTGGCTGCCCTCGATCTTGGTGACCGCCGTTTGCAACTGCACGGTGCCGGGCGGCAGCGATGCGGCGAGCTGCTCAGGAATGGCCTGCATGCCTGCGGCTGGCAGTGTCGCGGTGCCGCGGGCGAACATCTCGAACAAGAACAGGAAGTAGCGCGCCGGCACCGCCAGCGTGGCGTCGAGCGTGACGCCGCCGAAGAACGGTCGGAAAAACCGCTGCATGGTCGCTTCGGAGAAACCGAGCTGCTGGAGATATTCAGCCGCCGTTAGGTCCGCGGGTATCGAGAGTCGGTGCTCTTCTCGCATGGCCGCACGCCGCAGGCCGATGATGCGCGGGATGTCGCGCAACGGCACGACGGGTGACCAGACGGACCAGAGCGCGCGAAGTGGCTGGCGCCAGGCGTCGACGACCCGACGATTCCGGCCGCCGTGATGCACCAACGCCCCAGACGTAAATGCCGCGAGCCCAAGAGCGTCGTAGTCGAGCACCGCCTTGGCCTCCGGATACGAGGTCAAGAACACCTGAAAGCCGCGGTCCAGCAGGAAGCCGTCCTGACGGTCGGTCGCCACGCGGCCGCCGACTCGATCCGCCGCTTCGAAGATCCGGCAGGGGATTCCGTCAGCCACCAATTGACGGGCACAACACAAACCGGCGAGTCCCGCCCCGACAATCGCCACCTTGGTCTGCTGCATTCGAATGACCTACGATCCAGGTCGCCCCACCACAACCATCGATCGCGCGAATTGCCAAAGCCCGCCGCATCGAAGCGCCCGCCTGCCGTGCTGCTCGACAACATTGCCTCGGTTCCGCGCGGGATGGCAGGGCGTCACGACTGGTCGTTCGCCATCGCCCCCTGGCAAGACGGACACGTGTAGATCCTTCGGCCAGCGCTCACCGCTTTCACGATCGCCTCACTGCATAGCCGGCATCGCTTGCCGCGACGCCCAAACACATAGTGGCGGTAGTCGCGCCGTGGCACGCCCTCGCCCTTCAGGCGACGCGCGTCATCGGGGTCGTTTGTGACGCCGCGGAGACGATAGGCCCGGTGGCTAATCTCGGCGATCGCAGTAGCCAACTCGGAGCGCAGCCCATCGCTGAGATCCATCGGTCGCATCGCGGGATCTAGCCGCGCCACAAACAGGATCTCGCTGCGCAAGTAGTTGCCGAGGCCGCTGACGAACCCCTGGTCGAGCAGCAGGGCACCGAGGGAACGCCGCCGAAAACGCGTATCGGCAAGCCGGGCTTCGATGTCAGGGGCTCGCACCTCGGCAGACAAGACGTCGGGCCCGAGCCGCGCGAGGAACGCATGCCCATCAAGCTCATCGTCGGCCATCACCTCGATCTCCGACGCACTGTAGAGCAGCGCCGAATGCTTCTCGGTATGCACGGCCAGGCGAAGTTGTCGAGTCGTGCGCGGCTCCTGACCGCGAGGTTTGACAAACCAGCGGCCGTAGAGCTGATTGTGCGAGTAGATGTTCATTCCGTTGGCAAAGCGCACCAGCATCGCCTTGCCACGCGATTCCACGCCTTGGATCTGCTCGCCGCGCAGACGAACCGCCCACACCTTCAGGTGGTCGAAGGCAAACCACACTTCGGCGGCGCATTCTCCCGTGAGCACCCGGGCGATGCGGTCCGCCTCGCGCCGAACTTCAGGACCTTCCGGCACGACTTGTCGCCCCCTGGGCAAGCCACTGCACAACACGCTCAGCGAGCGCGGTGCCACTCAAGAACGCGCCCTCGACTCGCGGGCCAGCACACCAGTCGCCGCACACCCCGATACCGGTGGCCGAATCGAACAGGCATCGATCGGGTAGCGGTTCGGTCGGTAGCGCAAACCGCCAACGATGCAGGCGCGAGTAGCGCGGTTCGGGCATGGCAACCCCCGTGGCGGCGGCGAACGCCTCACACAGAGATCGCACAACCGAGCCGGCTTCGGCGCCGAAGTTTTGGTCGGACCAACTTGGCCCAGCGTGTAGCACCCACGTTTCATCGCCGCACCGGCCGGGCTTCGAGCTATCGCGCGCAATCCACGACAACGGCGAGTCATCGACGAAGGCCCCATCAAAGCCAAGCGGCAGACGCTGTTCGAACGCAACCATCAGGGCGAGACACGCCGAGAATGGCACCCGTTCGGCCACCGCAGCGAGACCCGGCGCGGCCGAACGGATCATCGCGGCAGTCTGTGGCGCGGGAGCGGCGACCACGACGGCATCGAAGCCGCATTCGCGCTGCCCGTCTTGGCGAACTAGTGACATGCCGTCACGATCTGGCTCGAGCCTCGCGACCGGAAACCCGGTCGTGACCCTGCAGCCGAGAGCTGCGTGCCGCGAGATCGCGCTCATGCCAGGCACTCCAACGAAACGCTGCTTGCTGGCCTGCCCCGGCACAATTTCGCCGGCGCGCAGCCGCACCGTCTCTTCGCCCCACTCCGCAGCGACCCCGGCGGCCACCCATTCCGCCACCTGTTCGACAAAGACAAGGTCACGCGCCGTGAAGTATTGGGCACCTGCGTCAAACGCGTAGTCGCCACGTCGGTGGGTCGAAGCCCGGCCGCCCGTGCCGCGGGCTTTGTCGAAAACCGCAACGTCCATGCCGTGGTCGCCCAGGTGTCGCGCGCAGGCAAGGCCAGAGACACCTGCTCCGACGATCGCGACTCGCTTACTGCTACCAACGATTGCCACATTTAGCTGTTCGTGCTGCGAACGAACTCAGATTCACGCGCATTTAGAGAAGCTCGTGACGACACCTGGCAAAGGCAGTTTGCACATGGTGACGGCAGCGCAGCTGCGGCACGGCAACAGCGCCGGCGGCTGTGTATTGGGCAGCGCGGTATACGGGTTGGTCGACTTGCGGCCGCGGCCCGCTCCATAGAACGCGGGCCGCACGCGCAGGCCATCGCCCAGCCGCTAGAGCAAGCGGCACCTCAAGCTGCACCACCTGGCCCGAAATGAGTTCCACCTGGCGCTTGCGGCTTGAGGCCGTTGCTGATGCAGCGACGTGAACGCCTCAGCACAGATCTTCCCGAACTGCATCCAGCCGCAACGCCTGGACGAAATGCCGTGCTCCCGAGAGGCCTGTGCCTCCGCCGAGATACTCATGATCAAAACCGCCTTCGTCGTGGCCCTGCTAGCTGGGGCCGTCTCTTCGCAACAATCCATCCTCGAGACAGCCAAGAAGGACGGGCGCTTCAAGACTCTCGTCACAGCTCTCGGCAAGTCCAACGCGATCAAGACGCTCGCCGGCAAGGGACCGTTCACCGTGTTCGCGCCGACCGATGAGGCGTTCGCCAAGCTCGATCAGAAGGTCGTCGGCGACCTGCTCAAGAAGCGCAACCAAGCAACTCTCGACAACATCTTGACCTATCACGTCGCAGCTGGCGACTACCGCGCCGCGGATGTAGTCACCCGCAGCGGACTTGCCATGGCGAACGGCCAGCGATTGGCCATCAACGTGCACGGTAAGACGGTGCGTGTCGACCGCGCCCAGCTCGTGATCACCGACGTCGCCTGCACGAACGGGGTCATCCATGTAATCGATTCGGTGCTGATGCCCGAGACTCGCGCGCTGCCAGAAATCGCCAACGGCCGCTACTTCGGCACACTGCTGGCAGCGGTCAAGGCCGCAGGCTTGCTCGAAACGCTGGCTGGGAATGGACCGTTCACGATCCTCGCGCCGACGGATCAGGCGTTTGCCAAGTTGCCCAAGGGCACCGTCGCCAACCTGCTGAAGCCTGCCAATCGAGGCAAGCTGCAAGCAATCCTCAAGTACCACGTCATCGCTGGGCGCGTTTCTTCGTCACAAGCAATCGCTGCGGGACGGGCCAAGACCCTGCTGGGGCAGAGCATCGACTTCGAAGTAGTTGACGGCCGCCTGCGCGTTCGCGGTGCCAACGTAACGAAGACCGACGTCAACGCCGCGAACGGTGTTGTGCATGTCATCGACTCCGTGTTGATCCCACCGACTCCGCCACGCCCCGCTGGCCGTCTAGTGATCGGCGTCACATTCGATACTCCGAGTGCAGCACTTGCCACGCAACTCGGCATCGACCGACACGCCTCGCTAGTGATCAAGACGGTAAGCCAAGGCAGCGGCGCAGAATCGGCCGGCCTGCAGCGCTACGACGTCATCACCAAGGTCGCCGGCGAGAAGGCATCGAGCAAGGCCGTCGAAAATGCCAAACAACAGGCCGGCTATGGCGGCGAGTTGACGCTTGAGTTGATCCGCGGTGGCAAGCACATCATCGTGCCCGTGGCCGTCGGTGTCGCGGGCGAATAGCTCACTCGACACCTGCGGAGCGGTCAGGCCCGAACCAGCAGGCACTGCGAAACAACCCGAGACGATGCGCCTTTCTCGATTCTCACCGAACCTGAAGGACGCGCAGGTGCACTAAGTCGGCAGCCAACCTAGCCGCCATGAACACACTGCTACGCATCGCTCTTCTCTTCCTGGGGTTTCCATCACAGGCCTGCGCGCAGCCGCCGGCACCGCAACCGCAACTCCTCACCGAGTCCCTGCGGGCGCGTCAGGACGCAGCAGTCGCCAAGCTCGCATGGCAGCAACACCTGGCCGACAACCAGCGCAAGATCAAGAATGGTGACACCGGTCGCCTCGTCATCGCGGTCAAGCCGCGTCCAGGACACGCCCTACCACCGAACTTGCGCGCCCGGGTCACCGAACGCGTGCCACTACATGCGCAACCGGGTGCCGGGATCCAAATCACGCACCACTTCGTGCAGACGGGCAACGTCGTCGACGGACACATCACCGTGACGGGCATTCCGATTGGGCTCGCGCTCGACGTGGAGATCTGGCCAGGCGATGAGAGTGCTCCGCCGTCGCGATACAACATCGCCGGCCCCACCAAGCGCGGCCAGGCAACGGCCCTTTCGACGTCGCCAGCGCAACCGTTCCCGCTACTGGCTGGCCGACTACTGGATGCCGCTGGTGATGCGATCTGCAATCAAGATCTCGCCCTCGAGTTGCGCACCAAGAAGCTGCCCTATCAGATGCAGGTGCGAACCGACGGCGAAGGCCGGTTCCTTACCCCGGTGCGCGTCACTCCGCACGACCTACCAGGTCAGATCAACAGGTCGCCGCCAGCGGCAATCACCGCGGTGCGCGGCAAGCTGATCCGCAAGGGCAGCTATCGCTTGTGGACGACGGAGATGCCCGCAGGGGTTTGTGCAACGGCGCAGATCTACTGGCCGTGGGCGGTGCTCACCGACATCGGCGACCTGCGCCTCGCGGCGAAGTAGGTGGCTAGCGCGATCCGCCAAGGCGGCGGTCCAGCGACCAACGGCCAGCGCCGGCAAACACCAGGGCCATTGCGGCACCGATGATGAGCAGGTGGTATTCAAAGCCTTCACCAGCTTGAGCACCGGTCCAGTTCATGAACAAACCATGCTGCGCGTGCACAGTGGTGATCGCGCCGAGCATCAAGCCGACAAAGCCGAGCGCGATAGCGCGCGCTCCAAGACCGACGAGCAACAGCAACGGCGCCAGCAACTCAAACAGGATGACTCCGGCGGCAGCGAATCCAGGCATGCCAATCTGCTTGGTCAAGAAGCCCATGGTGCCATCCCAGCCGTAGCCGCCAAACCAGCCGAACGCCTTCTGCGCGCCATGTGGAAACATCACCACGGCGAGCGTTACGCGCAAGACGACCGCGCCGAGCGAGGCATCGGTTGCCAGCAAACGAGAGAACGCACCGGCTGTGGTCGATGCTTTAATAGACAATGGTTGACTAGTCATGTTTCTGATTATGGTTCAGGTTAGGGATATTTGGGAAAGATGGGATTGCAACAGCAAGCCGGCCCCGTGGCCTAGCTCGACTCGCGATTGCGCGTGGCTTGGTGACGGACCTTGTTGAGCAGGCGCAAGAACTCGCCGAGTTCGCGTTCACTGAGACCTGCCATCGCGGCTTGGTTCAACGCTTCGATCGGACGGTCGAGCCTCTTTAGCAACGCCTTGCCAGTCGTCGAGATCCGGCAGATGACCTGACGGCGATCGATTGCTGAACGATCCCGTTCCACCAGTTCTTTGGCGGCGAGGCGATCAATCAAACGCGTGATACCGGGTGTGCGCTCGATCATGCGATCGCCAATGTCGAGAGTAGGAATGCCCTTGGCACCCGCACCCCTCACAATGCGCAGCACGTTGTATTGCTGCTGGGTCAACTCACCGTGCTCGGCCATTAGGTCGTGGAACGGCCGCCGCACGGCCTCCGCCGTCAACAGTAGCCCGACCATCGCTTCGTCGCTCCGCGTGCGGAACGGGCGCTCTTGCTTGATCGCCTGCTGCACGCTGGAACGAGTTGCGTCATCGATCGAGTTGTCGCCGCCATGGTTCACGCACCCGTTATCGGCTCCTTTACTTGACCTGTCAAGTATTGACGTGTGATTTATTCGGACGCAACTGGCAATCGGCCACGACAACCCGCGCAGCCCCCTGCCTGCTATCTGCCAGGCGCGTGCAAGATGCCGTAATCGGCGTCATTGACGCGCAGGTGATTGGTCCACAATCGATGCAGCGACGGGCCCTGGCGCGGATCCTGATCGACCAGCACCACTTCGAACTGCGCCTCGAACGGGCCATCACCGCGCTGCGCGAACGGAGTCATCGCGAGTGGGATCGAGGCCTCGATCGAATAGCCACCATCGCGCCGCTTGACCTGATGTGCGACGTTGCAGTTGGCGCGGCCGGATGCGCCGAAGGAGAGCACCGTCGGCACGCCGGGCTTGGCGCGCCAACGTGGTGCTTGCAGAACCAGGTTGCAGGAATCGCTGAGGAAGTAGGTTGCCTTGCCGTTATCGACGACGTCTGGATCGCGGACGTCGAGGTATAGGTGCAGCATCTCGTCGGAGATGGCGAGTCGCAGATCGGCCTCGAAGTCTTTGCCGCCGGCATAGTGCGCGACGCCGCGCGGCACGGGCTGGTTCGCGCCGATGCGCATCGCAGCGATATCCCCCCACTCGGTCGGGACTCCATCGACTTGCACGTCGGCTAATGCCTTCAGCTCATAGCGGGGAACGCGCAATTCGATCCGGCGGGTGAACGCGAAGTCGATCGGCAAGGCTTCTGCTTGGCTGACGACCGCCACCTTGAGTGTGCCCGTACGGAAGGATTGCCAAGGCTTCGTCGATTGCGAGGCCGGAGGCGCCAACGCGACTTCGAAGTTCTCGGCCGCGCCCGGCGGTAGGTCGATGGTCACGATCGGCGAACTCCACGCGCCCTCCTGCATCGAGACCTGCAGCTTCATCGGGTGGTCGAGTGGATTGCGAACGGTGCCAGGCAACACCTGCTTTGCGAGTCGCGGCTCGCCAGTAGTAAGGCTCTTCTTGACCCGTTCGCCGACGTGATGGGCACGCCGGACAAGGTTGTCGCTGCGCGGCAAGATGCGAAGCGAATCAAACACCGCAACCGCTGTATCGATCGCCTTGAGCTCGATGCCATCCTTGGCAACCTTGAGACGCACGTAGTGATTCACCGACCTTGCGACGACCTGGTATGGATTCGGCGCCGAGTTGATCTTGTAGAGCGGTGCGCCGCCACCACCTGTGATGACATAGGGGATGCCGTCTTTGGATGAGCGTTCGTACAGATGGTCATGACCATTGAGCACCAAGTCGACGCCATACATCTCGAACAGCGGCACCAAGAACCGGCGGCCTTGGTCGAGCGGCCACTCCTTCGGCGTCGAGTCGGGATGAATCACTCCATGCGGACCCGACGAATACGGCGCGTGATGGAATGCGACGAGGGTGAAGCGCTTGCGTTCGGAACGCAGCTGTTGCCGGAGCCACTTGTATTGCTCGTGATCCGGAGACAGTCGTGAGTTGCTGTCCAACACGAGCAGAGTCATCAGGTGGTAGTCGACCCGGTACCAACGCTCGTTGCCCGGCAACTCAAACAGGCTGAAGTAGTGCGAGGCCTCTGGACGCGTCAGATCATCATGCCGACGCGTCGCCTCGTGGTTGCCGATGGCGGGCCACATTGGCTTCGCCGCCAACAGGTTGCGGGCTGGCTCGAAGAACTGCTTGCGCCACAGTGCGTATTTGCTGCCGTCGACCGGGTAGTCGCCCGTACCGATGATGAACAAGGCCTCCGCTTCGTCACGAAAGATCTGCTGGGACACTGCGTGCCAGCGCTGCGGCAACGATCTGACATCGCCAAGCACGACCACCTGGTAGCTGTCGGGGCTCGCGGGCAACGTGCGGAAGGTTCGCTTGCCCGATGACAACTCGGTGCCAGTGCGCACTTCGTACCAATAGCGCGTACCAGGACGGAGCTTATCGAGCTTGAACACGTGATGCCGCTGAACCGCTGCATGCACAACGCGCTGTTCGCCATCCGCGTGCTCGAGGCCGTAGAGCAACTCCGCAGCGACCGGCTGGTGATGATCGATCACGACCGTCATCTGCTCGACACCAGGCAGCAACAGGTAGGGACCGCATGCGTAAGGCGACGGTTCGGCCGCAAAGAGAAGCAGGGCAAGAAGTGCAATCATCAAGTCAGTCTCACGGCTGGGGGCGCCACACCCGTACGATCGGCGAGATCCCTAGCCTCGCCCCTACCCTTGCCGATCGCCACAAAACAGCCACAAAAGAACCCATCGATGAAGTCACAATCACGCATTCTGATTGCAGGCTGTGGCTACATCGGTTGCTGCGCCGCCGAGCAATTGCGCGACCATGGGCATCAGGTGTTCGGGGCACGGCGCGACATCACGCAGCTACCTGACGGCATCCAGCCGGTCGCGATCGACCTGTTGCAGGACAACTACGACGCACTGCCAAACGATCTCGATGCGATCGTCTGGGCATTGGCGCCCCAGCCCGGCGAAGCCGGCTACCAGGCAGCCTACGTCGATGCACCCGCGCGGCTGTTGCGCCACCTCGCCGCGCGAGGCGACAACATTGCGCGTGCCGTCTTGGTTGCCAGCACCAGCGTCTGGCACGTCGAAGACGGCAGCTACGTCGACGAACAAAGCCCAGCGTGCCCGCGTGGCTTTCGCGGCGAACTCGTGCTCGCCGGCGAGCAGGTGTTCCACGCCAGTGCCTTTCGTTCGATCAGCCTACGGCTAGCAGGCATCTACGGGCCGGGCAGAACGAGCATGCTGAAGCGCATCGCTAGCGGCGACGCGGCACCGCCCGACCATGCGGTATTCGGCAACCGCATCTGGCGCGACGACGCGGCGCGGGCGATCAGCCACACGTTGGCGTTGGCGGATCCGAGTCCGACCTACGCGGTGGTCGACGATGATCCTGCGGATCTACGCAGCGTCTACGCGTGGCTGGCGGAACAGCTGCACGTCGAGCTGCCAGCTGCGGCCCCAACGTTTCGAGGACGCGGTGGCAGCAAACGCATCCGCAACCAACACCTTCGAGCTAGTGGCTGGCGCCCGGAGGTTCGGGACTACCGCGAAGGTTACGCGAGGCTACTGGCCGAACGGTAGCCCGGAGTGGCACCCGGCCTGCCCTAAGTCACGAATCCTGCCACCACTACGCCCGCGGCCGCGGGGCCTAGCATCAGGCCAGTGACCCGAAACCATGGCATTTCGAGTAGCCACTCCCGCCATTCGTGATATTGTGCACAATGTCACTCAGCTACACCAACTGACCGCCAGATGACCTTGACCGACGACATCACGCGCGACCTCACCGCGCGCCTGCGCTGCCAAAGCGCGACGCCTGAGCAACTGACGCTTTCGGCGCTGGCGGCGGAATACGGAGTTAGCGCGACACCGGTCCGGCTGGCACTCGCGCAACTGATCGACAGCGGCTTGCTCGAACGGCTAGCCAACGGTCGCTTGCTGCCGAAGCGACGGCGTGGCCGGGCCAGGCGGAAGCTGGCGCCGACGCTGACGCCATCGGGGCCACCAACCATGCGGCCCGCAACCAGAGGCTCCGCAACGAGTAGGTCTGGGGCGACGCCACTCAGCGAAACCGTCGAACGCGAAGTGCTGCGCCGAAGCCTGCGCGGCGCCCACGAGTTCTTGCGCGAAGAAGCGTTCGCTGAGCGCCTGGGTGTCGGTCGCACCCAACTCCGCCGTGTCCTGCACGCGCTTGCCGGTGCCGGCGTCGTCGAACACGTCGAACGTCGTGGCTGGCGGGCACGCCCGTTCCAACGCGACGACATGCTGGCATTCCTTGAGGTGCGGGCGACGCTTGAGGTGCAAGCGCTGGACCTCGCCAAGGTGCACATGGAAGACGTCGACCTCGTGCGCTTCCTGCACGGCAACGATGCCGAGGCGGTTGCCGCGGGCGCCATCGACAACGGCATGCACGCCTACTTCGTCAACAAGGCGGACAACCACTACCTCGCCGCGTTCTTCGCTTCGCACGGTCGCTACTACTCGCGCTTGTTCGACTTCGCGGCCGTCGACGCCAACCGTTTGGAAGACATGGCAAGTCAGCACAGCGAAGTGCTCGAACACGTACGCAGGAAGCGCTGGGCGCGAGCCCGCGCGGCCTTGCGCCACCACATCCACAGCCAGGCGCCGGTGCTCAGCGCCGCAATCGAACAACTCTCACCCCCAACCGAATCTCAAGATGACTGACTCCGTGTTCTCGGGCTGCATGCCCGCTCTGATGACTCCGTGCCGCGATCAAGGCGGCGAACGCGTGCCCGATTTCGATGCGCTGGTTGCCAAGGGCAAAGAACTCGTCGCGGCCGGCATGAGCGCGGTCGTCTACTGCGGTTCGATGGGCGACTGGCCACTGTTGACCGACGCACAACGACAAGACGGCGTGGCGCGGCTGGCCGGCGCCGGCTTGCGCGTGATCGTCGGCACTGGGGCTGTCAATACGGCCAGCGCGGTCGCCCATGCCCGGCATGCAGCCGAAGTCGGCGCCGCCGGATTGATGGTGATCCCGCGGGTGCTGTCGCGGGGAACGTCCCCGATCGCCCAGAAAGCACACTTTCAGGCCGTCTTGGCAGCAGCCAAGGATCTGCCGGCGGTGATCTACAACAGCCCCTACTACGGTTTCGAAACGCGCGCCGACCTGTTCTTCGCATTGCGCCGCGAGCACAAGAACCTCGTCGGCTTCAAGGAGTTCGGCGGCAGTTCGGCGCTGACCTACGCGGCCGAACACATCACCAGCGGCGACGATTCGTTGACCTTGATGGTCGGAGTCGACACGCAGGTCGTGCACGGCTTTGCCAACTGCGGGGCGACGGGTGCCATCACCGGCATCGGCAACGCACTGCCGGAGCCGGTTCTGCACCTGGTGTCGTTGAGCCAAGAAGCACAGAAGGGCAACGCCAAAGCCCTGCGCCGCGCCAACGAACTAGGCAACGCGCTAACCGTGCTGTCGACGTTTGATGAAGGACCCGACCTGGTGCTCTACTACAAGTACTTGCTTGAGCTGTTGGGCGACGATGCCTACCAGCTGCACTTCAACGCAAGCGACGAACTCAGTGCCAGCCAGCGCGCCTTTGCCAAGGCTCAGTTCGAGCAGTTCCAGACGTGGTACGCCGACTGGCGAGACTAGCCGAGCAGTAGCCTCGGCTAGCTTGCACTAGCGCTTCAAGGACTCGTCAAAGAAGCCAAACACCTCAGCCAGTGCCACTTGCACAATCGCCAGGTGCTCGACGCCGGCAAACTCCTGCAAGCGGCTTGGGCTACCAACACCCAGTAAAGCTTGGTGCAACGCGTTCGCACCCTTGCGAGCGAAGTCCTTGGTGCCGACGCCAACATAGAACGGCAGGTCCTTGAGGGCCGCGTTGCGCCGGACTCGGCCACCACCCCCAAGCGCGGCGACGGCGCGATACCGCTGCGGAGCGCGAACAGCATTGGCGACGGCCTGCATCGCCCCCATCGAATGCCCGACCATCAGCACACGTTCGGGATCGACTGGAAACCGCCGCGCAAGTGCGTCGACCAAGGACGCACAGTCGATCGATCCCAACCCCAACCGAGGTGCGACGACCATCCAACCTCGCTCGCCTGCCAGCGCCACGACGCGACCATCGCCATAACCGTCAAAGAACAGGTTCTCGCTACCACCGGCGCCGTGCAAAGCCATCACTAGCGGCACAGTTCCCTCGGTCTTTGGCACAAGCAAACGAACCGCGATCGTGCGCTTGCCCACCGGGATCCGCAGATGGAACGAGCCAGCGCGATGAGCCCCGCAGAACGCCTTCTGTTCGCCCGGCTTCGCGAGCCAGGCCGCGAGCGCTTCCGCTTCGGCAAGCATCTCGTAGCCAAACAAGACCGTCTCCGCTGGCCTACGCCGCTGCATACCTTGCAGCATGCTCGACAAGGCGGGCAAGGTCTTGGACTCCACCGTCGCCGGTTCCTGCGATTTGGCTACCTTCGCGGCCACCGCAAGTCTGGCCAGGCGCGGTGCCAAATCCGCGACGACCGACAGCGGCTGCTCTCGTTCGACCAGCACCTCATCCCCTTGCACGATCGACCACTTGAGCATGTGGTCGCCCGCCGGGATGCCGGTCACCGGCAAGGCGATTACCTGCGGCAGTTCTGCCACCGGCATGACGATCGCCTTGGCAATCCCAGGTACGCGAATCACCAACGAGCACACTCCTGGCTCGTAGTCCTCATCATCGATCCGGTAGGCCTGCGACAGCTTTCCCGTCAGCGTCGCACTTCCAATCGCGAGCAAGCGCGCATCCAAGGCCCACTGCAAGCTGTGCGCGTATCGCTTCGCAACACTCCAGTCATTGCCATGCAGGGCGCAATCGGCCGTATCAATGGCCTTGGCGACGCTCCTCGTATCCAAGCGAAAGAACGCCTGCACCGCGCCGTCCAGCTCGGTGAACGCTGCTTCGCGAAGGTCTCGCTGCTCGACCTTTTCCAGGTGCCGTTCAAACTGCCGTAACCGCAGGCCAAGTTCGTAGCGTTGGACCTGAGCCAGCAGCCCGCCGACGAATAGCGCGACGACGAACACCCGGCACACGCAGGACTGCATAGTCATCACGACAGCTTACCGAGGGTTCGGCCAAGCCGCTCAGTTCGAACTGCCAGCGTCACCGGTTGGCGGATCCTCGGCCACGAGCTGTTCGAGCGGCACGCGCAACATCGGACTGGAGGATGGGCCGGTGAGCGCTTGATCCACACGCGTCATATCGGCTCGCAACGCGTCAGGGGCCCACTGCGGCGTGCGTTGCCACAAGCGCAATTTGTCCATGACGGCCTCCAGCGTCACCGCCTCGCGACGCATCGCAACGGTAAACTTCCGTGGCCATTCGTCGGTTCCCAATAGAATGCCGGACTCGCACATCGCCCTCAGGACCTCGTTGAGTTCGGTCGAACCGCTGAGTCGATCGACCTGATAGAGCTCCAAAAGCTCACGTTCGTCCGTCGCCCGATTGGCGCCTACCTGATTCGCAATCACTAGCTTCAACGTCGAGATGGCGTAGTAGATCGGATAGTCGGTCGACACCCGATCCAACGGGCTGGAGAACCAACGGTATGGCCGCTGGTAGTGACGCACTCCCAACACGTAAGCCAACTGCGCGGCGTACAGAAAGCCGACGAAGCACAGGTAGATGCCAAGGAAGAACAACGGAATGATCCACAGTGCTTGCAGGATGGTCGCTTCGGCTGCCGCGACCGTGCCTGGCGACGCAGCGGGAGCCACAGCACCGCCTTCTGGCGCGACGCTGTACATCAAGGTCATCGCATTCATGCCAAAGCTCTGCACGTAGTAGGCGAACCCGGCTTTGGTGACTTCGAAGATGCACGCTGCGACGACGGCCGCAATCATGCTCGGGCCGAAGCGAACGTCGACTGACGGCACCCACTGGAACAGGGCAAAGAAGCCCATCGTGCTCACAAGCAGCGGAGCCATGAAGGTTCCTGGAGCGTCGACGCCGGCGGTATTGACGGCCCAAATCGAGAACCCCAGCACCAGCGGACCGATCGTGATGATGATCCAGAAGTTCTTGAAGCTTTGAACCAACGTGCGCGGCTTGTTGACTTCCCAGATCCGCTCGAATGCGCCCTCCAGCGAACGAAACAACGACGTTGCCGTCACCGTGAGCACGATCACCGTCAGCAGCTGCACATTGCCGGAGTTGGCCTGCAGAGCATGGATCAGGCTGGCGATGCGCGCCTTGCTGTCACCGCCAAAGATCCCGGACAGAAAGTCCGCCAACCCGTTAGTCAGCGCCTCGGCCGCGTCTTCGGTTTGGGCGAACGCTGAGAACAGCGCAAACGAGATCAGCAGCAACGGCACCAGTGACAGAATGGCCGAATACGCCAACCCACCAGCCTTCAACAAACACTCGGTACGGTAGAAGCGAACCGCCGCGTTGTAGGCATAGCGAAAGCTGCGATTGCACGCGCGGCCAACTCTGCTGGCGAACACCAGGCTATGGTCAGGTGCAGCGTCGCATCGCCAGACGCTGTGCCACATCGCTCGCAGTTTGCTAGTCATGCCGTCGCTTCCTCAAGCAGCATGCTAGGCACCAAGTCGCCGAGAAGGAAAAGCAACTCGGGTTGGCCATGCCCCAGAGAGCATGTAGCTAGTGAGCATGCAGCCCGAGAGCATGTAACCAAAAAGGCGCTGGCACGGCTGGCAACTCTGCTACCAACCGCGCTGCGCACGCGACGGACTCAGCCGTCCTCCTCTCTGTCCGAATTCGTTGTTTTGAGCCGCACGCTCCGAGCGCAAGCGCTCCGTCGCCTACCGAGAGAACGTCGTCGCGGCTCGCGACCGGACAAGATTTGCCAAGAAATCTCGGCAGCCGAGAGCTGTGCCCAGCTTCCACCCCAGTTCGAAGCTCAGTTCAAGCTCAGGTCGATGCCAGACCACCCTGACTGCCGGCCAAGTCGAAGCGCGGCTCCGGTTCCGAAAACTTGACCTGGCCCGTTTCGACGTCGTACATCGCGCCAACGATATCGATGGCCCCAGCCGCACTCATGCCACCGAGCACCGAGCTGAATTCCGTCAGATGCGAGGCCATGTGCTTGACGTTGTTGACGGCGACGGCCTGCACGAACTCACGGTTGTCCGAATTACGAAGACGAGGATCGGTCGGTTCGGTCGTCGCTTCCAGGGCCGGATTGAGCTTGGCGAGCAACGTGGTCAAGTGACCTAGCTCGACTCCATCACACGCCCCCTTGACCGCACCGCAATGCGAGTGGCCGAGCACCACGATCAGCTTGGCACCGGCAACCTTGCAACTGAACTCGAGGCTGCCAACGATCTCTTCGGTGATGCAGTTGCCGGCGATGCGCACGCTAAACACATCGCCGATGCCTTGGTCAAACACGAGTTCCGCCGGCACCCGGGAATCGATGCAGCCAAGAATGACCGCGAACGGCCACTGCCCCTGCCGGGTCTCCATGACCTGCTGTTGCAGGTTGCGGTTGGCGCTCAGGTTGCCAATAAAGCGCTGATTGCCTTCCTTGAGGAACTGCAGAGCCTTGGCCGGGGTCATCGTCGCTTGCGTTTCAGCTGAGTGGGTATGCATGTTCGCTCTCCTGACTGGCTACCTGGGTGAAAGCGCGGCCGGTTCCGGGGGCAAAGGAACCTCAGGGTCGCTCGCGTCCTTCGCAATCATGTGAATGGCAATGCCGCGGGCGGCAGCCGTTGCGCGGAAGTCGTCGAGGATCTCGACAACGTCGTGATCGACACTGACGCACTGCCTCATGTCGATGTGGATGTCCGTGTTGTCGGGAACGGCACTCAGCTCGCGGAGGATCGCCCCCTTGTTCAGGAAGGTGACCACCTCAGCGAGGCGAATCCGCATCACGTGGCGGCCACCATCATCTGCCTCTTGAATGTGCAAGAAGTGCGAGTTTTGGTAGTTGCGCCGCAAGATCATGACCACCGCTACGAGCAGCCCCAACACGATGCCCGTCAGCAGATCGGTGAGCACGATGCCAGCCACCGTGACTCCGAAGGGCACGGACTGTTCCCACCCCAGTCGATACATGGCGGCGAAGACTGCTGGGCGTGCCAGTTTGAAGCCAACGACGAACAGGATGCTCGCCAGCACCGGCAGCGGCACGAAGTTGAGCACTTGCGGCAGCGAAATCACGGCCACCAACAAGAACACTCCGTGCAGAATCGCCGACATCTTGCTGACGGCGCCTGATTGGATATTGGCCGAACTGCGCACGATGACTTGCGTGATCGGCAGGCCGCCAATCGCGCCGGACAGGGTATTGCCGACCCCTTGCGCGACCAGTTCCCGGTTCGCCGGCGTCACCCGCTTCTGCGGATCCAGCTTGTCGGTTGCCTCGAGGCAGAGCAGCGTCTCCAAGCTCCCGACGATCGCGATCGTGACGGCCGTGACCCATACGGCGTAGCTGCCGATACTCGACCAATCCGGCATCCGGAAGAGCCCCATGAGCTCGGTCATGCTCGCCGGAGTTGGCACCGACACGAGGTGTTCGGGCGCGAGCGCCATCGACTTCGCCCACTCCGACGTGCACAACTGGTAGGTAATCCCAAAAACGACGGCTACGAGCGGACCTTGCACAACCCGAAAGAAGCGCGCCCGCTTGCTCAAGACGTTGTCCCAGACCAGCAGAATGACGAGCGCGATGGCCGAGACCATCGCCGCGATCCAATTGACGTGCTCCAGCGTGCGAAGTAGTTCGGAGAACGTTGTTTCGCCGTCTGGCTGGATGAACTGCAGATCGCCTTCGGGGTCGGCGTCGTAGCCCAACGCGTGCGGGATCTGCTTGAGGAAGATGATCACGCCGATGCCACACAACATTCCTCGGATCACAGCCGATGGAAAGAAGTAGCCAAGCACGCCGGCGCGGCCGATACCGAGCAGGATTTGCAGCAACCCCGACAGGAACACCGCGAGTAGAAACACCTCGAAGCCGAGCCCTTCGATCGCGTGAAGCACAATCACGGCGAGGCCGGCAGCGGGTCCCGACACGCCCAGCGGAGAACCACTGAGCGCGCCGACAACCAAGCCGCCAAGGATCCCGGAGATCAGTCCCGCGAACAGTGGCGCACCACTGGCAAGCGCGATGCCCAAGCACAAGGGCACCGCGACGAAGAAGACGACAATACTGGCGGGTAGATCGTTGCGAAGATTGGAGAGCAGCTTCATCAGTGCGGGCTAGGAGACAACGACTCGGAAGCGAGCAGCTAGGGCAGCTCAAGCAGGGCATGCACTATCGGCTTGCATACACCGTTCAGATACATCCATAATTGTGATCGTTACCGTCATCTTTATTGACGCATAGACCTCCCATGGAATGGCTCAACTATCATCACCTCCTGTATTTCTGGACAGTCGCGACCGAAGGCGGGATCGCCGCGGCAAGCCGCAAGCTGGCGGTCGGCCGGCCGGCGATCAGCATGCAGATCAAGTTGCTGGAGCAGTTCATCCAGGCGCCCTTGTTCACCAGGCGAGGCAAGCACTTACGCCTCACGGAGACCGGTGAGATGGTGCTGAGATATGCCGAGGACATCTTTCGCACCGGCCGTGAATTGGTCGACGCCGTTCGTGGTCGCCCTTCGGGCCGACCACAGCGCTTTCGCGTCGGCATCGCCGACGTCATGGCCAAACTGGTCGCGTTCCAGTTGCTGCTACCGGCACTCGACGCCGACCAAGACACGGTTTTGGAATGCCGAGAAGATGAACCCAACCGCTTGTTTGCCGAACTCGCGGTGCACGAGCTCGACCTGGTCTTGTCCGACATTCCGGTCGCACCAGGGCTGGATGTGCGCGCCTACAATCACGTCATGGGTGAGTCGACCACAACCCTGTTCGCAACGCCGGCACTGGTCCGCAAGCTGAAGAGCAAGTTCCCTGGTTCGCTGGACGGCGTACCATTCTTGATGCCATCGAAGGCCGCAGCGATCCGGCATTCCCTTGAGCAATGGCTGCAACAGGAAGATTTGCGACCCAACATCATCGGTGAGTTCGAAGACGGCGCGCTGATGAAAGTGTTCGGCCAAGCAGGTCGCGGAGTGTTCCCGGCGCCAACGGTCGTCAAGGACCAGATCTGCAAGAACTACAACGTACGGCCACTCGGCGAACTGGTTGAAGTGCGAGAGCGATTCTACGCGATCTCCCCGGAACGAAAGATCCGCCACCCCGGTGTGGCCCGCATCGTCGAGAACGCAAAGTCCGACATCTTCGACAGCAACTAGAGTGGGGTGCTTCGAACGTTCGTGACATAAGTCGGCGAGTCATGAGCGTTGCTCGCAAGGCACGGTGAATGATCGCGCGTTGGTGGCGTGATGCGCCGCATCGCTCACCAAGACCATCAACTCGGCACGCTCTACAACCGTCAAACGTGCGCGATCGCAGTCTCTGGTGATCGATTCACCCATGACGTATTCGATAGCGAAGTACGGACGACCATCCTCGGTCGCACCAGCATCCAACACGCGCGCAACGCCCGGATGGTCCATCAACGCCAAGGCCTGACGTTCGGGCTCGAACCGGGCGATCCGTTCGGCCTGGTCCATGCCGGACCGGATCCAGTTCAAGGCAACCTTGCGACGAATTGGCTCGCGCTGCTCTGCGAAGCACACTTGGCCCAGACCACCGACACCGAGTCTCACAAGGATGTGATACGGCCAATCGTTTCCGGCGCAGCCACCCGTGCCGGCTACTGCGCCGCCGCGCAAACCCCCAACACAGCCGCCGCTGCGACAATCTGGTGATCAGTCAGTTGTGCCAAGCATGCGGTCGCAACGGTTAGGATCATGTCGGTCACGTTTATCCACCACCTCGCACGCAACCAACACCATGCGCCGAACTGCCCTGACACCGTTCGCTCTCTGCCTGTCCCTGACTGCACAACACGCCTGGGAGCTCAGCCCCGCGACAGGCCCAACGCACGGGCTTTGGCCCGGCATGGCCTACGCGCTATCGACCAGCAAGTGCTACCTGTATGGCGGCGCAAATGGCTCCACGACGAGCGACGAAACCTGGATCTACGATGGCAGCACTTGGACGCTGGCCTCGCCGGCAACGAACCCAGGCGAACGCCACACGTTCGCGATCTGCTACGACTCGATCCGCGACGTAGTCGTCATGTTTGGCGGCGCCGACAACAACTACACGCCATCCGGCGAGACGTGGGAATACCAACCCACGACGAACATCTGGACGAACGTCACACCGATCGTCGGAATCTTGCCGCAAGCGCGCTGGGGCTGCCACATGGTCTACGACCTCGCGCGCGGCAAGTGCGTGCTACACGGTGGCTACAGCGGTTCCGGCTTCACGCCGGACACGTGGGAATGGGACGGCTCGACGTGGATCCTGGTAGCCACGAACAACAGTCCATCGCCGCGCGACCGCTTTGGCTTCGCGTATGACATTGCGCGCGGCAAGAGCGTGCTATTCGGCGGCATCAGCGCAGCTGCCTCCGATGAGACTTGGGAATACGACGGCATCGACTGGACGCAAATCGTCACGCCGACAACGCCCTTGCCGCGACAGAAGGCGCGACTTGCCTACGACCTGGCGCGCGGTGTCTGCGTCATGCAGGGCGGTCAGAACGGTTCGCAAATCAACGACAGCTGGGAGTATGACGGCATCAACTGGCGCCAGATTGCCAGTATCCCCGCGCCTCCGCGTGGCGAGAACGCAACGGCCTACGACATCGCGCGCGGCGTCACGGTGGTATTCGGCGGCTACGGCTATCTTGGCACGACCACCGAAACCTGGGAGTACCGACTCGCGACCTCAGCGCAATTCCACGCCTATGGCTCAGGCTGCGTCGGCAGCGGCGGCGTGCCATCGCTGCAAGCTCAGGCCGGCAGCACCCCAGCGCTCGGGACAACGTTCACCATGCAAGTCAGCAACCTGCCGGCAGCAGGCGGTGCGGGCTACGTGTTCTTCGGCCTCAGCAACTACCAGTTCGGGCCGCTATGGCTGCCGCTCGACGCAGGCATCATCGGCTGGACTGGCTGCACCGGCTACGTGACTCCGGATTCGGGGCAGTTCTTCTTGCACCCCGCAGGCACGGGCACGGTCAGTCTGATGATCCCAAACAATCCCGCGCTACAGAACTTCACGCTCTATGCGCAGGCGTTGAGCTTTGATCCGGCGGCCGCCAACGGTCAGGTTGCGATGAGCAACGCCGGCGAAGTCATCGTCTTCTAGGCAGCTGGGAATGGCGCAACCTGAGTGCCGCGGCCGGGACTACCGGTTGCCGCCAGCGCCATCGATCGCGCCGACGCAGCTGGGACAATCGAAGTCTTGCCACTGCTCAGAAGCGCCGGCTTGGCGAAGCACGGCCAGCATCTCCATGCCCTTCTTGGCGCGCTTCTTCATCTCGAGAGCCCAAGCGGCGCGCTCGCGCTTGTTGAGGCGCAGGCGATCCATGCGCTTGTCCAGCCAGCGCTGCACGAGGATTTGTATGCCGTCGAGGCGGACCTTCATCTGAGGGCTGGCAAAGCGTTCTCGGTCTTGCTTCGTCAAGCCGGGGCCCCACGTATTGCCGCCAGTCTTGAACGACACGAACTCAGGACGCGCGCGATAGTGACGCATCGCTTCGAGCACGTAGGTGCAAATAGGACAGCCGCGCACGAAGTGGCGGAAGTCGCCGACCTCATCCTTCATTAGAATCAGATCGAGCGTCTCGTTGTCGACGCCGTCGTCATACAAGCCCTCGAGCACCGCGTGGAAGATCTCGGTCTCAAACCTGGTCTTCGGTTGCTGCAACGGCGAGTCCGGTTGGCAGATCGATGTCGGCATGAGGAAGCTCATGCCGAACAAGACAGCAACGATGGTCGGGTTCTTCATCTGAATATACGTCACGCCAAGATGCCCATGATGGAACGGCCAAAGGTGGGCGGCACTGCACTGGACGCATGCACCAGAGCATTGTTAGCCAAAAGCTACACAATCGCAGCGCTCTCGGGGGGCTGCCGCTGTCAGATAGCAGCCATCAGCCAGCTCTCCAATATGAAGCGACGTTCCACCACCTTCTTGCTGACCGCATGCTTGCTCACGACCCTGAGCAGCTGCGCTGCCGATCCGGTCGACGCCATGTGGAGCATCCGCATGGACAGCACCGAGGACGTCAACAAGCCAGATCGCTTCGAACTGGTGCCCGGCGGCGGCATCGCAGTAAAGGGAGGCGGCAACGCGACCCTGTGGCGACCCGATGTGCCGATGACCGCGCCGTATCGGTTGTCGATTCGCGTCAAGGCCACCAACCTTGGGCTGCACCCACACGGCGCCGGCCTCGTGTTTGGCGGCAACAACGTCGACAACGACAACCAGGTCTACAGCTACTTCCTGGTGCGCGGCGACGGCCAGTTCTTGATCAAGACGCGCGAAGGTGGAGATACCACAGACATCTGCTTGTGGGGTGAGCATCCCGCGATACGGCGCGAAGGGGAAACAGATGGCATCGCAATCAACGTGCTGGCGGTCGAAGTCGGCGCTGAAGCGACCCGATTCTTGATCAACGGCACGCAAGTGCACGAAGCGACCAACACCGAGCTTCACACCAACGGCAGCTACGGCGCGCGTCTCGTGCATGACCTCGACGTTCGCTTCGACGAGATCACCATCGCAGCCCAGGACTGAGCGCTAGCGACGCAAGCGCTGCAGCTGGAGGCCGACGCGCTCGACCAACGGCAGATTGCCTTCGCGGCGCGCGCGATACATGACGCGCTCCCCCAGCGAAATCGCCGAGCGCCGATCGCTCGCCAGCAGGCGCGCACAAAACAACACATGCTCGTCGGCAAGCGAAGGCTCGGGCACGTCGTTGAGTTGGTTGGCAAGGGCCAAGGCGCGCGCTCCATCGCGCACGCTGGCATCTGGCGACTGCGACAACACCACGGCCATGTTTCGCAGCAGGTCACGATTGTTCGGCGCACGCTGATAGCCGGCCTCAAACCAACGCAGTGCTTCCGCGTAGTTGCGTTGCGCGCCATACATCGCGCCGAGGTTGTTGAACGTCAACGGATCATCGGGGCGAACCTGTATCGCGCGATCGAACAGTTGCTTCGCAGCAGCAAACTCACCGCGACGCACAAGCTCGTTGCCGACGGCGTTGTTGGCCTCGAAGGCATCGGGATAGATCGCCAGAGCCCGGCGATGGTGCGCAATGCCCGCACCCGGACCGCGCCTCTGATCCAACAAATTGCCGAGGTTGCTTTGAGCAAGCCAGGCGTTGGGCTCGGCGGCGATCGTGTCGCGCCACAGAACCTCCAGGTCCTGATAGATGCTGGCGCGATTCCACGTCAAGATCGCCAACATGACCGACAGCAAGGCAGCGATCCCAACTCCCGCAGGCACCTTGCGCATCAAGTAGGCACCGCCACAACACAAGAGAGCAATCGGACCCAGGCTAGGCAGGTACTGGAAGTGGTCGGCGACGAACGCGTAGCGCAAGTAGTAGTAGTCGACGAGACCAGACACGGGCAGCAGGTTTGCCACGTAGACCCACATCGCCAAACTGCAAGCAACCCCAGCTGGCTTGCGCATGCGCAGCACGAGGACCACGCTGGTGGTCAGGACAGCGAGCAAGACAACCGTCGAAAGCCAATGCGTCGCCGAGCCAACGACCTGCCACTTCGCGTAAGAGAACGACAAGCCAAACGGCACCAGCAACTTGCCCAGATAGAAGCCGACGACTTGCCCCAACAACGCGATCCGCTCGCCAAACGATAGTGCCCAATCATGGCCAACCGCACCTTCGCCGCGTTCCATAACGATCGTCACAGCTGCGGCAGCAAGCGTCATCAACGCGAACGGCACCAGGGCACGCACCGAACTTCGCCACTGCCGACGGTGCCAGATCGCAATCGCGAACATAGTCACCGGCAGCATCAACGTTGCGGTCTTTGCCAGCAGCGCACACAAGTAGAGCAACGCAGTGCGCAGCAAGGCACCGCGCGAAGCCACGCCTGCATGAGTCGCCATCACGTGTGACAACCAAGCGTGGCATGCGCCGAGATAGAACGCCGCCGACAGCGTGTTCTTGCGCTCGACGAGCCACGCGACGGACTCGCTGTGCACCGGATGCAGCAAGAACACGAGCCCCGCAAACCATGCACCTGGCAAGGACAACCGGCGCAGCAGTAAAGCGAACATCAACGCGTTGCCGGCGTGCAGCAGCACGTTCTCGACGTGCATGACCACCTCCGACAAGCCCCACAGCTGGTAGTCGAGCCACCAAGTCGTGTAGGTCAGCGGGTAGTACTGGATGACGGCCCCGGGCTCGAACCAGATTCGCCACAAGCCCGACGCCGAACGCAGCGTCTCGTTGTCACGAATCCAGTCGGTGTCGTCCCACAGGAAACCGCCGCCGAGCGCCGGCCCATAGACGAGCAACGCCAGGGCGGCGAACGCCAGGTAGCAGAGGGCAATGTGGGAACGAGATGTCACCGCGGCCAATCTTCGGCGGCAAGACGGCCCAGTGCAATGCAGCGGCAATGCAATGATCGGACCCTGTAGTGCAGCCTGCCAATCGACCACACGCTCTCACCAAAGCTACAGCACCGCATCGAGTGCTTCGATCAGACGGGTGACTTCGGCGGGCGAATTGTAGTGCACCATGCTGGCCCGCACGACGCCGTCGTTCGCATGCAGGCCAAAGCGCGTGCAGAAGCGGTGCGCATAGAAGTGCCCCCACCGGATCGCGATGTTCTGTTCGTCGAGGCGCGGCGGGACCTGACTCGAGCGCTGCGCCAATGGCACGAACGAGACCGTCGGCGCGCGCCGCGCATCGGCGACCGAGCGACCGAGCAGGCGCACCCGGGGATGCTCGGCGAGGAACGCCAACAACGGCGCCGCGAGTTCACACTCGTGGGCGGCAATGTGGTCAAACGCGCCGCCAATCGTGCCGCCGCCACCGTGATGGCGGTCGAGTTCTTCCAAGTAGTCGACGATGCCCGGCAACGCCGACGTCAACTCGTGATTGACGTTACCCGGCTGGAGCTTGTACGGCCCCTCGTCGTTGCCAATGAAGAAGTGATTCTGCGCAGCAACGCTGGCCAGCAGGTCTTTGCCGATGTGCATCGCGGCCAGGTGTGGGCCGTATACCTTGTAGAGGCTCGCGACGTAGAGATCGGCACCGAGCGCGTTGACGTCGACGCGACGATGCGGTGCGTACGCCACGCCATCGACATAGACCAGTGCGCCGGCTTCGTGCACGCGCTTGCTGATCGCGGCGACGTCCTGGATCTCGCCAATCAAGTTGGAACAGTGAGAGAACGCAACCAGGCGTGTGCGCTCGTTGAGCAGCGGCTCCAGGTCTTCGAGGCGCAGTTCGTAGCTCTCGGCATCACACTGCCACTCGCGCACGACCAGGCCAGTCGCTTCGAGATCGCGCCAGGCACCGATGTTCGATTCGTGATCGAGGTCGGTCACGATGATCTCGTCGCCCGGTTGCCACATCGGCCGCAACGCCGCCGCCGCCAAACGCGTCAACACCGTCGAAGACGAGCCGACCACGACATCTCCCTCGCCGGATCCCAGCAATTGCTCGGCGGCACGATGGCCGAGGTCTACCCGCTTGGTGGCTTCGACCGACAACGAATAGCTGGCGCCCAACTGCACCATGCACGAGCGCATGTAATCCTGCACCCTATCGATAACGCGCCCGAGCGGCACGCTGCCACCGGCATTGTCGAACAGCGTGCATTCGGTCTGCAATCCCGGAAACTGTGCGCGCACGAAATCGAGGTCGAGCATGCTCGCCAGATTACCGGCTGATCACGCGAGCTCGGCGACTTCGTAGTGCACTACGTGTGCATCGAATCGCAACAAGACCGCCTGGGCAGGCGCGGGCACGACAGCAACCTCAAGATCGTCACCGGCAAACGCATGGATCGCAGCCATCGAATGCCACGTCGTCTGCACGCGGAACTCGACGCCTTCGTCGATCGCACGCCGCAGAATCTGCATGCCGACAAAGCCAGGTAAACCCCACAGGTGCGGAACGGTTTCCGAACGCAAATGCTCAAGGTAGGGCGCCGCGTTGGCCGCGGTCGTCACACCTACCCAACTGCGAACAATCTGCGCCGCCATCAGATGTGCTCCAGGTCGTCGGCCTCGATCGTGCGATCATCCACGGCGTCTCCGGTGTTGCGAACGGCCTGCGGTTCGAACAACACGAGGCTGACGAGCTCGCGCGCCACTGGGCGATGCTCGACGCCGCGCGGCACGATGCAGAACTCACCCGGCCTCACCGTGACGGTGCGCTCTCGAAACTCGAGCTGCAACTCCCCGTGCATGACCAGGAACATCTCGTCCTCGTGCTCATGCGCGTGCCACACATACTCGCCTTCGAGCTTGGCCACCTTGACGTATTGGCCATTGAGCGAGCCGACGACCTTGGGCACCCAGGTCTCAGAGAAGCTGTCGAGCTTCTGCTGTAGATTGACAACGTCCATGCCGCCGACGATAGCACGCGCCCCGATCCCGCTCATTGATCATTTAGCTAGGCGACACGATCCGCTTAGAACGATTACCATCAACTAACATCACGATCTGCCTAGGATTCCCCCATGGACACCGAAGCCGCAAAGATCCCACTGACCGCCAAGCTGCTATTCACTGCGTTCATGGCCGTGCTCGTGCCGTTCTATTGGGCAAACTACGGGCCAACGAACTTCCTCTACTTCTGCGACGTCGCCCTATTCCTGACCTTGATCGGGATGTGGACGGAGAAGGCGTTGCCGATCAGCATGGCGACGGTCGGAATCATGATCCCGCAGATCCTGTGGGTCATCGACTACGGCAGCAACCTCGTTGGCTATCCGCTGATCGGACTGACCGACTACATGTTCGATGAGGCCAACCCGCTCTTCAATCGCAGCCTGTCGCTGTTCCACGGCTGGCTACCGTTCTTGCTGATCTGGTTGACGGCGCGCGTTGGTTACAACCCTCGCGCGGCGCTCGCCTGGATCGCAACCGCATGGGTGCTACTGATCGTCTGCTACCTGTGGATGCCGGCTCCACCGGCCGACCCGATGGACCCCAACCTGCCGGTCAACATCAACTACGTCTACGGCTTCGATGGTCGCCAGGAACAGATGTCCGAGATCGCCTGGCTCGGCGTCGTACTGCTATTGCAGCCGCTGGCGGTAGTCGGACCGATGCACTGGATGCTCAAACGGTTTGCGCCAAAGGGCGAGTGATCGCCCAAAGGCGAACAATCGAGTAGCGAGTTGGTTCGTGCTGGTGCTGAGACGTTCGTCGTCAGCACCGCACCGAACTCTTGCGCAGCGTCATCGAACTGCGGCCAAAGGCCGAGTGAGAGCTGCGAATCGTCAGGCGGCAATGCGCGCAGCAAGAGCTGCGGGCTCGCCTAGCAGCAAAGCTGCCAGGCGTCATGCCGCGCGGTATCGACTACCAGCGTTCGCGACGACCGCCGGCACCACCGCCGCCGCCGCCACCGCCGCCACCGCCGTAGCCGCCGCCGCCGCCACCGCCGCCACTACGTGGCTTGCGCTCTTCGGCTTCGTTGACCCGCACGTTGCGGCCATCGATCTCTTGGCCGTCGAGGGCTTGGATCGCGTTGGCGGCTTCGTCGGGCGAACCCATTTCTACGAAGCCGAAGCCGCGTGAGCGGCCGGTTTCGCGATCGGAAAGGATGGTGACACTCGCCGGCTTGAAGCCAGCTTGCTCAAAAGCGTCAGCAATCGTGTCTTCGGTCGAGTTGAAAGAGAGATTGCCAACAAACAGACGGTTACCCATAACTTCGCTCCGGACCCGTTATCACGTAGCTCATGCGGCCGAGTACACGACGGCTTGTCGTGTTCCCTCGCGGGGCATACGGCAAGGGAGACCTCAACGAGAGGTGTCCCAGCCGGTGGCACCGAGTGAGCGGGCGATGTGCGGGTCCTCCAGTCGCTGTTTCATCTGGAGGCGTCGACTGGGCCGCATTCCAGGCCCGGAACGCTACCCGCGGGTGTGGCACAGAACAACGGTTCCAGCAGCAATGTTGCCTGTTTGCTGGGGTTTACGGGCCGATTTCGTGGATCTAGCGCCGCCAGCGGGTGAAGCAGCCCGTGACCGGCATCGTGCGGCACTTGGTTGACACCGAGGCAGCGGTTGTGCCGACTGGCCAATTCCAGGAACCCGCGGGCCACGGAACTGGTGGATTCGCGGCTTTCGAGGCCTGGCACCGCGAGGCAACGAGGTTGGTTGGGGCCGGACAATTGCGGCCGCGCGGCGCTCACCCTCTTTTGCCGACTCGGTTCGGGGACCTTGTGGGCCACAGTATCGCGAAGCCGGTTGAGCAATCCCCCGGCTTCGCTACTGCGAAGCCGGTTTACGCAATCCCCGGCTTCGCTTATCGCGAAGCCGGTTTACGCAACCCTCCGGCTTCGCTTATCGCGAAGCCGGTTCCCTACGCAGTCGCAGGTGGCGGAAGCCGACCAGCTTCTTCGACGCCTCATCCCAGAGGCGCAGATTGACCGAGCGGAAGCTCGACCAGAACGTCATCGGCTTGACCGACGAGAACATCTCGTTCGACGCGTGGCAGCGTTCGAGATGGTAGTTCGGGATCCGCGGGCTGAGGTGATGGATGTGGTGGAAGCCGATGTTGCCGGAGAACCACTGCAGGACCTTCGGCAGGCGTAGGAACGAACTGCCCTTGAGCGCGGCGACGGTGTAATCCCAATCCTCGGTGCGCTCCCAGTATGCATCCTCATACTGGTGCTGCATGTAGAACAACCAGACGCCACCGGCGCCGGCCAACAGCATCATCGCGGCTTGCACGATCAGATAGGGCACGAACCCAAAGATCGAACCCATCACGCAGGCCATCACAAACAACGCGATGTTGGTGTTCCGCACCGAGCGGATTTCGCGGTCCGGGGCACCCTTGCGGGAGAACCGGTGCAGTCCGAGGAAGAGCACGAATGGCGCGACCACGAACAACACAAACGGGTTGCGAGCGATGCGGTAGGCGAGCTTCTGCCATCGCGAGGACTCGAGGTATTCCTGCACCGTCATCGTCCATACATCGCCAACGCCGCGACGATCGAGATCGCCCGTGGCACCGTGGTGGATCGAGTGCTCGCCGCGCCAATGGCGATACGGCGTAAATGTCAGAATCCCGCAGAAGCCGCCAACCAGATCGTTCGCCCGTTTGGAGGCCAGGAACGAACCGTGCGTTGCGTCGTGGCAGATGATGAACAGGCGCACCAGCAAACCAGCACCGAGCACGATCAGCGGAATGGCAAGCCACCAACTGAATTGGATGGCGAAGTAAATCGCCACCCAGACGCTCGCGTAGAGCGCGAACGTCGAAACGAACTGCCACGTGGCGCGCCACACACTCGGAGTTTGGAACGGCTCTACGAGCGGTCGCCAATCTTCGATGGTGTACGAGGCTTCGCCCTTCGACACGGTTTGCGAATCAGGAGGGGATAGGCGCTCGCCTGCCTGAAGCAGGCAAGGGGCGCCGCTGTTCTGTAGCTTTGTCTCGGTCATGCAATGGCCGTTTGGTCGGTCCAAACCGGGAGGTCTTGGACTAGCGGATGGGGGATCTGGGCAGGAAGGTTATCGGGTAGGGGGTGCGATTGGCACGAGGAACATCGGACCATGGCAGAGTTCATTCCGTTCGTAGCTGCCCCGCGGCATGGACCAACGGGCGCCGCATCCCAATAGCAGACCTCGGGTTTCGCGACTCCGCGCCCCACCGGCAAGGCCGTCCGGAGCGCCCAAGAAAGAAGAGTCCGAGGCAGGTTGCAACCGCGGATTCGAGCGATCCCACGACACCAGCCCCGGACAACGAGAGCCTTCGAGACCAAAGAGCCGCCCGGCACGCTTGAAACCTACCTACCAGTTGGTAGGTTTCGCCCTGGTGAGCGAGCGCAAACAACAGATCCTGACAACAGCTGCTGACATTCTCCAGCACAAGAGCTTCGCAGCGTTCAGCTACCAGGACCTCGCGGACCGCCTCGGCATCCGCAAGGCGAGCATCCACCACCACTTCAAGAGCAAGGGCGATCTCGGCATCGAGCTGCTGAAGTTCTTCCAGGCCCGCGGCGACGCCAAGCTGACCGAGACCATCGCCGCTGCGGATTCGCCAGGTGCAGCTTTGCGGATGATCTTCTCGATCGGTGAGAAGGCCCTGTTCGAAGGCGAAAACGAGGTTTGCCCGTCGTCTGCGTTCGAAGTCGACGCCAGCGACCTGTCGCCGACCATGATCGATAGGCTGCGGCAACTGACCGCGTCGTTTCAGCAACGGCTGGCCACGTTGCTCGACGCGGCGCGCACGGATGGCGAGGTTACATTCCTCGGCGACGGCAACGACCAGGCCGCGATGCTGGTTTCGACTCTGCAGGGTGCGCGCATCGCCGAGCCCATTATGGGCCGCGAACACTTCCGCAGCGTGCTCCGGCAACTGACTCGCAGCCTGGGGCTGTAGGCGCGCGACAAACCCCACGCCCACAGCTCCACCAGGGTCTCCCGACATGAGAAGTCTGAATGGCTTCTGGCCTGTCACGCTCTCAACACCTCTACCGATCGCACGAGGACCTGCGATTCGAACTAGGTATACGGTGGCTCGACGTCGGCCGTAGCCTGACTGCTTGCCCACCTCGCAAACTCCCCCGACGGCCGTCGCGCGCACCGCGCTGCTAACGGTGTTGGCGCTGCTCGCGTTCGCCGGCAACTCGATCCTGTGCCGTCTCGCGCTGCGCGACGGCGCGATCGACCCGTGGAGCTTCACTGCGATCCGATTGCTCAGTGGTGCAGTGCTATTGATGCCGCTGCTTTGGCCACGAACGCCAAGCAGAATGTCCGACGAATCACGAAGACCCGGATCCGCGCTGGCCGCCGCGGCATTGTTCGTCTACGCAGCGGCGTTCTCTCTGGCCTACGTCTCGCTCGACGCCGGCACCGGTGCCCTGCTGTTGTTCGGCATGGTGCAGATCACGATGATCGCAGCCGGTCTTCGCACCGGTGAGCGCCCGACGGCCATGGCATCGACTGGGATTGCGCTAGCCGTTGCCGGCGTCGTCTGGCTGGTACTACCTGGCGTTCGCGCGCCCGATCCACTTGGCGCCGTGTTGATGGCAACTGCCGGCATCGCTTGGGGCACCTACTCGCTGCTGGGTCGCAACACCACCCAGCCGCGCCGCGCCACCGCCCGGAACTTCGTCATTGCGGCCCCGCTGGGCGCCGTCGCGATCGCACTGGTCGCAGCGTCTGATCTCGATTCGCTGCGCGCGACAACCGAAGGCATCTGGCTCGCGATCGCATCTGGCGCCATCACCTCAGGCATCGGCTACGTCATCTGGTACATGGCGTTGCCCGGCCATTCGGCGACGAGTGCAGCCGTCGTGCAGCTCTCGGTGCCGGTGCTCGCGGCAGTCGGTGGCGTGACCCTGCTGGCCGAACCAACTTCGATGCGCTTGCTCGCGGCATCCGCACTGACGATCGGCGGCGTTGCCACGGCCATCTTGGCGCGCAAGTAGACGAACGACTTTCTACTTCTTGGCGGCCTTCTTTGCCGGCGCCTTCTTTGCTGCAGCCTTCTTGGTTGCAGCCTTCTTGGTTGGGTGCCCCTTGCCCGAACCGATCAACATCGCTTCGTAAGTCGCGATGTAGCGCTTCGACGGCATGCGCTTGATCGCCGCCGCAACGACATCCAACGGCACGTCTTCAAGCTTCTTGAAGCGCACACACGCTTTGCCCATGTTGAGCTTCTTGCCGGTGGCCTGCCACGCGTCCGCAAACCAGGCCGTGTCATCCGGGTCCATGTAGAGGCCCATCATGTAGATGGCCATGTGGTTTTTCTGCGATGCCAGCGACACGTATGGCAGCGGCATCTCCGGGTTGCAGTGGTAACCGTCCGGGTAGATTCGCAGCGGCACGTGATAGCCGATCATGCCGTAGCTCATGATCTCCTCGATACCTGCATCGATACTGCCGAGGATGACCTTGCGGATTGCCGAGATTGCTTCCCGCCGATCGTCAGGCAGTTCTTTCAGGTATTGGGAAACGCTCGTGGCCTTGCTTTGCACCATGGAGGCGGAGCTTACCCAAGAGACCCTTCGGCGAGTAACGTGGAGTTCGCTTTGGGGCCATCTCGTTGCACGCCAGGTTGGTCGATACAGAGAGGAACATGACCGCGATGCAATGCAACGTGTTTGGGATCGCCTTGCTCGTGATGGGAGCACCACTGACAGCACAGGATGCCATTGGGCGCGTGCTCGACGTACTCGGAGACCCGATTCCCGCGGCGCTCGTAGAGGTCCTCGTCGACGGCAAGACGGTTCGCAAGACCTACGCTGACGGGGAAGGCGTCTACATGATCCCCAAGCTGCCGGCACTTGGTGCAAGCCTGCGGATCAGCGCCAAGGGCAAGGCATCGAAGCAGCTGCAAAACCGAGGGCCACGCACGCCCAAGGTGCGCAACGCGACGCTGCTCGACGCCGGCAAGGTGCACGGCCGCGTCACCAATGCAAACGGACAACCGGTTGCCGGCGTCGCCGTCATCGCGGTGTATGGCAAGGACTCCCTGCGCACCCGCACCAATGCCTCGGGACACTACGTGCTCGATCCGGTGCCGCTTGGCCGCCTGACGGTCCACGTCAGGACCGGTGAGTCCACCGCGCAGCAAGACATTCGCCTGCGTTCCGAAAGCACCTGCAACCTTGAGCTACCCAAAGGCACGGGCCTACCGCGACAGGTTCGCGTGCAGGGCCCACCGGCGGCAATGCAAGGCGCCTGCGTGCAATTGATCAGCGCCGACATGGCACTACTGCCTCGCGGCGGCCGCGTGCCCCTCGCGGACGACGGCACCGCCATCGTGCTGATCAACCAGCTGACGGTCATCACGCCGATCGTTCCCGGCTTCGTGACCGATCCACTTGGCCGCCTCGCAACCAATGGCGACAGCGCCCTTCGCTTTGTTGCAAGCCGCCTCGGCGAAGGCGACGGCCTGACCGAACTCAAGGGCAAGGTCCGAACCACGCACAACAAGGTCGTGCGCGGCCAGCCCTTGTATGTGTGCGACCAGAGTGGCCGCATGCTCGGCACGACAACCGTCGACCGTTCGGGCAACTTCAAGCTGCGCATTGTGCGACCCAGTTCTGGCTTTCTCCGCATTGGCGTGCCGCTAGATAGCTGGGAGCTCACCGATGATGAACGCACTCTGCGCGATGGCTGCACTTGGGCGCCTATCTATGCCAGCGATGACAGCATCGAGCTGTGGCTGCAAAAGACCGGCACGGTGAGCAGCGCGATTCGCGATGCCAAGGGCACACTACTAGCGCTCGCGGACGTCACGATCGCCGATCCCTATCTCAGCTACCACGCCCTGGCCCACAGCGCCTGTGACCGTTCGGGTCAGCTCCGCATCGCTCTTCCCGTTGCCGACTACGACGTGCTCGCGGTGACCCCCGACGGCTTGGTCTGCAAAGGCCACGCACGCATTCGTGCAGGCGGCAGCGTCGACGTGGAATGGCATACGGTTGCCACTGGCGCGGTAACCGGCATCGTCGTCGACAGCGATGGGCAACCGCTTCCAGGCATCGAACTGTTCCTCGCCGCGCGTGAGATCAGCAACGAACATCTCGTACACGCCGCGGAGCGTCAGATGGCCCGCATCACCACCGACAGGCGCGGCCACTTCCGCTGTCGAGGCCTACCGCCGGGCGACTGGACCATCGTCGCACCCGGCGAACCCGACTTCGCGACGACCGAACTCACGATCAAGACCAACAACGAGATCAGCCTGCAAATCGAACCGCGTTAACAGTCCGAGCCACGGGTGGGCGAACCGTCGCGCATGAGTATCTCGTAGCTGCCGTCGAGCGCCTCGCTGATTGCCACTGAACGATTGCCACTGAACGATTGCCAGTGAGTGATTGCTAGTGAGCGAAAACTAGTGAACGCGCACGTTCTTCACCGGCGATCGCGTCACATTGCCGGCCGCATCGACCGCCTCAATCGACAACTGCAGGTTGCTCCCCTTTGCAGCCTTTGGCGTGGCTCGCCACAAATACTCGCCATACCACTGCATCGGCAAGCTGGTCTTGGCTGTACCACTATCAATGTGCAGCACCACCTTCTGCCAGTCGTGCGGCATGCATGGACTCTTGCGATCGTGCACCCGCACCCGCACCAACACTCCACCCGCCACCGGTTGCGCGTCCATCGTGCCGACGAACGGCGCCGCCGTGTCCTTCGCGATGCTCTTGCCGAAGAAGATCTTGTCGGCTTCGGCGTTCTTGACTTCGCCTTCGGCATGCACGCAGTCCATTCGGTGGTCGCCGTTGAGATCGGCAATCGCCAAGCCCAAGGTCGCGCGCGTCCGTTCCCCATCGAACACCGGCGCGCCCGCCGCGAAGTGACCCTTGCCGTCGTTGACCAACAAGCGTTCGACGCCGTTGAGTGATGCGATCAAGAAGTCCGCATCGCCATCGGAGTCATAGTCGAGGAACGCGATCATGTTGTCGTCGGAGTGCGGATTGTCGGCCTCGGGCCAGACAGTGCTGGTCACATCGACGAAGCCGCCCTTGCCGTCGGCACGAAACAGATGCTCGCAGAAGCGGCGCTTGCCGGCGCCATCGTTGATCGTTACCAAGTCGAGGTAGCCGTCCCCGTCGACATCCATCGGCTCGAACTCATAGTTGTTGGTGAACTGTGGCAATCGCGCCGCCGAGACATCGACGAACTTGCCGTTACCATCGTTGTGAAACAAGAACGACCCCGTCGACTTCTTGCTGCTCACCAGCAGGTCCAAGTCGAAGTCATTGTCGACGTCGACAAACTCGAGTTCCCAACAAAAGCGCACCTTCACGTCGGGAATGCTCTGTTCGGTGACGTCGGTGAACTTGCCGCCGTCATTGCGCCACAGCCGTTGCCGCGCCCCCTCGTTCTTCATGGGCGATCCCGCGCCCCAATCGGCGAGCACTAGGTCGAGGTCGCCATCGCCGTCGTAGTCACCAAACTCGATATCGCCGACCGACAAAGGCATCGCGGGCAAGTTCGTTTCGGTCGCGTCTTGAAACTGACCGGCACCGGTGCCGAGGTAGAGCCGGCTCTGGGTTTGAAACGTCGTGCCAACAAACACGTCGACGATGCCATCGCCGTTGACGTCCCGCGCTTTGACAACGCGCGCGAAGAAAAGGGCATCGCCGAACACTTGCTTGGTGATCTCCGGCCACGCACCGCTCGCACGATTGGCGAAGACACGGGTCGGCACCGCGGTTCCGGGTTTGTCGTAGTCGCCACCATTGGCAAACAGAACGTCGATGCGCCCGTCGCCGTTGATGTCGGCCAACTCGACCTTGTTGGTCCACTCCGCAGTTTCACCGATCGTCTCTGCCGTGACGTCGTGCCACAGATCCTTCGGCAAGGTGAGCGAAGCCTGCCACTGCGGCCGCCGGCGCCGCTGCTGTTGCTGCTGTTGCTTCGATTTGCTCGGGTCGGGTTGCTCAACCTGGGCCAGCGCACTAGCTGCCATCGACACCAAGACTACAGACGAAACAACGTGAACAAGGCGCATGGCGCCGAACTGTAGCAGGCTGCACGCGGCAATCAGCCTGCCAGCTTCCGCCAATGGCTAGCAAGCTGCGAAATGACATCGCCGTTGCGTGGCGACTCGAATCCGAGCGACTGCCCGCGGGGAAACTGCATGTGGCCACCACGCAGCATGACGTTGACGTGCATCTTGCCGAACGGAGCTTGCGCCAAGAACGGCAACGCCAAGCTCGGCGGAATGATCGGATCGTTGCGCGCCAACACCAGCACGGTATCGACGGTCAGGTCCGCAATCACGTTGGCGGCGGACTGCGCGCGATAGAAGGACTCGGGTGAGTCGTAGCCGTATCGCGGCGCGATCGCCAAACGGTCCCAATCGCGAAACGTGCGACAGCGCTGCACTTCTTCATTCGGCGTCGGCACGTCGTGGTTGCGCGCGACGGCGGCGTAGATCTGCTTGAGGCCGCGCAACACATAGTGGCGATAGACAAACTGCTGCGGTCGATCCAAGTGCTGTTGGGTCGCATGCAAGTCGAGCGGCGCGCACATCGCGGCGACGCCTCGCAAGCGGCGTTCATCCTCGGCGGCCGCATAGTGAATTGCCAAGTGCCCACCCATCGAAAAGCCAAGCACGAAGATGTTCTTGAACCGCCGCATCACCGAGGCGCGACAAACCGCGCGCAAGTCTTCGACCTGAGCCACGTGATAGAAGCCCCCTCCTCGCCGATCGGCGCCGCGCAAGTCGATCGCCAACGTCGCAAAGCCAGCTTCGTGCAATGCCACCGTGGCGCGCTTGATGTAGCCAGCGTGACGGTTGCCGCCGAGGCCATGCACCAGGATGACCACCGAATCGCTAGCCAAGCGATCACTGAACGTGCCATGCAGCAAAGTCGGACCAAACTGGTCGTCGACCATGGTGATGCCGACCTCTTGCCGCACAGGAAGATTGGGCGACGGCAACCACTCGCGCGCGAGCGGCGCGATCGTCCACCAATGTCCACCGACGCGATCTGCCCACGGCTTCATACTCTTCCCTCTATCTGTCCAACGCATCCCAGGGGGCGAACTCATGCTGCGCATTGAGCAACTGCCGTGCCCGCCAGGATCGCGGCCAAGCACGGCTTTCCGGCCTCATTCGCCGACTTGTCGTCGGGAAGTCGGCATGCCTGCGTCGCCACACCGACGGGACGACGACATGCAGACGAACAATGGCCGCGCGCCATCGAAGTAACACACCGCGCGGTTCCTCCCGATTACGACCGGCCGCTAGTCGATCGGTTCACACGATTCAGATCGTCAAATCAAACGCGGCACTCGCAACAGCCTTGCCGTTGATCATCAGGTCCACGGCATGGCGGCCTGGATAGTCCCGCCGCGTCGTGACGACCTTCAGAGAGTGCTTCTTCTGCAGCTCGCGATACTCGCCCGGCTGCAACGTCACCTGCCAGCCCTTCCAAGCTTTGGCGCTGGTCGCGCCACCGCTCTTCACGTGGTGCACGACATAGTCGATCATCAACGCCTGCGGCTTCTTCGCGCGCGACTGCAGGGTGACAGCCAGCATCACCGATTCCCCCGCGGCAACCTTCTCAGGCGAAATCGAGAACGTCGCATCGCCGCGCAACGGGCTCGCCAAGCCCCACGCCTTGAGCACACGCCGGTCCCCACGCTTGATCAGTGTGCGACTCGCGTGTCGCAACATGGCGCGCCGCTCGGGACTCGCATCGGGAAGGTGACGCTCGAGCCACGCGGCGACGTGGTTCGCATGATCCTTGGCGATGTCGTTGAGATGGTTGGCAACGCTGCGGCGCACGTATTCGCTGGCGTCATCCTGCAGCTGCTCCAACAACGCAAACGTCGGCGTCGGATCCTCGACCAAATGCTTCAATTGCATCCCCCACGGCAAGCGCGGACGGGAACCTTCACTAACCAAGCGACGAACGTGCGGGCTCGGGTCGTGCAGCCACTCGTGCAACGTCGCCATCGTCACGTCTCGATGCTCGATCAAGAACGGACGGATTGCGTACTCCGCAGTATTGCGTTGCGTCAATGCATGCAAGGCACGCAACGCCCGCTTCGGCTGCTTGAGGCCAGCGCGCGCCACGTATTCGGTCATCGGCCATACGGCCCAACCGGCCAGCCCTGCAGCGCACGTCGCCAACTTCGACAGATCGTCGTCGCGGCGCGCCGGCGCCAGCGACTGCTCCAGCACCTTCGCTGCTTGCGAGAACGACGGCGGCAACGTCGCCGCCAACGCGTCCGCAACGTGCACGACCCGCGCCTTCAACTCCAGCTTCGCCAGTCCAGCGGTCGCCATCTTGACGAAGCGTTGGCGCGGAAATGCTGGATGCACTCGGTGCAAGTGCTTGGCCATCGTGCGCACAAGTTCGGTTCCGATCCACTCTTTGAAAGCCTCGGCCATATGGCAAGGCATCATGCCGCGGCTACGCCTGCGGCCAAAGCCTGTCGCTCGGCTATGCTCCGCACATGACTGGAAAGCTCCTCGCCCCCCTGATCGCCATCGCCGCGCTGCTACTCGGCACGCAACCTGCCGCACAGCAAGAAACGAGCAAACAACCAAGCCCTGCGGCGACCGCGGCAAGCATCGGCGCCGAACACGTCGGCGTAGAACCGCACATCGTGCTCGAAACCGTCGGCCCCGATGGCTGGCGCATGCGTCTGGGCGTGACCAATGTCGCCGCCATGCTGGACTCGGAAGAAGGGCGCGAGGTGTGGCAACCGCGCCTCGAGCCGATTCTGGGGATCTGGAAGATGATGGTCGGCGATGAAGAAGCCTTCGCGGCGGCCAGCAAGCGCATCTTCTCGTATGGCGGGACCATTCGTATCGCGGTGTTCATCAATCCGGCTGCAGCGGCGCACGTTGCCGTGATGCTCGAACCCGATGGACGCAGCGATCTCAAGGCCATCGCGGCCGACATCAAAAGCTTGGTCGAGCGCAGCATCCCCGGCGAATGGCAGACGGTCACGATCGGTGGCAAGCAGATCACCTTGCGCGGCGACACGGTCGACGCGGTGACCGCGCCAGTTCTCGAAAACGGCCGCCTCTATATGGTCGCCGGCGACCAAAAGACAATCCAGGCAGGCATCGGCCTGGCGACGCACTTGATGGCACGTCCGCTGACGATCACCACCCCGAAGCCGACCAGCCCGGCGCTGCACATCTCGGTCAACATGCCTGCACTGCTGGCTCTCGACGACGATCCGGACACGATCAAGATCCACAAGGCGCTCGGCTTCTCGCAACTGCAGGAACTGAGTTTCGCCGTGCGCGCCGCTGGCCCTCGGGTCGAGGTCGACGTCTCGGCAAGACTCAAAGGCGCCGCTCGCGGCATCGTCAAAGCGTTCGCTCCCGACAGCCCCGGTGTGTCGGCACTGAGCCAGCTGCTACCTGAGAAGGCAACCGTCTGGAAGGTGGGCCGATTTGATGGCCGGGCGTTCTTCAACGGCTGCGTCGACGCGATCGCCGCGAGTGGCTGGGGCAAGACGCGCGAGGAGACGCTCGCCGAGATCAACAAGGAATGCGGCACTGATGTCGACGGCGAACTGCTCGCCAACCTCAGCGACGAAATGCTGGTGGTCGGATCGCCGTTTCAAAACTTCGACCGGCTCAACGAAGCCACCTGGCTGGTCGGCTTCCGCGTCAAGAACACGGCGAAGTTCCGACCGAGCTTTCAAGCCATGATGAAGAAGATGAAGTGGCTGTTCTCCGGGTCGGAGACCGTCGATGTCGACGGCATCGAACTGCGTCGCTACGGCAACATGATTGGCTACGACGTGTGGATGGCGGTCGGCAATGGCCTGTTCGTGATCTCTGCGGGTCGCGATGCAGAAGAGGAAGCGACGACGATTCTGCAGAAGGCCAAGGACCACAAGTTCGAGGCGGCGACCGAGCTTGCCGCATCCCATCAGGACCTGAACCGCTACCTACCGCCCGCTCTCAATGGTGTGGCGCAGGCCGACCTCGGCTCGGTGCTGGCCATCCCGAGCGAGTGGTGGGTCGAGCTGGTGAACGAGTTGATGCCGTTCCTGGCGGGACCGAAGGTGGATCCCGACGAAGCCGAGGAGCAACAACAGAAGATGCTCAAGCTGCTCAAGACCCACAACCTCGAGCTCGTGCGCAGCGCCACCGGCTTTGCCAATGACAGCTGGCAGTGGCGCTTGTTCTGGTAGTTAACCCGCATATCTCGCCAGCAACTTGGCAAGCACGCCCGAATGATCCGCGGCCGGCGTCGCTGGTGAGATATGCGGGTTAGCGCGGCGCGGCTGGCGACCGGTTCGGCAAGGTGTCCGGACGCAGGCCCGCGAAGAACTTCAGGATGCCGCGCGAGGCCGACCAGGCATGCGGCGGGTCGCCGAGCAGGCGCGGCTGACGAGCCTGCCCGGGCCATGCGTGACCACCACCCTTGAGCGTGACCACCACAACCGGCGGTGCGTCGGCCTTGTCCTTGTCCTTGCCGCGCAAGTAGCGGGCAAACTCGACGCCTTCCTCAACATCGGTCTGCGGATACGCGACCAACCCGTTGCGGGTGATGTAGTACTCGGCCGCGGATTGCAACGAAGCATCGACGCGCTTCTTGCCGCGAGCGCCGGCAGGGCCACCGGCGATCGGAACACTCTTGTCGTCGGTGCCATGGATCAGCATCGTCGCGATCGGAACGTCGCTGCTGGTGGCGGTGAAGTTCATCGCACCAGCGACTACGGCAATGCCGTCAAACACATCCGCGGCTTCGCGCGCGAGGCGATGGCACATCATGCCGCCATTGCTGTGGCCGACGACATAGATGCGATCCGAGTTGATGGCGACCTTCTTTTGGATGCTGATCACGACGTTCTTGAGGAAGCCGACGTCATCGATGTCGTGGCGCTGCGCGTAGACATCCAGCGCACCCGAGTTCCAGGTCAGCAACTTCTTCGGCAAGCGACCGGTGCCATCCGGGAAGGCGACGACGAAGCCTTGGCGAACTCCAAGCTTGTCGAGCCCAGTAGCCGCGCGCACCAGTTCGCCGTTGCCACCGCCACCGTGCAGCACCACCAGCAGTGGCAGGTCCGGGCCATTCTGTTGTTGAGGCGGGACATGCAGGTGGAAGCGACGGTTGCGGCCATCGTGGCGCAGATGAACGATTTCCGTCGTGCCAGCAACGGCCGGGGCCATCACCGCAGTGCGCACCGCTTCTTGCACGCGCTTGAGGTTGCGCCGCACCTTGGGGCCGCGATCCTTGACGGCGAACACGCCACCAATTTCGAGGTCCGGGTCGATCCATGGCGTGAAGCCAAACGCGCCGGGATCGGTGAGACGCACGACGCCATCGTCCAACTCTTCGATCCACGTGCCGAGCCCATAGCGAACGTCCTGGGTGGCAAGCTCGTTGGTCTTGACGTCGATGCGCTCGGGCACTTGGTCCTTGAGCATCATTGCAACACTGGCCTTCGACAGCACGCGGTTGCCGTGCCACTCACCTTCGGCGAGCAACATGCGAACAAAGCGCGTGTAGTCGTTGAGCGTCGAAACTGCGCCGCCTCCAACCCACGGCAGCGGTGTCGTGCCCGCGTCACCACCGATCGGCACAAGCGAACCGAACTGCGTGTCGCGCATGCCGAGCCGGTTGCCAATGCGCTCGGCGAATAGCTGGTGCCAGTTCTTGCCGGTCGCTCGCTCGGCGGCCACGGCAACCATCTGGAACCCGACGCCACCGTAGACGAACGACGTCCCGGGATAGGCGCGCATTGCTTCGTCAGCAGCTTCTTCCGCGAAGCGTGTCATGTCCCAGTTGCGCATGCGGTCATTGATCCGCGCCGGCAAGCCACTGATGCACGAAAGGCACTGCCGCAGCGTCACGCGGCGACGGTCGTCACGCTCGAACTCCTTGACGTAGCGCGACAGTGGCAAGTCGAGATCGAGCGTGCCGTCATCGACCAGCGTCATGATGGTGGCAACTGTCAACCACTTGCTCGCGGAGGCGATCGGCACAACCTGCTCGCCGGAGAAGGTGCCGTGCAGGCTGCGATGCAGTTCGTGGTTGGCGCGCACGACGGACAAACCTGCACCGGCGAGATTCAGCGTCTTGGCTAGCCGGTTGCAGGCTTCGCGCACGCCCGCCAATTCGGCGACCGACGCCTGGGTTGGGGTGGCCGGCGCCTTGGAATCCGGGCTTTGCTTAGAACCTGGGCTTTGCTTGGAATCTGGGCTTTGACCGAGCAGCGGCAGCAGCCCAATCGCCAACGTCGAACAGACCGTGATCAGGTGTCGGAGTAGGTGTCGCATGATCCCTCATTATCGGCAGATCCGCCATCGGGGACGATCTGGTCTCGCACGCTCGCAATCATGGGCAGAACGCTGGCATGCAACCTGCGCTTGCCCCCGCCGTCCGCCGTTGGCCCTGGGCTTTTGCCCGGATCCGCCATAGGCCCTGACTTGAGGAAACCCAACATGTCCGCCTCACGACGCACGTTCCGACTCATCGTTCTCGCCGTCATCGGCTTCTCCCTGACGGCCTGCCACTTCCATCGCAACCGATGCGGTGGCCCCCGCTTCCACGCTCCGATCAGGATCTGTCGCTGAGCCCGCTCGCGACGTAGCGTAGGCCTCATGCAGGCCAACGAACCTTCCCCCACCGCCGGCAGCGGCGCCATTCTTGCCGGCGCCATCTTCGCCGGCATCGCCGTTGCCCTTGGCGCATTCGCGGCCCACGCGATGAAGGAGCACTACGACGCGGACGCCCTGCGAGCCTTCGAGACCGGCGTGCGCTACCAGATGTTCCATGCGCTCGCCCTGCTCGCGTGCGGCGCCCTGCAAGCGCACGGCGTCGCAACCGCACTCGCAAGTCGCCTGCTTGCCGCCGGCATCGTATTGTTCAGCGGCTCCCTCTACGGGCTCGTGCTGCTCGAAGCGTCCTGGCTCGGCCCGGTGACCCCGATCGGAGGCGTCTTGTTCTTGGCCGGATGGGTCGCTCTGGCGATTGCCGCTCGGAAACGGACCTAGGCTTGTCCTAGGATGACCGCCATGAACGTGACGATCGAATACTGCGCCGTTTGAAACTACCTGCCAACGGCGGCCAGTTTGGCCACCGCAATCGAAGCCGCACACGCGAGCGCCAACATTGAGAAGGTGCCGGGCAGCAAGGGCGACTTCATCGTCACCGTCGACGGCAAGGAGATCTGGAACAAGCTAGCGCACCCAGAAAGGCGCTTCCCGGAGCACGACGAGATCCTGAGCCACCTGGCCCCGAGCAACTAGCACCGAGCACCGAGCACCTAAGCGTATTCGTTAGCTCCGCCGGAACCGTAGGAAGTAGTTTTCCTTGAAGCCGAGCGGCACTTCTTCGGCCAGCTCAAAGCCAGCTGCCGTCACCTCGCGAATCACTTGCTCCTTGCCACACCTAACGTGATCGAGCAACCATTCACGCGTCTTGCCGGGAATGCGTTCGAAATCGACGATGACGAACGTGCCCCCGGGCCGCAGCGCGCGATGGATCGAGGCGAGCGTCTCCGTCGGGTATTCGAAGTGATGGTAGGTATCGCAAGTAAACACCGTGTCGACCGAGCCCGCGGGCAGCGACACATCGCGCTCGGTGCAAACCACGACCTCGACCTGGGTCTGCTTGCGCGACACGACGCGCTCTCGCAATCGCTCGGCAAAGACCGGCGACAACTCCACCGCGTAGACGCGACCCGAAGCCTTCACATCGCGCGCGAAGAAGTCGAGGAACAAGCCAGTTCCGGCACCTACATCGGCAACGGCCATGCCTTCGGTCAGGCCGCACGCCCGCGCAATCGCACTGCGCTTGGCAAACACTTCCCGGCTCTCAGTTTCGAAGCGCTTGACGAACGTGTCGGCATCGAGCTTGGGGTCGAGGAAGTTGGTGTTGATGCCTGGCTTGACACTCGCCTCGGGAGTGCTGCAGGCGGTCATCAGAAGCAGAGACAACGCGAAGAGGGTCGGGCGCATGGCTAGAAGCGTAGCGACTCGCAAGCGAATCACGATCGTCACTCCGGCGGCACGCGGCAGTAGAAGTGGCAATCGTGTCACGGCGCTTCGATGGGCTGCTTTACTGCGGCAACTGGGCCACTTGGTCACCATCGCGACCGAGTGGCAGAATCTGCCGACCGATATTTTGGTGACGGTGCATGCGGTGAAGTCCGCGCAAGCCGTGTTGGCAGCGAGCCGCGAGCAACCAGGCATCCGGGTCGTCACGTTGCTGGCCGGCACCGACATCTATCCCCAGTTTGCGCCGGGTGCCGAAGCCATGGCGGCGATGGCGCGCGCCGACGCGCTGATTGCCTTGCAGCCGCGCGCGCTGGATCTGTTGCCGGCAGAGCTGCTGAAGAAGTCACGCACCGTGGTGCAATCGGCGACGGCTGCAGACACCGCGAAGCGAGCCACGTTTACCGCCACCGTCATCGCCCACCTGCGTCCGATCAAGCAGCCACACATTGCCGTCGAAGCCATCAACCTGGTGCCGGCCGCGCTCGACGTCCACCTGGTCCTCGCCGGCTCGCGCCTCGACGATGACTACGGGCAGCGGGTGGCAACGCTCGTCGAGCAATCCCCGCGCGCCGAATGGGTTGGAGATCTATCCCGGCGCGATACCAAGCGGCTGATCGCATCGAGCCACGCCTGCATCGTGCCGTCTTCCGCCGAAGGTGGCGCCAACGTCGTCTCCGAAGCGATTGCCGCCGGCACGCCCGTTCTCTGCACCGCGATCCCCGGCAACCTCGGGCTACTTGGCGACGACTGGCCCGGCGCGTTTCCGGTCGGCGACGCAGCAGCGTTGGCCACGCTGCTCGAACGAGCGGTGACCGAATCACAGTTCCTTGACGAGTTGTGCCGACGCACCCGCCAACTGCAAGCCATGGTGGCTCCGGAAACCGAACGGCAGGCGTGGCAGACACTGCTGCTCGAACTCAACGGCTCCTGAGGTAGCGCATCGATCGTCGCGGAAGCCGACGACGCCCCCGTTGCCTCACTACGTCCTTGCGGCACTTTCGCCGCCGAACACCAAGGACCCTGCAATGCAACCACACGCGCCCAACCCCCACGCGCACCAGACGCTCCGCCACCTGATCAGCTCGCAAGCACTCGACTTCTGCGGGCGACTGCTCAGCCGCAGCAACGATGGCATGCTGACGTTCCGCGAGTTTTTCGATACGGCACTCGAGATCGTGCGCGAGCAACCCGACGACGCAGCGCTGTTTCTGGCGGCGCTGGTCGCGCTCGACATGAACGTTCCCGACCCAGAACCGGACGACATGCCGTGGGGACCGAACGAGCCGTGCCGCAACTGACTGGTCCGGTGTTTCGGCCGCTGCTCCGACTGCTGTTGCGGTGGCTGCGCCGGCGGCTGTTCCGGCGGCTGCTCTGGCGGCTGCTCTGGCGGCTGCTCTGGCGGCTGCGCCAACTGCTGCCCTGGCGGCTACGCCGGCCGCTGCTCTGGCCGCTGCGCCAACTGCTGCCCTGGCGGCTATGCCGGCCGCTGCTCTGGCCGCTGCGCCGGCGGTGCGCATCTCACGCAATCAGATCCGGAACAGGATCCGCGCCTTCGGTGCCAACCAGGCGCTGGGCCAGGCCCGCGTGGAAGTACGACAAGCGATTCGGATCGAGCCCCATCTGATGCAGGATGGTCGCGTGCAGGTGCTTGACGTGCATCGGCTTCTCGACCGCTTCGTTGCCGAGTTCGTCGGTCGTGCCGATCGAGACACCTTTCTTGATGCCCCCGCCGGCCATCCACATGGTGAACCCGGCCGAATTGTGATCGCGGCCGGTACCCTGCGCGTATTCCGCGGTCGGTTGCCGGCCAAACTCACCGCCCCAAACGACGATGGTCGAGTCGAGTAGCCCGCGCTGCTTGAGGTCGGCGAGCAATCCGGCAATCGGCTTGTCGGTGGCACCCGCGTGCTTGTTGTGATTGATCTCCAGGTCGCCGTGCGCGTCCCAGTTGTGGTCGTTGTGGTTGCCACCGGAGTAGATCTGGATGAACCGAACACCGCGCTCGACCATGCGGCGCGCGAGCAGGCACTTGCGGCCGAAGTCCTCGGTCTTTGGATCGTCGATGCCGTAAAGATCCTTGGTGCGTTGGTCTTCGTTGGCGATGTCGATGGCCTCAGGCGCATGGCTCTGCATACGGTAGGCGAGCTCGTAGCTCTGGATGCGCGCCGCGAGATCGCTGTCATCGGAGCGACTCGCGAAGTGCGCTTCGTTCTGCTCCTTCAACGCATCGAGCAGGCGGCGTTGCTCGCGATCACTCATGCCTTCTGGCACGTTGAGATCGAGGATCGGCTCACCGGTCGGGCGCAGCACCGTGCCTTGGTAGACCGCCGGCATGTAGCCAGAGTGCCAGTTCTTGGCGCCGGAGATCGGACCGCCGGACTTGTCCAGCATGACCACAAAGCCCGGCAGGTTCTGGTTCTCGGTGCCGAGGCCATAGTTGACCCAACTGCCGAGACACGGCGCACCCGACAAGATCCGGCCGCTGTTCATCATCAGCATTGCCGAGCCGTGCAACGGCGAATCGGCATACATGCTGTGCACGAAGGCCATGTCATCGACGTAGCGACCGACGTGCGGGAACAGGTCGCTGACGTATTTGCCGCACTCACCGTATTGCTTGAACTTCCACTTCGGGCCGACCACGCGCCCCTTGGCTTTGGTGCCACCGCGGCCCTTGGTCTTGATGTCGATGGTCTTGCCATCCAGCGGGTAGAGCTTCGGCTTGTAGTCAAAGGTGTCGACGTGACTCGGCCCGCCATACATGAACAGGAAGATGCACGCTTTGGCCTTGGGCGCGTGGTGCGGAGCCTTCGGCGCCAACGGGCCACCTTCTCCACCATTGGTGATTCCGCTGTCGGCGACTCCGTTCTTGCGGTCGAGCTTGTCGAAGAAGCCATCGCGCGTCAGCGAATCGATCAGCCCGAGACTGGTGAAACCAGCACCCGTTTGCCAAAGGAACTCACGCCGCGTGTTGCCGCAAAGATTGTGAGGGAGGTTCATGGTCGTGGCTCGGGGTTAGTCGATAAACAGGAACTCGTTGCAGTTGAGCAGCACCAGGCAGCAGCGTTGCAGCGCTTCGGTTTCACTGCGGCCAAACTCGCCTTGTAGTTCCCTGGCAAGTTGTTGCAGGCGTTGCAGGTCCGCTTTGGCGGGCGCGTGCTGCGACACGAGTTGCAACGCGCGATGGAGACGGCTCGTCATATCCTTCTCTTCGCGTATCAGACGATCGGCGAAGCGCTGTGCCTGCAGGTTGGCGAAGTCGCCGTTGATCATCGACAACGCCTGCGTCGGCTGCACCGTCGCGAAGCGCACCGGACAACTCGCATCGGTATCGGCACGATCGAAGGCCGCGAGCAACGGCTCGGGCAACGAACGCTTGACGTGAATGTAGAGGCTGCGACGAGCCGCTTGCTTGGCATTCGACCGGCCCCATGCGGCGTCAGGGCGCGAAGCCGTCAACAACACGGCGCGCGGCAGTGGCGGGTAGACGCTCGGCCCCCCGAGTTCGAGATTGATCGTGCCGTTGACCGTCAAGATCGAGTCACGCACCTCTTCGGCCGTCAGTCGCCGCCGATTGAATCGCCAGAACGAGTCATTGAGCGGGTCTTCCGCCAGGCCCTTTTCACTCGCCTGACTCGACATGCGGTAGGTCGACGACATCACCAGCAAACGGTGCATCGCCTTGAGGCTCTGGTCACGTTCGAGCATTTCGCTCGCCAACCAATCCAACAGCTTCGGATGCGTCGGCAGCGAACCGAGTCGGCCAAAGTCGTTGCTCGAACGCACAATTCCTCGGCCAAAGTGATGCTGCCAAAGACGGTTTGCGATCACGCGCCACGTCGACCGATTGTCGGGGCGGACGATCCACTTCGCCAACGCGGTGCGGCGACCACTGGATCGCTCGAGCTTGTCGAACGGTGCCAGGCGCGGTTCGCCGAGCATGGTCGGCACCGCGACAGGCACCTTCTTGCCCTTGGCGTGCACATTGCCGCGCAAGTGGATGACGGCGTCTGGCGCGTCGCGGCCACGTTCGCGCACCGCGAGCACCTGCACCGTTTGCATGCTGGGGCTGCGAAGCGCGTTGAGTTCCTTGAGCACGCCCTCGTCTGCAAATGATGCCGCCGCCGAAATGCCCTCCGTCGCGTTGCAGGACAGCGCGAGAATCTGCGGCTGGGTCAGCGCCGCCTTGAAGAACGTCAGCTCATCGATATCGCCCTTGAAGCCGGCGCCACCGGGACGCATGCGCCCGATCACGATGTCTTCGGCAGACGTCAACGGCCGCTTCGAACCACGCGCCTCGGCCACCAATCGGCCGTCGACGTAGAGCACGATGCGCCCTGACTCTTGATCGCGCGTGAACGCGACGTGGTGCCACTCGCCGTCGTTGTAGCCAGGTCCCGACGCCACGAACTTCTCCGGGCGTCCCGTGCCAGCGCTGATGATGCCATCGCTGTGCCAGGCGATACCCCAGTCATCGACAATGCCCGGCACTTCACAGTCAACAAGTCCGGTGCCAGTAAACCAGCGTGTATCGCCAGGACGACCGTTGCCGCGCTGCTTGGTGCGCACAAAGAACGACACGGTGAACGAGTTCTCGACGATGCGCGGAATGCGGCAGTGGTCGTCACCATCAAAGCGCAGCGCCTTGCCGCGCTTACCGTCGACCTGCACGACCTGCCCGTGCACCGTGCCATTGTGACGGGAGCCATTGTGGCCAGAGCCATTGTGGCCAGAGCCATCGTGCCCAGAACCATTGTGGCCGGAACCACTGTGACCATAGGTATCGAGCAGCTCTGTTGGCGAAGCCTCATCGCCCGAGTAACTCGCGGCGTAAAGCTGGAGGTCGTCCCAGCCGCGATTGCCGCTTTCCGCCACCTCGATGGCGACTCCTTCGGCGTTGCGCGCCAGGATCTTCAGCTTGTCCTGCACCACCGCGCAACTCGCGCGGTAGGCCTTCATCGCCTCGTCGTACTGAGCCTTCGCGCCATCCACCGGCATCTCACGCGCCCGCATATCGTACGGCGCAACGTTCTCGAAGAAGCTCAAGAACGAGTGGTAGTCAGCGTGCGGGATCGGATCCTTCTTGTGGTCGTGGCAGCGGGCGCAGCCCATCGAGATCGCCAACATGCCACGCGCCGTCGTGTCGGCCATGCCGTCGTAGTCGTCGTAGAGATGCTGCTGGCGATCGGTCGGCTCGTCGTCCCAGATGCCCAGGCGAAAGAAGCCGGTCGCAATGTGATCGGCAAGCTTCGCGTTCGGCAGTTCATCACCGGCAAGCTGCCTGGTGACGAAGTCTCCGTACGGCATATCCGCGTTCAATGCGTTGACGACCCAATCGCGATAGCGCCAGACGAACGGCTTCTTGTTGTCGCGCTCGTAGCCTTCGGTCTCCGCATAGCGAACCAGGTCGAGCCAATGCTGCGCCCACTTGACGCCGTATTGTTGCGATGCCAGCAAACGATCGACGACGATGCCGTAAGCGTCCGGCGAAGTATCCGCGACGAACGCATCGATCTCTGCCTGCGTCGGCGGCAACCCCGTCAGGTCGTAGGTCACACGACGCAACAACGCGTAGCGATCCGCAGGCGGCGCCGGCTGCAAGCCCTTCGCCTCAAGCCCTGCCATGATGAATGCATCGATCGGCGAACGCGCCCACGTCGCATTCTTCAAGACGGGAACCGCCGGGCGAACGACAGGCTGGTAGGCCCACCAGTCGTCTTTGACAGTTATCGATTCTTGTGCACCAGCCAAGGAGGCGAGCAGCACCGGTAGCGAGCAAGCAAGTAGACCGCGCAACATGGTCGTGAGGGTAAGGAACAGCACCCGATCATGACAAGGAGCCTCATTGCGGATCCCTCTTGCCGTATTGTGTGCCATCCGTGAAGCGTGGCGACGGACGGCGTCACCGATCGCACCGCAAGGAATGCCATGCAACGATCCCTGATCACCGCAATCGTTCTCCTGATCGCCCTTTTGGCCGCCGGACTGTGGTGGCTCCAGAGTTCGGCGACCGTCGCCCCGGACCTCCCCAAGACGCCGCAGATGGTTGCACCCGAAGCCGCCGACGTCGAAACCGGATCGGGGACCACCCAGCCGGAGCAAGCATCGGTGCCGACCGAGCGCGCCGTTGCCTCGACCGCGGACGCGACGACCGCCAAGGCCGAGACCGCCGTGCTGCGAGTGCATGCGATCTACAAGCAGTCTGAGCAACAGCAGGCACAGTTGCCCGCAGAACAGTTGCCCGCAGACAAGACGGACCGGCAACCGGCATCAGGCGTGCTGATCACCCTGCGCTGGGCCACGCGCGAGCACGCCTATCAGGTTCGCGAGCAAGTCGTGACCGATGCAGCCGGACTCGCGACGTTCGTCTCCGTGCCACCAGGCAGATGGAGCCTGCGCTCCGACCGCGGCGCCCGCAAGTCCTTCGACCTCGAACCGGGTGAGACCGACATCACCTTCGAACTCGACTACGGCGTTTCGGTGGCGGGACTCGTCGTCAATTCCAAGCAACAACCGGTCGGCAACGCCTCGGTCTGGTTGCAGTCCCGCAGTCCGGACTGGGCCGGCGGCAATGTGTTGACGACCACCGGCAGCGATGGCCGCTTCCTACTGGAACACATTCCGGCACACGTGTCGCTGGGCGCGTTCGCCCGCAACTACACGCGGTCCCCGCTGGTCGATCTAGATGTCATTGATACAACCACCCCACCAGCCAAGGTGACGCTGCAACTACTCGACAAGGGCGGGCAGCTACGTGGCCTCGTCATCAACAAGGAAGGCAAACCGATCGCCAACGCATTGCTTGGCATCGGCAAGCAAGATGGCCGCCTGGACATGCGCGGCGATCGCATCATCGAACGCTGGTCCGTTCGCTCGACCAAGACCGGCAGCGATGGTCGGTTCTTACTCGAAGGCCTACAGCCGGGACCAACCACCATTGCAGTCAAGGCCAACGGATACGGCTTCTGGCGGTCGGAGTGCGAGATCGTCGACCAGCAGGACCAGGAGATCACGATCGAGGTCGAACGCAGCGGCACCGTCTTTGGCGTCGTTACCAACGGCAAGGGCGAGCCATTCGCCGGCGCCATCATCCGCGGCTACGACCTGGCGCCGCGAACGCCGTTTATCGCCGGCGGCCAGATCGACTTTGATGAAACCTTTGGCTATCTCGCGACCACTGCGGACGAGCAAGGCGCCTACACCTTGCGCGACGTCACCGCCGGCACCGCGCACATGTATGTACAAAAAGGCGGGCGCCACCTGCAAATGGGCGAGCCCGTGCCTTATGCCCACAAACAACTCGACGTGCCACCCGGCGGCAAAGTCGAGTGGAACCCAGTGGTGAGCAATGGACGCACGATCGAAGGCGTCGTTTACTTCCAGGACGGGCACCCCATGCCAAACGTGTTCATCACGCTCATCGACCAGAAGAGCGGCAAGCAACACGTGCAGACCAACAACCGAGAGGGCGTATTCTTGTTCGTCAACCTGGACGACGCGATCTACGACGTGCACGTACAGGTCTGGGATCAGCCAAAGGATGCACCGCCGCTGGAGCAGGCCGGCATCGTACCGGACCAAGGCCGCGTCGAGCTGCGCGCCACGTTCGACAAGCCGATCAAGAAGGCCAAGGGCACCGTCACCGGTCGGGTCGACGATCTGGGGCTGCGCATCAAGAACATCAAGAACGCCTTCGTCACGCTGCATTCCGAGGAGCGTTGGTTCCGCGAAGGCGACAAGCTTGTCGATGGCACGTTCACGTTTGACGAGGTCACTCCGTGCCGGTTCCGCCTGGTCTTGAAGGAAGGCGACACCGTGCTCGGCATCAGCGACTGGCACGAACTGTTGCCGGGCGCGCAACTCGATACGGGCGTGCTGCAAACCAAACCTGGTGGCAGCGTCCGGATTCAAGTGACGCGCGACGCCGGAACCGAAGCGTGCGAACCGAAGCTCTACTTTCGCGGCGACGGCGGAGTCAGCAGCAGCGTCGTCCGCCTAGGCCTGCGCAACGAGGTGCTCGTGACGAGCCTGAGCCCGGGACAGTACCGGGTCACTGGCTACTACAAGGGCATGGCCAGCATCACGTCCTCGGTGACCATTGCCGCCGGCAACACCACCAATCTGACACTGCAACTGAAGGCCGGGGCACTGACCCGGTTTGAAGTGTGGGTGCCGCCCGATCAAGCCGCCGACCACTATGAGTATTCGATCACCAACAGTACGGGCGAGGTCATGCGCAACTCCAAAGGCACGTTCGGCGCGCAATCCAGGCGACCCTTGGCGTTCGCAGTGACCTTGCCGCACGGCAGCTACACGATCGAGTTTGCTGCCGACAGGGCGTTCACGGGCAAGGCGCCGTTCACGATCGACGGCACACAACTTGAGCAGACCGTGCGCGTCGATCTCGCGCCGAAGTAGGCAGCGATTGAGCGTGCGTCAACTGAGACCGTAAGGCCACGCACTTAGCGACCACGGCGGCGCGCTGCATCAAGCTGCACGGAGAATCGCAGAACCGTTAGCAGCCGTGCGCACCCCCGCCTATCGTGCACGCCGGATCGGTGCCCATTCGTCGCGCATTCGGCCCACGCCCGGCGAACCTTCGGGATCGCAACCATTCGAACGATGCAACGCATATGAAAGCGAGCGACTTGTTCGTCCAAGCTCTTGAGAGCGAGGGCGTGGAATACGTTTTTGGGGTTCCCGGTGAAGAGAACCTCGACTTTCTCGACTCCCTGTCACGATCGTCGATCAAGCTGATCCTGACGCGACACGAACAGGGCGCCGGCTTCATGGCGGCAACCTACGGGCGATTCACCGGCAAGGCCGGCGTTTGCCTGTCGACGCTCGGACCGGGTGCAACCAACCTGGTCACAGCCGCTGCCTATGCACAACTGGGCGGCATGCCGATGGTCATGATCACCGGCCAAAAGCCTGTGAAGGCCAGCAAGCAGGGACAGTTTCAGATCATCGACGTCGTCGACATGATGCGTCCGATCACGAAGTACACCCGCCAGATCGTCGGCGCCGCCAACATTCCCGGCATGGTGCGCGAAGCGTTCCGCCAGGCGGAAGAAGAGCGACCCGGCGCAACCCACCTCGAGTTGCCCGAAGACATCGCGCGCGAAGAATGCGATACCCCGATCTTCCAGCCTAGTCACGCGCGCCGTCCGATCGCCGAAGGCAAGTCGATCAATGTTGCCGTCGACGCGCTGCACGCAGCGAAGCGACCACTGATCGTCGTTGGAGCCGCAGCCAATCGCAAACTGACCAGCAAGATGCTGGGTAAGTTCGTCGAGAAGACCGGCATTCCGTATGTCACGACGCAGATGGGCAAGGGCGTGCTCGACGAGAACGGCGAGCTGTTCCTCGGCAATGCTGCGCTGTCCGATCACGACTTTGTGCACCGCGCAATTGATCAAGCGGACCTGATCCTCAACGTTGGTCACGACGTCATTGAGAAGCCGCCGTTCTTCATGAGTGCAGGTGGCGTCAAGGTCGTGCACATCAACTTCTTCTCAGCGAAAGTTGACCCGGTCTACTTCCCGCAGGTTGAGGTCGTCGGCGACATCGCCAACAGCGTCTGGCGCATCACCGAAGCGGTCAAACCGCAGAAGCAATGGGACTTCACCATGTGCCACAAGGTGCGCGCCGCAGCGACCGAGCACTGGGCCGAACGCAGCGACGACCCCAAGGTGCCGATCTGCCCGCAGCGGCTGGTTGCCGACGTTCGCGCAGCATTGCCCGATGACGGCATCGTCGCGCTCGACAATGGCGTCTACAAGATCTGGTTCGCGCGCCAATACCTGGCCAAACATCCCAACACCGTGCTGCTCGACAACGCGCTGGCCACGATGGGCGCCGGCCTGCCTTCGGCCATGGCCGCGCACCTGGTGCATCCCAAGCGCCCGGTCGTCGCGGTGTGTGGCGACGGCGGCTTCATGATGAACTCGCAAGAGATGGAAACCGCCGTTCGCTTGAAGATGAACCTGGTCGTGATCGTCTTGCGCGACAACGCCTACGGCATGATCAAGTGGAAGCAGGCAGACCAGGGCCTCGCGAACTACGGTCTCGACTACGGCAACCCAGACTTCGTGCTCTACGCCGAGAGTTACGGCGCGAACGGCCATCGCATTGACGCGAAGGACCAACTGACGCCGCTGATCAAGAAGTGCCACGCGGACGGCGGCGTGCACTTGATCGAGGTGCCGGTCGACTACACCGACAACGACCGCGTCTTGAACCACGAGATCAAGAACCTCAGCGACGCGCTCTAGCGCGCCGGCCACACGCAAGGATCTGACATGCTGCAGGAACGCTACCCCTACTATCTCGCCAACAAGCCGGAACAGCCGAACGCCGACCTTGAGGTCACCGACAAGTTCTCCGGCAAAGTCGCGACGCGCGTCGCACTAGCCGCCCCCAAAGCAATCGATGCCGGTATCGCCGCAGCCGTCGAGGCGGCCGAGCCGATGGCGGCGCTGCCACCGTACGAACGCCAGGCGGTGCTCAACCACTGCGTGCAACGGTTCACCGAGCGCTCTGACGAACTGGCCCACGCGCTGTGCATCGAAGCCGGCAAACCGATCAAGGATGCGCGCGGCGAAGTCACGCGCCTGATCGACACCTTCCGGGTCGCCGCCGAAGAGTCCGTGCGCATGACCGGCGAGGTCATGAACCTCGAAATCTCGGCGCGCGCCCGCGGCTACCGCGGCATGTGGAAGCGCGTGCCGATCGGACCGTGCTCGTTCATCTCGCCGTTCAACTTCCCGCTCAACCTCACCGCGCACAAGGTCGCCCCCGCGCTCGCCGTCGGTTGCCCGTTCGTGCTCAAACCCGCGAGCCGCACGCCAATCGGCGCGTTGGTGATCGGCGAAGTCCTGGCTGAGACCGACCTGCCGAAAGGCGCGTTCTCGATCCTTCCGTGTCGTCGCGACGGCGCCGATCTGTTTACCGAAGACGACCGCCTTAAGCTGTTGAGCTTCACCGGTTCTCCCGGCGTCGGCTGGGCGCTGAAGGCCAAGGCCGGCCGCAAGAAGGTCGTGCTCGAACTCGGCGGCAACGCGGCCTGTGTTGTCGACAAGGATGCTGACCTCGACGACGTCACCCAGCGACTGGTGTTCGGCGCGTTCTACCAATCGGGCCAAAGCTGCATCGGCGTGCAGCGCATCCTGATCCACAAGGACATCTACGACGAACTGAAGCAGCGCCTCGTCGCAGCAACCAAGGCACTGGTATCCGGCGATCCGCGCAACGAAGACACGTTCATCGGCCCGATGATCTCGACCGGCGAAGCCGAACGCCTCGAAACATGGATCCAAGAAGCAGTCGCTGCCGGCGGCAAACTGCTGTGTGGCGGCAAACGTGACGGCGCCATGCTCGAAGCAACGCTGCTCGAAGACGTGCCACTGGATCAAAACGTCTGCGTCGAAGAAGCCTTCGGCCCGGTCGCGGCGATCAGTTCGTTCACCGACTTCGAAGCCGCCCTCGCCCAAGTAGATGACAGCAAGTTCGGCCTGCAAGCCGGCATCTTCACCAACGACCTCAACAAGGCGATGCGCGCCTGGGATCGCCTCGACGTCGGCGGCGTGATCATCGGCGACGTGCCATCGTGGCGCGTCGACAACATGCCCTACGGCGGCGTCAAGGACAGCGGCCTCGGCCGCGAAGGCATCAAGTTCGCGATGGAAGACATGACCGAGATCCGCAACCTGGTGATTCGTTCGCGGCTGTAGGGCGCGGGTCACGACAGCTTGGGAGCGAGCCTCGGGCTGAACAACATCGCGAGGTTTGGCGGATCAGCACGACGTCGCTGGCCTACCCAGAATCAACCGCACGACGCGTGAGGCCTACCGCCGCTTCATCCGGGCAACACCCCACATCGACAACAACCCAAAGAACAGCACGCCGACGCCCACCTGGCTGATCAGCCACTCCGCGCCATCAGCTCCCCCATCGACTTTGCAGATAAGGGCCCAGACAAGTCCGGCCAAGGCAAGGCCCCCTCCGACCAGCGAAGTAAGCCAAGCCAGCAATTCCAAGCCATCTCGCATAGCCCCAACGTCCGAGTTGGACGGCACTATACGTCAAGCAGGCCGTCCGCCCCCTCTTCGAGCTTCCCACGACGCAGGAACACTCGAAGCGCGTCCCTCGCTCCCTGCCGAAGCGACTCCCACGCAGGAAGCCGCTGCACCTGGTCAAGCGGCGGAAGCGGATGCGGCGTGCGATCGCAGGTATCGTCGAAGACACGGGCGAACTCTCGCAGAGCATCGAGCTCGCCCATGCTGAACACAGGAGGGCCCCACTCATCAAGACGCGAAGGGGAAGGGACCCAGTCCTCGTACTGGTTGATGACCTCGTGCGGCACATGCACCTGAGGCGCCTCAAGCTGATACTTGCTCTGCTCGTCGAATGACGCAGCCATCTCGAAGTACTCGATCAGGCGGTTGCGCACGCGCCGCTGTACAACTTGATAGCTCGCAGGATCCACGACGGTGTCCGTCCAACGTCTTTGGACGATCAGCTGCGACGCGAAGCGTCGTCAGCTGCATCGGCTAGTTGGGCCGCCACTTTAGCTGTCGACCTCAGGATGCGCAGCCCCCTTGCTGGGTCGGGGAATCACGCACCAAAGGACGACTCCGAGGCCATTGATTACTGCAGGGAGCCACTCCACGCCCTCGGCCAAGTCCGGAGTGTTGAGCGGCCCGCCCCATCCCAACGTCTGTTGAACCATCATCGAAAGAGCAAGTGCAACGATGAAGGTCAGTAGAAGACGTGCGCGATGATGCCGGCGAATGACAACCGCGCACGCCCAAAGCCCGAACACGCACAAGGCGACCATGAGCGCCCACATGACGAACACGGCAACCAGATTCGCAGCGTGAAGAAGCATCGCGGTCTGCCCAACGTCTATGGCGATCAGCTGCGACGCGAAGCGTCGTCA